>Ga0306925_10001701_pt1 | contig 18362 bp, 19 predicted proteins | sample flu12Cox44000176_FD_203755 | JGI IMG/M metagenome (GOLD analysis project Ga0306925, IMG submission 203755) | Lab enrichment of tropical soil microbial communities from Luquillo Experimental Forest, Puerto Rico - flux8day.12C.oxic.44.000.176 (v2)... | ecosystem: Environmental > Terrestrial >... | reverse complement strand
CTCGTCGCGTAGCAATACCGGTTGGTCTCGTCGACCAGAATGCAGTGCGATTTCGGTCGGTCCGGGACAATCTGGGTTGTCTTTTCGACGACGTGGCCGTTGGCCTCAATCGGGTTGATGGTTAACTTATTGCCCGGATAGGAGGCGCTCAGCAGGTAGCGGCCGGTCCGATCGGTGACGATATAGGCCATGCTGTCCTGCAGCGGCGTGGTCGCGAGGTGGGTCAGATGCCCGCTCGCGCGGTCGATTGCAAAGCTCGATACCGGAAAGGTGTCGCTGCGCAATGCCGCGTAGAGAAACCGATGGTCGGGCGTCACCGCCATCGGCGTGCTCGAAGGCGACGGCTTGTCGGTGCCGGGCACGGGAACCTTCTCTAGGATGGTCAGATCCCCGCTGTCGCGGTTCATGGCGAGGACATAGACCTCCTTGCCGGCTGCATTGGACACATAGACGACCGTATCCGGGGTATTGTCCGCCATCGCTTTTCGTCCTTCGATGAAGGGGCTCGGCAGCGCGATGCCGCCGAGCCCGAGCGCGAGTACTCGCCGCCGCGTCGGGGCGCTCATTCGCGTTGCATCTGGCGGGCGGCGCGCGCAGCCGGACGCTCAACGCAGTTCTTGAGCCACGCGGCTACCTTTGGGAATGGGGACATGTCGATCTGCGCCGGTCGCGCCCAGGCAAGAATGCTGGCGACGTTGAGGTCGGCGACGGTGAAGTGGTCGCCAAGCAGGTAGAGGGTGGGGCCGAGAACGCCGTCGAGCGCTTTGAGCGGTGCCGCGAGCGACTTCTCGGCGGCGTCCGCCGTTGCAGGATCGCGCTGGTTCTCCGGAAAGATCGCCCGGTTCATCATCGCGGTCAGCACCGGGCGCTCCACCTCGGTCATTCCCCAGAAGCTCCATTGCCAGGCCTGTGCCTCATCCTCGCGACGGCTCGGATAGAGCCCAGCCGTGTTGTATCTCTTGGCTAGATAGAGGTTGATCGCCATCGATTCCCATAGGATGAAGCCGTCATCGTCGATAACCGGAACGTGCCCGTTGGGATTGAGCGCCAGATGCGCGGGCGTGCGCGTCTCGCCGGTGGCGAAATCGACCTTCACATGCTCATAGTCGAGCCCGAGCTCCTTGGCCATCCACAACACACGAGCCGCGCGCGAGCGCGCGACGCCATAGATCTTCAGTGTCATCGCCCCTCCCCCTTACCTGAGATCCCGCCCGGCTGCGTCGCCGGTGAGGAAGATGTTCGGCTTTAGGAACATCGACAACACCAGCGCACCGTCGGGAGAGCGCGCGATGTGCCGGTTGCCTTTGGGCCGCCACACGTAATTGCCGGCGCGTACCTCGCCTTCGTCATCGACGAGACTGCCTTCGAGCACAAAGGTCTGCTCGATTTCGACATGCTCGTGCAGGGCCAGCTCGCTTCCCGGCTGCCAGCGGAACAGCGCGGTCAAGAGCCCGGTCTCCGGGTCTTCCAGCAAGACCTTCATGTCGATGCCTGGGCACGGGGTCGGCTTCCACGGCAGGCTCTCTACTTCGACATAGCGCGAGGCCAGCGGGCCGAGCTTCTCGGCCTTTTCCAAAAACGGGGTCGTAGCGGTCATCGGCTTCCTCCAATAATTTGTCGCCGATCATAGCGGAAAACCCGGGTCGACGGGCGCCTGCGGCGATTTCCTAACGCTATCTTGACGCTTTTTGGATTCATCGGCCTCGGGCGCGCGTGGCGCACAATGGCGGAATGGTAGTCGGCATTCCTGCGTTCTGCCATGCGAGCGGCCAGTACGGATAATCATCGATGACGGGTGCATCCAAACTATTCATCGTCGCGGCAGCCATCCTGGCGATGATGGTCGCGCGCCCGGTCGAGGCGGGGCATGAAGGGGGAGGCGGGCACGGGGGAGGCGGGCACGGGGGAGGCGGCTGGGGCTGGCGCGGGGGCGGCTGGCACGGCGGCGAAGGCGGGCACGAGGGCGGTGGGTGGCACGGGGGCGGCGGCTGGGGCTGGCATGGGGGTGGCGGCTGGCACGAGGGCGGTGGCTGGCACGGCGGCGGCTGGCATGGTGGCCCGGGATGGCGAGGAACCTTTGCCTCTGCGCAATTCGGGCATGGCTGGGGTGGGCCCGGGTTTGCTGGTCGCGGCTTAGGCTGGTGGGATTGGCGCCACGCATGGGCTTGGAACGATTTCGGTTGGGGGTGGGGCGCAGGCGCCTGGGCGTGGGGCGGTCTGCTAGTGGGCGCGTCGTTCGGCGTAATCGTCGCTCCGCCGCTGATCGTGGCACCTCCGCCGATCTACATAGCGCCACCACCGATCGTGCTCGGACTTCCGGCGATCGCTCCGCCGCCGATCGCGGCAGGCCCCCCGCCACCAGTAGCTCCTCCTCCCGTGGCCGCGGCCCCGCCGCCTACCGGCGCGTTGCTCGGCGCGGCATTGCCGCCACCGGTCATGGTGCTGCCATCGCCTGAGATCGTTGTCGCCGCGGCGCCGCCGCTCGTCGTCTTTACGCCGCCTGCCTTCGGGCTCTTTATCGGTCTGGCTTTCGCGACGATCGAACCGGGCTGGTGGCACGGCGGCTTCATCACCGGTGGCTTTGGCGCCGTCGGAGCAACGGCAGCGATAGCGCATTTCGGCCACCGGGGTTTTGCCGGCGAGCCTGTGGGCTTCCATGGCCGACTGGGAGGCACGTCCCGGTGGGCCTGGGGCGGCGGTTGGTATGGCGGATGGGGCGGCCGCGGCTGGCACGGCGGCGGCTTTGGCGGCTGGCACGGCGGTGGGGGCTGGCACGAGGCCCGGATGGGCGGCGGCTTCGGTGGCGGCCACGGCCGGTGGCGCTGAGGAAAATAGATATGTTCGGCTCATTCCTTGCACGTGGTGTCGCTCTGGCGGTCTTCCTGGCGCCCTCCATCGGGCTCGCGCAATCGACAGCTCCTCTCCCTCCGACGGCCGCGCCCCCGGCTTCGGCAGCCCCTGCGGCTGCGCCTCCATCGAGCACGCCCGCGCCCTCCGCCGCAACCCAAGCCGCCACGGATCAGCGGATTAAAATGCTGCAGTCACAGCTCGGCATCACCAAGGCGCAGATGCCTCTCTGGTCCGCCTTTACTCAGGCCATGCGCGACAACGCGGCAGCCACGGATGCGCTCTTCACGCAGCGCGCCGGCGCCGTGGCGACAATGAACGCGGCCGACAACATGCATTCCTACGCCCAGATCGCTCGCGCCTACGCCGACAACACCGAGCGCCTGGCGACCGCTTTCGACTCTCTTTATGCGAGCCTCTCGGACACCCAGAAGCAGGCCGCCGACACGCTGTTCCGTCAGCAGGCAACACCCGCCGCCCAGCCGCGCGCCCGGCGCTGACGCGCCTCACCCAGCGATTCCCGATCGCTGCGGCGAGTTTCGCTGGAAACCGCGGCGGGTCTCGGCGATGATGCCCCAAATCCTTGGGAGGGACCAATGGCAAAGGGCATCCTGGTCGCGGCAATGGATTTCTCAGCCGCCCCTGAAGACGAATTTCACGACTGGTACGATCTCGAGCACGTCCCGGAGCGGCTGAGGGTATCCGGTTTTCTAAACGGTGATCGCTGGATCGGTGCGACGAACCCGAAGATCTCGGTTGCGACCTATGATCTCGAAAATGTCGACGTGCTGAAGAGCCCACCCTATCTGGCGGTAGGAGGCGAGAATTCCTCGCCTTGGACAAAGCGCACCGCTCGCTTCCGCAAGAGTCTGATGCGCTACGAGGGGGAGCAGCTTTTTCCCGGCGACCGAACGGCGCCCTCGGAGGCCGCCGCACTGTTGGTCATCGCGATGAACATCTCCCCAGAGCACGAGAGCGACTTCAACGAGTGGTACAACAAGGAGCACGTCCCGGCGCTCGGCGCGGTGCCCGGCACCTTGTGCGCGCGCCGCTACCGCGGCGCTGGTGCCACCCAGCGTTACGTCGCACTCTACCATTTTACTTCACCTGAGGTGCCGAGCTCCGCCGAATGGCGTAAGGCCGCCGATACGCCGTGGACGCAGCGTCTGCGGCCGCATTTCCGCGACATGGTGTGGTTCGACCGCCGCCGGTACAACCGCGCCCGATAATATGGATATCGGGTTTACCGAAGAGCAGGAGCTGCAGCTCTATATCGAGCGCGCCAAGGCCTCCGAGGTCGCCTTCGGCGACGCCACTTGGCACCGCGAGCGCGCCGCTTGGCTGATGACCGCGCAGCTGCGCGGCGAGTGAATGCGGGGCATTCGGCAGAACAATTTCGATGCGCTGCGTCTGGTCGCCGCCGTCTCGGTCGTCTTCTCGCATTCCTTCCTGATCGCCGAGGGCGCACAGGACCATGAGTGGCTGATACGGCTGACCGGCAACCAATCGATCCTAGGTCTTGTCGGGGTCTTTGTGTTTTTTGCGATCAGCGGCTTTCTGGTGACGCAGAGCTTCGAAGAGACCGGCGATGCGTGGCGTTTCCTGGCCAAGCGGGCATTGCGCATCTTCCCCGGGCTGTTCGTTGCCACCTTGCTATCCGCCTTTGTGCTGGCTCCGCTCGTCACGACTCTATGGCCAAGCGCCTTTCTGAACCGACCGGAGCCTTATGAGTACGTCGTCGGCAATACCCTGCTCGATCAAACCGTGCACGAGTTGCCCGGGGTGATGTTCGTCAATAATCCGGTAGGGCTCGAGATCAACGGCTCTCTATGGACCTTGCGCCTCGAGTTCGCCATGTACCTGATGGTCCTGGTACTCGGCCTGCTGCGGCTGTTGACCGTGCCGATAGCGATTTTGTTGTTGGCGTTGGGCATGGCTTGCCTACACTTCGAGATGCTCAATCCACTCGAGAAATGGGGCTGGTTCTTCCAACTGCTCAGTGGTTGGGGGTGGCTGGTCGCCTTCTTTGCCGCAGGCATGGTTTTTTACAAGCTACGAAATACCCGCATTTTCGACGGGCGCGTCGCGCTCTTGGCACTCGCCGGCCTCGTGCTCAGCGTGCCAGCGCGCCAGTTCATTTTGCTGTTCCCGCTATGTGGCTGCTATCTGGCGCTGTGGCTCGCTCTGACCCCGCGCTTGCCGGTTATTCCGGTTGCGCGCTTTGGCGATCTGTCCTACGGCATCTATATCTATGGCTGGCCGGTTGAGCAGGGGGTGGTCTGGCTGCTTGGCGGCCGGGCGGCGTGGTGGCAGGTGTTCCTGCTCGCATTGCCGGCGACAGCAACGCTCGCCTTCCTGTCCTGGCATCTGGTCGAGCGCCCGGCCCTGCGCCTCAAACCGGCGGCGCGGCGTTCCCCGGTGGCTCCGCGTCGAGACGCTGGTGTGGAAGTTGGTCCCGCCGCTAGTATGGTCTCTCTCGGGCGATCTTAAGGAAGGGGAAAGGATGCGGATACACAACCTCTATACGGATGCGAACGGCCAGTCCCACTTCCGGGACATCGAAGTCGAATGGGTCGAGGAGACCCGCTCGGGTAAGCTGTCGAAGCGTCTGCCGGCGACCGGCATAATTTTCCGCGAAGTCCCGCCGACCTATGACCTCGACTGGCATCCGGCACCGCGGCGCCAATACATCATCAATCTCGACGCCGGCGTCGAGATCACCGCGAGCGACGGCGAAACCCGCAAGATCGGCGCCGGCGAGGTGTTCCTGGTCGAGGACACGACCGGCAAAGGTCATCTCTCCAAGGCGATCGACGGCAAGGTTCGCAATTGTATCTTTGTACCCATCGAATGAGGGAGCACCAGAGATGAGGCTGCTTTTTTTTGACGACTACAAGCTGGGTGTGCTGAAGGGCGACCGCGTCGTGGACGTGTCGTCGGTCGTGCGCGACATCCCGCATACCGGTCCGGGCGATCTGATGAACGGGCTGATCGCGCGGTTCGACCAATATCGTGCAAAACTCAATGACGCCGCGGCGAGTAACCAGGGTGTCGCGTTGTCATCCGTCAGGGTGCGCCCGCCGTTGCCCAAGCCGGCCAATATCGACGCGATGGCGGTCAACTACATGGAAGACGGCACGCGCAGCGCGCCGGCGCCGATCAACGCGTTCCAAAAAACAGCAAACGCGATCTGCGGACCCGGCGATACGATGGTATTGCCCGATGCGCCGGCGACGATCTTCGAGGGCGAGGCTGAACTCGCGCTCGTGATTGGCAAGAAGGCGAGCAACGTCAAAGCCGCCGACGCGATGGACTACATTTTCGGCTATACCTGCTTTATCGACGGCTCGGCGCGCGGCCTCCCGGCCCCCGGATTTTTTGCCATGAAGTCCCGCGACACCTTCGCGCCGATTGGCCCTTATCTCGTGACCAAGGACGAGATCCCGGACCCGCAGAAACTGCAAATCCGGTTGTGGAATAACGGCACCTTGATGCAGAACTTCAACACCAGCGACATGGCGCACAAGATCCCGCGCTGCATCGAGTGGCTGTCCTCGGTCCACACTCTGGAGCCGGGCGACCTTATCGCGACCGGTACCAACCACCGCGGCCTTAATCCGTTTATGGACGGCGACAAGATCGAGCTCGAGATCGAAGGCGTCGGTAAGCTCGCCTTCAACGTCAAGGACGAGCTGAAGCGCAAGTGGGAGCGAGTGACGCGGCTGCAAATGCACGAGCGGGCAGCACAGAAGACCCCCGGCGCCTATCCAGACATAACCCCGCAATTGAGCGGCAAATACGCACCCGCGGCACGCTAGTAACCAACCCCTCCGCCCCCTGCCCGGCTGTAAAAGTCGGGAGGGTTGCGGTGGGCGGCATTGCTACAAGGATCACGAATTATGACTGACGGCGGTTTTGTCTACAGTCACCTCTTTGCAAAGGATCTGCCGCCGCCGGCACCGCGCTGGACGGGGTTTCCGAAATATAATTTCGTCGGCGGGCACAACGATCCGGAGCGCATCCCGGCCGCCACACTCGCCGATGCCGCGACCGCCGTTCTGCGCCGACGCGGGGCTGATCTGGCGCTCTACAATTTCGACGGTCCGCAGGGTTACTTTGGACTCCGTCAGCTCGTCGTCGACAAGCTCGCGCAGCGGCCGGCGATCAAATGTACTACCGACGACGTGCTGATCACGTCAGGCTCTGGGCAAGCGATCGACCTCGTTAACGGCCTGCTGCTCGAGCGCGGCGACACCGTCGTCCTTGAAGAGTTCACTTATGGAGGGGCCCTGACAAAATTGAAACGGTTGGGCGTCAACGTCATCGGCGCGCCGCTCGACGATGATGGGCTCGTAATCGACGGTCTCGAGCGCATATTCGAGGATCTCGGGCGCAGAGGGATCCAGCCGAAATACGTCTATACGATCCCCACCGTGCAAAACCCGACCGGCTCTATATTGCCGCGCGAACGGCGCGAGGCGCTATTGGCGCTGACCCGTAAGCACGGTGTCCCGGTATTCGAGGACGAGTGCTACGCCGACCTGACTTGGGAAGGATCGGGCCCGCGGTCGCTATATGCAATGGACCCGCAGCAGGTGATCCACATCGGCTCGTTCTCGAAGACCTTGGCCCCATCACTGCGGCTCGGTTATGCGGTCGCCGTCCCCGAGGTCATGAGCCGGCTCGTCGCCTGCAAGCGCGAGACTGACAGCGGCACCGGCGCGCTCGATCAGATGGTCGTCGCCGAGTACTTCTCGCAGAAATTCAACGAGCACGTAGGCGGCCTGACGCAGACTTTGCACGGCAAGCTCGACGCGATGGTCGAGGCCGTCGAGCGCGAGTTCGGCACGACGATCGAAAAGATGTGGAAGCCGAAAGGCGGCATCTTCTTGTGGCTTAAATTGCCGGACCGGATCGACGTGACCAAGCTCGTGGCGCCCGCAGCCAAAGCCGGGATGGTCTTCAACCCCGGCCCCGAATGGTCGTGCAATCCCGCCACGAGCAAGTCGCATCTGCGGCTCTGCTTTGCATTGCCGACAAAGGACAACATCCGCGCCGGGGTCGCGGCCTTTGCCCGCGTCTGCTTCGAGGAGACCGGCATCCCCGAGCAAAGCGCCAACATCCGCCACACCGCCGCCAAGGGGTGAGCAACGCGCTTGACTCAAAGGAGGGACCAATGGCCCTGACACTGGACGAAGCCAACCGCATCGTTCGCGGCGCCATAGCAAAGGCGCAGGAACTCAACATCAGAATCAGTGCGGCGGTCTGCGACAGCGGCGGCCGTCTGATCGCGCTTCAGCGCATGGACAACGCGATCTGGGCAAGCGCCTATGGCAGCCAGGGCAAAGCCGTCGCGTCGGCTGCGTTCGGCCGGCCGAGCGGCGAGCTGACCGAGCGCGCCGACCAGCCGACCCCGCGCGGCATTGCCGCCGCCTCGGGCGGGCACATGATCATGGGCCAGGGGGCCGTTCCGATTGTGCGCAACGGCATTGTCGAGGGCGCTTGCGGCGTCGGCGGCGGGACATCGCAGCAGGACGAAGACTGCGCCCGCGCTGGCGTCGCCCAATTGTAGCGTGCACACCCTTATTGGGTTGTTGCGGGGCACGATTCTAAAAAGCCATCCGCCTAAGACGTCCTCCGAGGACATTGCCGCCACGACATAGGGTGGCCAGCCAGGTTCGGCAGCGATCCCGTGCCGCGGCGTGTTCCGACCGCCCAAGGGATGCTCTGTCCCGGCCAAGCGCTTGGAAACGGTGCTCGCGAGGCAGATGCAGCGGGTGACGCTACGCAGCGCGGTGGCTCGACCGCACGAGGGAGTAGGGAGGGCGCAGCGTTTGAGGGTCGACCCATTCCTCCAGCGCCCGGGCCGCCCCAAGCGTAATGGGTACCGTGATTCCGAACTTAAAGAGCGGTCATTCAGCGGTCCGCGTCTGAGCACCGGCCGGGGAACTTGGCCCGGATCAGCGCAGTCCTTGCCGCTCAAGGGCCGGACGGAGGCGCCTCCTGCGCACCAGGTCGAGCCCAGAGCGCAGGGCGCGTTTCAACGGCCGCTTTTGCTGCTCGATCACATGCGATAACGCAATCGCGACCCCGAGCGTAAGCCCGAATACCAGAACCCTGTGCGACGTACGGTCGGCCGGGCCGGGGATCACGGTCCCAAAGAAGAGGAGAAGCGGGAAGTGCAGCAGATAGAGCCCAAATGTCGTTCCAGCGAGAAACCGGATTGGGCGCTCTACAAACGATCCAGGCATAGGCAGCGGAGCATTGGCGAGACCTACAATAAAAGTGCGACAAGCGCGCCGACAATGTAGGCGTACGCTGAAAAGTTACCTGGAAGCCAGAACGAGCTTACAATTTGGAACAGATTCTGGCCACCGAGCGCCTCCAGCCCGATAAACGCCGCCACCGCGCCGATTGCTAGTGGGGCTCCGAGTTGATTCGGCAGTAAGGTGCGCCATCGCCACGCCGTCAAACCCATCAGCCAAAGCGGAAAGAAGATGAGGATTGGTGGTCCGGCCACCACTGCCGCTACGGCGAGTGCCACCATCCGTTGCCGCCCCCGCATAAACGTGGCCACGCCGAAGAGGACGTAATACCAAGCCTCATAGTTGACCGACCACCAAGGACCGTTGGAACCCGGGACGATCCACGACCAGCATTCGCTGAGAAAAACAGCCGAGAGCGCGTACCCCAGAACAGCGTACAGCGGGTCGCGCGACATTATCGGGAGGGGTTCCGGTCCGTATAAGCTGGGATCGATCGCCATCGCGATGTGGTCGAGCACGGCCGTTGCGATGAGCACGGGCAGGACCACTGAATAGAGCCGGGCGACCCGGCTCAAGGCGTATTCCTCAAGCGTCCCTTCCCTCGTCGCAGTGACCCAGGCGATGACAAAACCCGAAAGGACGAAGAACACAAATACCGCTGTCACGCCGTAGGGCTGTATCTGCCAGAACATGCCGGCGGTGACGCGCCCGCAATGCGACAGGAACACCGTAAACGCCGCGCCGAAGCGCAGCACGTCGAGATATAGCGAAAGTGGCTTTGTCATCGTACCAATTTAACGGTAATGTTAACGGCTCATACCCCTCGATGGGGTAAGCTCCCTGCCCGGGCACCGCCATCCTGAGTCGCGCGGCGAGTGAGTCGCAACCAGCTGCGGCCGCCTCCGGCGGTTAGACCGGGACCGTTCGTGGCTCGACATGGCAAAGCTTGTGATCCGAGCGTCCACCTTTTGGCTCAGCTCAACGCAGCGAGGGCTCGCATCCCGTGCTGCTTCGTTGGTCAAACCCGCAACCCCGTAGCGATCTGAACATTAAATTAATACTAAAACCCGCGCGGCAGGTCGTCTTGCTTTATGGTCTTCTTCGCCGATTAGAGCACATGGCGCTTTCCATCGCAAGGCCTGGTTGCCTGCAGCACCTGACTCTGTTTGCTGGACCAGGGCCGCGAAACCGGAGAACGGAAGTCTACTAGTCTGGTCACCCAACAAGCCAAATGGTGCGGTTGCCGGCCGATCGCGCGGTATTGCGCTGGATTTCAACTCAGGGGAGGCCCTTACGGAGATCCTTCGTCAATGTCTCCGGGACCTGCGGCCGCCGCCGCTGAGCCCGAATGGTGCTTCCAATTGGCCGGCGATGGGGACTGAGATTTTCGAGGACGGCGGGGCCCAGTTACAAATGTAATTTTTCGGCTATGGCGGGAAATACCGACTTTAGGCAAAGACGATAATAATTAATCCATCCATTCGCCGGCGACGTTCCTGCGGCGTAGTTTCCCGGAGGTGATATCTTATGGAGGAAGAGAGCGAGATGCGAGAAGACTATTCCCAATCCGGCGCTGATAATCAGGACTAGGCAGAGCCCGCGGCGCGATAATACCGAAAACTGGACGGGGCTTACGCAGATCGCAAAAAAGCCGAGAAAGGCTGCGAATTCGAATAACGGGTAGAACTCCATTCGGTACCGAAAGGCCATGTAGATGTATGTAAGCACCAGAAAAACCGGTATCAAAAAACCGAACATAATTGCGGCGGCGGCGCGGAGGTCGAGTAGGTGCTCGCGCGCCAGGTGCGGCCGCCGTATTAGGTAGGCAGCACCCAGCACTAGCAACAATGGATCAGAGAGCAGAAGGCTGCTCGGCGGCGCCTCAACGCCGTCCAAAATCCGCGTCTCGAATTCGGAAAACAGAAACTGCCCGTCCGGGCGAATGATCGTCCAAATCGGGAAAAAATAGTAGATTAGCCCGTACCAAAGGCGCTGTATGTTAAAAATACCATACGTTGCCTGGCGAGCGAGACGCTCAGGCCGAGGTATAACGGTGTTAAAGTCACCGACGTCGCCGGCAAACGTCAGTGGATTTCCCCAGCGCTGATAATTCACTATGCCGGAGAGCGTTACAAATCCGAAAAGAATGGCGAGCCCGACGAGAGTGCGCCTGCTCGCCAAGCCGTAAGCTAACCGCCGCAGCCGGCTGCCCAGCGGCCCGGTCGCCGGCCATGCGAGAACCAGGATCAACAACCCGGTAGCAAAGTACAGTCCGAGCGCCGTCGACACGCGAGTCAGGAGTCCCAGCCCGGCCAACGTAGCCATCACCGCGATAGATCCGGTAGAAAACTTTCGCCTGGCGACCAATCCTCGTACCGCGCAATAGGTGAAGGCGGCGGCGATCGCACCGGCCCACTCGAGCGTCTCCTGATAAAGCGTGGCTCTTAGAAATTGGATTTGGGCGCCGCCGAGGAGCAATGACAGAAGGATGGCCCAAAAGGCGATGGCTTGGAGCCGGCTCTTCGGCAGCTTGTCATTGATCAACGCCACGCTAGCCAACTTGAAGCACAGGGCGATCGTCGCGGCAACGGCACAATACGGGGCCGTCACGTCGAGCCACGCGAGCGCGCCGGTGGTTAATAACGGCAACCGCAGAAGTGCAGGGAAGATACCGAAATAGGTATATGTCTTTCCGTCGCGAACCACCCCTTCGAACGCAATCGCTGCCGGATCAACGTCGAACTCCCCATGCAGGAGATGCTCCAACATGCTGTTAAACGTCATTCCCCGAGCTGCGAGTTCGATAGGCTTGAATAAATTAAAACTACCGTCCATCGCCAAGAAAAGATAATAAATCGCCGCCATAAAAATAAGAATTGCGTATAATAATTTGGAAGGGATCCTCGTGTCTTGGTGAATAGACGGCGCTTCGATCATGATCGCAGCTTCAAGCTGTCGCGCCGCAACGATTAGAGCCGCTTTGGTTAACCAAGGTCTTTGTATTATGGATTGGTCCGGGCGGCAACAACACGTCCGCTCTTCGCAGCGGTCGCCGATGCGATGTCCCACTCGGTCAGCCATACCAAACCCCCGGGCAAACCGACCACGACCATGCACAGGCCGACCACCAGCGAGGCAGCGAGCGCCGCTTCGGCCGGGATTCCGAACCCGGCCAGGATGACAACAAAGCCGAGTTCGCGCACCCCCCATCCGGCAAGCGAGACGGGTACCAGCTGGATCAGGCTGACCGGGGGTACGATCACAACCCAGCTGCTGAGGGGGAGATCGACGCCGAGACTGCGCGCCACCAACATGAAGGCAAGGATCGTAAGTCCTACGGTGGCGGCACCGAGGCTTAGGACGGCCCCGGACCGCGCCGGCCGGGCGAACAGCCGGCGGCCCTCGCGCGACAGCGCAGCGAGTTCGGCCATCAACCGAAAACGCAATAGCCCCCGCGGCAGGTAATCGATCAAGAACATCACGAGCAGTCCGCATAGCGCCGCGCCGAGGAGTACGACGACGCCATAGCGCTGGCGCACGTCAGGGAGAATGTGCAGCAGAACGGGGAGGCCCGCGGCAAACAGGACGACCATGACGAAATACCCGCTGACGCGATCGAGCACGAGGCTGCGGATGGCCGCAGCCACGCCGATGCCCAGCCGGTGGCAACGCCAGGCCCGAACGGCGTCACCGCCGACCCCAGAAGGCAGGACTTGATTAAAGAACAGCCCGACGAGCACGATCTTCAGCAAGGTCCAGGGTCCAGGAGAGGTCGTTTCGGCCGCCAGTACGATGTGCCAGCGCAACGCGCCGAACGGGCTCGTCGCCAGTAGTGTCGCCGCGCCCGCCGCCATCAGCGGCAACGAGGCGTGATCGAGCAGCTCTTTGGCACGGCTCAAATCGACTTGCGCCAACAACGCCCACAATAGTCCAGCTGTCACCAGCAGTCGCGCGCTTCCGATCAGAAGGTTGCGAATGGCATCTACCCCTTCTGGTTTATATATTGCGATGGGCGGCTGTATTCCGATGGATGTTACCAGTCCATCCGCAATTCGTCAATATGTTCGCTGTTCGGGATCGGATCTCGGCATCGATCGGCGGCGTAGGAAGCGACCCAGCTTTGCTGCGGGGTAGTCGGCCCGCTACTGAGGTCGCATCACTCGCCGACCAGATTGGAAGGTCCGCAGGGCTTGCGGTACTTCTGGATTTGTGACAAAAAGGCTCCCGGCGTGGCGCAAATATTGATTTCGAGTGGCGGCACGATGTCGGACCTTCGGGCTATTCCGCAAAGGTCCCGGAGGAACCAGTGAATATCGCGGACATTCCGGTTTTCGTACTCTGTGGCGGCCTCGGCACGCGCCTCAAAGAGATGACCGAATTTCGCCCGAAGCCGATGGTACCGATCGGGCCCCATCCGATGCTGCTCCATATCATGGATTATTATTCGAGTTTTGGTTTCGAACGATTTTGTCCTATGCATGGGCTATAAGAGCGAATGCATTCGAGAATATTTTCTCAATTTCTACCGGATGAACAGCGACGTTACGGTAGCGCTGAGGACAAATTCCGTCGAGGTGCATAGCGTCGATCATTCCTGCGACTGGAAGGTGACGTTGGCCTATACGGGTGAGCTGACTATGACCGGGGGGCGAATCGCGCGGGCGGTCGAGCGCTACTTGGGTAATGCCGAGCATTACGCAGTCACCTACGGCGATGGGTTGACCGATGCCGATCTCGGCACCGAGCTCGACTATCATTTGAGCCATGACAAGATCGGCACCGTACTCGGCGTCAACCCGCCCTCGCGCTTCGGCGAGTTTCGCATGGTCGGCAACGAACTCGTCGAGTTTGTCGAAAAGCCAGAACTGAACTCGGCCTGGATCAATGGCGGATATTTCTTCTTTCGGCGAACCTTTGCCAAATACATTTCGACCGCGGAGGACTGCGTGCTTGAGCGGGAGCCGTTGTCGAACCTGGCTCGCGACGGGCAGCTTGCCGTGTTCCAGCACCCGCATTTTTGGGCGTGCATGGACACGCAGCGCGATCATGAATACTTGACGAAATTGTGGGAATCAGGAAATGCGCCTTGGGTAAGGAAGCCCAGCCGCTGAGGATTCGACCCAACTTGGCGGCGCGGTCTCAGCAATGCGGGCGCCTGCCAATAGAGGGAAGATAGGATGAAGGTCTTTGTGACCGGCCACCGCGGCTATATCGGCGCGCATCTGGTAGGCCTCTTGAAGGAAGCCGGGCACCGGGTGGTCGGCTGCGACCTTGGCCTGTTCGGCGGCTGCGGTTGGGAGCCAGTGCCGGAGGCGGACCGCGAGATCGTTAGCGACGTGCGGTCGCTGACGGCGCGCGACCTCGAGGGTTTTGATTGCGTGATCCATCTTGCCGCGATCTCTAACGACCCGATGGGGGACCTCGACCCTGAGATCACCCGCGCCGTCAATGCCAGGGGCTCGATTGGGTTGGCGCGCGTGGCAAAGACGGCAGGGGTGCCGCGCTTCCTGTTCTCGTCCAGCTGCTCGATCTATGGCCAGGCCGAAGGCCGCCCTCTCGCCGAAGAGGACGCGTTGAACCCGGTCTCGGTCTACGCTGAATCGAAGATTGCGGCCGAAGAGGGCATCGCGCCGATCGCCGATGGCGACTTTTCGCCGGTCTATCTGCGGAACGCGACGGCGTACGGCCATTTGCCGATGCTGCGAATCGACCTGGTAGTCAACAACCTCTTAGGTTGTGCTATTACCAAGGGCGATATCCGCATTATGAGCGACGGCACTCCGTGGCGTCCCTTGATCCACTGCAAGGATATCGCCCGCGCCTTTGTCACCTGTCTCGATGCGCCGCGCTCAGCCATCCACAATCAATCGATCAATGTCGGTGGCGACGTCGAGAATTACCGAGTCCGCGACATTGCCGCGATCGTCCAGCGTCTGGTGCCGAGCGCCAACATTGTCTACACCGGCGAGATCGGCAAGGACCCGCGCGACTATCGCGTCGATTTCGCCAAGCTTGGCCGCTTGCTGCCCGATTTTCGGCTGGAATACACACTCTCTACCGGCATGGAAGAGCTGCTGGCGCACTATCGCGAGCACGGGTTTTCGGCTCACGACTTCGACGGCGACCGGTTCGTCCGATTGCGCACCTTGCGCCATCGTCTCGACCGGCTGATGGCCGAGCCCCAGAGAAAGACAGCGTGAGGGGCCGATGCGCTTTGTGCCGACACCGCTTCCGGGTGGTTTTATAATCGAGCCCGACAAGCGGGAAGACGATCGCGGTTTTTTCGCTCGTTTCTTTTTGCGAACGCGAGTTCGCCGAGGCCGGCCTCGATACTCGTTTTGTGCAAATCAATAATTCCTTAAGCAAGGACCGGGTAACCCTGCGCGGCATGCACTATCAGCTGGGCCCTGCGGCCGAGACGAAAGTCGTGCGCTGCCTACACGGCGCGTTGTGGGATGCGGTCCTCGATCTGCACCCGGGGTCGGCGACGTTCGGGCAAAGCTTTGGCGCCCGGCTCAGCGCCGAGAGCCGGCGCATGATGTATGTGCCGCGCGGCTTTGCACATGGGTTTCTAACACTCGAGGGGGATACCGAAGCGCTCTACCTGGTCTCGGCCTTCTATAAGCCGAGCCGCGAGCGAGGTGTGCGCAGGGATGACCCGCATTTCGCGATAGCCTGGCCGGCAAAGCCGCGCGTCATCTCGGAAAAGGACACGCAGCAGCGCGATTTTGACCCGGCTTGGCATCTCGAGAGCTGAGCACCGCCGATGCGCATCCTGTTCACGGGGGCGAGCTCGTTTACCGGACATTGGTTTGTCCACGAGCTGGTCGAGGCCGGGCACGAGGTAGTGGCAGCCTTTCGCGGCGAGGGCGAGTATGCCGGCGTCCGGGCAATGCGCGCGCGACTGGTCCGTGAGCTCTGCGAGGTCCGGTTCGGCTGCCGCTTCGGCGCCGACGATTTCCTCGCGCTCGCGAAGGCCCCGTTCGACGTACTTTGTCATCACGCCGCCGAGGTCGGCAATTACCGCAACCCCGACTTCGACCCCTATCGCGCCGCGGCGGCCAATCTGCATCGCCTGCCCGAAGTATTGCGGGCGCTGAAGGATCGGGGATGCGGCAGGCTCGTTCTGACCGGGAGCCTTTTCGAGGCGAACGAGGGCGCCGGCTCGGCGCCGCTGCGCGCCTTTAGTCCTTACGGCCTGTCGAAAACCTTGACCGCATCGGCGGCCGAGTTCTACGCCGACCGCGAAGGTTTCACGTTCGAGAAATTCGTGGTCCCGAACCCCTTCGGCCCTTATGAGGAGCCGCGCTTTACCGCCTATCTGATGAAGACCTGGCTTGCCGCGGAGACCGCCCGCGTACAAACCCCGCGCTATGTCCGCGACAACATCCCTGTCAGCCTGCTTGCCCGCGCCTATGCTGAGTTCGTCGGCGCCAACCCGGCGCCGGGCGCGGTGCGGCGCCGCAATCCGAGCTTCTATCCGGAGAGCCAAGGGGCCTTCGCCGAGCGCGTGCGCCGGGAGGTGGCGACGCGACTCGGACTGCGCTGCGATCTCGAGCTGGGCCAGCAGACCGCGTTCCCCGAGCCCGTGGTCCGCATCAACACCGACCTCCTCGATCCGGAGGCACTGGGTTTTAGCGAAGCGCAGGCGTGGGATGAGTTTGTGCAGTATTATCGAGGCATGGCCTCGGTCTAGTCGACGCCAGCTGTCGGTCACCACTCAGCTAACAGGGTAATTGCCGGTAATGGAGAAGCCCTGGCTGTCCGTGATCGTACCCTGCTATAACGGCGAGCGATGGCTCGCTGCCGCCCTCCAATCGGTCGTGGATCAGAAGGACTGCGGAATTGAGGTAATTGTCATCGACGGAAGCGTGACTGACGCGAGCCTGAAAATCGTCGACAGCTTTGCCGACAAGCTGCTGATCCGAGCCGAACACCGTCCCGATTTACTGTCCTGGACGGCAAAGACCAACTTCGGCGTGGAGCAGGCCCGGGGCGACAGAATTTGCATGCTTCATGTTGACGATCTCTGGCTGCCGGCCAGGTGCGCCGAGATCCGCAAATGGCTTTCCACTCAATCTGACGGCGTGATGCACCTGCATCCCAGTTACATCATCGACGAATCCGCGAGGCGGTTGGGGCTTTGGCGCTGCCCGTTACCGGCCGGTGGCTCCCCGATTCCAGCGCACATGTTGATCGAACGATTAGTCGTTCAGAATTTCATAGGCATCCCGGCGCCGACGATCCGACGCGACGCCTATCTAAGCATCGGAGGTCTCGATAATGCCCTGTGGTATACTGCCGATTGGGACCTGTATCTGAAGCTCGCTGCGATCGGTAGTGTGTATTACCACTCGACCCCGTTAGCGTGTTTCCGAGTCCACAAAGACTCTCTTACGGTCTCTGGCAGCCGTAATAATGCCGACTTCCGAAATCAACATCAAGTGATTGTCGATCGCCATGCCGACAAACTCTCTCCAAAAGCAAGAGCCGAAATACTTCCCGTAGCGGCGGCTTCGTTCGATTTGAACACGGCGCTCGCGGCGGCCATGGCTGGACAGTTTGCCCCGCTGATCAAAGCGCTTGCCTCGATACTAACGCTTGGCCCGCGGGGCATACGCCGGTATTTCTATTACTCGAGAGTTGTCGACCGGGTATTTCCGCGCCTGCGCGCCCTCGTCGCCGGGAGGTTTTGAGCTGACGCCCCCTGACGCCGCTCATCGAGCGCCTCTTCGGTCCCTTCCGAGGTGACGTGGTGGCGCCTTCGCGATGTTCGACATGGCATTTGGACGACGGCAATTGATCTATGGCTGGAAGCAGCGCTAGCAGGAGACAGATTAACGGCGCGCGCGAACACTGCAGCATTGCGCCGCTCGAGCGACGAAACGTCGGTACGCGACGAGACAAGGCCGGTCCTGTTGCCGCTGGCGCTCTATATTCTGACCGTCCTCGCACCGCGGCTCCTCGTCTTTCCGGTCAGCGACATTGACTGGGACGAATACTATTCAGCGTTGATCGCCCAAGGGCTGCTCCAAGGGCAAATGCCGTTTGACTACGTCTTCGGCGGCCATCATCCTGCGGCGTCATATTATTTTTATGCACCGTTCCTCGCCGTCTTCGGTAGCGGCATAATTGCGATCCGGTCGATCGCGCTGGCCTACGCCTCCGCGGGCTTCTATCTGATTTATCGCATTTGCACGTCGGCCGGCCTCGAACCCAGGCTCTCGTCCGTCTGCGCCGCGCTGTATG
>Ga0306925_10001698_pt1 | contig 18370 bp, 24 predicted proteins | sample flu12Cox44000176_FD_203755 | JGI IMG/M metagenome (GOLD analysis project Ga0306925, IMG submission 203755) | Lab enrichment of tropical soil microbial communities from Luquillo Experimental Forest, Puerto Rico - flux8day.12C.oxic.44.000.176 (v2)... | ecosystem: Environmental > Terrestrial >... | reverse complement strand
TCTCGGCAATCGCAACCTCGTTTCGCTGAAGAAAGTGAACGGTATATGAACACCTTCGCGGGAGGTTGTGTTATATCGTAAGGTGTCGGGACGGGGTTCGCTCGAGCCGTTTGTTAACGTATAGATCAGGCTGGGGGGATTTCACCCCCTGCAATGGGGATCCGGAAATCGAATGAAAGCAATCGTCTTTCATGCCCACGGCGGCGTTGAAAACCTCAAGTACGATGAGATACCCACTCCGACTCCTGCCTCAGATGAAGTCCTGATTCGAGTCAGGGCTGTTTCGCTGAACGGCTTTGACCCGATGATACTCAAGGGTACGACCTCTCTCAAGACCCCTTTTCCGATGAGCCCGGGAGGTGACTGCTCGGGAGAAATCGTTGTTTTGGGGTCTTCCGTGGACAGCGGCACCTGGAAGGTTGGTGATCGCGTTTGCCCCTATCCATACATTGAGGGCCGCGGAATGACAGGCGAGACTCTTCCCGGAGCATGCCGCGAGCTGCTCACGATGCCGGTAACAAACCTTTTGCGAATGCCGGACGGGCTGTCCTTTGTCGATGCAGCTGCGCTCCCGATTGCTTACGGTACGGCACTTCGCATGATGCAGACGCGTGGAGCGATTCGAGCGGGTGAGAAAGTACTGATTCTTGGCGCAACAGGCGGTGTGGGGACTTGTTGCGTTCAGCTGGCCGCCGCGGCGGGGGCCGAGGTGATCGCATGTGGAAGCGCGGAATGGAAGCTGAGCAGACTCAAGGAAATCGGAGCCGCCCATGTAATCAACACGTCAAAGGAAGACATTCTGAAGGCGGTCCGCGAGAGATTTGGCAAACCACGGTACATGGGCGCTGGCGGCGTGGACGTAGTTGTTAACTACATAGGTGGAGACACCTGGGTACCTTCGCTCAAAGTGTTGAGACATCAGGGCCGTCTTCTGGTCTGCGGTGCGACTGCAGGCTATGCACCTGCGGAGGACCTGCGCTACATCTGGAGTTTTGAGCTGCAAATCATCGGGTCTGACGGTTGGACTTACAAGGATCAGACCACATTGATGAACATGGTTGTCGAAGGAAAGCTTAAGCCGGTCATACATTCGACAAGACCGCTCTCGGAGACTCCGCAGGCGCTGCAGGAGTTGATTGATCGCAAGGTCTTTGGAAAATCCATTCTGATCGTGACTGAGTGAGGACCTTTGAATGCCCTTACCTGAGAATCTTGGCCACCTCTTTGATGTCCCGCTTCAAATTCAGCCGACGGCACCGGCCGTTCTGCAAGACGACGTTGTTCTTAGGTTTAAAGACCTGGATGAGCGGTGCAACCGGATGGCAAATGCGCTAGTGAGCCTTGGGATAGGACCAGGCGACCGCGTTGCCCTTATGTTCAGCAATGATTACCGCTTCATCGAGTCGCTGCTGGGAGCAATGCGCCTGGGTGCAGTCCCGGTACCGCTGAATATTCGGATGGGAGATGAGGCAATCACGTACGTTGTCGTCGACTCTGAGGCGGTGGCCCTTATCGCCAATTCGGAGATGGCCGCCCGTGCGCACTCTCTGGTTCCGCAGTTTCCAAGGGTGCGGCACTTCATTGTAGACGGAGAGGCAACAGGCAAGGCTCTGAATTATGACCAGATGCTCCGGCAGGCTTCTCCCTTGTTTGCGCGCAGGAAGACGGGATTCGATGAAGTCTGTCTTCAGCCATACACGTCCGGTTCGACGGGCAAGCCAAAGGGCGTTCTTCTGACGCATGGCGGGCAGATCTGGAATATAGATTTGCTGCGCAAACTCGAGGCATTCGATGAGGGGGAGCGAGCATTGGTAGCGGTCCCGCTCTATCACAAGAACGCCATGCTGGGAGCGGTCAAACCCATGTTGCTCTGCGGAGGATCGCTGGTCATTTTGCCAGGCTTCGATCCGGTACAGGTCATAAGGTCTATCGCGCGCTACAGGGTGACGTACATGACCGGCGTGCCGGCCATGTTTTCCAGGATACTCTCGCAAAAGGAAGAACTGAGCCGGAACGATGTGAAATCGCTGCGCTATGCAGTGTGCGGTTCCGCGGAGGTTTCGGAAGAGCTGGTGGCCGAATTCCAAAGAACCTTCCCCGAGGCGATCATTGCAGAAAGCTATGGCTTGACCGAAGGTGGGCCCGACCCGATTAGCAATTGCCGCTACGGCCTGATCAAACGCGGGAGTTGCGGAAGGCAGATTCCTGGCTCTGATGTCAAAATCGTCGGCGAGGATGGTGTAACCGAGTTGGGACCGAACGAGGTGGGAGAACTTATCACCCGCAATCCCGGGTTGGCCAAGGGTTACTGGAAGCTTCCCGAGGTCACCAAAAAGAAGTTCCGCGACGGATGGCTCTATACGGGAGACCTCATGCGTCGTGACGAGGACGGTTTCTTCTACTTTGTGGGACGCCAGGATGACATGATCAATGTATCTGGCGAAAACGTCTATCCTAAGGAGATTGTCGATATTCTTCTGCGGCATCCGAGCGTTCGGGAGGCCTATGTTGTACCCATACGTCATCCGATCAAGGGTGCTGTTCCTGTTGCATTCGTCGTGCAATCGGGAACCGGAGGCACTTCCGCAGAGGAACTCAAGCAGTTCTACCTAAATTATGGCGCACCGTATGCCTACCCCCGCCGCATTTACTTCCTCGACTCAATGCCACTGGGCGGAACAGGAAAAATAGACCGCGCCCAACTTGAGAAACTCGCGGCGGAATTCGAGGAGAAAGTTCAACATGAACCAGCCTGATCTTTCGGGGTCGCCATATCAACGTTTTCTGGGTTTAGAACTGACACGCTACGAAGAAGGTTTGGTCGAGATTCGTATGCCCTTTCGCGAAGAGTTTCTGCGCGACGATGCCTCGGACTGGTTGCACGGAGGAATCATCAGCGCGCTCATTGATATTGCCGGCGACTATGCGGTCTACTCGAAAACCGGAGGAGACGTGCCCACTGTGGATCTTCGGGTTGATTATCTGCGGCCAGCTAAACGCGGGCGCCTCACCGCGGTTGCGCGGACGGTTAAAGTTGGCCGGCGGGTGAGCGTTGCAGACGTGGAAGTCAAGGATGAGCAAGGTGAAGTCGTTGCAATCGGTCGCGGTGTCTATGCAACGCCGGCGCAGTCGACAGCGGGATGACGAAACGGCTGAGGGTGCAATCATCCGATATGCGGCAAGACACAACAAGTTGATCAGAGCTAAGGACCGCAATTGCCTCCACCCAAAGAGAATTTCCGCTGGCTCGTTTTAGGCCTGGTACTGCTCACAACAGCAAGCGGGATTATGATCTTTTCTGCCCCCTTCCCCCTCTTGACTCTTTGGGTGAGAGACCTTGGCATTTCGCGGGCGCAAGCAGGTGCCTTGACGGGGCTTTGGTATTTGGTTTCTGCCTGCGCATCCTTACCGGCCGGCTGGTTGGCTGACCGGGTCCGCCTTCGTCGTCTGTTCCTTTCACTTTGGGCGCTGATTGTTGCAGGTACAGCTTTAATGGCTGGCGCATCGGGTTTCTGGATGCTCTGCCTGGGACGAGTGATATCTTCCGGCGGGCTGACCGGTCACCTGGTGGCCGGACCAAAGCTGCTCGCGGCATGGTTTGAGGGCCGAAAAGAGTTCGGCCTTATCATGGGCTTTTACAGCATGAGCATGACCGCAGGAGTGTACGCCAGCCTGTTTGTGCTGGGCAGAATTGGGCAACACTCCGGCTGGCAACCGGCAGTGTTGCTGCTGGTTGTGCTCGCGACGGTTGGCCTCTTCATGATGCTGTCAGTTCCTTCCGCATCCCCGGGTTCGAATAAGAGTGGGTCGGTTGTGGCCTCTCTGCCGCCGAGCCGCAAGATGGCTGCTTGGATGTTAGGGGTAGTCTTTGCAGGTTACAACGTGTCTACGGAAGCTTATCTGACCTTCACCCCAGATTTCCTCGTGCGATGTGGGTACGGTCTCGCAGCAGCATCTGCAATCGTCGGAATATACGCCTGGGTAGCTCTGAGCCTGAAACCATTCGTTTCCCCCTTTCTACGGAAGAGTAACGCCGCTGGTTACGTGGTTGTGGCGTCATTTCTTTTTATTCTAAGTGTGCTCCTTCTGATTACTCGCATTGCCCCACCTGCAGTTTCCGCAAGCTTATTTGGTATTTCCATGGCGATCGGGATGCCCGCTTTTTACGCCTTGCCTCCGCTCATGTTTGGGAATGAGCAGTCCGGGTACGTGTATGGGTTGTGCTCGTTCCTGTACGGTCTGGGATTTGTCGTCCAGCTTCTCGTGGGACTGGCTGTCGACAAGACCGGAAGCTATGCAACTGGATATGGGCTCATCTGTGCGGTCGGAGGGGTCGCTTTGGCAGGAGGGTTATGGCTTCGCCGCGAGAATCACACACAGCCTGTGGTGGCGGAACTCAGGGATCCGGCGTGACTTCATGCTTTGGACACTTCAGCTTGTTGTTCCGATGCGGAGAACATCTCCGAAAGGAGACCGACTAGCCACTCATCTTTGATCTAACAACCTTGTATGAAAGCTCCCCAACCAGATTCATTACCTCAAGTCTTTCTGAACCATTTTTATGTGGTCCTGGATTCCCCCACCTACAAGGTAATCGAAGAGGATGCGTTTATACGTAAGCATTTTGCTGTGAATGAAAAGCGAACCACGACAAATGCGGAGATGACCTACACTGGTCTCTACTTTTATGGGATCAATACGTATTTCGAGTTCTTTGACATCGGCAATTCTCCCAAGGATTGCGTTGGAGACTCTGCGATTGCGTTTGGAGTGGACCAACCCGGAGCCATCAGGGTGTTGCAGGAAAAGCTTGGCCCGAGCCTCGACCCAAACTTGAAGTCAGTCACCCGGCTGTACCAAGGCAAGCAGATTCCCTGGTTCTTTATGGCGACGTCAACGAGCCTTCCGTATGAAAGTGGATTAAGTTGCTGGGTGATGGAATACCACCCCGAGTTTTTGGCCAACTGGAACCTGCAGCCTGGGGGAACAAACCGGGGCATCTCTCGCAAAGAAATCCTCCAGCGCTACTCCGAAGTCCTCAAGCCAGTAAACGAACCACGCCTGGAAGACGTGGTCGGGTTGACAGTGGCCGTCGATACCTCTGGTAAGAACAGTCTGATCGACTTCTGCCTTCAGCTAAGCTACCAAATCGAGAGAAAGCAAAATGAGGATGTCGTTGCCATCCACGGACCTGATCTTGTCTTGCTTCTGATCCCGGCAACCAAAAGTGTTCGCGGAATACGAGAAATTAAAATGCGCACTCAAAATCCTTCAGAACCCGGGGAACAACTTCAATTGGGGCAGTCCACTCTTAAGTTCGCTGGCTCCGCCGCAATATGGTCGTTTGGCTGAAAGAGTCGTGTCGTCACAATCGGGTTTTGAGCGCAATCGCCTCTTCTGCTCCATTTAACCGGACCCGAAAAGGTCGAGTCCTGTTCACGGCTGCTTATTAGCTTGCGACCGTGCTTGCTGCAGCAAAGCATCAGGCGCGTAGGTTTTCCCACCTTGCACCACTAAGTATATTTTCCTCAGGTTTTGAATCTCCTGCAGAGGGTCGGCGTTCAGAACGACCATGTCCGCAAACTTTCCAGGCTCGATTGTTCCCAGCCGATCCTCCTTGCCCAGAGCTTCCGCCGCTGTCAACGTTGCCGCGCGTAGCGCCTGCAATGGGCTCAGCCCGGACGCTACCAGTAATTCCAGTTCGCGATGCAATCCAAAGCCCGGCAATAGACTTCCTATACCGGGTCCATCCGTGCCCGCAATAATCTTGACTCCCGCTCGGTTGCACATTCCCACAAACTTCTCCTGTTTATGGAATGCTTCAGCACCAGCGGCCTGGAGGTCGGGAGGGAGCTCATAGAGGGGACTCTTAAAGTTGACGTACCGCTCCACGACCGTCGGCGATAGATACTGGTTATTGGGATCATTCCTGTCAGCATCCAGAGTCGGTACTTCGGTTACCTCCGCTGCGACTAGTGTTGGGTCAAGAAATATTTTGCTCCGTGCGAGTCGCTGGACCAGTGCGCGCATTTTTTCCGACTGCAAGTCGAATCGCTGCCAGAGCAGTGGCTCTCGGCTGCCAAGGGGCAACAGGTCGATCTTCTGTGCCTCGTCGAGGCTTAGCATTTCTCTCCCGGTGACGCGAATATGTTCGAGTCTGGTCATCCCCAGTTCGATGGCGTGGGTCATGGTCATCGAACGCGGTATGTGCCCTGCCACGGGCAGTTCCAGTTCCTTCGCCGTCTCAACGATCGCCCTGAGCTCTGGTTCTTTCACGTTGTTATAGACCTTCACAAAGTCCACGCCCTGGTCTGCGAGAAAATTCACCGCGCTCCTCGCTCGTTGTGGTGTGTCGACGAGCAGACTTAAGTCGGGCCAGACCGGCGGCACTCCGTCTAAGAGGGGCCCGGAGAAAAACAGACGCGGTCCAATAAGCTCGCCGCGTAAGAGCCGCTCCCGTGTCAGCCGCAACACCGTGATGTTTCCGCCCGGATTGCGAATCGTGGTGACGCCATTCGTTAAGTACAAACTGAACGGTGTGTCATCCGGATTCTCGGCGTGTGCATGTGAATCGATAAGCCCAGGAATAATCCATTTGCCCTTGGCGTCGATGATCTGTGCGCCATCAGGAATGCCCGTGTTTCCCGAGCCAACCTGTTCGATCCGCTCGCCCCGCATCACAATGACGCTATCGGAGATTTCCTTGCCTGACGCCACGTTGACCAGCGTCCCACCCCGAAGCACAAGCACCGTCGGACTTGTTTGCGCCCTCAAAATCCCGGCAAGCAAAAAAGCGAAAGGGAGAAATACCACGCGTTTCATGGCGCCCCCCTTTCCAGGCTCGTCAGTATAGCGCGGTGTTTTAATCTATGCGCTCATTGTGAGCCCATCGCCCGCTGTCCCATCGCCTTTATGCCGCTTGCCTCTGGTAATACTTCAGCAGGCCGCCCAGTCGTTCTCGACACCGCACTGCTCCCGCGTCCCTTCTTGCCTCCGTCTGCAAAGGAAACAAGATCCGATTGCCTTTGCCCTGATGGTTGCGCTCCTCGTGATAATGTACGGTATGTTGCTGCAAGGCTCGCCGCAGCGACTATCCACGAAACGGTTTGCTTGCGCTTCGGAGCGGGAGAAAGGCCATGGCGACGAAGAAGGTTGCCCACCGTCTGATCGGACAGCCGATAACTAGATTCGCCAAGGCACCGACGATCCGATCATAGCCCCAACTGGGATTCTCTTTTGCCATGCGCACGACTAATCGCTCGATTTCCTCAGCAACCCTGGGTCGGCCCACTCGCTGGCGAAATCTCGATCCGTCAAACTTTTTTGCCACGAGCTTCCGATACCAGCCAGAATCGTATCGGGTTGCGCTGCTCCGGCCACTTCCTCCAGCGCCTTTCGTCCCAGCCGGTGAGCGATCTCCGCCAAGGTGGCTTTTTCTTCTTCTGAGAGTAATAGCCGACCCTTGATCTGGGCTTTCAGGATGCGGTTCTCCGCCGCCAGATACTCGTTCCGTAAAAGGAGTTCTTGGTTGACCGTTCCGGTAACGTAGGCCAGCAGTTGCGCCCCAATCATTTTGGACCCTTTCTGATCGTATTGACCGAGTCGTGGAAGGAGGATGGTAAGGGCTATAGGAGCTTTAGCGAAAGCGATTGGAAGAGAATCGACGAAACCGCAAGTTGTGCCATCTCAATCCATTCGAGTTTTTGACCATTAAGGTGGGTTCGATCCCCTGTCTCTGGCCAAAATCATCGCCGTAACAACGTTTGCAGCACGAAGCCAGTCGGCCGGAGTTCTGGCGAACGACAACCGCGCTAGTAATTCGGCACCCAAGGAATGTTTACCGACTGCGCCGGATCGAAGGAAAAGCAATACTCACCTTTGGCGTGGAGCCAAGGATCGGTCGTGTTGACGTCCGGCGCGTTCCGGTTATCTGTCAGAAAGATGGCACAGAGTTCATATTCGCTTGATGATTTCAGGCGATAAGTAAAAAGGGCGCCAGTCACAGGATTCTTTTTTGCGGGGCCAGGAAACTTGTCGAGATTCGGCGGAAGTGTTTTGCCTCCGGTCTGCCATCCTATATTGATCTGCTCAGCAAGCTGCGCCAGCGTTTGCAACGTGCGCTGATCCGCACGAATCAACCGTTGATTGCCAGGACCGCCAAGGAGCCGAAAACCCAGAATTAGCACGACGACCACGGCACTCGTGGCCAGGAGTGCAGCCCAAGAGTTTCTATTCATTCTGTTTTCCCGTTGCGCGAGCCGCACTCTGCAAAGATCCGAAGTAGTACCAGAATACGCCGCCGGAAACGGCCAACACTACAACGGTCTTTGCGACAAATCGGCCCGTAAGCTCACCACGGAGGAAATAGGTCAGAAAACTTATGAGGTCGCCGACGACAACGCCCGCGGCAATGAGCAAGGCGATGTAGGTCAGCCATTTCCGCACCGCAGACTCAAGCTTGTCCGGATGGACGCGCACCTCGCGCAAAATGTAGCGCATAGTGAAAATGTAAACGGGAAAGGCCACGATCACGCAGGCCAAGGAGTCCGCCATTTGATAGTAGCCGTAGGCATAGGGATAGCTTGGGTTGAGAGGATCCTTAATCCAACGATCGATGAGCATGAAAAGAATGGAACCGAAGGCGATGGTCCACGTAGCCAGCATGGAGAAACTAAGCAAATAAAGGAACGCATCCTTCGCGGAGCCCGACCGTTTGTAAGGCGGGATTGCAGTTCCGCCCTGGCTTTCATAGTGATCCGCTAAAGCCCGGTACGCATCCTCTTCCGGCCAGCCTCTGCCGCGCAAGAGCGCAACTAGGGATTCCGGAGCGATGCCCTGACGCTTCGCTGAGTCCAGAAACTCTCGAAGATCCGTGTTCATTAGCGCGCCAGTGTACCACGGCACAAATTCCTTAAGACAGAAGAGACCGGCGTAGGCGAGCCAACGGTCGCAAAAGGTTCCGCGAAGTCGGGATCAAGCGGCCCGATCGTTGCGATGGTGGAGTCCGCCAAGGCGTGGGCGAGACACGATCCGACCGGACGCTGCACAGCGACGTTAGACCCGTCAAAGCCTGTTATCGGCGAATACGTTTTGGATTACTTCGGGATGCGGGTTCCGTGATAGGGCACTGAAGGTCGGGAGACTAAAACGATTGAGCTCTATCGAGAACTGTGCGACAAATGCGACGTTCTACTGCATAGGGCGAGAGGGAACTACATTCTGGAATCTTTGAACGCCGCTATCCGGACTCGGAAATCAGCGAATTGAAAAAACTGGACCTGGTCCTGTGGCAGCTCAGGTCTGAGTAATTCGGAAGGTGTTAGTGTCAGAACCTGGGTGTTCCGGAGTTTGCCCTAGAGACCAAATCACCCCAAACGAGCAGCCGGTCGCCAGTTATTTCATGCCGCGCGCTCTTTAGCAAACTCCACCAGCCGCGAAGAGTCTTCGATGTGTCTGGGCTAGTCTTTAGCGGATGGTTTATGATGCCTTGAGAGATTCGCCGATTGGCAAACCGCGCTATCACAAATTCAAGCGCGGGCCTGCCAAGGCTCAGGCAACGCGCGTGATTTTATCCGGCTTCTCGACGTCGAGCTGCACTGAAAAGGCAAAGAGAAAAGGCAAATCGCCCGGTTGTCCGAGTTGTTGTCCAATTCAGAGCCCCCCGCAAAAACCTAAGTGATTGTAGTGCCGCACCTTATCTTAGATTTTTCCTCGTTGGCAATGAGGAGGGGTTCGAATCCCCTCTCGTCCACCACAGTCACAAAAGGGCCTTACACCATAGGTGATCTGACCGTAGATGACCTGAGCGTGCAACGAGGGCCTCGTCGACCCAAGTAATTGGGGCAGGCACTTTACCTTGCGAGTGCCTCTGTGTAGATGACGAGCTCGCCGCCATCGCTTCTGGTGCAATGTGCACGTCCTGCGCGACCGAGAAATGGGAGGGTTTTGTGAAGACGTCAGGTGCTATCTACCTCGCCGTGCCGGCAGGCAGGCAAGTAAACCCTTGGCGACAAAGGAAAACTATTTCCCAGAAGCCCGTTTCGGGCCAGTGTCCGTATTGCCGACCATCCACCCAGAATCGTCGGATTCGGTGCTCACTGCTGCGCCCGGCGATTGGCCCCCGAATCACTCCAGGCACTCAGCCTTCGACGAACGACCGTAGTCTGGACAGCGCCTGATCCCACTGCTCGGAGACGAGATCGAGGTATTTCTTGATTTCTTGCATTGGCTCCGGATCGAATTCAAATAGGCTCTCGCGACCCGAACGGACGCTGTGCACGACTCCTGCACTCTCCAACACTCGAAGGTGTTTGGTGATCGCCTGCCGGGTAAGCTTGGAGCCCTCGGTTAGCTGAGAGATCGAACGGGGCTCTCCCCTGCAGAGCCTCGCAACCAGCGAGAGTCGCGTCTTGTCGCCCAAGGCGGCAAAGACCGGCGCGTGAGCCGACCGTTTGCCGTCCACGCTGCTACGCCGCCTTTGCGACATAACTCTCGATGTTCTTCATCTGCTCTGTCCAACCGCCGTCATTCATGCGGACTGCTTCGAGGCGACGGTCGCTGGGGATTTTGTCAAACCCGGACTCCGTGAGCAGAAGTAGTGTGCCGCTCGCTGTCTTCTCCAGCCTGAATTCGACGAGCGTGGCCGTCTCCATCGAGTAATCCAGTTGGGGCCAAGTGAAGGAAAAGAGCCGTTCGGGCTCCATCTTCTGCACGAAGGCCTCCCATTTGACGTGCTCGTAGCCAGGGTAGGTAATCTGGCCACGCGAGATGTGGCCCGGTACGAATGGGCCATCGAGTTTGACGCGAAACCACTCGCCAAATTCCCGGTAATCCGTCAGCACACGCCAGACGCGGGAAACCGGTGCCCTCAGCTCAGTTTGTTTCTCGATACGGTCATCTGCCATATGCTCAACTCCGTTCCTCTGTTATACGTCCGTGAGCCTGTTGTTCAAGCCGAGCCGAAGGTTGATGCCGAACTGCAGGTACGCCTTCAGACAGGCGAGGGTGTATGTCCATCCTGCGGTCTGCCCCATGGCTCGCTTTACCCCTGCGTGGTCCATCGGAAACTTGGCCTCGTTGATGGCGACGACCGTGGTGTTGGGATCGTCTGCCCGCAATTGAATGGTTATGCGACTCCTTGTGCCGCACGAGGCCCCCTCGTACACGATTCTGCGATTCTCTTCGACTTCAAGCACGTCAATTAGGACCCTGGCTCCGACTTCCGCGAACTCCTACTCGACTTTAGTTCCGGCCTTCATGGGCCCGCTGGCACCGGAGATAAAGTATCAGGACATCTTTGCCGGATCGACGAAGGCGGCAAAGAATTCGTTGACGGGTTTCAGAATTCGGTCCCGTACGTTCACATCTACTTCCTTTTTTCAAATCACTCATAAGCAACCTCCGAGTTGCATATTAGCGTAGCACGCCACAAAAAGCAACCATATGGTTGCACTTTCTACGGGGGCAGCCCATCAGTGGGCTGAACGGTTCACGACTGGTGTCGCGATTCGAAAGGGGGTGTCGGAAACGACCGTTTTGTTAGGGCGCGCCTCGTCGAATCATAACGGGCAATCCTGAAATAATCGCAAGGTAAGGGTCGCCGACCACTCAGCGACGGATGCCGGAGAATTCGAATGTCATTCGACTTCCGTCCTCTGTGGTGATGACCGATCTGGTTTTGATGCGGTTGGGGTTGGGGAAAGTGAAGGTCACGTCTTCGGTGACTGGCTGGCCCGCCATCGATGTCTTGTACGGTTCGAACTGTATCTCGCGGTCGTTCGTCCAGCGGCCCTTGTGATTGTGAACCTCGCGCATCGAGGTGACGCACATGAAGTGAACCGCCTTACCCTCAGGGTCGTATGCAACCAAGCAAGCTTCCTCTATCGGTCCAATCGAGGCCGTCCCCTTCATCGAGCATGCCGCACCAGAGCTGAGGGCTATCGTTTTGCAGGTCATTTCCCATTGGAATTGGTCTGAGACCGGCCCTGGCAAGACCGCGGTCATAGAGCCCACCCACTGTCCGGCAACGGCGTCGACTGTCTGTTTGACCTGAGGTGGGGGCGCAGGTTGGCTTGGGGTTGGTGGCGTTTGAGAACCGCAGGTAACAGCCGATACCAGTGTTAACAGCGTCGCAAACAGGTTTTGATGTTTCAACTCAACTTTCATAAATCCTCCGCCTGGAACTCAATCATCAGCGGCCATGGGCGCTTCAGGCGAATACGCCGGTGAAACGTTTCTGCATCTCTTCCGCCGCCACATTTTCGATTTGCTGGCCCAACAACCATTCGTGCCCGAACGGGTCGCGAACCCTACCAGATCGCTCGCCGGAGAACTGGTCGGCAGCTTCGCGTACCGTGGTCGCTCCCGCCTCGATCGCCTGTTTCATCAGGGCGTCTACACCATCCACGTGCAAGTGGATCGCACAGGTTGTTCCACCCAGGGCCAGCGGACCTCGGATACCTAACTCGGGGTATTCGTCGGAGAGCATCAAGGTGGAATCTCCGATCTTGATCTCCGCGTGGCTAGGCTCGGTGAGGCGAAGCAATTCTTTTGCGCCGAATGCGCGGGCGTAGAAATCGATCGCCCGCGCTGCACCGCCTACGCGGAGATAGGGATAGACCTCATGTATCTTGATGGGCGAATTTACAGTCGCATTCATGGTTAATCCTCTCGAACGCCTTCGTGCTACAGCGTTCTTGGCAAGCGTAGAGCAGGGCTACGCCGCCGTCTTGGACAAATTTTTCCTTCTTGAATTTGTTGAGACTAACTAGCCGTCGACCAGGGAGGAGCAGGCTAGGCGGCGATGTGGCTTGGGCGATGCTTCGCCACGGGCCGATAGAGCGGTGGCGTGATTCCCGAGAAGGCGCGGAATTCTCGGTTGAGGTGTGACTGATCGCAATAGCCGCCATCGATGGCGACGCCGGCCCAGTCCACTTGATCGCCCCTCGCGATGCGACCGATGACCGCTTGGAATCGTTGTATGCGGGAGTACACCTTTGGCGTCAGACCCACCGAGCCACTGAACAACTCGATGAAGCGTTTTGCACCATAGCCTGTTTCGTTCTGCACCTGGCAAATGCGGGCTACATCGGGGAAAGCGGCTAACTTACGAACCGCATAGGCGACGGCAGGGTGCAGCACATGGGGTTCCCTGAAGCGAGACAGCAAAACCTGTTCGAGCAGTAGGAACATGCGCTCCGGAGATGACGCCTGCATCAGCCTCTCCCTCACTTCGCACGCCCAGGGGCCCCAGAGATCTTCCAGAGCAACGTGGCGGTCGGTCAGTTCGTCAGCGGGCAATGCGAAGAATGGCGTCGCTCCACCCGGCCGAAAATGAATCCCTACAGCCGGGCCCGACTGGGAGGTGTCCAGGACAAAATAACGCGAATGAGGACCGCAGATGACGGAATCGTCAAAATGCTGGCCCAGCATATCCTGGTCGTCCCTGAAAATTCGCATGCGATCGTTACCAAGATTAATCACAAGCTCCAAGGTTCCTGTAGGCAGCGCGCGCTCGCGCCGGTGTGCCACGACGTAGGCAGGGAAATACCAGAAACATTCGGCGAAAGCATCCAGTGGTGCACCGGGGCGATGAAAACGCGGAATCATTATTGTCCGTTATACCCAAAAAAGAGCCGACAAACTGCCGGTTGTGCCTGAGTGAAACGGCAATTACTGGCCAATCGTGATGCCCGCACCAAGGTTAACTCTTTCCGAATCTACATGTTGAAGGTGCGTGCACAGATTGGACCAGTAATGTCGAAAATTACCGGCCAAACTGTTTGATCCTAAGGCACTTACGTGCAAATCAAGGTGCAAACAGATTTGGACCGGTAATTTTAGTGCAACCCTGAAGTAACCGGGATTGGGGAAGAATAGCCGACGATCCGCCAACTGGTCACCCGATTGTCCATTGTGAGTGCAATCGCGATTTATCGTCAAGTGCTGCCCCAAGTTACACTTTCCACGTGACTAGGGAACGCTGGGCTCAGATAGGAATCACGACTGAATTTCTTATCGTCGTTAGGACTCTAGGTGAGTTCTTTCGATTAGGGCACGTCCATGGCACGAGCTTCTCGACCGCAGTGGCTGCGCTCTATGTCGGCGGCGCTTTGATCGCCGCTTGCTCGTGCTGGGCGGGCGTGACCTTCTACTTCTTCCGACGCTATACGCTGTCCGCCTGGATCACGCTAGCGACCGTACCCGTTCTGCTGGTGTACAAAATTGCCGTGATCGGCTGGTAGTGGCAGCTCGCTCTGATGATGAGTCGCACATCGCGCAGACCGCTTCCGGTCAATTGAGTGCAATGGGGATTTACCACCAATTGAGACGGCTCCTGTATGAGCCCGTGGCCGCGTTATCGATTCGCGCGGTTGTGTGATGTCAATCTCAGTTGCTCAGCGAAGAAAACGTAAGCGATGAGCAGACGCATGAAACCTACGAAAACAGGCGTTTGCGCTCACGATCTGAAGTGGCAAATTCAGGATGGTTGATGGGCAAACCTTCCCCAGTGCGGTTACGGAAGAGTTGACAATCCGCCGAGCATCTCCTTTTCTCTTTTAAGAACCGCGCTTTGTCGGTCTGCCAGAAATGAGGGGAGCCGAGTATTGGCCGATAGAGTTACATTCTCATCCGTAGTAAAGAATCATTGGTAAAGATCCTTTTTCCCACAGGAGTGCTGACGATGGCCGACATAAATGAAGTGGCTGTCCGCGGGAGCGCGGCAGGATTTGCGCAGGAGGTTCTCGCGGGCCGACATCGCGGGCCTGGATGGCGCCTTCAAGGTAGCATCCATTCTGAGAGGCGATGCAATTGCCGAAGAGATTCAACTCGACGGCGAATATGCGCCGGAGCCGCTGTTTAACAGTGGCTCACCCGAAACGGCTTCAGCGGAAGTGATCCGCGTGTTTTTCGAGAATTATGGGGCGCTCAGGGAGTCGCGCGATGCCGAAGCACGCCGCTTTGCGACCAAACTCGGTGTCGCGCTGAAGTCGTAATTCACTAACGAATCGGATCAGAAAGGACTCGAAGAAGCGTCGCAGTCACGCCAACAGATGACTAGGGATGATGTCAAAGGAGAAGTCACATGCAAAATACAATTCGATTTTCTAAGGAGGAAACATTTTATGCATAACGCTATTCCGCTCATCGTGGCGGCTCTCATAGCTGTGGGGATCCTTGTTATCGGTTGTTTCTACCTTGTATCTCCTGAACGAATCTTAGGAACATTTGGTCTAAAGCCGCCTGCATCCGATGCTGACACTCGTGCCTGGCTACGTCCTAAAGGAATTCGCGACGTCGCAGCTGGATTGGTCGTGCTGGCAATGATGCTGACCGCGGACGGGCGGTTGGTAGGCATAGCTCTACTCGTTGAAGCCGTCATCCCTTTTGGCGACATGTCAATCATTCTGGCGTCGGGCGGGTCGAGGTCGCGAGCGTTCTCCGTTCATGGCGTAACCTGCGCGGTGATGCTTGTCGTCGGCCTCTTGTTGATCCATGCCATTTGAGCGGCGACGTTTAGAAAAGGAGGCGGAACAATGAATCATTGGATGTGGGCGGTATCTCTGGTTGGCATTCTTAGCACAGCAGTGGTGTGTGGCACGGACATGTTCTTTTTGACTATCGGCTGTCCCGCGCTCAGATTGGCTTCACCATCGGCCGGAACCGAAATCATGGGGTTTTTCCACATGTTCGCCGACGCGCGGATGCCGATCTGGGGCGTCTCGGCGCTCTTGTCCAACCTCTTGCTGGTCGTGCTAAGCAGGAGTGGACAGCGCTGGTTCTATTTCGTATCGCTCTTAATGCTGATTCTGTTTGTCGTTATCTATGCTCGCTTGTCAAAACCAATTAATCGGCTTCAAACCGAAGCGGCAAGAACTGGAGAAAGACTCAACAATAGTCGAGAGCTACAGGCGTCGTGGGATAGATCGGTAATGATCCGTGTTCCGCTGCTCGTTGTGTCCTTGCTTGCCCAGTGCCTCGTGTTGCTAGTCGCTTCGGCGTAAATGTGGCTGATGCGCTCCCCTTTGAAGAGTCAGGAGCTTTTTCTCGACAAGTCGGCTTCTGGGAAGCGGCGAGCTTTGACGTTGTGGACGGATGAAACGGCAACCCGAAAGTTGAATTAAGGTCATTCGACGAAGCGACCTCATCCCGCATGAATGGTTGGGAGGAAGAATGCGCCGCGAAGATTCTCTTCGGTGTGCTCGGGTAATTCGCTGGGGGGGCGCTTCTTATCGCCGGGGCGAGGTGTCGAGAAAGAAATCCAGTGCTAGTTTAGAGGGTGCTTCAGTTTCCGCAATACAGACGGGGTTTCGCGCAAGCGGCGCTGTATACTGGGCTGTGACTTCCCAAATGGTGGCAACATTCGCCTGCGGTGTTTTCTTCGGTGCTGCGGTGTACATCAACCTTGTTGAACAACCTGCACGCATTTCTTGTGGTACGCCTCTCGCGCTGACGCAGTGGCGACCCAGCTACAAGCGAGGCACCTTGATGCAGGCTCCGTTAGCCTTGATCGCTTGGCGATTTGAGGGCGGAACGGCTTGGTTGGTTGACGGATTACTTCTCCTGCTGGTTGTTCCGTTGACGCTTGTCGTGATTCTGCCGACCAACAAACGGTTGGAGAGTCAGGAACTCGACCCCCGCTCGGAAGAAGCAGGCCGCCTCCTCCCGCGGTGGGGTAGGCTTCATGCAAATTCGCAGCATCCTTAGTGGCGCAGCGTTCTTGGTGTTCCTGTCTGCTCTTGCTATGAAGCGCTGAAAGCATCCGGCGCGTGGTGCGGTGACAAATGCAGATTGATGTCGACGTACTCATTGGCTATACGGACTGGGAAAGGCGAAAATGTCATGATTGGCTTGAGCATCATAGTGAAGCTCTCAAGACCAGTATGGGGCCTCACGGCGACAATCAAACTGTCGGCGACGTCGAAGCACATTTTTTCTGCTGAGAAGCGGTACATTGAAAGGCTTTCTGGCGAACCGCTCACCGATACCGCCTCGATTCCGAATGACAACCTTGAAGCCCTTTTTGAATTAGGTCAACAGAGTCGGCAGGGTCTCAAAGACTTCATCGAGGGCTTCGCGGCCCCAAGCTGGGACATCCTGAAGGATTTCGAGTTTGTTGGTTGGTCGCTGAAGGCGACGCCGAAGAAGATTATTATCCACGTCCTGACGCACGAAATACGTCACTGGGCCCAGCTTGCAACTGTGTTTCGCCTGAACGGTTTTAAGGGCGACTTTCATGATTTCATATTCAGCCCGGTGCTGGGTGGCGAATTCAGAACCGAGCAAGCGAAAGCGTCCAGTTAGGGAGAAATGTCACCTGTCGCAGCCTTCCGGCGCTCGCCCTTTCTTCGAATTACTTGCGATTTGACGACTCGACCGGAACCGGCTGGCGCATGTGTTAGGATGCTCCAAAGAGAAGGTCCCGATGCCACTTGTGGACATTAGCAGTCTGCGTGTAATAGAGCGCTTGCCAGGTTGGAAAGGACGCTATTTCCACTCGCCAAGCCTGACATTTGCGCATTACGATTTCGAGCGCGGCGCGTCCGTTCACGAGCATTTTCATCCCCAGGAAGAAGTCTATGAGGTCATCGAGGGTGAGCTTGAGCTGACCATTGATGGTGTTGCCCAGATCGCCCGGCCGGGCTTGGTCGCGATCGTACCGGCTGGTGTCCGCCATTCGATCAAAGCCCTCACTGACGGTCGAGCCATCATTGTCGACTACCCCCTGCGGCGCGATTTCGATTAGCCACGCGCTCTGTCTACGCTTCGAGCGGCGCCTCGCGACGCCGCCTGCAAGACTCGAGGCCAGGATGGATTCGCTGTTCTCCTTTCCCGTAGTCGGGTAGAGCGATAGCGCGGAGCGGGCTTCGAATGATCCCGCCGTTTCCATCGCGCAACGATTTGGCGAACGACAGGATTGGGGCGCAGACGACAGCCGGACCGATCCCCTCGGCTAGATGCAACCAGTCGGAGCGGGCGCTTCACGCTTCGGATAGATAATGCCGTCCACCGCATCGTGAGGCACCGCCAGACGAAAGGGCCGGCAACAGATAGGCGTACCTACACCACCGCGCCACATCTCGACTCCACAGATTGAGAAGGTGAGACCTCCGCAGTAAACCCAACTTCAGAGTAGCCGACCATTCGCCCGGAACAGTCACCTCGCTGACGCCTCACGCCAAGTAGGCTTCTCACGGGCGGTCGGCCTGGAGAGCGAAGACATCATATCCTCAGCAAAGGTAAGCCATGAATGGCCTGGAAATACAGAAATCCAATCATCAGGGCATACGTCCCAGAAAGCGCAAGGACATACGCGGTTTTCTGGCTGGTAGTCCAACTTCTGTGCCTGCTGATTAGAAAACCGACTATT
>Ga0306925_10001696_pt1 | contig 18375 bp, 13 predicted proteins | sample flu12Cox44000176_FD_203755 | JGI IMG/M metagenome (GOLD analysis project Ga0306925, IMG submission 203755) | Lab enrichment of tropical soil microbial communities from Luquillo Experimental Forest, Puerto Rico - flux8day.12C.oxic.44.000.176 (v2)... | ecosystem: Environmental > Terrestrial >... | reverse complement strand
CTCCCGCAGTGCATAAAGCCCCAGCAAGAAACCGACCGTAAAGGCCGAGCTGGTTCCGAGTCCGGTCCGGGCGGGAAGGTCGGCAACGTGGTGAACCTCAACTCCTTCCTCGACTCCCAGAAACTCGAGACATCCGCGCACCGACGGGTGCTCGATGGCGCTGTTCCTCGCGACGTTTTCAATCTTGCTGTACGAAATACGGCTGTGAAACTCGAAAAACGGAGGAAGGTGTCGGCAGGTAATGTAGCAGCTTTTATCGATAGCCGTGGACAGAACTGCGCCGCCGAACTCACGGTACCAAACGGGGTAGTCCGTGCCACCGCCGAAGAAGGAGATGCGCAAGGGGGTACGAGTGATGATCATGCTCTTGTTTCCTTTTCCCAGTTGGCTTGTGTCTTGCGAATGGCATCGTCGAAGGCAGCGCGAGTTGTGCATCTGGCCACAGCCGAGCGCCACAGCGTCCGGGAGCTAGTGCGTCCCAAGCTCTCGTTCCTGCACCGCCGCTTGACAGAGACTCTCCCGGAGCGCTTGCGCCCGCTCGTAGTCCTCGGGTGTCCCGATGTCGATAAACATTCCACCCTGTTCGGCAGCGTACACTCCGTAGTCCAGCAACCTCGGAAAGGTATCCTTCTCGAGACTCGCTGGCCCGTCGGGGATGTGTTCGAGCACGGCGCGCTTGAACAGGTAGACTCCGCCGTTGACGATTCCTGGTGCCGCGGCGTTTTTTTTCTCGATGAAACCGATGACTCGCTGCCGCGGATCGAGTTGCACCGTTCCATACCGGCTGGCATCCGGAACCCGGCGCACAGCGATGCTCGCCAGACCCCCGTGCTCCCGGTGAAAGCGCTGGAATCTTGGAAACTCAAACTCCAAGAAGGAATCGCCGTTCATAACCAAAAATTCGGCCCACGGCAAAAGCAGCCGCTCTGCAAGTTTCAACGCTCCGGCCGTTCCGAGCGGACGCGATTCCCGGGAATACTCAATCGCCACATCCCACTTGCGTCCGTCGCCGAACACTTCCTCAATCTGCTCGGCTCGATGCCCCGTACACAGCACCAGGCGCCGAATTCCCTGCGAGCGGATCTGCAGAACCAGAAGCTCGAGAAAGGGCACCCCACCGACCGGCGCCAGTGGCTTCGGGGTAGACGGCAGGACTGCTTGCAAGCGCGTCCCCAGCCCGCCAACGAGCAGCACCGCCGGTACCTCGGCGAAAGCTTGCGGCCTCTGTGCTTCGATCGCCCCCAGGTTCACAGGGTTTCCCTCACGGTGCCTCCTGCCAGTACTCGAGCATGGACTCGAGCGTCTGTTCGAGCGAGCGGAGCGGCTTCCAGCCCGTGTCCCGGCGAATTTTTTTGGTGCTCCCGAAGATGATTTTTTCGTCGGAGGGCCGCATCAATCGTGAGACCGGACGAATCTGCACCTTGACCCCGCAGAGTCGGATGGCTGCGCGCAGAATTTCCTGAATGGAATAAGTCCGCGTCGCGCACAGATTGTAGGCTTCACCGCGTTTGCCTCTGCTTGCGGCCAGGTAAAACCCTCGCACCGCGTCGTTGACGTCGAGGAAAGCGCGGCGCGGCTTCAGGTTTCCGACTTCGAGGACTGGCGCTTGCAAGCCCTTCTTGATGAGCGCCAACTGCCGCACGAAATCCGACGGCGCATCATTCGTTTTGCCAGGGCCGGTGGTATTGAAAAGACGAACGTTCACCGCAGGAATCTTGTAATCGAGAAAGTATTCGCGCGCCAGCAAATCCTGGCAGACCTTGCTGATGCCGTAGGGGTGCAGGGGACGCAGGGGGTGCTCTTCCCGAACGGGTATTTCGGAAGCGGCGACGTTTCCGTACTCCGCACTCGAACAGGCCGAAACGACCACCGGAGGCCTCTCGAGCTGCCGGGCCGCCTCGAACAGATACAACGACCCCAGAATGTTGCTTTCAAACGTCGTGACGGGATCGGCCCAGGAAACCATCGGCAGGCTTTGCGCCGCGAAGTGAAAGATATGCGTGGGTCGATACTGATGCACCAGTTGCGATACCCGTTGGCCATTGCGCAGGTCGCAGTGGGCGAAACGCACATTCGCCAGGACGGGAAAGGGCTCGGGACCTTCCCGCAGGTAGGATCCGACGACCTTCCAGCCGCGCGCCGAAAGGAATTTGACCATGTGGGACCCAATGAACCCTTCTGTACCCGTCACCCAAGCCGCTTTGTTCATAGGAGCTACCCGTTGCAGGACGCTTCAATCCGGTCTATGGTTTGGACAGGCTACCGCCCTTAAGGTCGCCGACAGTAACCGGCTAACCCCTCAAGCATAACTAAACAACTCAATCCAAACAACTTAAGAAAATACGTAACCACGAGAATCGATTTTCGGTGTCGCAATCACACTACCAGATCTGGCCATCGCCTGTCAGCGGAAAGTTCCCTCGAATCGAGACAGCGCATTGAAAGCAAGCGAGTTATTTTGAGAGGCCGGCGATGGTTGGCGCGCTCTGCGGACCGTGAGGGAATACTCTTACCGCATTTGGCCAAAAACGTTCCATGGTACCCCGCGTCCTAGGAACGCTCCGCTTTCGGCAGTCCCATCCTCCCAAACGCATACAACAGCCACCCAAAATGGTCAGGCCGCACTTCATAGTGAACCCGGAGTTGCTCCCTCATGGGCTTTGGCGTCGCGCTCATCCAGTTCCGCGCTGCCTCCCAGTAATTCGGCGTTCTCCTTTTCGTTTGAATGGAATCCCAAATGACGCCTTGGTCCACATTGCGAAGATCGTTTCCGAGTTGATTGGCTCCTGAAATCCATGACAATCCCTTGTAGATTGCCTCATGAAAGCTCTGTCCTGTGGCTTCACCGACGGCCAGCAAGCCGACCGGCGCCAATCCGTCTTGCTGCCAAGAGAACACCGGGTATCGGTTGGCCACGCGGCTTGTGCGCTTGTCGTAGAGGAACCACCACTCCCCCATTTCTCCCTGCAGCGCGCGCATTGCGTTTGCGCAGCTCAAGGCCGCCGAGAGCGGCTCTTCGACCTGAAATGCTTTCCCGAACGTCGAGAGGGCGTAAATGGCATACATCTGATCGCGGAACGTGCCAAACCGGTTAAAGACCGTGCGCTCGAGCAGTCCGCCCGAGGCCGCTTGCCCAAATACTCCGCCGTTTCCCTGGTTTTCCACCAGCAAGTGGTAGGCATCGACGGCCGCGTCAGTCAGATCCGGCAGTCCGTGGATCCCGGCCAGCTGCGCGTGCGAGATTCCCGCCAAGAAACGCGCGAGTCCCTGGGTGCGTGCCTCGCGGCCATCGGCATAGGTCTCGAGCGATTTCTGGTAATCAAACTGGCTGAACAACCCGGGAAGGTTGTCCGGCATGAACTCCGCCGTGTACCAGGTCAGAAGTCCAAGATCGCCCGCACTTTTGACCCAACTCGTATCCGTTCGCACCGTGTCTTCGATCGAGGCAAGGTCAAACGGCTGTGTCTGTCCGGAGTCTGCAAAGCGATGCAACCCCAACAAGGCAATGATGGTTCGTTTTCTCGACGTCTTCTCCTGTCGAAAGCCCTGGTTCCCTATCCGCAGCCCCTGACAAAACAGCTTTTCCTTTCGGTCATACAAGCACGCCAGGGACCGCAAGGCCAGCAGATTCAACGAAGGAATGTCGAGTGACGGCATAACCTGGGCCGCCCAAGCGGTCTTCGGCCCATTCTGCCGAGCCACGCGTTCGACGAATGGCCAGGTAGAGTCGCCGATTCCGGACGAGTATTCCTCGGACAAGGTCACCTGCAGGGAGGGTTTAGCGAGCGGCGCAACGTGCTTTCCGTAGACGGTGTAGTTTCCGGTCGGGCGCACATTGCTCAGGCCCGTCACTTTTTAGGGTCGGAATAGAAAAACGTCGAGATCAGCTGGCGGTCAAGGTGCCGGCGAACTGCGAAACGGCTTCTGCCACCCGCTTTTGCTGGTCCGGGGTTAGTCCGGCGAACATGGGGAGGGACAAGATCTCATCGGCGGCCGCTTCCGTCACCGGAAAATCTCCGCGCTTCCATCCCCGGGAGGCGTAGGCTTTCTGCAGATGGAGGGGAATGGGGTAGTGGATTCCGGTTCCAATGCCGGCGCTGCTCAGATGTTTCTGCAACTCGTTCCGCATGGGAGTCCGCACCACGTAGAGATGGTAAACCGATTTCGAGGTGCTGGACTCGATCGGACCGACGACACTCTCGTTCATTGGAGCCAGGAGCTGATCGTAAATTCGCGCGGACGCCCGGCGCTGCTCGTTCCAGCGGGAGAGGTGCCGCAGTTTGATCCGCAGAATTCCGGCCTGTAGCGAATCGAGGCGCCCGTTGTAGCCTTCGACGTCGTGGTAGTACTTCCTCGATTGCCCGTGGTCGCGCTGCATCGCCGCTTTGCGGGCAAGCTCCCTGTCATTGGTCGTTATCGCGCCGCCCTCTCCACACGCGCCGAGATTCTTGCCGGGATAAAAGCTAAAAGCCGCCCCGTGTCCGACCGAGCCCGCTTTCAACCAGCGCTTCAGCTTCTTCGAGAAATACTCCGCGCCGTGGGCCTGGCAGGCATCTTCGATCACCATCAGTTTGTACTTCGCCGCCAAGTCGAGGATCGGGTCCATGTCGGCCATCTGACCGTACAGGTGCACCGGCACCACCGCCGTCACCGGCTTTCCGAGCTTCTTGTGAATACACCGGCCCGTCCCGGCGTCAAGTGCGCAGTTCGTCTCCAGGTATTGAGCGAGTCCGTCCGGATCCATCGTAAAGGCCCGCCGATCAATATCGACAAATTCGATTTGCGCGCCAGCCTGGCTGATGGCTTCTGTCGTGGCGATGAAGGTGTGTGGCACCGTGATGACGATGTCTCCGGCCTCCACGCCCGCAGCCGTGAGCGCAAAACGCAGTGCGTCTGTTCCGCTGTTTACGCCCACACAATAGGCGGCGCCGCAAAACTCCGCGAACTCCTTTTCGAAGCCTTCCACTTCCGGGCCTCCGATGAAGCCCGCGGTCTCAAAGACTTTCTTGCACAAGGCCAACAATTCGCCTTCGAGCTGGCGGTGCATAGTTACCAAATCGACGAACGGAACCTTCGCCGTAGTAGTCATCGCTTCTCCTCGGAGGAAGTTCAAATGGAGCGCAACACCCTTGCCGGATTGCCGGCCACAATCGTATTGGCGGGCACATCGTGGGTAACGACGCTCCCGGCGCCCACGATGGCGTTCTCGCCGATGACCAGGTTCGAAAGAATGGTGGACCCGGACCCGATGGAAGCCCCGCGCTTGACCACCGTGGTTTCCACCCGCCAGTCCTTCTCGGTCTGCAGCTCTCCCCCCGAAGTCGTTGCCCGCGGGTAGGAGTCGTTAATGAAGGTTACTCCGTGACCGATGAAGACATTGTCCTCGATCGTCACACCCTCGCAAACGAAGGTGTGACTCGAGATCTTGCAGCGATGCCCGACGGAGGCGTTTTTCTGGATTTCGACAAACGCACCAATCTTGGTCTCATCGCCAATCTGGCATCCATACAGGTTGATGAATCGGGACAGCTTGACATCTCGTCCGAGTTTTACATCGGGAGCAATCGCGCAGAATTCGTTCACAAGCGAATCAATTCACCCTTTCTGCGGATGGATTTGTCGGCGGCTTCGAGCATCCGTACAACTCGCAGACCGGCATGGCCGTCATTAAAAGGAACCTTGTTGTTCATGATGCATTCGGCGAAATATCCCATCTCGACGTGCAGCGCTTCAAGTTGTTCGAGTTGTGGCGCCCACATGTCGCCGCTGCGGTAGCTGACCAGAAGATCGCGAATCCCCTCACCCGAAGCGATCTGAACGCCCCGGTCATAAACGCGTACCTTTTCGTCGGCCACCAGATCGTTCCAGACCACCATCTTCTTCTGGCCACCGATCAACGTGGTTCGGATCTTCACGGGCGAAAGCCAGTTCACGTTTATGTGTGCGATGACGTTGCGCGGGAAGTAGATGGTCATGAAGGCAACGTCTTCCACACCGTTCAGGTGCTTCTCTCCGGTCGCAACGATGGCTTCGGGTTCTGCCCTGATGATGTGATCCATGATGGACAGATCGTGCGGTGCAAGATCCCAAATGACGCTGACATCATGTTGGAAAAGCCCCAAATTCACGCGCAGGGAATCGTAGTAATACAGGTCGCCGAGGGCCCCGCTTTCGGTCAACTCGCGGATCTTGCGAACCGCGCCGGTGAACAGGAACGTGTGGTCGACCATGACGGTCAGCCGCTTGCGGGCCGCCAGTTCGATGAGTTCTTCGGCCTGTGCGGAACTGGAGGTAAACGGCTTCTCAATAAACACGTGCTTGCCATTCTCAAGCGCCATCTTGGCCAGCTCATAGTGCGTCCAGACGGGCGTGATCACGGCAACCGCATCGATATCCGGCGAGCGCAGGATGTCCAGGGGATTTGAGACTGTTTCGATGCTTGGATGGGCTTTTCGAGCCCGGGCAAGCGCCGCGGGATTTTGGTCGCAGACCATGACGGCCTGGGCGTTTGTCTGTCCCTGCAAGTTCCGAACGATATTGGGACCCCAATAGCCGTAACCGATCACGCCGACTCGAACCATATCCGTTCTGCTTTCTTGCGGACGGGAGGATGGGACCTGCGCTTGCTGACCGATAGATGCGGGATCCACCACCAGATCGCTCATAGCACACCTCGGGAGAGGGAGAACCACGTTGCCACGACTTTCATTGTCTAAACCTCAATCACAATTCGGGGACGCTGGAAGCTGGGCTTCCCAGGGGCGGTTCATCCACGGAGATCAGTACGCGCCATGGCCGGTAAAAACCGCCAGGGGCGTGGCCAGAAGGATCTTGAGGTCCAGCCAGAGCGACCACCTCTGGCAATAGCGCAGGTCCATTCTGACCATGTCATCAAAACTGGTGCGGCTTCGGCCCATCACCTGCCACAAGCCGGTCACGCCAGGCTTCACTTCGAGCACTCTGCGGCGATGCCAGAAGTCATAAGCCTCAAACTCATAACGCAGCGGCGGGCGCGGCCCAACCAGGGACATCTCGCCCCGCAGGACGTTCCAGAACTGCGGAAACTCGTCGAGACTCGTGCGGCGCAAAAAACGCCCGAGCGGCGTTACACGGGGATCATTCTTGATCTTGTAGGCGACGGTCCCGGACTCACTTCCAATCTCTTTCACTTTTCCGGCGATGAAGCTGCGCACATACTCACGGTGAATTTTTGGGTCATTGTCCGTAAACATGGTCCGAAACTTCAGGCACTCGAAGGTGTTTCCAAACTGGCCGAGCCGTTCCTGCCTGAAGATCACCGGCCCCGTGGAGGTCAGCTTGATGGCAAGGGCGATGGCCGCCAAAACCGGGGCCAGGATCAGCATCAATAGCGCACTACCCACGATGTCCATCGCGCGCTTCACGATCTTCGAAAATCGCCGATTTGTCGTCACTTCGGAAACGTCAGGGTACAGTTTCAGGTCCGCTACACGGTCGGTACAGCCGGCGTCCCAGTTTTCGGGAAACACGTGAACACTGAGCGTGAGCTTCCTCAGAACGCCGAGCTCAAGATTTTTCTGCAACGCGTCAACCACTTTGGTGGTGAGAATTTCCGTAACGGAGTAATTCTCATCTGTGCTGACTTCCGTGAAGATCACGGCAAGAATGGCCTCTTCTTCGTACCAACCGATTAGGTCGCTCTCGCGAACCGCACTGGCAACCGCAGACGCGAGTGGCTCGAAAAGAGCGGGACCTCTCTTTTCCGCGTCCACCGCGCTCGTATCCAGCAGCATGAGAACAAAAGGCTGGCGGGAACGCTCTGCTCGCCGACGTTCGAGGGCCAGCATGGCGCGAAAGATCTCTTCTCGAAGAAGGTCCCTACGTCGGGTCACAATATGATGCCGAGCCGGTGACCACCTCTTGGTGCTCCGCGGCTGCACCCGTTTCTCTGTTGGCGTGCTTGAATGACGCTCGAACATCTAGATCACCCTGTCCTTGGTTTCCAGGGCGGCGGGAAATTCCGGCTGGAAAACATTGCCATTAATCATGGAATTAAGCAACCACCTCTGTGAGCAAGCGCGGGGAGCCCAGGGGCTCAAGAACCGCCCGGGCCGCTGGGATGGGCCTCACACAGGAGCAATCAATCTCCAAAGCAACCGAGCGGCGAAGCAAAGACACCGATAGCACAATACGATGATTGCCTTTGAAATTGATCAGAATACCCTCGAGACCCTCGAACGGCTCGCTCTCAATGCGGACCCTTTGGCCGAGTTCGAGGAAAGGCCATGGCGCGGCTTCATGTCCCGATGACACAAGCGCCTGGATCGCGGCAATCTCGCCGTCCTCGACGGGCACAGGAACCTTGCCGCGGCCAACGACCGCGATGACCCCCGGGGTAACGAGAACGGGTAAGCGATTGTGCACATCAAACTGGCAGAAAACGTATCCCGGGAACAAGGGAGCGTTTATTTCTCTTGGCTTTCCACTCCAGCTCCTCTTAAGGGGGTAAGTGGGAAGCAGGGTCTGATACCCTTTCCCTGACAACAACAGCGACGTGGAACTCTCCCAACGCGTCCTAACTTGCAGGGCATACCATCCGTGGTGATCTAATCCGAGGCCCAATGGGTGTCCTTTCCAATTTCTGTAGGCTAGAAGTCATCTGTTCAAGCTACCGCCATTATCGCCGGCCCGGGCAATTGATCTAGCGCAATCCCACTGCCAGACCGTGCCCCCACCAGGGGCCTTGACAGGCTTTTGACATGCTACATAAGCAACTAATAATGCGATACTTAGCGATTTGAGAGCTAGCCTTGCGACGGCAAGCTAGAGTTTCCGGCGGCAAAAGACGCAGGAGGTGAGGAAAACTCTTGCCGCAAATTGCCCATGACGTGTCCCGGCGGCTCACGAGTAGGCCCGCGTGTCCAGGCGGGGCGATCTCCGCATTTCCATATGGTTACCGGCCCTCGGCGGTGGCCCCCCGGCGCCGGCGAGCCGACTCCGCCTCCGAAGACTATTTGTTTGAGGGCCCTAGACCCCAGGTACAATTAGATACCATAGCGGGCGATCCGCGGAGCACACGGCTGCGCGGCTAGCGGCAGGAAAATTGCACCTTCACGATCCTAAAGGGCTATAGACCGTTGGACAAACGCGAGTACACCGCACGCCACCCCTGGCTGATTTACGGGATGTGGGTCGTTTTCTGCGGCCTCATCTTCTCGAAGGCGCTCGCCACCCTCGTTGCGTACTCTTTGCACAATGACAACGCCTCGCACATCCTGCTGGTCCCTCCGATCGTGGCCTGGCTGCTGTATACCGATCGCACGAGAATCTCGAGAAGCTGCGTTTTTGACTTCCTTCCCGCATTGCTCTTTGCCGGCGCCGCGACACTTCTCTGGGCCCTCGCCCTCCGGCCGCCCGCTTCCCTCGCGCCTGCCGGCGTTTCCCTATCCATCTCCAGCCTGATCCTGTTTTTGGTCGCCGGGTACGTTGGCGTTTTCGGCCGCATATCCGTTCAGCAAACGTGGTTTCCTTTTGCATTTCTCGGCTTCGCGATTCCAATACCCGAAGCCCTTCTGAACCGCTTCATTTACGCGTTGCAATACGCTTCGGCAGCCGTTGCCGGATGGATCTTCGACTGGTCGGGGGTGCCCGTGCTCCGCGAAGGCTTCCTCTTCTATTTGCCGGGTCTGAGCATCGAGGTGGCAAAAGAGTGCAGCGGGATCCGGTCGAGTATCGCCCTTTTAATTCTCGCCGTACTCGTCGCCCATTTCGCCTTTACCAGGCTCTGGAAGAAGGCTGTGTTCGTCTTCGCCGGACTCCTCATGATGGCGGTCAAGAACGGCGTACGCATCGCCACCCTGACCATCCTGGCGAAATATGTGGATCCCGATTTCCTGTTCGGACGGCTGCATCACCAAGGCGGGATCGTATTCTTCTTGATCGGCCTGGGCCTTCTTGTGCCCCTTTACTGGCTGCTCCGGCGGGGAGAAAAAGAAATTCCGATCCTTGCCGCCACGCACTCGACCGCACCGCGATAGAACCCAGCGAGCCTCGGTCACTTACTCCGCGAACTCGTTTCCATCCTTGTCCGGCTCTAGGCCCTTCTCCTCCGAATATCCGTAATAGTCGGCTCCGTACGCATCGGTCCTGTCGACGCGATTCAGGATCACGCCCAGCAGCTTCGAGTCCGGAAACTCGGCGGCCGCTCTTTGGGCCGTTTGAAACTCGGTCGCGCCGGCGCGCACCACGAACAAAACCCCGTCGCACATGTCTGCCAGAATGCTGGCATCGTGCACCGCGATCGCCGGCGGCGAATCCAGAATCACCCAGTCGAAGATCTGCCCCATTCGGTCGAGCAGGGCCTTCATCTTCTCGCTGTGCAGCAGCTCGCTCGGATTCGAGACCAGCCTGCCCCCGGGGATAAAGCACAAATCTTTTTTTTCACCAACTTGCAGCACCTTGGTGATCGGCGCTTCGCCGAGGAGATAGTCGGAGAGGCCCGGTTCGTTCATGGCGCCGAGCGTAAGATTGAGGCGCGAGGCCCGCAGATCGGCGTCGACCAGAAGGACTCGGCGATCCGCTTGCCGAATGATGGATTGGGCCAGATTGGCGGCCACAAAGGTCTTGCCTTCCTGGGGGACGCTACTGGTCAGCAACAGACGCCGCAAGGGCCGCGTGGCGGAAATCTGATAAAGGCGCGAGCGCAGGGTGCGGAACTTCTCGGCACCGGAACGATGGTTCTCTTCATTGGCGAAAACCGAGAACCTTGGTTCAAAGTGCCAGCGCACCTTTTTGCACTCGGCGAATAGGGTGTTCAAATCGGGATTGACAAACTCGGTTCTTCCCTGCAGTTCCAGCTTTCCGAGATCGGCCGGAGCTACGGCCGACGCTGGTGCTTCGCGCAGAATATCGATGAAATCCTCCGCGCGCCCACCGGTCTGGGCCGAGCGCTCTTCCGCCGCTCTTTTTAAGGCCTCCCTAATTCGACTCATTTAGACGCGATCCTCTCTAGGTGTGAATCTATCAAGTCCTTGCTACGAGACGGAAACTGCCTTTCTTCGACTGCGGGTGGCGGAGAGAGCCACTGCGCCCGGAAGCATCAAAGCTCGGGACCATCACGAGAACGGGGAGCTTGAGGGACCATTCGATGTCCCGATCCGTATACAAGGCCTTGTCGGTCAAGGCCAGCAGATACAATGTGGCAAGGGCAAGTGCCAGCCCCGCGCCCGCTCCTCCCCCAACAAAGACGGCCTTCTTCGGGTACGACGGAGCGACGGGCAAGCTCGGCGGATCCAGCACCTTGAAGGTCTCGCTCTCCTGCTGGTGCTCGAGGGTTGTGGCCATAGCGGAATTTTCACGCTTTTTCAGAAGCTCGTTATACATTTCGGAGGCCGCTTGATAATTTCTCGTCAACTCTTTGAACTGCTGCTCCACGACGGGACTCGCCTGAATGCGCGCTTGCAAGGTGCGGATCTGCTCTTGAATCTGGCTTTGCCGCTTCGTCAGCTCCGCGATATTGAGATCATCCTGCTTGATCTTGGCGCGAAGTTCCTGGATCGCGGCGGGCTCGCGAAACGAGGGCGGCGGGGGCCCGCTCGCATCTTTTGTGCCGGGGTCGGTGGCGATGCGCTTCTTTAGCTCTTCAATCTGCGATTTCAGTTTGATCACATCGGGATGCTCGGGCGTATATCTTGACAGCAAAGACGCCAGCTGATCCTGCAGCAGCGCCATTTGCTGCTCCAGGCTGTCGGGGTTCTGCAGCCCCGTCTGCTGCGCCTTCCAAGTGGCTTCCTGTTGGCTGAGCATGGTCTGGTTGAAGGCTCTGTCTTGATGGGCTCGGCTCAGGGCCTGGGTAGCGGATTCGAGCTGGGTGTTCATGCCGCCGAGTAAACTGAGGTTGGCCTGTTCCTGTTCCGGCAGGACCCCCAAATTTCGGGCTTTGAAATCGGCGAGTTTCTTGTCCTGCTCATCGAGTTTGCCCTTGGCCTCCGACAATTGTTGGCTCAGGAACTCGGTGGTGTCCGCGGCCTGCTGCTCGCGGCGCTTCACGTTCTGCTCCATGAACATGCTAGTAATCTGGGCACAGATCTGTTGTGCGAGAGCCGGGTTGTCAAACGTCACGCTCACATGGAAACCGGGGGGCTGCCGGTTCTCCGATCCTGGCATCGGCTGAATGAGTTCCACCTCGATCGCTTTGCGCAATCGCTCGACCAGATCTTCCATGTGTACCGTGGAGCGCAGATGGGGATAGAGATTGAATTGCTCGATGATCGGTTGAAGCCGCGAACGACTCAAAATCTGCTCTTGCATCGATGCCAGGCGATGATTCAGATCATCGGTTACAACCGGCTTAACAAACTCCGTGGGAACCGTGGGCTGCTCGACCAGCACACGCGTCGAGGAGGTATATTTTTTCGGCAAAACAAGTGTCGCCAAATAACCAGCCGAGGCCAGCAGGGTCGTCATCAGGACCGGTATCCACCAGTAGCGCCGGAGAATCCGGGTAACCTCAACCGCTGTAATTTCGCCGTTCCGAATCATCTTGAGTTCGCCCCTCACAGCTTAGCGAAGAAGTACGAAGCGACAGGCACGGAGGCCCACGAATCGCCCTAACATAGCACTGTTGCACGACCGTGACCACCCGGTTCGCCAAACCAGGGATAGAGGTTCCCCAACCGTTCCCTTAAAGCTATTGAATATCAATAGGTTGAGAGCAAACGGGTGACCAACGAGCGGAAGGGAGCACTCTCGAAGCCACCAGGAAACGGTGGAGTGGAAGGAAAATACCCTATTTGACCTTCTGAGTATCCACAGGCGGCCGGCAACCCCTCCCGATCTCACCTGCGCAAAAACCCCCGCATGGGCTGTCTTTTCGGCCATTTGAGTTATGTTCCGGATCATGAGAGTCTTAGAGCCAGCCGAACCTCCGCGGTAAGGTGTGCACTTTGCGGAGCTTAAAGTGCACTTTGTGATCCGACATGTCAACCATGAAGGCTCCTAGAGCGATCTTCCCGTGCCTGGCCTGCCAGCCGGGACCGCTTCGAACGCTAATCCTTTTGCTTTTTCTGGCTGCGGCAGTTTGCGGCTGCCGGAAAGATCCGGCCGTCCAGAAACGCAAATTCCTCGAACAAGGCAACGCCAGTTTTGCCCAGGCCAAGTATCCGGAGGCCCTGATTTTCTACGGACGGGCTCTGCAGCTCGACGCCAAATCCGCCGAGGCGCATTACCGCATGGCGCTGACGGAAATGAAACTGGGTAACTGGTCTTCGGCTTACCGGGAACTGTCACGGGCCGCTGAGCTCGAGCCCGAAAACTCGGCCGTGCAACAAGAACTTGCTCAGCTCGAGCTAGCTGGCGGCAAACCGCAGCAAGCCAAGGACCGAGCCCTTCTGATGCTTCACCAAAACCCGGAGAATGCGGATGCGAAGATGCTGCTCTCGAATGCGGATGCTGCGCTCGGCCACCTGACCGAGGCGCTCGCCGAAGCAAAGGAAGCGACCGCCATGGCTCCGGAGCGCTCCGTCCTGTTCCTTAATCTCGGGCACATCCAAGCCCGCATGAACGATGTCCGGGCCGCGGAAGAAAGCTTCAAGAAGGCGCAATCTCTCGATCCTCACTCCGCCGCACCTCACATGACCCTCGCCAAGTTCTACGAACAGAACCAGCGTCCGGCAGACTCGGAAAGAGAATTCCAAGCCGCCATTGAAGCGGCTCCCAAGGACGTTTCGGCTCGTGCGGCCCTTGCGGCGCTCTATTTCAGCCAGGGCCAGATATCGGAGGCGGAGCAAGTGCTGATCGCCGCCAAACAGCAGTTGGCCAGCGACCCCACCGCATACCGTCTCCTCGGCGATTCCTATATCGGCCGCGGGCAATACGGCAAAGCGCTGTCGGAATTCGCGTTGCTAACGGCCGCGCACCCCGATGACCTGGCCGCGCGCAAGACCTACATTCAACTTTTGATTCTGAACAACCGCGTCGACGAAGCCAGCAGTCAGAATCAGGAAGTCCTGCGAAAATCGCCGCAGGATCCCGAAGCTCTCGTACTCGAAGGCGAGATCGAGCTTCACCAGAATCATACCGAGCAGGCCATCAACACGCTCCAGCAGGCCTTAAAGGGCGCACCCGACAACGCCTTTGGCCATTATCAGCTCGGTGTGGCCTTCCGCCAGCAGGGTAACTTCCAGCAGGCCGAGAGCGAGTGGCGTCAAGCGGTTCGCCTGCGCCCCAGCCTTGCCGAGGCCTGGATTGCACTGGGCACCAGTGCCACACAACACGCCGACTGGCACGCGCTCGAGGAGATCAGCGATCAGCTCAGAAAAGCTTCGCCCCATTCGATTGATGCCTACCTGTTCCACGCCAGGGCGCGCTTCAACCTGGGCGATACAGCGGGCGCCGAAGCCGACCTGAATCATGTGATCGAACTGGCTCCCGAGCGGCCAACGGGGTACATTGAGCTGGGACTCTTGCGCACTTCGCAGAAACGTTTCACGGAGGCGGAAGCACTTTTCCACAAAGCCCTGGCTTGGGATCCCGGCTCCGCCGATGCCATGAAGGGATTGGCCACCGTTTATCTGGCCGAGAACAAGCCGGCAGACGCCGTGCATTTCCTCCAAGAACAGACCGATCACAATCGGAATTCTTCGCCGCTGTTCCTCTACCAGGGACAAGTGCTTCTGCAGACCAAGCAGTACGACGCGGCGGAAGTGGCCCTGGCCCATGCCGTGGAGTTGGATCATAGCAACCTCGTGGCCTTGGTTCTGCTTGCGCAGACACGCGCTGCGCTGAAAAAGTTCGACGAGGCCATTGCCGACTACCGGAGCGCCATCGCGCTCTCCCCCCACAACGCCTCGCTCTTTGTGGCCCTCGGCGTTCTCTATGAGAAAAAACAAGACTGGCAGCAGGCCTCTGACAATTATCGGAAGGCCCTGGCGCTAAAGCCCGACGAGCCATTGGCCGCCAACAATCTGGCCTACCTGCTTCTCGAACACAGCGGCGACGTCAACGTGGCCCTGAGCCTCGCGCAGACCGGTCGCAAAGGGTTGCCGAACTTGCCGAACTCCGCCGACACGCTCGGCTGGGCGTACTATCGGACCGGTGCGTACTCGGCTGCTGCACCGCTGCTCGAAACGGCCGTGAAAGCCGTGCCCGACAACCAGTCTTACCGCTACCATCTCGGCGTGACCTACGAAAAGCTCAAGGACTCGTCTCGCGCCAAGAGCGAACTGGAAAAGGCCATCAGCCTCGATCCCAAGTCTGCGGTCGCCGACCAGGCCCGTCAGGCGATCAGCGAGCTCGCAGCGAGCTAAGCACAGGTCCACACACCGCCCGGAATAGGGAACTGGTTTTGTCGCCAATGCCTGCACCCGCGTTTCGCTCGATGAACCTCGCGGCTTCCTGCAGGATGGCCGGGAAGGACGGCGCTTGAACACCCAGCTGAAATACTGGCTTCCGGCAATCTTCATCGCGATTCTGATTTCGATCTTCTCGACGCATTTCTTCAGCAGCCAGCAGACGGCGCGCGTCATCATCCCCATTCTTCGATGGCTTTTTCCCTTCGCTTCTCATCGCACGCTTTATCTGATGCACGTGGCGATTCGCAAAGTGGCCCATATCACGGAGTTTGCGGCGTTCAGCATTGCCGTGTTCCATGGCGTGCGCGGCAGCCGTTCCGGCTGGCAGCTGGACTGGGCTCTCTACACCCTCCTGATCGCCGTCGCTTATGCCGGACTGGATGAATGGCATCAGTCCTTTGTTCCGATGAGAGAGGCCAGGGTACGCGATGTGATCATAGACGCAACCGGAGCAGTACTTGCGCAGGTCATGGTGTGCGCCTATGCCAAATGCTACCGGAACTCCGCCGATTAAGAAGGTTCCCGTCGCGGCAGAACTTCCTTCGGCCCTGGCCCGCGGAGAAATCAGGGAATAACTGCGGTCGCCTGGTTCGAGTACACGCTCTCGTTCCCGCTGCTGTCGACTGCGGTGGTCACGTAGTAGTAAATGGTGGCGCTTTGCAGGTTCGAGTCCGTATAGCTTAACCCGCCCACCAGTGAGCTGTTGAGCTTCACGTAGCCTGAGCCACTGGTCGTGCTCCGGTACACGTTGTATCCGGAAACCGTCGAGGTGCTGGCCTGCCAGACCAACGCCACCGTGTGCGAACTGGTTTGCGCACCGCGACCCGACAGGGTAATCGTCCCCGGGGAACCGCTTGCATTGCTCGTTACTGTAACCGTGCCTGCGGCGTTGCCCGCGGCTGCGGGGCTGAAGATCACGCTGAAGGTAAGACTTTGCGTTGGGGTCAGCGTGATCGGCGTGCCCGCCCCGCTCAGACCGAATCCCGCGCCCGCAGCGGAAATGCTCGAAATCACTACATTGGCATTCCCCTGATTGGTTACCGTCACCGACTGCGTGGCGGACGCCCCGGTATTGACGCTTCCAAAACTCAGGTTGTTGGTGCTGAACGAGAGTGCCTGGGTTGACGTCACGCCTGAGCCACTCAAGCCGATAACGGCCGGACTGTTTGGCGCGTTGCTGACGACCGTCACGGTCCCGCTTGCCGAGCCTGCCGACGCCGGAGCAAACTTCACGTTGAACGTCGTTGATTGGTTGGGGTTGAGCGACAGGGGCAACGTCAGTGCGCTCGTGCTGTAGCCAGGACCGCTCGTACTCACCTGCGAAATCGTCAACACCCCCATGCCGCTGTTGGTCAGCTGAATGGTTTGGGAATTGGGAACCCCAATCGTAACGCTTCCGAAGCTCACGCTCGATGGCGTCGCTGTCAACCCGACCTGAACGCCGCCGCCGCTGACCGGGATCACAGCGGTGACTCCTTGCGAGCTGATAACCGTGATATTGCCGGAAATCTGCTCCGAGGCGCTTGGTTTAAATGATACGTTCAACACCGCGTTTTGGCCTGCATTCAGCGTGTGCGGCACCGTAAGACCGGTCGCGGAGAAATCCTTCGCGTTCACGCTCACATGCGAGATCGTCAGGTTGGTGTTCCCAGTGTTGGCGATCGTAACGGCCTTGGAGCCCGAACTGCCCACTGTGATTCCGGTAAAGCTCACGCTCGTTGGGCTGGCCGAAAGGGTCACCGAAGCGGCCGTTCCTGTGCCGCTGAGCGCTACGGCATTGGGCGAGCTAGGGGTGTTGCTCGTGAGGACCACGCTCCCCGACAAGCTCCCCGCCGCCCTGGGAGCAAACAACACACTGAACGTGGCGCTTTGCCCCGACGCGAGTGTCGCGGGCGTACCCAGGCCGCTGACGCTGAACCCTGCGCCGTTGGCAGTGATCTGTGCAATCGTCACCCACACGGTGCTGGTGTTCTTAACCGTGAAAGTTTGCGACTTTATCTGGCCTTCAACGGTGCTGCCAAAACTGAAACTCGCCGGCGTCACACTGAGGCCGGCTTGCGCGCCGCTGCCGCTCAAGGCAATCGTCATGGGCGACCCGCTGGCATTGCTTACAATCGCGATCGAGCCGCTCACGCTTCCTGTGGCGGTGGGCGCAAAGTTCACGCCGAGCGTGACGGTCTCAGAAGGATTGAGGGCGGCCGGAGCCGTGAGTCCGCTAACGGAGAATCCGGTTCCGCTAGGAGTGATCTTGGAGACTTGCACGGCCGCGTTCCCGGTGTTGGTGATCGCGACCTGCTGGGTCGAGGTTGCTCCGATGGTCACGCTTCCAAAGCTGAGGCTGGTTGAGCTGGCGGTCAATTGACCGGTCGGCGCGGTGGTGCCCGTCCCCGTCAAAGGAATACTCAGCGTCGGGTTCGTCGGGTCGTTACTGACGATCGAAATGCTGCCGCTTACAGCACCGCTTGTGGGGGGCGAAAACGTCACCGTCACTTGTGCCGATTGCCCGGCACTTATGGTCCTCGGCGTGGTGATCCCACCGATTCCAAAAGCACTCCCGCTCACGGTCATCATGGACACGGTCAGATCCGCCGACCCCACGTTGTTCAGGGTCAGACTCGCGGTGCCCTTCAGCCCGTTCGATAACGTTCCAAAATCGATCGAAGCCGGCGTAACCGACAATTGTGGAGAACCGCTTACCGCCGTCGCCGAGAGATTGGCGACCACGGGTAAACTGCTTCTGTCGCCAATAACCGTCAAGGTACCAGTGACGTTTCCGGCAGTCGTTGGGTTCACGGCCACGGTAATGGTCCCCGATTGTCCTACCGCGAGAGCCATAGGTAAGCTGGTGCCAGCCAAGCTAAATTGTGTATTCGAGAAGGCCGCTTGGGTAATGCTGACTGCGACGGTTCCGGAATTCGAAACGGAGACGGCCTGGGTTGTTGGTTTGCCGACGGAAACTTTACCGAAATTGAGGGCATTGGGATTCAGCTGGAAAAGCGCTTGCGTCGCCTGCTTCCCCGGGCCGGTTACAATTCCTGCACAGCTA
>Ga0306925_10001695_pt1 | contig 18377 bp, 21 predicted proteins | sample flu12Cox44000176_FD_203755 | JGI IMG/M metagenome (GOLD analysis project Ga0306925, IMG submission 203755) | Lab enrichment of tropical soil microbial communities from Luquillo Experimental Forest, Puerto Rico - flux8day.12C.oxic.44.000.176 (v2)... | ecosystem: Environmental > Terrestrial >... | reverse complement strand
GAGGGGACGCCATCGGCGATCTCGCATGGGTAACCGCTGCCGAAGCCCTGTACGCCGACTATGAAAACCGAGGCGGCGGGATTCCTGAGCAGGTGGTCTTTCAATCGTGGATGCAATACCCAAGACACCTGTTGCCCGAGACGGCCCCGTCCACGTTCATGCACTTTGTAGATTCGTATTTCCGCGATCGCACAACGCTGAGTTTCAGCGTAACCGGAGACCTCGCCCATGGCCGGCTTATGCTCAAGGATTCCGGGAGTGCCCTTCCCGGCGCCGCAATTGCCGTAACGGCCGTGCCCACCTATGGCAACGGGCTGCCAGCTGCCTTCGAGTCCGCCGGTAACATCGTTCCGGTCGGTACGAAGGCCATCGAATTTGGTGCGCGTGTGAATGCAGAGTGTGCCTGGTCACCGGCCACCGACTTCTATTTGAGTAGCTTCAATTTCGATGCGGGAAAGGACGGAGCGATCGGTGGGGATTTCGCAAACCAACTTACGGGTTGGGGTGTGTCAGGTACGGCTGACGTTCAACTGACGAACTCGGAGCTGCACGTCAAGGCGGGCCCCGACGATTTGATGTATCTAAACGGGCCTACCCCTTCGTTTAACGGAGTGGGCCTGCCCTTCACCTTTACGGTCAACGCGACCATTCCTAACAGCTCACGCGGTGGCGGCTGCGCCGTCGTGATGTTCGTCAAGGACGGAAATGTCGAGACCGGGCGAGTGTCGATCCAGCTCGCACCACTACCCATTTCGATCGCCACAACTACGACTGCGGTTGATGGCACCTTTGAGCTGAATCTGCCGGTACTTCCGGCCGACTACGAACTCTGGGCCGACTATCCGGGCTCCGACACACTTTGGCCGGCAAGTGCGGGCGTCGCGATCAGCACGAATCCGTCGCTGGACCTGACAACCGCGTCGTTGCCATCCGGCACAGTCGGCACCTTATACGCACAGACTCTGGTCGCGACAGGCGGATTGGTCCCGTACTTGTGGGTGGGCACGGGAGTGCCACCCGGGTTGACTCTGCATGAGGACGGCACCTTGGCCGGAACCCCGAAAGCAGCTGGTACCTACACCATATCGGTGTCGGTGGTCGACGATTCCGCGCAGACGCAAATGGTCAATAAGTCCTTGCCAATTGTGATTCAGTAATCCGAAGTCAGGTCATTTCCAGCCAACGGGGCCGCTGACGCACGAGGAACAGCGGTTGGCTGCCAGCTCATTCCGAGTGAGCGCCCTAATTGCTAACGGCGGCTTTGGAGAATTCTGAGCCTCGCAGCGAAGGTCCGCTTCTGGCCGCACAAGTCATTCGGTCCGTTACGGCCGCTGCACCGAAGACGGTCAGCGCTCAATTTCCCGTTCGATTCCAGCGTGTCCGTGAAAAGTGTGCTCTCGGTTCCATTAACAACAACACGGCGATAGTCGCGCTGCTCGCGAAATATTCGAGTCACGCGCGGACGCCGGAGTTCAGGGCATCCGCTGCTCGTGCAACGTTAGCCAAGGGAGGCGGCCCGATCCGAAAGAGACAGTGCGCTGGTTCAGGCAGCTTGCGGCACAAGTTTCACACCCAGTGCACGCATGGCCTTGACGATCGTGTCGAAGCTCGGGTTACCGTCCTTGCTGAGAGCTTTATGCAGTCCGGCTCGCGTGATACCGGTTTCTTTTGCGAGCTTCGTCATACCGCCATGCGCGCGTGCAGCACTACCAATCACATGGGCCATGTAAGCAGCGTCATCACCAGCTGCCTCGAAGGCAGCAATAAGATACTCGACCACATCCTCAGGAGTTTTGAGGTAGTCAGCGGAATCGTAGCGAGCAAATTTCTCGCGCTTTTTGGTCCGTGCCATAAGTCACCTCTTCAAGTCTGCTGCCATCGCGATCGCAAGCTTAATATCCTTGCCCTGTGTGCCCTTTGTGCCACCACACAAGAGCAGGTACACGCTCTTGCCGATGCGCTTGTAGTAGACGCGGTATCCGGGGCCATAATCGATCCGTAGCTCGCTAACGCCGGAGCCTACAGGTCGAACGTCACCAGGATTTTCAGCAGCAAGACGGTCGATCCGGGCAGCGATCCGCGCTCTAGCCTTCGGATCTTCGAGATTCGCAAACCACGCGTGAAAAGTCTCCGTGCGGCGGATTTCGTACACGGCGTGAGTGTATCCCATAGGAAACACTATGTAAACTATGGTTTACATATAAACCGTAGCTCAGGCTACTCCGCCCTAGAGAGGACATTGGTAAGAGACCGGGACACTGGGGTTGCGCGGCAAGTTAATCTCAATAATCGCACAACCAGTCACTGCGCCCCATCTGCGCGATGAGCTCGCGAAACCGCGGATAGCGGTACAATCGGGGGGAAAAGGGAAAGTATCTGGAAAAGAAGGTTGCGCAACTGGGGTCGCGGATTTCGCAGGCTTCGCGAGCGTAGCGAATCATCTCATCCTCCCTTGCCGCCGCTAAAGCTGCGATAGCACCCGATTGGCGTCTGTTCTCAATTGTGGTACGATTGTTCTCAATATGAGAACAGGCGGTAGCGTTAAGCCCGTGGAACTGCTGTTCGGCGCATACCGCCGCCAGGTCCTGTCGCTCCTGTTACTCAGGGCTGACGAAAGCTTTTACGTGCGCGAGATCGGGCGGTTAACCGGGGTGCCCGCCGGGCCGCTTCATCGCGAGCTCAAGGCGCTCACGGAAGCTGGACTTTTGGTTCGCAAGGCATCCGGAAATCAAGTTCGCTATCAAGCATCCCGCGACTGTCCAATCTATCAGGAGCTCGCAGGGATTTTCCGGAAGACGGCGGGGCTTGCGGATGTGCTGCGCGAGTCGCTGAGCCCGATTGCCGATGAGATCGCTCTAGCCTTCGTATTCGGATCGGTTGCCCAAGGCAAGGAGAAGCCAACGAGTGACATCGATTTGCTGGTCATCGGCTCGGTGTCTTTCGAAAGCATCGTGGAGGCCTGTCATGTTGCCCGCGAACGGCTCGGTCGTGAGGTCAACCCGGTTGTTATGTCGACGGATGCCTTTCGAACAAAGCGGCGCGGACGTGATCGCTTCATCTCGCGCGTGTTGAAGGAGCCCAAGATCTCCGTCATTGGAGACGCGAGTGAGCTTGGAAAACCTGCTGAAGATCGGGCAGCTTAAGCCTCACGCCTCGCAGCCCGTCGATCAGCCGTTCTGCCTCCGCAATGCAGTGCTGCGCGGTCGTTTCGTCGAAGTCATCGCCCGTGTAGTCCGCTACGTTCCGTTGCCGCCGTAAGGTATCCAGCACGATGATCCGCTTGGCCTCGAGACCAACGGTGAGCGGCAGAGTCTGGATAACGGTCATATGGTGGCCCGGTCTATTCGTATCGGGCCGGTAACCGTGCATCATCAGTGCGGCCAGCGCACTCTGCATGATTGCCTTGTACGCTGCGTCGAAGCGCGTCTCAGGGCTGATGCTTGTAACGCGCGCGTCACGCAAATTCCGGCGGGCTGCAATCAAGAGCCGCTCAATTTCAGAAGAAACGATGAGCGACCGAGCCGGCGGAATCCGCCGCCCGCTCGTGAAACGAGAGGCCGTTGCATGAAATTGCACTGAGAGCTCATGCACGGGAATCGTTGAAGTCGTAACCGTCCGGTGATTACCGTTGAAGTCCGCTGGCTCGGTGCAAATTCGGTGCATTGGCTAACTCCTGCTCACTCCCTGGCACGCAACTTGCCGCAGCCCGGGTGTCTTAAAAACAAGGAGTTGCAACGAGCCGGTTGGAGTCGCGTGGAGTTGAAATGAGCACCTGTTACGACTTTTAATCCGCTGGTCGACGGTTCGATTCCGTCACGCCCCACTTTAATTTTCTTGAAGATCAGGAAACTACGAGGTTTTTAGAGAAATCCTCTCTCCGATGTTGCGCTAATTCTGTGTAGTGACTTACTCCGAGCCGCTCGGCCACGCACCACGGTGCACACACGCGTCTCCTTGAGATCAAGTGCGTACCGTTGTGCTTCACACAGTGTCGTAGTGTACGCACGAGTTAGATAGGTGACTCTTCGTCCGCTGGTCGAGGTTTCGACTCGTCACGCTTCAATTCTCAACAGCAATCTTCTATAGGGACTTCAACCAACACGCGACGCGCGTAAGAACTGCGTCGGGCTGATCGCGTTGTGGGGAGTGCCTTCAGGTCTCGAGCAACAGAAGCTTGCAGTCCCTCGTCTGGCGGGCAAGCCGTTCAACCTGGTCGATAGTGCCGCACTCATCCTGCAGTCCTTGGATCGCGAGAACGGGGCAGTGGATTCCACAGGGTCAAGTGAACGGCCGGGCTCGACCGTTGTCGGCCAGGAGCGGTCACACAAGTCGACCGCGAAGAATTCCAGTTAGCGGACACTGGAATCGCCTCACCATTAGTCCGGGGCTTTCAACTCCCGCATTACCGCTTGGAAGCGCGGCTCCTTGCGCAACGGATCCATGAGCGGATCAGTCTTAAGGTAGCTCAGGCCCGGGTCACGCAGCCGCATGGCCGTCTCGAGCCATTCGAGTGCTTTCGCCCGATCACCCCATTGGGCGTAGATCGTCGCGTACTGATAGGCAGAGGCATCGCCAAGGGTGGCCTTCAATTTCGCAAGGACCCCTTCTGCATCGGCGCGCCGCCCAAGCTTGTCGTACGACACCGCCAAACACCACTTGCTAAGCCAATAGTCCGGCTTCATCTCGCATGACGACTGCGCGCTCTCAAGTTTGCCGAGCCCATAATAGGCGAGCCCGCGAAACCCGTAGGCGGACTTGTAGTCGGGATCAAGGGTGATGGTTTCTGCGAATGCTGTACCGGCCTCCTCATATTGGCGAGCGAAATACATGCTCTGGCCAAGCAGCTCATGGCTGCGTGGATTGAGCGGGTCGAGCACGACGGCGCGACGGGTTGCGGCAATGCCCGAATTGATGCGCCCCATGGACACTGCAAACCGGCCGCTCTCGGCTAATGCCTGCGCATTGCCCGGCGCGAGCGACAGGGCGCGCTCGTACTCCTGACTCGCTTGTGTGAAGTCCAGGGATCCAACATATAAAAAGCGTGCTAACGCCAAGTGACCCTCGGCAAGCTCCGGCGCGAGCGCAATCGCTTGGCGGGCATCGGCCTGTGCCTTGTCAAAATTCTGACGGATCGCCGCTCCGGTCGCGAACTCCGCGCCGTAGGAGGCATAAGCGTTCGATCGGCCTGCGAACGCGAGCGCATATTTCGGATCCAGACGGATCGCTTCCGTGTAGGCTGCAATCGAGGCTAGGTAGTCTTCTTTGCCCTCGGTTGGCGCGAACCAGGCCTTTGAGCCGCGCAGATACGCATCGAACGCGGCCGGATTGCGGGTGCCGCCTAGCTCGATTTTTGCGGAAACGTCCCCGAGCATCGTGACTTTGAGGGCGCTCGCCACCGCCGTTGCGATCTCGGTCTGTAGTTTCAGCACATCCCCCAGGTCTCGGTCGTAAGTCTTCGACCAGAGGTGAAACCCGGTCACCGCATTGATCAGCTGTGCTGTGACGCGCACCGTGTGCTCCGAGCGGCGCACACTCCCCTCGAGCACTGCACCGACGTTGAGTTTGTGCGCAACGGTAATAATGTCCGGGTGCTCTTTGAAGGAGAAGGAGGACGTGCGAGCGGCGACCTGGAGTCCCTCGATCTCAGCCAAGGAATTGAGGAGTTCCTCGGTGAGCCCGTCGGAGAAGTACTCCTGTTCCTTATCGCCGCTCAAGTTGACGAACGGAAGTACTGCTATCGAGTGCGGGGGCGGAGCGAAGCCCGTTGAGCTGGCCGGCGATGACGCCGCGTGCTTCGAGATCAAGAATTTGTCAGCAACGAAGTACGCCAGCGCCGCGAACGCGACAAGGGCGACGATCGCGAGCAGGAGCGGCTTGGCCCACCGGGATGCCCGAGTCGGCTCCCCGGCTGTCGCCACCGCGCCGGACATGGCGCTCGCTGGCAGGCGTGTTACTGCAAGAGCTTCTGGCGACAGTAACCGCCGTATGCGCTCAACGAACGCCGGCGGCGTTTCGCCCGCGGGCAGGCGCGTCCACTGCGCCCGCCTAAACGACTCTGGAACATCTGCGGCAGCTTCGGTAGTCCCGTCCAGGCACACCGGCACTACGAACACGCGGCTGCGAGCCATCATGTGGGAGCGCTGATCTGCAAGATCCCACTCAAGACGGAAATAGCCTTCGTGGCGCGAGGCGGTGTTTCCTGAGATGACGGGAATAAAGAGCGCGCAGTCGTGGATCTCCCGCCGGATCTTCTCATCCCAAAGGTCGCCGCCCCGCAACTCGCTCTGATCGAAAAAGACCTCCATGCCGGCCGCACGCAGCGCCCCGCAAATCTTTTGAGCGGCCGCCGTGTCCTGCGAGGCGTAGCTTAGAAATACGGCGTGCGAGGGCTCTGCGACGATGGGACCACCCCTGGGCTGATGCGCCGGAGGTCTTCTCAGGGCCTCCGTCGGCGGCAGCTTAGCTCAATTTGTCGACGTGGGCCGAATCAGACCATTGCCGCTCCGGGTAACCGGGGCGGGACGAGCTTCGGTCGTGTGGAATGTCGCCTTTTCCCTATTTAAGTGACCGATATCAGGCGCACCATCCGGCGGCTTGGGGTCGAGGCTGTGTGAAACGTACGCGCCCCATTTTCGTGCGTTAATTTCAGCCACGTAGACGCAATTTCAGGCCACTTATCACTCCGAATCCGCCTGTTAGCGATCCTACGTGGCGAGCGAAATGAGTTTTCACACAGCCTCGGTCGATAGCGGCCTTCCGACGGTACGACCGCTGTCGGGCCAGGAGTTGCCACTCGTCGTTAGTCTACAGCTTCCCCTAAGCAGCCGTTCGCCGGTGACGAATGTGACCCTATCCCCCGAGCGTGTCTGTCAGGCACGCCTGCCCCGGTCGTACGCCTCAAGCACCAGACCATGGAAATGATGTAACGCGTGCTCGGACTTACCCGATCCCTGGGGATCGTTGACGATCCGGCCTTGCGTGAAGGCCGGCGTGCTCATGCCACGCTGAACGTTCTCCACGAGCGCGATATCTTCGGTTTGCAGTACCGTGTCGAGATAGTGAATCGCTTTTCTCTCCAGGTCATCCGGTTCCGGCGTTTCCAGAAAGAAATCGTAAGTCTCCAAAGCACGATCCGCACCCAGGGGGATGATATGGAGCACGATCATCGAACTCCTTCCCGGATAGCGCATCAGGCATGTGTTTGGCCACAGCCACCAGACTGCGTGGGTTCGGACCTTCGCACTGGAGGTGTCATAGGCGGAATTCTCCGTCCTGCCGGCATCGGCCATGTGACTCGAATAGATGCCGTGCGTCGTGACCTTATAGGTCCTCATGTCAACGAGAGTACAGAAGTCCTTATGGGCGACCGGGCAGTGATAACACTCGAGAAAATTGTCGACGACATTCTTCCAGTTGGACTTGATGTCGTAACTCAAACGGTGCCCGAATGTAAGTCGGTCAACGTCGGGTGCCCAGTGGCGAATCTCGCTTTCCAAGGCTCCAGATATCTCACGCAGGGGCCGTGCTGATGAATCGAGATTTACGAAGATGAAGCCGCAGAACTCTTCGACCTGAATGGGGCTGAGGTGGATCTCACTCGTTGAGAAGTCTTTTAAATCGGACGTATGTGGAGCACCGGCGAGTTGACCATCCAGGCGATAGCGCCACGCATGGTACGGGCAGACGATCCTTTGCACCTTGCCTTCCCCGAACAACACAGGATGGGCGCGGTGTTGGCACACGTTGTAAAACGCGCGCAGAACCCCTTCCTGGTCGCGAATGATGACGACAGGGTTTCCCGCGACGTTCGCGGTCGTATAGCTGGTTGGCTCGCGCACTTTCTCCGCGTGACAAACCCATTGCCACGACTTTGAGATGATTTCGCGTTGCTCAACGCCGAACCAGACCGGGTCTGTATAAGCTTCAGCGCGCAGCGACAGTGAGCGTGACGGGTCGGGGTGATATCCCGTCCTGATCGCATCGAACTGCTGGACCGATGGCAAAGACATCGACATCACTGAGCGGCTCCCAAGGCAAGAACTAGGCCGGGAAACGACACCCGCTAGCCTCCCGCGAGCCAAGCGCGGCCTGTGGCGTTGCCGAACTTGTGGCGCCGAGAATGTCGGGCGGAGCCAGCATGCCCCGAGGGAGCCCCGCAGGCAATATTCAGCCCGCTGGACTGCGGGCCTTACCTCGCCGCGACGGCTGCTATGAGATGTCCATCTGGCGGGTCCGGGTCGGAAGCTGCGAAGGTGGTCAAGAAGAAGCTTCCGACGTTCGGATTCGAGCGATCGAATGTGAGAAGGCTCAAACCATGAAATCGAAGCTCAGCGCACGGAATGTGCAGCGCCGACGAGAAGGGACGGTGAGGGCAAAAGTCGGTCCGCTAAAGCACTCGGCCATGAAGATCGCGTACAGCCCTGCCGACGCTTCACGATTTGATTCAGGGAGGAAACCTCCGCAGTTATCACATTGGGCGCGAGCATCGTGTGTCAGAGCAGGCGGTTGCAGATTGTATTGCACTTCTGGAGCGGGAGAGCGCCCAAGAACGTCCGGCGCGCCGCGCGCCACCTAAGTCCAACACGTCATCCAATCGCGCCATGACCTTCGCCTGGTATGCATCATCCTCTTGCGGCTTCAGTGATGCATCGAGAATTTGCCGGCGGCGTTCCTTCCCACGCGGGATAGTCGACGTAGCCGCGCTCCGTGCCGCCGTAGAATGTTCCCTGATCGGGCTCGTTAAGCGGCGCCCGATGCTCCAACCGTCGCGGCAGATCAGGGTTGGCGAGGAATGCCCGCCCGTATGCGATCGCATCCGCGCGCCCATCCTTTATCGCTTCCTCGCCGCGCGGTCCGTCGTAGCCGCCATTGGCGACGTACAGTCCGCCCCATTTCCGCCGGAATTGTTGGAACAGACCCCGGAAGTCTGGGGAAGGTGGCGCGTCTGCGGGCGACGCCTCGACCATGTGCAGATAGCCAAGGCCCATCGTCGCAAGTTGACGGACTGCAGCCGTGAAAGTCGCTTCGGGATCCTCGTCGCCCATGTCGTTGAAGGTGCCTCTGGGCGAGAGCCGAATCCCGACCCGGCTGCCATCCCAGACTTCCAGCACAGCGTGCGCTATCTCCACCAGAAACCGGATTCTGTTGGAAACCGAGCCTCCATAGAGGTCCGTTCGCAGATTGGACCGCGATTGTAGAAACTGGTCGATCAGATAGCCGTTGGCCGCGTGAATCTCGATGCCGTCAAAGCCGGCGGCTCTCGCATTCGCGGCGGCCGTGCGGTAGTCGTTGATCGTGTCCCTGATTTCGTCCAGCGTCAGCGCCCGTGGCTCGGAAACGTTCATGAGTCCGAGTTGGGTTACCGTCTGGCTGCGAGCTCGAACGGCCGAAGGCGCAACCGGCTGCGCACCGTGCGGAAGCAAGCTGGTGTGAGAGATGCGCCCCACGTGCCAAAGCTGCAGAAAGATATAACCGTCGTGGTCATGAACGCCGTCCACAATCCTCCGCCAGCCGGCGATGTGCTCAGGCAGATAGATGCCGGGGGTGTTGATGTACCCTGTGCCCATCGCAGAGATCTGCGTCGCTTCCGTGATGATCAGGCCGGCCGTGCTTCGCTGGCGGTAGTAAGTCTCGGCCCAAGGCCCCGGCGTCCCATCGGGATTGGCACGATTCCGGGTCAGGGGCGCCATGAACACACGGTTGCGCAGGGAAAACTCGCCAAGTTGAATTGGGCTGTAGAGACTCGTCATTTTCCAAATCTCCGTCGGAGTTGAACCGTCCGAATGGAGTCGAGATCGATTTATCGGACCGGGATCACCGCGAGTACTGTGACAGCTGCGCAGCAGATCATGCCGGCAAACCAGGCCAGCGACCGGACGATCGGGATCTTGAACCAGTAGGAAAGCGTGAAAGTAATGCGCACGCCGATATAGGCCGCTGCGAACAGTTGTGAAAGCCAGGTCGTGCGATGCAGGATGAGGATCGTGAGCACAGGCGGCGCCCACATCAGCGTAGCCTCGATATTGTTGGCGAGCGTTCGGGTCGCGCGACCAAAGAATCCCTGCAACGGGGGCGGAACAGATCGGTCGCTCACGACGTATTGTGATCCCCGCTCCAAGACATTGGTCACGTGCTGGACCAACGCCGACAGCCACACCAGGGCGGCGGTGAAGATCACCGAAATAAATTCGATCGAGATCGTGTTCCCGAAGGGGTTTTGGCCAAGCATTGTTTGAAGCTTCCCTATGACTTCCGCTCTCGCTGCCCACGTAATCGGGAGAAGGACCTCGGGGACGCCGTGCTCCGGGACTCGTAAAAGTGGACCATATGGTCCATAATGAAGATATAAAAATGGACTGTCAAGTCCATTCTAGGGCACGAAATGACGAATAGAACTTCGGAAACGGACAGCCGCCTCACTGCCAAGGGGCGCGCCATGCGCGAGCGTATCGTTCAGTGCGCGGCGGAGCTGATTTTTGCGACGGGCGCTCGCGAGACCACCCTCGACCAAGTCAGGTCCGCGATCGGCGCTAGCAAATCCCAGCTTTACCATTACTTCGTTGACAAAGACGAGCTCCTGCGCGCGGTGATCGAGTTTCAGGGGGCGCGGGTCATGGACGCGCAGCAACCCGAGCTTGGCGCCATCGACTCGATCGCGTCGCTCAAGCGCTGGAGGGACAAGCTGGTCCAGCTTTCCGACGCGCAAGGGAGAATTGGCGGATGCCCCATCGGATCGCTGGCCAACGAGCTAGCCAGCCACTCCGAGACTCATAGGCGTGCGCTGGTTGCGCAATTCGATCACTGGGCGGCATTGATCGAGCACGGCTTGCTGAGAATGCAAGCAAGCGGTCGACTCGCACCGTCGCTAGACCCAAAGACTCTCAGTACTTCCATCCTAACGGCCATCGAAGGGGGATTGCTGCTTGCAAAATTGCATCGTTCGTCGACCGCACTGGCCGCCGCACTTGATGAGATCATCCAGTCCATCGAGCGCAATTCAAAACGGCCACGCCTGCGCGCGCGGGCGTAATCGTTGGCACCCGCTATCGCTTCTTGCCGAACAATCGCTCGGTCTTGCGGAGCTACGCCGTACCAGGCAGGAACAAACAGTGACTCGTGGGTGGCCAATCCAGCGTGAAGGGGGAACATTACGGGCATTTTTGAGCGAACAGGGGGACTATTGAATTAGTCCAAAGTCGGCCCAGGTAAGCACGCCAACAAATTGGTTATGCCGTGGGCACAACAAGGAACGCTCAGGAGGGTTTATCGCCAGCTGAAACCATTCGCGCCTACGAAACCATCTACTTCCCCGCCCAACGCTACGTTTTGAGCGCGACGCGCCTTTCCAGGGCAGCCGACATAGTCCTCCACAATGATGATGCGCGGATAGGCGCCTAGGAGTGCGCCGAGTAAATCCGCGCAACTGATGCACTCGCAGGGGCGATAGTCGTCCGTGGTGGTACGACGGCCGGCTAGCGAGACGCCGCGGTGCGCGCCTCATCCTCCGCGCGCGCTACTCGCGCAACGCGGCTCAGGGACTCTTCGATGACCGCAAGGTCGCTTGTCTTGATGTGCGCCGCAACCAGGCGCTCGATGACGGCGCGATATGTGGGCCACATACGTGCTCGCATTCGCAGCCCGGATTTCGTCAGCACGCAAAATGCGCCGCGCCCGTCGCTCGAACAGCTTTGTCGCTCGATCAGTCCGGCTTTCTCCAGTCGGTCGGCTATCCGAGTCAGGTTGTAGCGGGCCACGACGAGCTTTTCGGCGAGTTCGAACATGCGCAGCCGGCCCGCAGGCGCCTGTTCCAGGGCCCAGAGCACGTCGTACCAAGCGAGGGGTGGCAACCCGGCGTGTGACAGTGCGAGCTCGGCCCGATCCATCACGTGCTCCCGTGCGGTGAGAAGGGCCGCCCAGGCACGGCTGGCGGCGGCAGTCGACTCTGCTTTTGCCATGGACTTCATGCTCTTGAACACCCGCGCGGACATTGTTACCTAAATCTAGTTGCAAGTGCAACCAGTTCATGCTGGAATAGTTGCAAATGCAATCAATGCACCTCTAGAGATTTCGCCCAACCCGCACAGGAGATACTCAAATGGTCCGATCCATTGATCGTGATGCGCTGGTGAGCAAACTGGCGAGCCTGAGCCCACCCCGACTCGTCGAGGCGCTGCCCGAAAAGTACTATCGCGACTGGCACCTGCCGGGCGCGCTGCATCTGCCGCTCGACGAGCTCGAGTCGCGTGCCGCCAGCGTTCTGCCGGAGAAGGACGCTGAGGTGATCGTGTACTGCGCGAGCGCGAGCTGCCGCAACTCCGACGCCGCTGCGCGGCGCCTCGTTCTGCTTGGCTATCGCAACGTCGCCGTATACACGGGCGGCAAACAGGACTGGCAGGATGCGGGCTTGCCCGTCGAGAGCGCCAAGGGACAGCTGGCCGCCTAGTCAGGGCCTTTGCTGAAGAGATCCCCGCGCAGCGCCGACCTGCGTCGTGGAGCCGGGAGTCTCCTCAGGCATCCAATGGAGCGAGCCAAGATTGCGCGCGGACCAGGGCACATTGCCGAAATCCTGGCGGCGATCGGCGTTCCGGGGCCTCAGATCATGAGCTGGCTGACGATCTTCGTCGCGGTCGTCGGCGGCCTTGCGGTCCTGCTCGGGGTTTGCGCACCCGTCGCGACAGTGCCGATGGCGGCAATACCAGTCGTCGCTGGGCATTGCGTGCGCTGCAGCGGGACGCGCTACCAGCGCAGCAGCCGTCTGCCGATGAATGCCGAAGTTGCCGTGACGATGGCGATGGCCACCGAGTACCACGCGGCAATGAACAGCGGATTGTCATCGGGACATGTCAGCGCATAGATCGTAGCGCCAACTCCGGCGGCCTGCAGACCGGCCGCAGCTGCAGCCAACATCGGGTGCGCGGGTGCGCCACCGCGTAGCGCAAGCAGCAGGCATGCAAGTGGCGCCACCGAAAGCAGTGGTATGAACATGAGGCAATGGGCGGCATTGTGCCCGATCAGCTGTGCTGTCCACGCATGGGGCGGCACCGTAATGAGCTCGACGATGACCCCCCCGCTCAGAAGGAGCGGCGCCAGTATCAAAACCCAGCGCCGGTGAGGTGCCGAAATGGGTCGCGCAGTATCCACCAGAACCACGGCGGAAGTCGCGGTAAGGGCCAGCATGAGGAGCAGCTTGAAGGCAAAGGGCGTCGTGGACAATGCCTGCACAATGTCCACCCGCGGGTGGAGAATGAAGAGCGACAGTTCCGCCACAATGATCGCGAGGCCCAAGGCCCGGAGCAGCGTGCGACCGATGGGGACGACCGGCCGTGACCCATCAATGACGAGCGCATGAATCAGATTCTCAGTGTTCATCCAGCACCGCACTGAACGTGCCCCGCCAATACTTTCAGGCTCCTGTGCAGCGTTACCCGCACCGCACCCTCGCTCATCCGCAGACGCGCCGCCGCCTCCTGCGCCGTGTGACCCTCGAGCGAGACGGCGCGCACGACCTCGCGCTGCCGCGGGTTCAGTTTCGCCAGGGCCCGTTCCAGGTCGTGCGCCTGTTCCTGGCCACTGACCTCCTCGAAACCCAGCGTTTCCAGCACGCTCTCGATGGGAACTTCCGTGCGGCGACCACGGCGCCGCAAAGCATCCACGATCTTATTACGTGCGATCGCCGCAACCCACGGACCGACCGGCGTGCCTCGCATCCAGGTACTCCTTTTCAGGTGTAATGCCAAAAGGACTTCCTGCACCACGTCCTCCGCGTCGAGGCCCGCGAAGCGCACACGGCTGCGCACGGCGTTCCGCACGGCCACAGTGAGCAGCACCAGCAGCCGCTGGTACGGCTCGGCGTTACCGTCGAGCGACTGATCCATCAGCTCGGCCCAGTGCCGTTCGCGCTCCCAGGGATCTGCGGTTGTCACATTCTTCGTTCCACTAACGCCGACCGTTACGCCGCGCTGATCGCGGGCTTCGGTAGCAGACCGGGCCGGCCTGCAACCAATTGCAGGCGCGACGCGGACGATCGCCGGGTGTAACGAGAAGGGGGCGGGGCACGATGGCACTGTTGATCGACCAACCAGACACGAGGGATATCGGAATGAAAATTGTGGAACCTGTACTGGCGCTGGCTTCGCTGGCGGCTGCGGCGACACTGCCAGCTGTCGGTGCGCCGCTCACGGATGACGCCTCAATCGCACAACACGCGGTGTTCGTGATGACCAACGACGCAGAGGCGAATCAGGTCATTGCGTTCGAGCGTGCCCCGAATGGCACGCTGCACAGCTCGCACCGTTATCCGACTGGTGGTCGGGGGAGCGGAGGCACCGTGGACCCGCTCGGGTCCCAGGGGTCTCTCACGCTCAGTGAGGATGGTACTTATCTGCTGGCTACGAATGCGGGCAGCGGCGATGTCTCAGTGTTCCATGTGTTTGGCGCGCATCTTGCCTTGGCAGATCGCGTAGCAAGCGGCGGGAGCGAGCCAAATGCGGTCGCCCAGCACGGCAGGCTCGTGTATGTGCTGAACACGGCCGGCAGCAGCAGCGTGGTGGGCTTTCAGCTGCGCGACGGGAGGCTCACACGCATTCCCGACTCACTGCGGTTTCTGAGCGGGAACTTCGTAAACTCAGCTTCGCTGGCATTCAGCCCCGACGGACGGTTTCTGGTGGTTACCGAGCGCGCGACGAACAGCATCGACGTGTTTCGTGTACAGAGCGACGGCCGACTGTCGTCCATTACCGTGAACCCGGGAGTGGGAACCGGCACTTTCTCGGCTGTCTTTGCGCCGAACGGAACCGCGCTCGTCTCTGAGACCGGTGGTCCGGGTCCGGCCAGCTCCACGATCTCCTCCTATGCTGTGCTGTCTAGCGGAAGGCTTGAGCCCATAAGTGCGGCCGTTCCGACCCTCGGCGCAGCGAACTGCTGGAACGTCGTGACCCCGAATGGGCGATTCGTGTACGTGTCAAACGCAGGCACTTCGTCGATTTCGGGTTTCGCTATCGGTCCGAACGGTGTGCTCACGCCTCTCCCTGGCACCGTCCTGGCACTAAATCCTGCCGGATCCACCAATCTGGACATCGCGGTGAGCGCTGATGGCGCGTTCCTGTACTCGCTCAACGCGGCTGCCGGTACTGTCGGAATCTTCCAGATTCAACCGGACGGCTTCCTGACCAATTTCGGCACGCTCAACAGTCTGCCAGCCGGAGCGGGTCTCAACGGCATTGCCGCGAACTAAGCTGCCCCCATGCAGCCAAGCAACAAATCAGGTGCCGCGGGGCGCCGGTCGACGACGAAGCGCACGGAGGGCTCGGCGTGCGAGCAGACGCAACGCCGGGAGCACCGCGCAAGCCAAGTGGAAAGCCGTTTCCGAGTGGCCGCCGTTCATGAGCTCGAGACGTTGTGCGACATCGATCTCGATGCTTCGCGGCTCTTCGACCAGGTGGGCTTGGAGCTGACACCGGCCGATAGCGTTGAGTTCGCGGCCGCCGAGCGCAGCCGCTGGATGCAGTGTCTGAAGTCGGGCACGGTCTTTGTCGCGTCTGACAGGTTGGGCACACCGGTGGGCTTTGCGGCGCTGCACGTTCTGGATGGTGAGCCATATCTGGAGCAGCTGTCGGTGCGCATGAGTGCGATGCGCAGGGGCATCGGTAGCGCGCTTCTGAGCGCCGCCGAGTGCGTGGCCGCAAAGACTCGGTCGCGCACTCTGTGGCTCACGACCTACCAGCACCTGCCCTGGAACGCGCCCTTCTACGAGAAGGCCGGATTCGTCACCGTCCCAGTCGAGGAATGCGGCACCGAGATTCTGCTCGAGCTGCTCTTTCAGCGCCGCCTGTTGCCTGAGCCCGATGAGCGGGTGGCGATGAGAAAGCTATTGAGCGCGTGTAACTGATGCGGCGGCTGAGGATTGCGGTGCAAGCGCGCTTAAGCCCCTGATTCGCGGAGAGGGTTGTGAAAACTAGACGGTTGCTGTCGATCATCTGGCTGAGTGTTTTCGCGGCGTCGCCGCTTTTCGCCACGCCCAAGCCGGTGACTTTGTCTACTGCGTCGGCCGCATTGTTTGTCAGCTATATGGCTGGGCCGCAGACGGCCGGCGAATGCGTAGTCCTGGTGCACGACTGGTTTGGCGTCTCACCCTTCTATACCGACGCCGCGGAAAGGCTCGCACGGCAGGGCTACTGCGTAGTCGCGGTAGATCTGTATAACGGCCGCTCCGCGACGACGCACAACGAAGCCAGTGCGCTGTTGGGTGCATTGGATGCGAACGTTGCGGCGGAGAAGATTGACGCGGCAATAAAGTCACTCGGTGAGCGGCCGCGCAAGATCGCGCTGATGGGATTCAGCATGGGTGCACGACATGCGCTTGCAGCCGCGCTGCGTAACACGTCCGTCCGAGCAACCGTGCTGTGGTACGGCGATATCACCAAGGATATGGATCGGCTGAGTAAACTTTCCGGGCCCGTGCTGCTCGTTGCAGGCTCGAAAGATGGGTCAGCGCTCGATGACTCGTCGGCGTTTGCCAAGGCGGCCGATGCGGCTGGCTCGGGCGCCGAGCTCTACGTCTACCCCGGCGCAGTACACGCTTTTGCTCAGCCACTGTTCAATCAGGGCAAAACCTACGACCCGGTCGCTGCAGAAACAGCTTGGCGGATTACCGAGGACTTCCTCAGTCGCCGCTTGCGTTGAGACATTAAGAAGACGTTTGTCCGGGAGTAGGTCTCACAACTTGCAAAGGAGCACATCATGTCTACGACTAAGGTGATTTCGAGCGCAGCAATTGCGGCCGCGGCGGCCTTACTATTCGACCTAGGCGCAATTTCCATGGCCTCGGCAGAGGAAGCAAAAGTCCACTGCAGCGGTGTGAACGCCTGCAAGGGGCAGTCCGCCTGCAAATCAGCGCACAATGCTTGTAAGGGGCAGAACGCCTGCAAGGGACAGGGGTTCCTGGAACTGACCAAGCAGGAATGCGACGCCGCGAAATCAAAAAGCTGAGCTCCGGTCGAGTCGTCGGACGTACTTGCTGCGTCCGCCGGCTTGGCATTCCTGCAGAGCATCCAGGTCATCGGCCAGGCGCAGCAAGCGGACGGTAAATTGACTTCGGGCGTCTCGAGGCGACGCTGAAGCCATTCCCACAGTTCCTGACCCAGATCGACGGTCTCGACATTCATTTCATCCACGTCCGTTCGAAGAGTCCCAAAGCTCTTCCGCTGCTCATCTGCCACGGCTGGCCCGGCTCCGTGCTTGAGCAGATCAAGCTCGTCGGACGGCTCACCGACCCGGCCGCACATGGTGGTAAGGCGGAGGATGCTTTCGACGTCGTCATCCCCTCGATGCCGGGCTACGGATTCTCCGGAAAGCCGACGAGCCCCGGTTGGGGCCCCGAGCATATGGCACGAGCCTGGGCGGAGCTGATGAAGCGTCTCGGCTACACCCGCTATGTGGCCCAGGGTACGACGATGTGACGTCGTCGGCAGGGCGCCCGCCTGTGGTCCCAAAGACGTGACTGATGGTCAATTCTTGTCCGCATGACTTCTGCGCTGGGTTCGAAACTACTTCATTCGCCCATCCGGCCGTACCGGGCCCACGAGCCGCCATTCGTGTCCGGTGTCCATCATTCCCGAAAGCAGTCACTTCGCTGCTCGCGCGCACCTTCGACGCCTCAAAAGAGGTTTACCCTTGGGTGCCGTAATCAGCTAAGCGAGCGCCGCCATGGTCGAAACGCCCAAGACTCCTGAAAAGAAGCTCTTCGAGGTCACAAGCAAGATCATCAAGCTGCGCGACCCGGCGAAGCAGGGATCGAGCACCACCATTGAGACAGTCTGGCAGATGCCCGACGGCGCCATCACCAAGGGTGTCTACGTCGGAGCGGCGGGGCGTTGGACGCTGCAGGCCAGCGGGGCTCCGGTGAAGCCCGAGATGGCGGCGCAGCTGGATGCCATCGAAGCACGCTCGCTCGCAGCGCACACATCCTAGCGCACAGCCGGGGGCTGGCGACGCTGATCGCACGCGGTTATCCGGCCGAGGACCTATGCGAGACGTACCACCTCGCGCCGGAGCAACTGTCTCGCGCTGCGACAACGCCAGTCTTTTCTAACGCGTTCGAGCCGCTTGCCGCCGGACGACGATTCCTTGCTCACTCTCCCATTGGGGGTGAGATTCGGGGTAAGGCGGCGACAGTTAAGAGACCAGGCCAAGTGTCTCCCAACCGTTCGGCCCGAAGTCGGGCGTGGGACGAGTAGAGGCTCAGTGCCAGATCAGACGGCCCTGCACGCGGTACCAAAGTGGACGGCAATGGCGCACGTGGATTGCATTGCCGCCAGGCGTGCTCGATCGGATCAATCCGCGGCGGGTGAGGCATGACGCTACCTTCAGGGTCCGCGTAT
>Ga0306925_10001692_pt1 | contig 18391 bp, 18 predicted proteins | sample flu12Cox44000176_FD_203755 | JGI IMG/M metagenome (GOLD analysis project Ga0306925, IMG submission 203755) | Lab enrichment of tropical soil microbial communities from Luquillo Experimental Forest, Puerto Rico - flux8day.12C.oxic.44.000.176 (v2)... | ecosystem: Environmental > Terrestrial >... | reverse complement strand
AAATGTCATCGTGTCACCCGGCTTTCATTTATGGATATTCCTGTTGATTCAGATGCGCGAACCCGCTTCAAAGTTTCACCGAACTGGACTTTCATCTCATAGGAGCCGGGCTTAGGGTCATCGCCGTAGCGGCTCTACAGCGTTTACCCGAGGCAGAACTGTCACAGCGCCAACTCCGCGCTCCCAACAGCCTTCCGACCGCCCGGCTCACACGTCTATTCACCGGCTACGGTGTTCCTCCTGAACTCGAACACCCCGCCGGGAGTTCCAGTCCGGGTGACCGCGCGAGCGTCTGCCGTCCGACCGCCGAGGAGGCCGAGAGGGGTAGAATCGACGGAGTGATCGCCCCGAGCGCGAGCTATAGCTTCACCGTCAGGCTTCAGATCGCCAATCGGCCCGGCATGCTCGGACGCGTCGCGTCCGCCATCGGCGACGCCGGCGGCGACATCGGCGCCGTCGACCTGGTCGAGACCACGCGCGAGCGGACCGAGCGGGACATCACCATCAAGGCGCGGGACAGCGTCCACGCCCAGCAGATCGTGGGCCGGCTGCGCCGGGTAGCGGGCGTCCGTGTCGGCGCCATCTCCGATCGCACGTTCCTCATGCACCTCGGCGGGAAGATCGAGGTCCGCAACAAGGTGCCGCTCCGTACCCGCGACGACCTCTCGATGGCATACACCCCGGGGGTGGCGCGCGTCTGCCTCGCGATCAAGGACGACCGGCAGCGGGCCTTCTCGCTGACGATCAAGCACAACACGGTCGCGGTGGTCACCGACGGCACGGCGGTCCTGGGGCTCGGCGACATCGGTCCCGAGGCGGCGCTGCCGGTGATGGAAGGCAAGGCGATGCTCTTCAAGGAGTTCGCGGGCGTCGACGCCTTCCCGCTGTGTCTGGGCACCAAGGACGTCGACAAGATCGTCGAGACGGTGAAGCTGGTGGCGCCGGCCTTCGGCGGCGTGAACCTCGAGGACATCGCCGCGCCGCGCTGCTTCGAAGTGGAAGAGCGCCTGCGCAAGGAGCTCGACATCCCCGTCTTCCACGACGACCAGCACGGCACGGCCGTCGTGGTGCTGGCGGCGCTCCTCAACGCGCTCAAGATCGTGCGCAAGGACCCCGGGAAGATCCGGGTGGTCGTGACCGGTGTCGGCGCCGCCGGGACGGCCACCATCAAGATTCTTCAATCCACGGGGGTCCGTGACATCATCGGGGTCGACGAGCACGGCACCATCCACCGCGGCCGGACACGAGGCATGGACTTCATGAAGCGCTGGGTCGCCTCCGCCACCAACCCCCGTCGGGTCACGGGCGGTCTGGGCGATGCGCTCGAGCGGGCGGATGTGTTCATCGGCCTGTCGGTCCCCGGAATCCTGTCGACGCGCGACCTCAAGCGGATGGCCCGCGACCCCATCGTCTTCGCGATGGCCAATCCCGATCCGGAGATCCGGCCCGAGGAGGCCGAGAAGCACGTGCGCGTCATGGCGACGGGGCGGTCGGACTACCCCAACCAGATCAACAACGTGCTCTGCTTCCCCGGCTTCTTCCGGGGCTTGCTCGACGCGCGCGCCCGCGTGGTCAACGACGAGATGAAGCTCGCGGCGGCGCGTGCCCTGGCGGCGTGCGTGAGCCGCAGCGAGCTCTGCGAGGAGTACATCATCCCGAGTGTCTTCAACAAGAGCGTGGCGCCGGCCGTGGCCGAGGGCGTGGCGCGCGCCGCCCACGAGACCGCGACCGCTCGCCGCCGCCGGCGCCCGGACCCGTCCAGGATCCGGTGACACCCCGCTGGTCGGTCGTCATCCCGGCGTTCAACGAGGCCCACCGACTGCCGCCCTTTCTGGAGAAGGTCGTCGCCTACTTCGAGGGACGCGACGAGCCGTACGAGGTCATCGTCGTCGACGACGGCTCGACCGACGGCACCGCGGAGCTCGTCGAGGCGCGAGACCTCGCCACGGTCAGGGTGCTGCGCCTCCCGGCCAATGCGGGCAAGGGCAGCGCGGTCCGCGCCGGGATGCTGGCGGCGAGGGGAGCCTATCGGCTCTTCGCCGACGCCGACGGGGCGACGCCAATCGAGGAGCTGAAGCGGCTCGAGCCCGTGCTGGTGGCGGGCGCCGACGTGGTGATCGGCTCTCGTGTCCTTGTCGATCCGGGCGTGTCGGTGACGACGCGGTCGCACCGCGTGGCGGCCGGGCGTCTCTTCAACTGGCTGGTCGCGCGGATGGGACTCCGCGGCATCGCCGACTCGCAGTGCGGCTTCAAGGCCTTCACCGCCCCGGCCGCGGCGCGCCTGTTCGACGCGCTCGCGACCGAAGGATTCGGCTTCGACGTCGAGCTCCTCCTGCGCGCCCGGGCCGCGGGCTGCCGCATCGTCGAGGTGCCCGTGAACTGGGCCGATCAGGCCGGCAGCAAGGTCGGCGTGCTGCGCCACGGGCCGGGCATGCTCTGGCAGATCGTGCAGGCCCGGCGCCGGGTCGGCAGGCGGCGCTCGTGACGCTCGCGCGGCGTATCCAGGAGATCGAGCCGTTTCTCGCCGTCGAGGTCGCGGAGCGAGCCCAGGAGCTCGAGCGCGCCGGCCACGACATCGTCCACCTCGAGTTCGGCGAGCCCGACTTCGAGGCGCCGCCGGCGGTTCGCGACGCCCTGGCGCGCGCGATCAAGGATGGGCGGACGCGCTACGCGCATAGCCTCGGCATCCTGCCGCTCCGGGAGGCGATCGCGGAGCACTACGCGCAGACGTACGGCGTGACGATCTCGCCCGACCAGATCCTCGTCACCGCCGGCACCTCGCCGGGCATGCTGCTCCTGTTCGGACACCTCCTGAATCCCGGCGACGAGGTTGTGCTGAGCGACCCCTACTATGCGTGCTATCCGAACTTCATCAAGTACGCCGAGGGGCGGCCGGTCTACGTCGGTGTCACCGAAGAGGACGGCTTTCAGTACCGGCCCGAGGCGATCCGGGAACGGATCACCCCGCGGACCCGCGCGATCATGATCAACTCGCCCGCCAATCCGACCGGGACCGTTCTCTCCGACGATCGAATGGCCACGATCGGGGCGCTGAGCCGCGACAACGGCCCCCTGATCGTCTCCGACGAGATCTATCACGGGCTCAGCTATGAAGGCCGCGACCGCACGATCCTCGAGTTCACCGACCGCGCCTTCGTGCTCAACGGATTGTCGAAGGCCTACGCCATGACGGGATGGCGGCTCGGCTGGGTGATCGCGCCGCGCGACCACATCCGGGCGCTGCAGACGCTCTACGGCAACTTCTTCATCTCGACCAACGAGTTCGTGCAGTGGGCCGGCGTTGCCGCGCTGCGCGAGGCCGGTGACGACAGCCGGCGCTTCCGCGCGATCTTCGACGACCGGCGCCGCGCGATGATCGCCGGCCTCAAGTCGCTCGGCTTCGGCGTCGGCGCCGAGCCGACCGGCGCGTTCTACGTCCTGGCGAACGCGCGGCACCTCTCGACCGACTCGGTCAGCCTCGCCCGCGAGATCCTCGAGTCGAGCCACGTCGCCGTCACCCCCGGCGCGGCCTTCGGCGCCAATGCGGAGGGCTATCTCAGGTTCTCGTACGCCTCGTCGCTCGAGCGAATCCACGAGGGGCTCGACCGCCTCCGACGCTTCCTCGGCGGCGCGCGGCGCCAGAGGTGATGGATCCCGCCTACGTCACGGTCCACATGGAGGAGGACCGGTCGCACTGGTGGTTTCGCGGCCGGCTCGCCGTCATCTGCGCGACGCTCCGCCGGGCGCTGCCGCCGCGACGCGTGCGTCTGCTCGAGCTCGGCTGCGGCAGCGGCAACGTGCTCGCGGCGCTCACGGAGTTCGGCGAGGCGGTCGGCATGGAGGCCAACGACGACCTCATCACCGCCGCCCGCGCGGCCGGCCTCGACGTCCGCGTCGGCCACCTTCCGGACGATCTCGGCGTGGCGCCGGGATGGGCCGAGGTCGTGCTGCTGCTCGACGTGATCGAGCACGTCGACGACGACGTCGCCACGCTCGGCGCGGCGCGCGCGGGGATCGGCGAGGGGGGGCTGCTCGTCGTCACCGTGCCGGCGTACCGGTGGCTCTGGAGTGGACACGACGAGGTGCTGGGCCATCGCCGCCGCTACACGGCGGGCGAGCTGCGCGCCGCCGTCGAGCGCGCGGGCTTCGCCGTCCTGCGCGTGAGCTACTTCAACACGCTCCTGTTTCCGCTGCTGGTCGCCGTCCGCGCCTGGAAGCGCCTGCGCGGTGATCGCGGCCACGACCTGCGGCGGCCCGCGGCTCCGCTCAACGCGCTGCTCGAGCGCGTGTTCGCTCTCGAGCGCTACCTGGTCCCTCGCGTCGCGCTTCCGTTCGGCTCCTCGCTCATTCTGATCGGCCGACGATGAACGGGGAGCGCCCCGAGTCGGCCCGCGAATGGGCGATCGTCGGCGGCGTTTATCTGGCGCTGGTGCTGGTCGCGGCCGTGTGGCTCTGGATCGATCGCCGGCCGCCCGAGTGGGACCACGCGAATCACCTCGAGCGCGTCGTGCACTGCGCCCAGGACATCGCGCGAGGCGACCTGCGTGCCATCATCGAGCGCTCGTCCTTCTATCCGCCCGTCGTGCCGTGTACCGGGGCCCTCGTCTATCGGCTGGCGCCCTCCGACGCGGCCGCCGCCCAGAGCGTGATCCTGGCGTTCCTCGGGCTCGGGATGGCCGCCGTCTACCTGCTCGGCCGGCGAGTCGCCGGCGGCACCGAAGGCGTCGTAGCCGCCGTCGTCTTCGGCTGCGCGCCGTTCGTGGTGTTCTCCTCGCAGCGGTTCCAGCTCGACCTGCCGCTGGCCGCGATGGTCGCGCTGGCGCTGCTGGTAAGCCTTTACACCGACGGGTTCACGCGGCTCGGCTGGTCGCTCCTCGCGGGCCTGGTGTTCGCGCTCGGTATGCTCACGAAGCCGCCGTTCGCCGCGTACGTCATCGTCCCGGTGCTGCTCATCGCCGCATCCAGCCACCGGCGCGGTCGCTCGGCAGTCTACGCGGCGCTGGCCATCCTCGTCGGAGCCGCGCTGAGCGTGCCGTGGTACGGGCCGCGCCTGTTCGGGCTCGTGCCGCAGATCGCGAGCCGCTCGTTCAAGCAGGCGGCCGAGTCGGGCCATCCTGATCCGCTCACGGCGACCGCGCTGCTCTTCTACCCGACGTGGCTCGCATCGCAGTTTGGCGCGCTGGCGGTCGTGCTGCTCCTGGTCGGTCTGGTCGTCGCCGTGATGAAGCGGGAATGGATCGTACTGGCCGCGGTGCTGGCGCCGTTTCTTCTGTTCGAGCTGCTCCAGAACAAGAACCTGCGCTACACGCTGCCGATCTTGCCCGCGGCCGCCGTGCTCGCGGGCATGGCCTTCGGCCTCTTGAAGGGTCGCGTGGCGCGCGCCGCCGGCGGAGTCGTGCTGGCGCTCGCGTGCATCCTGCAGGTGAGCGCCACCGCGTTCTCGGTGCCGTCGGGCGTGACCCTGCCGGGGCTCGGCGTGCCGTTCGTGCTGGAGTCGCCGCCGCGCGCCGCCAGCTGGCGGCATCGCGAGATCCTGGCGCTGATCGAGAAGGACAGCCGCGGCCAGCCCGCGACCGTGAGCGTCGTGCCCAACGACAACTTCTTCTCGGTGAGCAACTTTCGCTACTACGGCGCTCGGGACAATCTGCCGCTCGAGTTCACGCGGGCGTGGGACGGAGAACCCATCGGCATCGAGTACATGATCCTCAAGACGGGGGACGTCGGGCCGTCATGGACGGCCGAGAAGCCGCGCCGGGTCGCCGAGCGCCTCCGCACCGACGCGGCCCTCGCGCGCGTGTTCCCCGTGATCGGCGACTTCCAGCTCCCGGACGGCTCGACGGCGACGGTCCGCGCCCGGCGGCTCACCGAGCCGGTCCCGGTGGCGCCGGCCGCCTTCGCCCGTGAGGTGCAGACGGCCGTCCGCCGGGCGCTGGCCGACGTGGCCGCCGACGTTCAGGGGCTCGAGGTCGATCTGCGCTACGACGAAAGCCTCCTGCGCGGCCACATCGGCCGCGTCGAGATTCGCGCTGCGTCCGCGCGCGTCGGCGAGCTCAAGCGCCCGGGGTCGCCGCTGCTGCGGGTCGGCGACGTCCAGTTCGTGTTCGAGGACGTCCTCGTCAACCCCTTCGCCGTCCACACGACGGGTCGCCTGTCGCCACTCGACGCTCGCCGCGCCTCGATCGAGCGGGGGACTATCCGCGAGGAAGACCTCCGCGCGTTCCTCAAGGAGCAGAAGGGATTCAAGACGGCCTCGGTGACGCTTGGCTCCGGGACGTTCGCCTTCGCGATGAGCCTGCCCGGTCCCGACGTCACCGCGCGCGTGCGCGTCCTGCCTGCGAGCGATCGGCCGTTCACCCTGGTGGCCGACCGGGTCACGCTCGGCGGCGTCGCGGTGCCCTCGATGCTCGTCAACTGGGTGGTTCGCACGTGGGATCCGACGCCGAGGATCGCCAGTCGCCTTCCGATGCCGGTCACCCTGGGACGGATCGACATCACGCCCGAGGCCATTCGAATCACGGAGAAGCCGTAAGGGGAGCCGCATGCGAGAGTCGCGAGACGCCAAGCGGGCCCGAGCCCGGAAGATCATTCGCGCCCTGAAGAAAGCCTACCCCGACGCGAAGATCGCGCTCCACTTCGGGAATCCACTCGAGCTCCTGGTCGCCACGATCCTCTCGGCCCAGTGCACGGACGAGCGGGTGAACATGGTGACCCCGGCCCTGTTCAAGAAGTACCCGGCCGCGCGCGACTACGCCCGAGCTGACGCGGCGACCCTCGAGGAGGAAGTTCGCTCCACCGGCTTCTATCGCGCGAAGACGCGCTCGATCATCGCCATGGCCAAGGCCCTTGTCGACCAGCACGGCGGGGAGGTGCCGCGCTCGCGCGAGGCGCTCGTCGCGCTGCCAGGCGTCGGGCTCAAGACCGCGAACGTGATCCTCGGCAACGCCTTCGGCGGGCAGGCCATCGCGGTCGACACGCACGTCTTCCGCGTCTGTCAGCGCCTAGGGCTCGCGCGCTCGGACGACCCCGACGAGATCCACGATCAGCTCACGGACGTACTTCCAGAAAAGGAATGGACCTTCACTACGCACCTCGTGCAGGCGCACGGGCGCCGGTGCTGCTTCGCGCGAAAGCCTCTCTGCCCCGCGTGCCCGGCGCGAACGCTCTGCCCGTGGCCCGGCAAGACCAAGATCCGTTGACAGCCCCCGGCTTCTCCCTTAGAGTATGGCGTTGCGTTTTTCCAGTTTGGACGCCTACTTAGAGCGGTCAAGGGGAAGCGAGATGCCGACGCCGGTACCAAAAGAAAGCGAAGTCGAGCGCAAATGGTTCATCGTGGACGCCGACGGCCAGGTCCTCGGCCGCCTGGCGAGCCGCGTTGCGTCAATCCTGCGCGGGAAGCACAAGCAGACCTTCGTACCCCACCTCGACGTCGGTGATCACGTGGTCGTCGTCAACGCCGCGAAGGTCCACCTGACCGGGCGCAAGATGCGTGACAAGCAATACCGCTGGCACTCCGGCTACATCGGGGGCCTGCGCGAGGTGAACGCCGAGGCGATGCTCAAGACGCATCCCGAGCGCGTCATCGAGTGGGCGGTCCAGGGGATGCTGCCCAAGAACCGTCTGGGCAGGGCGATGGCCAAGAAGCTCAAGGTCTATCGCGACAGCAAGCATCCGCACCAGGCCCAGCAGCCCGAAACTCTCACCACGAAGCCGGAGGTTCGCTAGATGGCAGCGGTGCTCGACAGGTTTTACGCGACCGGCCGTCGCAAGACGTCCGTCGCGCGGGTGTGGATCAGGCCGGGCGCCGGGCGCATCGTCGTGAACCGGCGGGCGTTCGAGGACTACTTCCCGCGCGAGACGCTGCGCATGATCATCGCCCAGCCTCTCGAGGTCACGAGCACCGTCGGGCAGTTCGACATCTTCGTGACGGTCGGCGGCGGCGGCCCGACGGGCCAGGCCGGCGCGGTCCGGCACGGACTGTCGCGCGCGCTGGCGCGCTTCGACGAGAAGTTCCGGCTCCCACTCAAGAAGGCCGGCCTGCTCACGCGCGATCCGCGGATGCGCGAGCGCAAGAAGTACGGCCAGCCCGGCGCCCGGCAGAAGTTCCAGTACTCGAAGCGGTAATGGCCGTCCGGATCGCAGTCGCCGGCGCGAGCGGGTACATGGGGGCGGAGACCCTCCGTCTCCTCTGTGTCCACCCGCACGTTACCTTGACGGGCGTCACCTCGGACCGGCTCGCCGGCGAGGCGCTGAGCAAGGCCTATCCGCACCTGCGCGGGCTGTCCGATCTGCGCTTTCACGACCTCGACGCCGAGTGGCTCGCGAGCGTCGCGGACGTGGTGATCCTCGCGCTGCCGCACATGGAGTCGCAGAAGGCGGTCCCGGTCCTGCGTCGTCACGGGCGTCGCGCCATCGATCTGTCGGCTGACTACCGTCTGCGCGACCCCGAGGACTACGTCACGTGGTACAAGGCCCCGCACATCGATCTCCCGGGGCTCGGCGAGGCGGTCTACGGGCTGGCCGAGCTCCATCGGAAGGCGATCGCGCAGGCCGCCGTCGTCGCCGCGCCCGGCTGCTACCCCGCCGGCGCGATCCTGGCGACGGCGCCGCTCTTCCGGGCCGGGCTCGCGCGTCTCGACGGCATCGTCATCGATGGAAAGTCCGGCGTCACCGGCGCCGGGGCACAGGGGCGCAAGATCGATCCGATGTATCTCTACACCGAAGCCAACGAGAACGTGCAGGCCTACGGCATCGCCTCGCACCGGCACACGGCCGAGATGGAGCAGGAGCTCGGCGCGCTCGCCGGTGCGCCGCTGCGCGTGGCATTCACCCCGCACCTCGTGCCGCTCAATCGCGGCCTCTTCACGACGGGCTCGGTGCCGCTCACGTCGGCCATGACGACCGCTCGGCTCCTGGACGTCTTCCGGGAGTTCTACGCGGGAGAGCCATTCGTCCGCGTGCTCGACGAAGGTGAGCGCCCGAGCACGCGCGCCGTCGTCGGCTCCAACTTCTGCGATGTCACGGTCGTGGCCGATCACCGGACCAATCGCGCCGTGTGCGTGTCGGCGATCGACAACCTCGGCAAGGGCGGCGCGGCGAACGGCATCCAGAATCTCAACATCATGTTCGGCTGGGGCGAGCGCACCGGGCTCGAGGCCCCACCGGTCTACCCCTAGCCATGGCGACCCAGGAGCTTCAGTGGCTCGACGGCGGCATCACCGCGGTGCCGGGGATTCTCGCCGGCGGCGTGGTGGCGGGCATCAAGCCCAGCGGCAAGAAGGACCTCGCCCTGATCTATTCCTCGACGCCGGCGCGCGCGGCCGCGGTGTTCACCTCGAACCAGGTCAAGGGCGCGCCGGTCCTCGTGTCCTCGGAGCACGTCCGCGGCGGCCAGGGCCAGGCGATCGTCGCCTCGAGCGGCTGCGCCAACGTCTGCACCGGTGAGCAGGGGATCGCCGACGCACGCGAGATGACGAAGCTCGTCGGGGAGCTCTTGCGGATTCCCGCCAACCACGTGCTCGTGGCCGCGACCGGCGTCATCGGCATCCCGTTGCCGATGGACAAGATCCGCGCCGCGATGCCGAATCTGGTGAAGTCGCTCTCCCCTCAGGGCGGCAAGGCCGCGGCTGAAGCGATCATGACGACGGACACGCATCCGAAAGAGGCCGCGGTGCGGGTCGAGATCGGCGGGCGGCCCGTCACGATCGGCGGCATCGCGAAGGGTGTGGCGATGCTCGAGCCACACCTGGCGACGATGTTCTGCTTCGTGGCGTCGGACGCGGCGGTGGCCCGCGGCGCGCTCGCGCCGGTGCTGCGGCGCGCGGTCGACCGGTCCTTCAACCGGACGACCGTCGACTCCGACCAGTCGACCAGCGACACCGTCGCCGTCTTGACCAACGGCCTGGCCGAGAACACGCCTCTCGAAGCCGGCTCGCGCGGGATCCGTCAGTTCGCCGCGGGCCTCGACGCGGTGATGACGAAGCTCGCGCGCATGCTCGTCCGCGACGGGGAGGGGGCGACCAAGCTCGTGACCGTCACGGTCCGGGGCGCCGCCAGCTCGCGGGACGCGCTCAGCGCCGCGCGGGCCGTCGCGAACTCGCCCCTGGTCAAGACCGCGATCAACGGCCAGGACCCCAACTGGGGCCGGATCATGATGGCCCTCGGCAAGTCGCCGGCCCGGATCGACCCGGGCAAGGTCGCCATCGCCTTCGGCGAGGAGCGCCTGGTCGAGCGGGGAATGCAGAAGGAAGGCGTGCGTCTGGAGCGCATTCGGGAGATCATGGGATTGTCGGAATATGAGATCGCGATCGACCTCGGGCTCGGCCGCGGTGAGGACCGGGTCTGGACGTGTGATCTCAGCGAGGAGTACGTGCGGCTCAACGCCAAGTACACGACGTAGCTCACCATTCCACACGCCGCGCGCTTTCGGTGGCGGACGCCGGGCGCCCGCTGAGCGCGGCGGAGGCAAACCGGAGGAGGATTCATGGCCGCGTTGACGATGAAGGAACTGCTCGAGGCCGGAGTGCACTTCGGCCATCAGACCAAGCGCTGGAACCCGAAGATGCAGAAGTACATCTTCGGTGAGCGCAACGGCATTTACATCATCGACCTTCAGAAAACCCTCAAGAAGTTCCGCGAGGCCTACGGGTTCGTGCGCGACCTGGCGGCGGGCGGCGGCACGGTGCTCTTCATCGGGACCAAGAAGCAGGCCCAGGAGACCGTGTTCGAGGAAGCGAGCCGCTGCGGCATGTTCTACGTGAACCAGCGCTGGCTCGGCGGGACCCTGACCAATTTCGCGACGATCCGCAAGTCGATCACCCGGCTCAAGAAGCTCGAGGAGATGAAGGAGACGGGCGAGTACGAGCGGGTGCCCAAGAAGGAAGCCCTCGAGCTCGACCGGGAGCGCGAGAAGCTCGAGAAGGCGCTGGTCGGCATCAAGACCATGGACCAGCTGCCGGCCGCCGTGTTCATCATCGACCCCCGCAAGGAAAAGATCGCGGTGGCCGAGGCGCAGCGGCTGGGTATCTCGATCGTCGCGATCGTGGATACCAACTGCGATCCGACCGGCATCGACTATCCGGTCCCCGGCAACGACGACGCGATCCGCGCCGTGCGCCTGATCACCTCGCGCATCGCCGACGCCGTCAACGAGGGCCGCGGCACGCTCGGCAAGGACGAGGGCGAGCCAGCCGCGGCCGAGGCGCCGGCCGAAGGCGCGGAGATGGCCGCCGCCGAGGCGGAGGGCTAGCGCATGGCCGCGACCGCGCAGCTGGTGAAGGACCTCCGCGATCGGACCGGCGCGGGGGTGATGGACTGCAAGGAAGCGCTTCAGACGGCCAAGGGCGATCTGGAGGCCGCCGTCGAGTTCCTCCGGAAGAAGGGACTGGCTCAGGCGGGCAAGCGCGCCCACCGCGAGGCGCGCGAGGGCACGATCGGGTCGTACGTCCACCACAGCGCCAAGCTCGGCGTGCTCATCGAGGTGAACTGCGAGTCGGACTTCGTCGCCCGCACCGAGGCGTTCCAGGATCTCGTGAAGGACCTGGGGATGCAGGTGGCGGCCTCGAATCCATCCTACGTTTCGCGCGAGGACATCCCCGCCGAGGTCATCGAGAAGGAGCGCGAGATCTATCGCGGCCAGCTCGCCGACCAGAAGAAGCCGGCCCAGGTGCTCGACAAGATCATCGAGGGCAAGCTGGAGAAGTTCTACACCGAGCAGTGCCTGCTCGAGCAGCCCTTCGTCAAGGACCCGTCCGGCAAGACCAAGATCCGCGAGCTCGTCGACGGGGTCAACGCCAAGACCGGCGAACGGATCGTCGTCAAGCGCTTCGCCCGCTTCCAGGTGGGCGAGGGGGGGTAGCATGACGGCGGCTGCCGGCTCCGGCCGCCCGGCCTACCGTCGCATCGTCCTGAAGCTTTCGGGGGAGGCGCTCGCCGGGAGCCAGGGCTACGGGATCGATCCGCTCGTGCTCGACCGGGTGGCCTCCGAGGTGCGTGAGGTCGCCAACCTCGGCGTGCAGATCGCGATCGTGATCGGCGGCGGCAACATCTTTCGCGGCATCGCCGCGAGCGCGGGCGGGATGGAGCGCGCCACCGCCGACTACATGGGCATGCTGGCGACGGTGATCAACGCGCTGGCGCTCCAGGACGCGCTCGAGAAGACTGGCCTGCAGACGCGCGTGCTCTCGGCGATCGAGATGCGCGCGGTCGCCGAGCCGTACATCCGGCGCCGGGCCATGCGGCACCTCGAGAAGGGACGCGTGGTGATCTTCGCCGCCGGTACCGGCAACCCGTTCTTCACGACCGACACCGCGGGGGCGCTCAGGGCCGTCGAGATCGGCGCCGACGCGATCATGAAGGCCACGAAGGTCGACGGGATCTACTCGGCCGATCCCAAGCGCGACGCCAACGCGCAGCGCCTGGAGCGGATGACCTACATCGAGGTCCTCAATCGCGGCCTGCAAGTGATGGACGCCGCCGCGATCTCGCTCTGCATGGACAACAAGCTGCCGATCATCGTTTTCGACCTGACCCGGTCCGGCAACATCAAACGGATCGTCCTCGGCGAAGCCGTGGGTTCGGTCGTATCGTCGGGAGGCTGACGTCTATGGCTACGGCGGACACGCAGGGTGTGATGAAGGAGGTCGAGACGAAGATGACGGGCGCCCTCGAGGCGCTCGGGCGTGAGCTGGCGACGGTGCGCACGGGCCGCGCGTCCGCGAGCCTGCTCGACGGCATCCGCGTCGATTATTACGGCACACCCACGCCGGTCAACCAGATGGCGTCCATCTCGGTCCCCGACGCCCGGACGATCGTGATCCAGCCCTGGGAGGCCGGTCAGCTCAAGGCGATCGAGAAGGCGATCATGACGTCCGATCTCGGCCTGACGCCCGTCAACGACGGCAAGATCGTCCGCCTGGCGATGCCCTCGCCGACCGAGGAGCGGCGCAAACAGCTCGCGAAGACCGTGCACAAGATCGCCGAGGAGTCCCGCGTCGCGGTCCGCAATCTCCGGCGCGAGGCCAACGACAAGCTCAAGGCGATGGCCAAGGACAAGAAGGTCTCCGAGGACGAGGAGCGGCGCAGCCACGATCAGATCCAGAAGACCACGGACCGCTTCATCGCCAAGGTCGACGAGCTCTTGAAGAAGAAGGAGCAGGAGATCTTGTCATTCTAGGGGAAGCGGAGCTGTTCGACTCGGTCCGTGCCCAGCCGCTGCCGGAGCACGTCGCGATCATCATGGACGGCAACGGCCGCTGGGCCACCCGCCGCGGGCTACCGCGGGTGGCGGGTCACCACGAGGGCGTGAAGTCGGCGCGCTCGATCGTCCGCGCCGCGTCGGCGCTGGGCCTGCACTATCTCACGCTCTACGCGTTCTCGACCGAGAACTGGAGCCGTCCGGCCGACGAGGTCTCGACCCTGATGAGCCTCCTCGAGCGGTCGGTCAACGCGGAGCTGCCGGAGCTGATGGCCCGCAACGCGCGTCTGCGCGTGCTCGGGCGCACGACCGGGCTGCCGGCCGGGGTGCGACGCGGCGTCGACCACGTCGTGCACGAGACGCGCAACAACACCGGGCTCAACGTGATGATGGCGTTCAACTACGGCGCCCGGGACGAGCTGATCGACGCGTTCCGGTCGCTGGCGCGCCAGGTCCAGGCCGGCGAGCTCAGGCCCGAGGACATCTCGGAGAAGAAGATCAGCGAGGCGCTCTACACCGCCGACATCCCGGACCCTGACCTCCTGATCCGCACCAGCGGCGAGATGCGGATCTCGAACTTCCTCCTGTGGCAGATCGCCTACACCGAGCTCTGGGTCACGCCCACGCTCTGGCCGGATTTCGGGCCGGCCGATCTCTATCGCGCCGTCGCCGAGTTCCAGAGCCGGACGCGGCGGTTTGGAAAGGTGTGACGTGGCCGAGACCGAGGTGGCGGGGGTGAGCGTCCGCGAGCCTGAGGTCGTCTCGCCGGCGTGGAAGCGCGTCGGGAGCGCGGTCGTCCTGATCCCGGTCTTCGTCTGGATCACGACCGCCGCGCCGACGTGGGTCTTCCAGCTGCTCGTCGTCGCGTCGAGCGTCGTGGCGTGCGCGGAGCTGGCGCGCATGTTCGAGCGCACCGGACGGCCGATCAGCACGTGGCTGACGGTCGGCGTGGGCGGCGCCCTCACGGCGAGTTTCGCGGCGAGCTTCTACGCGGGGCTCGGCGAGGACGGTAAGCCGCTGCACTGGATGCCCGGCCCCGAGCTCGCAGTCGTCCTGGGCGTCCTCCTGATCTGCAGCGCGCCGCTCTGGACTCCGGGACGGCCGCTGGTCGAGTCGACGGCGAACACGCTGTTCGGCGCGATCTACGTGGGATGGCTGCTCGGGTACGCGATCTGGCTCCAGGGCCGCGTCGGCGGGCCCCAGCTCGTGCTCTTTCTCGTCGGCGTGACGTGGGCCGGCGAGTCGGCTGCGTACCTGGTCGGCTCGTCGATGGGCCGTCACCGGCTCGCGCCCATCCTGAGCCCGCGCAAGACCGTCGAGGGCGCGATCGCGCAGATTCTCGTCTCGGTCGCCGCGGCGCTGGCGCTCGCGGCCTGGCTCCTGCCGGCCTGCGGCCTCGCGGGGGCGGCCGGCGCCGGCGTGCTCCTGGGTGTGATCGGCCAGGTCGGCGACCTGGCCGAGTCCGCAATCAAGCGGAGCATCGGAACCAAGGACACGGGTGGCCTGATCCCCGGTCACGGCGGCATGCTCGACCGGATCGACAGCTTGCTCTTCAACGCCCCGGCCCTTTACCTTTATTCTTTGTATGCCTGGTGCCGCGCATGAAAAGCATTACGCTGCTCGGAGCGACGGGATCCATCGGTCTTCGAACCCTCGACCTCGTGTCGAGCTTCCCCGAGGAGTTCTCGGTGGCGGGGCTCGCGGCGCGCGGGTGGAGCGTCGAGCGGGTCGCAGGCCTCTGCAAGAGGGGCGCGCCGCGCGCTGGCGCGCTGCTGGATGCTGATTCCCGCGACCAGCTGGCGCGCCTCCTTCCGGCGCCGCGGCCCGAGCTTCTGGCCGGTCCGGACGGGCTGGTGGCGCTGGCCCGCGACGTGAAGGCGGACATCGTGGTCTCGGCGCTCGTCGGCGGCGCCGGGCTCTTGCCGACGATGGCCGCGATCCAGGCCGGACGCACGGTGGCGCTCGCCAACAAGGAAACGCTCGTGATGGCCGGGCGGCTGATGACCGCCGCGGCGCGGGCGCGCGGCGTGAAGCTTCTGCCGGTCGACTCGGAGCACAGCGCCGTCTTCCAGTGCCTGTCCGGTCACAGCCGGGCCGACGTCCACCGCATTCTCCTGACGGCCTCCGGCGGGCCGTTCAGAGAGACGCCGAAGGCGCGGCTGGCCACGGTGACCGTCGAGGATGCGCTCCAGCATCCGACGTGGAAGATGGGGGCCAAGATCACGATCGACTCGGCCACGCTCATGAACAAGGGCCTCGAGGTGATCGAGGCGCGCTGGCTCTTCGACGTCGCGTCCGATCAGGTCCAGGTCGTGGTCCACCCGCAGTCGATCGTCCACTCGATGGTGGAGTACATCGACGGCTGCGTGATCGCGCAGCTCGGCGTGGCCGACATGGGCGTGCCGATCCTGTACGCGCTGACGTATCCGGAGCGGCGGCCGATGCCGACCGCGCGGCTCGACCTGGTCCGCGCCGGCCAGCTCACGTTCTACGAGCCCGACCTCGACAAGTTCCCATGTCTCAGGCTCGCGCGCGCAGCGCTCGGCTCCGTGAGCTCGGCGCCGGTGGTGCTCAACGCGGCCAACGAGATCGCGGTGGCCGCGTTCCTCGACCGGCGCATCGGCTTCAACGCGATCGCGGAGCTCATCGAGGAGGCGCTGGGCGCGTCGCGCGCGGGTGATCTCGGCTCGATCGAGGCGTGCGTGGCCGTCGACGCCGACACCCGGCGCTCGGTCCAGCGCGCCATCGAGAATCGCTACGGAGCCCGTTCCTCATGACAGCGCTATTCACCCTGGCCGATCGCATCGGCTCGGTCATCGTCTTTCTGGCCGATCGGGTCGGCGTGTTCATCGTCGTCCTCGGCATCCTCATCCTCATCCACGAGCTCGGGCACTTCTTCGTGGCCCGGTGGACCGGCGTCGGCGTCGAGCGCTTCTCGATCGGCTTCGGGCCGGTGCTCGCGCGCTGGCGCGGCACCGAAACCGAGTACTGCCTGTCGGCGATCCCGATGGGCGGCTACGTGAAGATGATGGGGGAGGAAAACCCGCTCGAGGGCGGCGGCTCGCCCGTCCTCGATCCGCAGAAGGCCTTCGCGCTGAAGCCGCTCTGGGCCCGATTCCTGATCGTGTTCGCAGGCCCGGGCATGAACTTCGTGCTGGCCTGGGTGATCTTCACCGTCCTGCTGGCGAGCGTCGGACGTCCGGTGTGGCCGGCCGTGCTGGGCCGCGTCACCGCCGACGGCTCGGCGGCGGCCGCCGGCCTGCAGACTGGTGACGTCGTGACCGCGATCGACGGGCGCCCGATCCAGTACTGGGAGGATCTCGAGCGCGCGACCGCGAGCTCCGACGGCCGGCCCCTTCGGCTCACGATCAAGCGCGGCACCGAGCAGCGCGACGCGCAGGTCACGCCGCGACGGATCGTGACGCGCGATCCGCTCTTCAAGGAATCGCGGGAGGTCTGGAGCCTCGGAACCGGCCCCCAGGTGACGCCACAGGTCGGGATGGTCTCGCCGGATTCACCGGCCGAGCGCGCTGGTCTGCGGGTCGGCGACATCGTCGCCGGAGTCGGGGGCCAGCCGGTCTTCACCTCCGACGAGCTGACGCAGGCGATCCAGCAGGCGGGAGGCAAGCCGATCGACGTCGTGGTTCAGCGGGAGGGCAAGCCCCTGACCCTGAGCGTCACCGCCAACAAGGTGAAGGAGAAAACCGAGACCGGCCAGGACGTGGAGAACTGGCGCATCGGCGTCATCCTGGCCAGCAAGGTCGTGCGCTCCGAGCGCTACAACCCCGTGGCCGCGGCGGGCTACGGCGCCGCCAAGACCTGGGAGCTGACCGCGCTGACGGTGAAGGTGCTCTGGAAGTTCGTCAAGCTCGACCTGCCGCTGTCGAATCTCGGCGGGCCGATCCAGATCGCGACCGAGAGCCACCGCCAGCGGCAAGAGGGCCTGGCGCAGCTCGCCGGCTTCACCGCGTTCATCAGCGTCAACCTCGCGGTGCTCAACCTCCTGCCGGTGCCGATGCTCGACGGCGGACATCTCCTGTTCTTCGTCATCGAGGGGATTCTGGGGCGGCCGGTCTCGCTCAAGAAGCGCGAGGCCGCGCAGCAGCTCGGGCTCGTTCTTCTGCTGCTTCTGATGGTCTTCGCGATTTACAATGATCTCGTCCGGATCGACGCGTTTCGAATTTTCAGATAGGACGGCGCAATGATCACACGGCGGAAGACGCGGCAGATCAAGGTGGGCAACCTCGCGGTCGGCGGGGGCGCTCCGATCACCGTGCAGTCCATGACCAAGACCGACACGCGCGACGTCCAGGCGACCCTGCTCGAGATCTGGTCGCTCGAGGCGGCCGGTTGCGACATCGTCCGCTGCGCGGTACCGGTCAAGGAAGCGGCGGAGAAGCTCGGTGAGATCAAGAAGCAGATCCGGATCCCGCTCGTCGCGGACATTCACTTCAATTACAAGCTCGCACTGATCGCGCTCGAGCAGGGCGTCGACGGTCTCCGGCTCAATCCGGGCAACATCGGCGGCAAGCAGTTCGTGCAAGAGGTCGTCAACGTCGCCAAGGACAAGAAGATCCCGATCCGCATCGGCGTCAACGGCGGCTCGCTCGAGAAGGACCTGCTCGCCAAGCACAACGGGCCCACCGCCGAGGGCATGGTCGAGTCGGCCCTGCGCCACATCCGCATCCTCGAGGACCTGAACTACCCCGAGATGAAGATCTCGCTGAAGGCCTCGGATCCGCTGATGATGATCGAGGCCTATCGCATGCTCGCCGACAAGGTCGACTACGCGTTCCACCTCGGCGTCACCGAGGCCGGCACGCCCGGTGTCGGCACCATCAAGTCGGCGATCGGTCTCGGTGCGCTCCTGTCCGAGGGCATCGGCGACACGATCCGCGTGTCGCTCTCGGCGGATCCCGCCGAGGAGGTCGGCGTCGGGATCCACATCCTCAAGTCGCTCGGCCTGCGCAAGGGCGGGCTCACGTTCGTGTCGTGTCCGTCGTGCGGGCGCGCCGATGTCGACCTGGTCAAGCTCGCGAAGGAAGTCGAGGACGAGTTCAAGGGACTGAACGAGGAGATCCACATCGCCGTCATGGGCTGCGAGGTCAACGGCCCCGGCGAGGCGCGCGCCGCGGACATCGGCGTCGCCGGAGGCCGCGGGATCGGCCTGATCTTCAAGAACGGAGACGTGATTCGCAA
>Ga0306925_10001690_pt1 | contig 18403 bp, 15 predicted proteins | sample flu12Cox44000176_FD_203755 | JGI IMG/M metagenome (GOLD analysis project Ga0306925, IMG submission 203755) | Lab enrichment of tropical soil microbial communities from Luquillo Experimental Forest, Puerto Rico - flux8day.12C.oxic.44.000.176 (v2)... | ecosystem: Environmental > Terrestrial >... | reverse complement strand
CGATGGACACCATCCTGACCGAACTGAGCGGCACCACCTATGTCCGACAGTTCGTCCTGACCCTGGCCCAAGCCAGTGCCGGGCAGTTTGAGCAAGTCCAGCGTCGGGTCAGCACCTTGCCGGGTGAGGTCCGCGTGCTTTGGCATGATGGCCCGCGCATGCAACGCCTCTACCGCACGCTCGAAGAAAACCGGCTGCAGATTGGTCCCGACGGAAAGGGACGCCAGTGCTGGATGGCGTACGGCTACATCCTCGCCAGCCGCAAGGCATCCGTCATTGCCCTGCACGATTGCGACATCGTCAACTACAGCCGCGAGGTCCTGGCGCGCCTGTGTTATCCGGTGGTCAATCCCGACATCGGGTTCGAGTTCAGCAAAGGCTATTACGCGCGCTTGAGTCACCAGATGCACGGCCGGGTCACACGCCTGCTCATGACGCCCCTCATCCGCGCATTGCAATCGATGGTGGGGTTTCTACCTTTCCTCGTTTATCTCGACAGCTTCCGCTACCCGCTGGCCGGAGAGTTCGCCATGCAGGCCGACCTGGCACGCGTGAACCGCTTGCCCTCCGATTGGGGCCTTGAGGTGGGTGTGCTCGCTGAGGTATACCGCAATTGTTCGATCCGTCGCATCTGTCAGGTGGATATCGCGGAGAACTACGAACACAAGCACCAGGACCTCTCTCCGGGAGATCCCTCCAAGGGCCTCATGAAGATGGCCATGGATATTTGCAAATCGCTGTTCCGGATTCTGGCCGCCGAAGGGGTGAAATTCGATACCGGGCTGATGCAGACGCTGCTCGTACGTTATCAGCGCATGGCCGAGAACAACATCAGCAAGTACCACGCCGACGCGATGATTAACGGCTTGCTGTTCGACCGCCATGAAGAAGAGACTGCAGTCGAGACTTTCACGCAGGCGCTAAAGCTAGCCTCGGAGGAGTTCTTCTCCGATCCGCTGGGCGCGCCGCCGATTCCTAACTGGATGCGCGTCAGTTCCGCTCTTCCCGCGTTCCTGGATGACATGCGCGAAGCGGTTGACGCTGACAACGAAGCCATCGCGAGTGTAGCCGGGATGTCGGCCTAGTGAGATTGCCCGTGCTCGAGCTACATCGAAGAGACCAGCACAGCCGTGGATGAACTCTTTCCCAGTGAACTGAAATCGCGTCTCGAGCAGATCGGCGAAGTCGACATTGTCGTCGGCATCCCAAGCTACAACAATGCCCGCACTATCGGTCATGTCGTGAGCGCAACCTCGGTCGGACTGGCCAAATACTTCCCCGAGCGGCGATCCGTCATTGTCAATTCCGATGGCGGCTCGCGTGACAAGACTCACGAAATCGTCATGCAGGCCGACGGCGGGTCGGACGATCTGCTGCTCATTTCGCACCCTGTACACCCCAGCTACCGCATCAGCACGCCCTATCACGGCGTTCCCGGGAAGGGCAGCGCGTTTCGCACCATCTTTGCCATCGCCCAACGCCTGAATGCCCAGGCCTGCGTGGTGGTGGATTCCGACCTTCGCAGTATCACTCCCAGTTGGATCGAACTGTTGGCCCGACCAGTGCTCGACCATGGCTACGACTACATCGCGCCGTACTACCATCGCCACAAGTACGACGGCACCATCACCAACGGGATCATCTACCCCATGACGCGTACGCTCTACGGCAAGTCCGTACGTCAGCCGATTGGCGGCGAGTTCGGCTTCTCCGGCAATTTGGCTGGACGCTTCCTGGAGAAGGACGTCTGGGACAGCGACGTCGCCCGTTTCGGGATCGATATCTGGATGACAGTCACGGCGATTGCAGAAGGCTTCCGTATCGGGCAGGCATACCTGGGGGCAAAGATCCATGATGCCAAGGATCCCGGCGCCGACCTGACCAGCATGTTCCGGCAGGTCGTGGGGTCGTTCTTTCAGTTGATGGATGACTACGAGAATGTCTGGAGAAGCGTGCACTCCCAACAATCGGTCCCGCTTTTCGGATTCCCGTTCGAGGTTGGGGTGGATCCGCTCACCGTCAATACTGACCGCATGATCCATGCTATCCAGCAGGGCGTGACCGACTTGCGCGAAATTTATTCCTCTTTTCTTTCTCCCCAAACCATGGTGGACCTCAACAACTATGCGCGCCGCAACGGCCAGGGGTTCAACATCCCCGACCAGCTCTGGGTGCGCATGATTTACGAAGCGGCCACCGCCTACCGCTACCGCCGGCTCGATCGCGAACACTTGTTGCAGTCTCTGGTCCCGCTATATCTGGGACGGACTGCCTCGTTTGTTCTGGAAGTCACCGAGAGTACAGCCACTCAGGTGGAAGAACGCATCGAAAGCCTCTGCCAGGTATTCGAAGCGGAGAGGCCTTACCTGGTCCGGTGTTGGGATGCTGCTCGAAAGGAGAAACCTCATGAACAGCCTGTTTGAGCGGATGTTGGTCGACCCGTTCCACCGCCTGGCCGATCAGTCGGCGCATGTGGTTCCGGTTTTTGTCATGGTGATGGTGACGCTGATCGTCGGAGGCTTCCTGGCCCTGGTGGCGCGCTGGCTCACCTTCAAGTTCCTGCAAGCGGCACGATTTGATCACCTCGCCGGCAGGGCCGGATTCACCAGCCTCATCGACCGCACGGGTGTCTTCCGCTCACCCAGCGACATGGGTGCGCGTTTCGTGCAGGCTCTGATCTGGCTGTTGACGGTTCTTTTTGCGCTCAGTGCCGCCGACACGCCTGCCAGCACGAACCTGGTGCGCCGGTTCGTCGACTATGTGCCAAACTTGATCGCAGCCGGCCTGGTCCTGCTTCTAGGAGTGGCCGTGAGCCGCGTCATCGCGCGCAGCGCTCTGCTGGCAGCTGTGAATGCGCAGTGGCCGGGCGCACGCCTGATTGCCGGCGGCGTGCGGGTGCTGGTGATGACCCTGGTGATCGTGATCGCGCTCGAGCAACTCCATGTCGGTAGCCTACCTCTTCTGGTGGCCTTCGCGATCGTATTCGCGGGGATTGTTTTTGCTCTGGCGCTCGCCTTCGGCCTGGGGGCCCGCGACATGGCCCGCCACTGGCTTGAGGCGAAAGTTCGTTCCTCGGTGGCGGAAGAGGAGGTATTCCGCCATCTCTAGGCAGACGCGCACCCTGGTCTTCACCGACCTTGATGGCACTCTGCTCGACCACGACACGTACTCGTGGGCGGCTGCCGCTCCGGCGTTAGAAGAACTTCAGCGGCGTGAGATCCCGCTTATCTTTTGCACCAGCAAGACTGACGCCGAAGTGCAGGCGCTGCGCCGGGCCATGGGGAACTCCCACCCCTTCATCGTCGAGAACGGGGGCGCGATTGTGATTCCGCCGGGATTCTTCCGGCCGGTGCCGCCCTTCAGAGGCAATTCCCGGGCTTTGACGCTCGTCCTCGGGCGCCCGTACAACGAACTTCTCCGGGACCTGAAGAGGATCGCTCAAGAGAGCCATCTGGGAATTCGGGGCTTCCACCAGATGAGCGACGCAGAGGTGGCTCGCGAAACTGGCTTGTCTTTGCCGGATGCACAAAGGGCCCGCCAGCGCAAGACGAGCGAACCGTTCCTGTTCCGCAAGGGCAGTCCTGGCGCGTTCCGCCGCTTTCGCCGCCGCGCGAAGCAACACGGATACTCGGTCGAGCGCGGAGGGCGTTTCTTCCACTTCTCCGGAGGGTGCGACAAGGGGCTTGCCCTGAGCATTGTGCTGGGCTTTTATGGGTTGACCTGGCGGACGCGAGTCAACACGATTGCTCTCGGCGACAGCGGCAACGATCTGTCGATGCTGCGGCTGGTTGACTGCCCAATCCTCATTCCGAAACCCGATGGCCGCTTTTCGCGTGAGGTTCTCGAGGCGCTCCCCAACATCGTGCAGGCAAAGCGTCCGGGGCCGGCGGGATGGAGTTCCTCGCTTCTGCGTGAACTGCAACGGAACTCGCAGGGAACTGCCTCGCCGCCTTCGGCGAGGTACTACCTAGAGATGACTGAAGTCGGCAAGACGGGTGCGGTCAGCGAACAGAAACACTAAGCGGTTCGAGCAAATGAAAGACCAGCCTTCGGTCTACTCCGATCTGAACATCCCCCGCCTTTGCCGCCTGAGGAAAAACCATCACGTCGGGTTCATACGCATCGGGGCTCTCGCCCGCCAGCGCCCCCCGGTCCAGGACAGCGGTATCGGCGACCAGGTGTTCGCCCGGAAACGAATTCGCCACGCTCCGCCTGGCGGATCCCGGCCCTTTCAGGAAGCTTGTATAAGTGCGCACGGGCTTCGCCCGACCGTCGATCGAAATCTCCGTCAGGGTGAGCCGCAAATACCCGGGCCCTCGATGGGAACGCTTGGACGCGCACTCGACCACACGGCCCCGAACTGTACTGCCGCGTTCGAGCAGTGTTTGTCCATCCAGAGTGACCTCGTCGTCCAGCACGCCTTCAAAGGCCTGGTCGGCGTGCGCATTCGCGCTCGACAAGGGCTCGATAAGCCGAACCGTCAGCAGCGTTCCCGCGGGAAGGCGTGTCCCAAACGGCACTGCTGCGGTCGAGGGTGGCACGTCGTTTTCCGGGACAGCCGTGCGCAAGTGTGGGAACTTGTCAACCGACCTTTCCAGAGTTTCCGAACCAGCCACTGGAGCCGCGGAGTGCTCCCCACACGCCACGCTGCCGACGAGCGCCAGCGCAAGCGTGACAACAGAAATGTGCCGCCATCCCCTCACGGTTCAATCCTGTCTGACAGTGTAGAGGCTGGACAAGTCTCTAGGCAGATGCCGGGGGTGCACAGGGCAATCGGAAGTGCATGCGAAGGCCGGATGGCCTTCACGCAGGGTACCTTGGCGCAAAAAGAAACCCGGACGGCATCACCCGTCCGGGGTTCGGCAGAGACGAAGTTGATTTAGTTCGAGGCGCCGCCACCATCAGCAGCCGCGCTCTGCGGTCCGTTCTCCGGCTGCAGGATCACGCCGTCAAACGGAGTCGCTGCCACGAAACGGCCGTGCACGATGCTGACCCGCCGCAACGGATACCCCGAATCCGGCCCACGCTGCCAGCTGCGACCGCCGTCCGTGCTCTGGAAGATGACCCCGGTCTGCAGGCTCGTGGCCAGCAGCCGGCTGCCACCCGCGTCGAGGCTGACAGAAGTGATGTCCTTGTCCGGCAACCCGGTCAGCACATGGCTCCAGTTCACACCGGAATCGCTGCTCTGGAACGCGCCTTCGCGCGACGCCACGAAAATTTTCGAATCAGGTGTCACGGTCACCCCGCGAATGCTCGTGACGTACTGCTGAATGCCGTGCTCGACGAAGGTCGCTCCGTGATCATTGGAGGTGTAGACCTTGGTCCGCGCAGCCGCCGCGATCGTTCCGTGGTTGCTGCTGACCGAGACAAACTCTTTCTCGCCCATCACCGGCCCGCCCATCCAGACCTTGCCGTGATCTTTGCTGAAGAACAGCCCGTCCGTCGTGGCTGCAATCCAGGGCTCGCCGGAAACATCGAGGTCGTTCACGCGTGCTTCGAGCGTGGAGCGAGTGCTGGTCTTGCTCGCAACCTGCGTCTTCTTCGTGCCCTTCTTCACCGTTCGCGTGGAAGTCTTCTCCACCACCACGGTGTTGATCGGGCGCCAGTCGCCGTTGCGCTCCATCATGTAGACGCCGTGATTGGTCCCGGCCAGCAGCGCGCCGTTGCTTGCCTGCTTCAGAGTGAATACGTCCTTGCCGCCCAGACCGGCGCTCTTCTGCATCCAGTGCTGGCCGCCATCGTGCGAGTAGAAAACGCCGCCGAATTCCCGGTCGTTGACCACACCCACATACATGGTATTGGCATCCTTCAGGTCAGCCACAATCGCGGTGACATAGCGGTGGGTGTATCCGTGATTGGACGCGGACCAGGTCGCCGCTCCGTCCCGCGAAGCCAGCACGCCGCTGCGGTCCGTCGCGAGCAGCACGTGGTTCGAGTTGCGCGGATCAACCAGCACGTCATTCACGACCACTTCGGGATTGCTCACGCGCTTCCACGTCTTGCCCAGGTCCATCGTCTTCCACAGGCCTTCGGTCGTGCCCGCGTAAACGATCGCCGGATTGGTGGGGTCCTGCTTCAGCACGCGCGTACGCCGCGCCGAGAACGGAATCCCCTGGATCTTCGAGAACTGCTCGCCGGCGCTCACGCTCTTGTAAATGCCCGAGCAGGCGCTGGCGAAAACGTTGGCTGGATTGCTGTGGTCCACGATGATCGAGAACACATCCGAATCATCGACCATGCCCTTGTTGATGTGCTGCCAGTTCGTGCCGCCGTCTGCGGTCTTCCAGGCCAGGTGCCAGGTTCCGGCGTAGACCACGTTAGGATCCTTGGGATCGACCGCGATCGATTCAATGTTCTTGATGTCCGCGTGATTCGCGGGAGACATGCGCTCCCAGTTGTCCCCACCGTCTTTGGTGCGGAAGACACCATCCAGGGCACCCGCGACGAGAACCTTCGGATCTGCCGCAAACATCGCCATCGCTCGGATCGACTTGCCATGCATACCCGGCAGCGTGTGCCAGGTCTTGCCCCCGTCGGTGCTGCGAAACAGGTCGCCCGCCTGCTGGCTCTGTGCCGTCCAGGCCGAAACGTACATGATGTTCGTGTTCGCGGGATTCACGGCGATGTGGTCCAGCACGTAATCGTCACCCGAGCCCAGGTGCGCGAAACGCGCCCAGTCCTGGCCGCCGTTGTTGGAGACAAACAGCGCTCCGGTGCTGGTGCCCAGGAAAATATGGTCGGGGTTCTTCGGGTCTGACGCCAGGCTGCGGACGTCGCCTCCATCCGGCCCCATGGTGGCCCATTGACCGGCCCACGACAATACGCTGCCGGCCAGACAAATGGTCAGCAGAATCAATAACTTACCGGTGATTCCTCTGGAAATCATGTAGGTGTCTACCCCTGTTTCGAGACAGTATAGCGTGCGCATCGAGGGTGACAGCGTAACCTGCCCCCTTCAAGTTACCGAAGGGCAGCGAAAAAAATAGGCCGGTCGGGGATCCGACCGGCCTCATTTCCGATGCGATTACTGAGCCTTCTTGACGGGCTTTTTCTTGGCCGCCGCCGGATGGTCCGGAATCGCCTTCACCTTGTTCTCATCGACCGGCTCGGTTCCTGCAGAGTCGAAGGTGGCGCCGGCCGGCACCACCCAGTACTCGGCTGTCTTGGTACCGCCGTTGCCCGTGCGGGTTTCGATCCGGCTGGCGTCGATGGCCTGCTTGGCCTCGCCGCCCGACAGATATGCCTTCGAGTCCACGGCCCGCTCGCCGGCCAGGTTCGGACGCTTCTCACCCGGCTCGGCATTACCCACGATGACCAGCTTCGCATCCGCTTCCTGCTGCAGACGCAGAGCAACATCGTCCAGAATGGCTTTGCAGGTGTTGTCCACGCGCCACGGCTTCTTCGGATTCGGGAAGTCGCACTGGCTCAGTTTGCTGGCCTTCGGCGGCGGAGGCGGAGGATTCTCCACCGTGACTTGCGACGACGCGTTCGCCGTCAGCCCGCGCGAATCCGTACACGTCGCGCTGACCGTGATTGGTCCGGGCGAAGCTCCGGTGGTGTTGAGCGTCGCGGTGTTGCCGCTTCCCGAAACACTGCCGCCGCTGGCCGTCCATCCGGCTACGCTTACGGGAACGCCGTCAGGACTGGTGCAGGTGCAGGTGATGGTGGAAGTGCCGCCCGCTTGCAGCGACGTCGGATTCGACGTGCAACTCATGGTCGGCGGATTCTTCGGCGGCTCCTTCACCGTGTAGTTCGCAGTACAAGTCGCTTCGCCGTTTTTCTTCACCTTGGGATCGGTGACCTTCGACGTGACGGTGTAGTTGCCGCCCGCCACACCCTTGGTGTCGATGTTGGCGGTCGTGTTGTTGCCAGTCACCGTGCCGCCGCCGTTTCCACTCCAGGCATAGGTCAACGAGTGCTTGGGATTGAAATTGTTCGTGGACACCGTCGCGGTCACAGGCTCGCCTTGCATCACTTCCGCATGGTCGACCGAGCAGCTCGCCGTCGGCGGTACTTCGGGCTCTCCACCGAAATTGAAGACTACGCCGGTGCGCAGGCGTGCCCCCTGGAAACTCGAGCGACGCAGGTCCGGCTGGGTCGCTGGCACCACCGAGGCAAAGTTCTGCCGCGCCCATTGGTAGTCCGCTTCGATCAATCGCAGAGAGAGCTTCTTGACGATCGGGAGATCGATACCGCCGCCCAGGATTGCCCCCAGCCCATTGCGTGCGCCGAACGGGGTCGTCATGTGGTTATTTCCCAGCAAGGTGTGGGCAAACAGGTTGAAGCCTTCCGTTCGCCAGGTCGCGCGCGGTCCGACTGAGAAAGTGTTAATGTCGATCCCGTTCTTCAGGCTCAGGCCCCAGTCCCCTTCCAGTGCGAAGTTGGGATGGAAGTTGTAGCCGAAGGCCAACCCGCCACCGTGGGACATGCTGGGCACTTTGACAGGCAGCACGCCTCCCATGCCGTTGGATCCACCCGGGATGTTTCCGCCCGGATTCAGCCATTGATAGCCGGCGAAGATGTCAAACTTGGGCGGAGTCTGCTCTTGCTGGGCCACCGCTGCCGCGCAGCTTAAGAGAAGGAATCCTGCAAGGATGAAACCGAGACGGGTCGCGTTGCCATTTCGAGAACTGCCAAGAAGTGACATCGAATCCTCCGGAACAAGACCTGCCGCTTCAAATCACCAGAGTCTACTGCGAACAACGAGACTGCGTGCATAGACGCAAAGACGGGCGTCGAAACTGAGACCGCAAATTCTACAGCAAGGGGAGTTTAAAGTGAACTTTGCCGCGGCAAATTATCGGGGCGGGCTTCTTTCTCCTCAAGCGGAAAAAATCTGCAGTCCTGTCTCAGTTTAAGACGCTTTCCTGTGACCCTTGCCTGACCCATGCCGGAGGCGATTTCTTCAACAGGCTTTCCGGCCCTCAAGCTTCCTCGGCTTGCTAGAGTGTCGCCATTCCCGGAATAATGGGTGATTAGAACTTATGAACCAAGAGAAAGTCCTTATCGTTGAAGACGAAGAGAACGAGCGGACCGGCCTGGCCGAGGTTGTCTCGGCCTGGGGCTACAGGGTCGAGACGGCAGCCGACGGACAAGACGGTTGGGACAAAGCGGTGCAGTGGTCCCCGTCCATCATCGTGACCGACCTGAAGATGCCCCGCATGGGAGGGATGGAACTGCTGGAGCGTCTGGCCGACCATCCCCAAAGTATGGCCGTTATCGTGATGACCGCTCAGGGAACGATTGATAGCGCCGTTCAGGCCATGCGGATCGGCGCCTACGACTACATCACCAAACCGATCGATACCGACCGCCTGCGCACGATTCTGCAGAACGCCTCCGAACTGCTGGGCACCAAAGTTGAACTCGAAGTCACCCGGCGTAAGTTGCGCGATGCGGGAACACTCGGGAAATTGGTGGGTTCGTCCAAGAAGATGCAGGAGATTTTCCGGTTGATCGAATTGGTGGCGCCCAGCACGGCCTCAGTGCTGATCACCGGAGCCAGCGGAACAGGCAAGGAGATGGTCGCCCGTACGATTCATGAACTCAGCCCGCGCCGGTCCAAACCATTTGTGCCGGTGAACTGCGCGGCAATTCCTGAAACCCTGATCGAAAGTGAGGTTTTTGGCCACGAGAAAGGGGCATTTACGGGCGCCCTCGAAAGACGCACCGGACACTTCGAACTCGCCGAAGGCGGCACCCTGCTGCTCGACGAGATCGGCGAAATGCCGGTCGCCACCCAGGCCAAGTTGTTGCGCGTCCTTGAGGACCACAAACTCCGCCGCTTGGGCAGCAAGGTGGAAACCAACGTCGACGTCCGTGTTCTGGCCGCGACCAACAAGCAACCGGACGAGGCTGTCGCCCGTGGCGAACTGCGCAACGACCTTTACTACCGCTTAAACGTCTTCAATATCCATATGCCGGCATTGCGGGAGCATAAGGAAGACTTGCCCGAACTGGTGCAGACACTGCTTACCGACATGAATGACAAGCACGGCCGCAAAGTCGCCACGGTCAGCGAAGCCGTGCTCAATCAGTTCAAGAATTATTCCTGGCCTGGAAACGTCCGTGAGCTGCGCAATTCGCTCGAGCGCGCGGTTATCGTCTGCGAAGGGGCGGTGGTGGAAACGAAGCATCTGCCCCCGGGCTTCGGCCAGGTCACAGTGCGCCAGGCTGCCAACGATCCCGACGCCGTGCGCCTGGGCGTGGGCACCACCGTCGGCGAAGCCGAAAAGATGTTGATTCTCAAGACGCTCGAGGCGACCAGCAACAACAAGACCCGGGCCGCCGAAATTCTGGGCATCAGCCTGAAGACTTTGCACAACAAGCTGAAGGAATACGGTAACGCCACGGCAGATGCGGCGGTCGAAAAGGAAGAGTAAACTGCGCTATCGGCCCCTCCCCCACCGATACGCGGCGTCACGCGTGTTCCCCGTTTCATGAGGCGTAAGACAAAAATCGTGCTGGCGATCACCTTCATGGTGGTCGTGATGGTCACCGCCTTTTCGTACCTCTACATTTCCCAACTTCTGCGGCAGCGGCTAAACAACGCTGGGGACATTGCCCAACTCCTCGGCCAGAACATCGTCTACTCCGCGGGCAACGCCGTGCCCGACATCACCAGCACGCGCATCGACACACAGAACTCCCGCGCCGTCCGCTCCGCGATCGAGGGTTACCTTCGCACCGACGCCAACCTGAACGACATGCTGGATTCGTTCGTCGGCAATGTTCAGATCGTCTACGACGCGGCTGTGCTTGACCTCGACGGCCGGGCCCTGCTGCACAGCAACCCCGATCTCGACGGCAAGGTTCTGACCCCACGCCCAGACTTCGATTTTCTCCGCAGGGCTCGTTTCCCCGACCAATTGCGCATGATTTACAGCCCCATGGCGGTATACGACGTGAGCCAGCCTCTGCAACTGAGCGGTCACCCCTTCGGCAGCGTGCGCGTGGGGATCTCAACCGTGTTCCTCAAGAGCGAACTGAACCCTGCGCTACGTCACGCCCTCGTGTTCTCGGTGGGTGCGATCTTTCTCTCGCTGTTCCTCTCTGCATCAATCTCCCGCCTGGCGCTCGGTCCCCTCGAAGAAATCAACCGCAACCTGGACTACGCCACCGGAGGCAGCACCGAAATCGACGAAGATGCCGAATCCGAGCACGACGAGTATGGCCTGGTCACCCTGAAGATCGCCAACCTGGGCCGCCAGGTGCGCGACGCCAAGGAAATCTTCTCCGCGTTGAAAGACAATGTCGACCAGTTGATGGCTAACCTGCAGGACGGCCTCATGTTGTTCACTCGGGACTCGCGCGTGGTCCTGGTCAGCGCATCGGTCGAGCGCTATCTCGGGCGGCCGCGGGGAACGATGCTGGGCCGGACGGCCCTGGAAATCTTTTCTGCAGCCACGCCGCTGGGCGCGTTGCTGCTGGACGCTTTTGATCACCGCCGCCCCTTGGCGCAACGCGAAATCGAATCCGCCAGTGGTCGTCGCGTGCAGGTATCGCTCGATTTCATCCAGGAAAAGACCACGCAGATCGGCGCATTGCTTATCGTGCGCGACGCGGAGTCAGTTCGCCGCCTGGAAGACGAAATTGAATTGTCGCGGCGGCTCTCGGCCAGCGGACGCCTCACCCGCGGCGTCGCCCACGAAGTGAAGAACCCGATTAACGCAATTGTTCTTCACCTCCACCTGCTGCAGAACAAGCTGCAGCAAATGGAGCCCGGCACCCGCCGTCACCTCGACATCATCGGCAGCGAGATTCATCGCCTCGATCGCGTGGTGCAGATCCTGGTGGATTTCACCCGTCCCCGCGACCTCAAACTCGAAGAAGTCGACCTGCGCCGACTGCTCGACGAAGTGGCGGCGCTTGCCGTCCCCGATGCCTCGCAGCACGGTGTCACCATAGTTCGCCAGCTCCCCGCGCAACCCCTTATCGTGAAAGCCGACCTCGATTTCATGAAGCAGGCGATCCTGAATATCGTCATCAATGGCATTCAAGTCATGACCGACGGAGGTCAGCTCACCATCAGCGCCCGGCGCGATGAGGGCCTGGTCGTCATGGAAATCCGCGACACGGGAAAAGGAATCCCGAAGGAAGCGCAGGAAAAGATCTTCGAGCTCTACTTCACCACCAAGAAGGGCGGCAGCGGCATCGGCCTCGCCCAGACCTACCAGATCATGCAGTGGCACTACGGCTCAGTGGACTTCGAGACCGCCGAGGGAAAAGGCACTACCTTCCGCCTGCGGCTCCCCCTCGCCGAGTCCTCCCTGGAGGCGATGCGCGAGGTCGCCGCCCGCGGGGTGTAGTGCCGGCAGCCTGCGCTGAGCACAGCGAAGGGTCCCGTCGGCCGTCCCGAGGGCCGGCCCTGAGCTTGCCGAAGGAGAGTCCCTGTGGCGATCGCAGAGCATCCCTCTTCATAGCAACCCGCTTCCCAGGGTTGGCAGACTTCCCCAGACAGGCATAAAATCCTAGCCTGTAGGTCTCGCCGAGCGCATCACAGAATCCAGTATGTATCTGGCCGGCATACTCGCACTGTGCGCGCTGCTGCGTGTCCCCGCTTCGGGTGACATGGGCAGCGGCCCGTCGCCATTGGCGATCGCTGATGCCCACAGCATCCGACACCAATCGTCCGGTCAAGAACCAGCCAAGTCGGAGCCTCCCGCCGAAGCTGCTCCAGCGCAAGATCAACCCAAGCCACCCTCTCCACAGCCGCCCCAGCAACCCGCGCAGACTCAGGAAAATCCTCAGGCCCCCTCGGCCGGCGCTCCGCCAGAGAACACCACGCCGGAGAAGAAGAAGCCAGAAGCGCCTCAAGGCTCTGCGTCCCCGGCCCCGCACAAGCTCGCCAAAAAGAAAAGCCCAGCGCCCTCTCCGACTCAAGACCAGAAGCATAAAGTGGTCTCGCACGGAAGCACGAAAGACCCCATCACCCAGTTGTCGCCCCAGATGTCTGACCAGCAGGCAGCTCGCCAGCGCGCCGTCACCGACCAGTTGCTCGCTTCGACGGATGCCTCGCTGCAGAGACTGTCCGGGCGCACTTTAAGTCAGGACCAGCAAGACACGGTGACCCAGATTCGCAAGTTCATGGAACAGGTGAAGGCCGCGGAGGCCGCCGGCGACCTACAGCGTGCCTACAAGCTCGCCGTGAAGGCCCACCTGCTGGCCGACGCGCTGGAAAAATCCTAAGCTTTAGTCCGTGTGGGGGACACGGTTGTCCGCCAAGCAGCGAAGCTCCCCGGAAATCTCCGCGTTTGGGGGTACTCTGCTGTATGCCTGACGCCTGGGAAAGACCAGCCGCTTACTTCCCCTTCGCCCGGGCGCTATTCACTTTCTCCAGCAACTCGCGCGACGGCTGTTGTAGAGGGCCGGCGATCTTCACAGCCTCATTGAGAGCCTCCCGCGCTTCGGTCGTCTTACTCATCTTCGCGTAGGCGAAGCCAAGCCGATAGAGCGCCAAGGCATAGGCCGTTTCGTCCTGCCCCTTGAGCAGCGCCGTGGCTGACTTGAACTCGGGAACGGCCGCGGCCGTCTTGTCCTGCTTCATGTATGCATATCCCAGTGTGGAGTGCGCGACGCCCGCTGAAAGTTTGCGCGAACGGTCCGCGTCAGCTTGATCCGCCTTCGCCAACCCGATCACCTTTTGCGAGTACGCCGCCGCCTTTGTGATGCTGGCGGGCTTCGCCTCCTCCACGTAGGTGTTGGCCAGCATCAGCAGGGTCGGCATGCTGTTCGGACTGGCCGCCAGGCTCTTCTCGCCGAACGCGATCAGCCGCGCTGAATCGTTCAGCTGCCCCGGTCCCAGCGTGTACATCACGTACTGGGAAACCTGCTCCTGAAACTGCGAATTCGGGAACGCGGCAGTGAATCTCTCGATATAAGACATGCGCGTCTTCGCATCCTTTTCGTCGGCAATCGCATTGAAGGCGACACCCTCGAGGAAATCGTGCCCGCTTTTTGCCGAGTCTTTTTCTTGCGAGGCCCGAGTCGCGAAGTCGGTATCGCTCATACCCTCCGGCTTGCCCGCTTTGCCGATGCTTTCGTAGGCCAGGCCTCCCTTCTCCGCATAGCCCATAATCTTGCCGTCGTCTTTCATCTGCTGCGCAATGCCCGCCTGCGACACCAGGATGTCAAGATTGTGCGGCGACGCGGCCAGCGCTTTGTCCCCATACTCTAGCGCCTTCGGAAGGTCGCCTGCGTTCTGGTAATACTGCGAGATCTGCCAGTTGCCGTAGGCCACGGCCGCCGGGTTCGCCGAAAATTTCTGCACAAAGTCCTGATAAAGCGCCAGCTTCTTCTGGGGATCGGTCTCTTTGGAACTTTCCTGCAATGCCTGGTCCTCGGGCGTGCCCGCCGCGATGACGATGTGGTCAAGCTGTGCTGAGCTCAGTGTCGTGAACAAAACAACCGTCAACATTAGAAAGAAGACTCTGCCCTTCATCAGGCACCTCCCTCGGTTGACAACGGAGTCTGGATTCTCCTCGACCGCGGGATGCTAGCTCCGAAAGCTGCTGACGGCAAGGGGAAGTGTCACGGCTGGGCGTGATCGCAGTCCCCGTCTGGCGCTGGTAACGCCTCTGCAACCGCGTCCTAACAATTTCCACTGGGAATTGATTTACATTGGAAGGAATGCGCGCCATCCTGCAAAAGCGGGGACTTCGTTTTGTGCTTGTCGCCAACGTGGTTTCAATGTTGGGCAGCGGCATGAACTCCGCGGCTGTCGCCTGGCACATCCTGCAAGCGACCCACTCGGAAATGGCGCTCGGCACGCTGGCCGTTCTCCAAACCCTGCCGGCGATGTTGCTGCTCCCCTTCACCGGCGTGATCATCGATCGCGAAGATCGCCGCCGCCTGGTGATGATGCTCGATGCCACCCGCGCCGTGATCATCCTGATCGTCTCGATCCTTGCCTTCCGCGGCAGAGTCCACGTCTGGCAGCTGTATCTCATGAACACGCTGGTCGCCGCCGGCTTCTGGATGTTCTGGCCGACGATTACGGCACTCATCCAGGAACTCACGCCCGAAGGCCAGTTCGTCGAGGCCAACACGTTTCTGCTCGCTGGAATCCAAGGTGGCTGGCTGATGGCCGGAGCCGTCGTAGGCTTCGTCTACAACCACATTGGGCTTGGCGGGGTGCTTCTCATCGACGTTTCAACCTACGTCATGTCCTTCCTCTGCTACTTTGCCGTGCGCAAGGGGCGCCACGTTGTGCCGCGTCCGGCCGAATTGCGCGCCGACATCGTTGCCGCAGAGAGGGCGGAGAAGCGTTTCTGGCACGAACTCTGGGAGGGCATCCAGTTCCTGCGCGATCATCCCGCAGTGGTCCTGCTCGGCCTGAGCTGGGCTCTGTTCCTGGGCGCGATGTTGACGGGCATCGTCGTCACGCCCTCGCTCAGCGACCGCATCTTCCACGCAGGTGCCGTCGGTTACGGCTGGCTCAACGGAGGCTGGGGCGTGGGCGCCTTTTTGAGCGCGTGGTATGCGCCCAAAATAATCGCCAAGCTGGGCTCCCGCGCCGCGATCGCGGTTTCCATGGGATTTCTGGCGGCCTGCATGACTTTATCGCCGCATGCTCGCCTGCTCGCCATTGCCGTGTTCTTGTACGGCATGATGGGGTCCGCGCGCGGGGTCAGCGGTGTGGCCATGAATACCAGCCTGATGGAACAGGTCCCCCAACACCTCATGGGTCGCGTGCAGAACGCCTTCTACTTCGTAGGAACGTTCCTGCAAATCGCGCTCAGCCTCTCGGTGGGATGGATGGCCCAGAAGGTGAGCCTGGCCGCAGGCTTCGCCCTGATCGGTTCGGTGTACCTGATCGCTTTTGTGAGCGCCATGTGGCCAGTAAGGGAGGCTCGCACGGCCGAAGACGAATCCAACCCTGCAGAACAGACCGCCGAGGTAGCAGAGAGGTAACGCTACAAGAGCTACCCCGGCTCGCCGCACGTAGCTCCCAGCTCCTCCTCCTGTTATCCTTTCCAATTCAAAATGACACAGGAGAGCCCCATGTCCTTCCATCTCGAGGGCCGCAACGCGGTCGTCTTTGGAGTCGCCAACAAGCGCTCCATCGCGTGGTCCATCGCACAAGGATTACACGCCGCGGGAATGAATCTGGCCATCACCTACCAGAATGAGCGGCTCGCCGCCGAAGCCAAGGATCTTATCGACTCCCTGCCCGGCGCGGAGGGCTTCATGTGCGACGTTTCCAAGGACGACGAGATCGACCGCACCTTCGCCGCACTCAAGCAGCGCTACGGCAAGCTGCACGTGCTCGTGCACAGCGTGGCGTATGCTCCCGCCGCCGAACTCGAAGGTGAATTCGTAAACACCAGCCGCGAAGGCTTCCGCATCGCACACGACGTCAGCGTCTACTCGCTAATCGCCGTCGCCCGGGCCGCTGCCGCGCTCATGGAAGACGGCGGCAGCATCATCACCATGACTTATTACGGAGCCGAGAAAGTCGTCCCCCACTACAACGTCATGGCAGTGGCCAAGGCCGCGCTGGAATGTACCGTGCGTTATCTCGCGTTCGATCTGGGGAAAAAGAAGATTCGCGTGAATGCCATCTCGGCGGGCCCCATCAAGACGCTGGCGGCACGAGGCATCGCTGGGCTCAGTGATATGCTGAAAGCGCATCGAGAGACTGCGCCGCTTCAGCGCAACGTAGAGGTCGCGGAAGTAGGGTCAACCGGCGTATTCCTGGCATCCGACGCCAGCTCCGGCATCACCGGCGAGACCATCTACGTGGACTGCGGCTACAACATCATGGGATTCAAGCCCGTTCCCGCCAATCCGCAACCCTAGGCTAGAATCGAACCAGTACGGGATGAATAAGCACCTGATCCTCGCGATCTTTGCCGCCACGACTCTGCTCGCCGTGCTGCGAGAGTGGAGCGCGCCCGTCGCATGTCCCCTGCCCACGGTTCGGCTCGCGATTCGCACTGTGACCCGCCTGCCGCACTAGGGCCGCTTCGCCACGGAGTCACTCGATCTCGAGATACTCACTGACTGTGCCTGCTCGATCGCCTGCTGTCTCGCCCGCCTTGCCTGCTTGGAAAGTTTGGGAACCACAAATTCCTGCACAATTCCCGCCAACGAACTCTCACCCATCCGGATGAATCCGTTCGACAAGGTGAACGTCCCTCGATTTGTGGTCGGGTAAAGATACGAAGAAGCGGCAGCTCCACCGAAAGAACCCAGGAGGTTCGAGTAGTTGACCTGCCAGCGCCCGTTATCTCCCTTGCACCGGAACGAGTTGCTGATCGCGTGAAGGATTCTCGACTTGCTGCTGCCGCTGCCTTGGAAGTAGTAGCGAGGATCCTGTTTCAGAACAGTGGGGAAAATCGCGCCGGAAAGAAACGTGGATGCCAGTACGTCGCCGTAACCCGCGCCGAGCCGTTTTCCATATCCCTCCATGCCCTGTCCGTATTCCGGATACTCGTCGCCAGCCTGTTGTAGTCCCGCTAGAAAGGCGGTCCCCCCGAGGGTGACAGGGTCCGTGGTCGACCTCCATGCCAGCTTAAATTTCAGTTTCGTGGTCAGCGGTGCCGCATTGGGGTGATAGCTCACATAAAAGTTAGGAATGAAACCGAGGACGCGCTGATGCAGTTCTTCATGCACTTCTTCGGTGGCGACTTCTACTGGATCGACCACCACTTTCACGTCGGTCACGACGGTTGCGATGGCAATCACAATTGGCGGCACCAGCAGGGTCTGTCCCGAGGCGAGTTCACCGGTGAATCCCTGGCTGCGAAATCCAGCGGCGTTGACGGAAAGCTTGAAGGGGCCCGGTGGAACGCTGGAAAAGTTGAACTGACCGTTGTCCCCGGACGCAACCTCCCGTGAGAACGATTTGTCGTCCGTAGTCAGACGCACCACGGCCCCAGCCGCCACCGATCCAGTCTGATCCAGGATGGTTCCAACAATGTTGCCCGGTTTGGCCGCACGATCTGCCGCACCTGCCGGAGAGGACGGGTTCCTATCCTGAGCATCTTGCGCTACAGCGGGTGCCCGCACCAGTCCGAGCATTCCGAGTCCAAGCATCGAAATGCGGCACACCCTGTAGAATTCCCCTGTCCCGGCAACTACCCTCTCGCGAACTTTCAAACCAACACTCCCCCCGGTTCTGCCCCAGGCCGAGTCGCAAAGGTCCGAATGTTGAACAGCCCCTAAATCCCGATGTCGGACATCGGAGTCTATTTAGATGCACACCGGCCTAATTGGATTTTTTCCCATAAGAAATAACAACTGAAGGATTTAGCAGCTTCCGGAGGTAACCGAGGTCACGGGCGGAGGGCCTTGTTTTTGGAGATCTTGTGCCGGATGTCAGGCCAGAACTCCTTTACCACCAAGGTAATCGTGTCGTAACCCACCTGCGTTCCCCAAACGGTCAGCGCGTTCCGTACAT
>Ga0306925_10001689_pt1 | contig 18405 bp, 15 predicted proteins | sample flu12Cox44000176_FD_203755 | JGI IMG/M metagenome (GOLD analysis project Ga0306925, IMG submission 203755) | Lab enrichment of tropical soil microbial communities from Luquillo Experimental Forest, Puerto Rico - flux8day.12C.oxic.44.000.176 (v2)... | ecosystem: Environmental > Terrestrial >... | reverse complement strand
CGACAAGGCGAACAACCGCAATGGTACCTTTCTCATGATCCACGGCGATTGCTCGTCGAGCGGCTGCTATGCCATGACCGACGAGCAGATCGGCGAAATCTACTCACTGGCGCGCGACTCGTTGCGCGGACGGCCGTCATTCCAGGTCCAGGCTTATCCGTTCCGCATGACACCTGCGAACTTGGCCCGTCATCGAACCAATCCGCACTTGGCCTTTTGGAAGATGCTCAAGATCGGGAACGATCATTTCGAGGCGACGCATCTCGAACCTCAGGTGGAGGTGTGCAATCGTCGTTACGTGTTCGATGCCCAACAACCCCCAAATTCAGCGAACCCGGCTGTGTTCGATCCGAAAGGTCCGTGCCCCGCCTTTGTCGTCAATCCGAAAGTCGCCCGGGCGGCGCTGCGGAAGCAGCGCGCCGACGATGTCGAATACGCGCAGTTGGTAGAGACCAACATATCGGTCGCCCCGATTTACAGCGGACTCGACGGCGGAATGAACGAGGTTTTCCATGCGCAGTTTCCGGGCGAGATAATCCCGCTGGCGAGGGTATTGCCGCCCGGGTCTGGGCTTGAGCTGCCGCAATTGCCGCCCATCCCCTGGACCGACAACCATGGTTCCCTGGCGAATAGACTATTCGGCGCGTTGTTCGGATCGAATTATACCTTGCAGACGCAAGTCGTCTGGCCCGATTCGACACCGCAGGGACGCGGGGCGGAGTCGACGCCAACCGCACCGCTTGCCTCGCCGACAACAACGCTCGCGTTTCCAGATTGAGATCGGCGTGTGAAATCTGACCGATCAGCAGCAAGTCCTGGCGAGAATTGCCCGTACCTGGCCTAATGCGTCGCGGCCAGCGCCGCTTCGGCGGCGGCGACGGCTTCGGGCGTGCCGACATGCATCCAGACGCCTTCGAGGCGGAGGCCGTGAAGGCGGCCGGCATCGCCGGCCTTGTCGAACAAATTCGTCAGGCCAAACGCCCCGGCGGGCGCGCCGGCGAACAGTTTCGGCGACAAGACCGCGGCGCCAGCGTAGACGAAGGGAACCACGTCGCGCTCGCCGCGGCGCGTCAGGCGCCCGTTGGGCAACATGGCGAAGTCGCCGCGGCCTTCGTAGCCGATGCTTCCGGTCGCCGACGCCAAGAGCAGCACCGCGTCCATGGCGGCGGGATCGAAGGCGTCGGCGAGGCGCGTGAAATTCGGCTTCGCGCCGTCGAGCCACAGCGTGTCGGAATTGACCAGGAAGAACGGCGCGTTGCCCAGAAGCGGCAGCGCCCTGGCGATGCCGCCGCCGGTGCCGAGCAGCGTTTCGCGCTCGTCGGAGATGACGATCCGCGGCCGTTGCCGCATTTTCAGATGCCGCTCCAGCGCGTCGGCGAGGTAGTGCACGTTGACGACCGCGCGTTCGACGCCGGCTTCGGCAAGCCGATCGAGCGAATAGTCGATCAGCGATTTGCCGCCGACGGCGACCAGCGGCTTCGGCACGCTGCCGTTATGCGGCCGCATCCGCGTGCCCAGACCCGCCGCCAGCACGAACGCGCTTTTCGGCATCATGAGTTTGCTGCGCCTCGCACCCGATTCGTGCCCATCATAGCCCATCCCCGGGCGGAACATTGCCGTCGTACCAGGCCTTGAGCGGCGCCAAAGCCGGGTGCGCGAGCGCGCGCTGCAGATAGGTCCATATACGGGGCATGTGACGCAGGTATTGGGGTTTGCCGTCGCGGCGATCGAGGCGGGCGAAGATGCCGAGGATCTTGGTCGCCCGTTGTGCCGCCAATGTGGCGTAGAGCTGGCTAAAGCCGGCCACGTCGAACCGCGGGTCGTCGCTGCGGCGGGCGCGGACGTAGCGCCCGAGCAACGCCATCTCCATGTCTTCCGGCACGTCGACGCGGGCGTCCTGCAGCAGCGATGCGACATCATAGGCCGCCGGCCCGATCAGCGCATCCTGGAAGTCGAGCACGCCGATGCGGGCGACGTCGTCGCGGTCGGCAAGCCAAAGAAGGTTCGGCGAATGATAGTCGCGCAGCACCCAGGTGGGCTGCGCGGCGAGCGCCGGCTCGAGCGCGTCGCGCCACAGCGCGACAAACGTTTGGCGCATGTCGTCGGTCGGCGGCGCATCGACGCTCGGCAGATACCAGTCGAGCAGGAGTTCGGCCTCGATCAGAAACGCACCGAGGTCGTAGCGCGGCAGCCGGTGGTCGACGTGCGGCGCGATCGAGATCGTCTCGGGCAGGCGGCGCCGATGCAGTGAGATCAGCACATCGACCGCGACCTCGTAGTGCGCTTTGACCGGCGCAGGCGGCTCGGCTTCGACGATGCGCACCTCGCCGAGGTCCTCCATGACGATCAGGCCGTTCGGCAGATCGGCGTGCAAAATCTCCGGCGCCGACAGGTTGCGGTCGCGCAGGCCGCGGGCAAGCGCGACGTACGGGATCACGTCTTCGGCCAGATGGGCGATGGCGCTGTAGGGCTTGCCGTTGCGCACCGGCGGGCCGTCGGGCCGGCGCGGCGCGTTCATTAGGATCATGGAGCGGCCGTTAAGCGTGAGGCGCTCGAAGATGCGCGTCGAGGCGTCGCCCTGCATGCGATGGCGCTCGGCGTCGCCGAGGCCGGAGTCATGGAGGAAGTCGCGGATCGCGGCAATGCGCTCGGCGCGCGGCGCAAAGGCGCCGTAGCCGGTGTAGCGCACGTTGCGGCCTTCGGCGCCGAGCTGCGGCGCGAGCGTAAAGGTAATGTCGAGACGGTCGGGCGGCAGCAGCCCCGCGGCGCGGTCGGGCCATTCCAGCAGCACCACGGCGCCTTCGGGCAAATCGTCGAAGCCGAGCTCGGCGAGCTCGGACGCGCCAGTTACGCGGTAGAGGTCGGCATGGACGAGGGGGAAGCGCGGCAGTTCGTAGGTCTGGACGAACGTGAAGGTCGGGCTTGGCACGTCGACGGTCTGGTCGCCGGCAAGATAGCGGATCAGCGCGCGGGCGAACGTGGTCTTGCCGGCGCCGAGGTCGCCGGACAGCGTGACGAGATCGCCCGGCTCCAGCGCCGCGGCGATATCAGCCATGAAGGCGGCGAGCGCCGCCTTATTGGGGACGGTTAGCGTAAAGCTTTGGCCGCCTGAGCTTAAGAGCACCATGACGGCTCAGGCTGCCGTACGGGCGGCGACTTGACCAGTCGGAAATGTGCAGGTGACGGTAGTTCCTTCGCCGACCACCGAGGCGATGCTCACGGTGCCGCGGTGCAGTTCGACGAAGGACCGCACCAGCGACAGGCCGATTCCGGGGCCGCGGTGCCGCGAGCCGAGCGGGAACGATTCGAACCAGTCGAACACCCGGTCCAGCACCTCGGGCGGGATGCCCGGACCGTGGTCGGTGACGACGAACACCACCGCGTCGGCGCGGCGCTCGGCGTGCAAGGTCACCGTGGCGCCGCCCGGCGAGAAGGTCACGGCATTAGCGAGGAGGTTGAAGAGAATTTGCCGAATGCGGCGCTCGTCGGCGGTGAACGAGCCGACATTCGCCGGCGCGTCGATGTCGAGCGTCAGCCCCGAGCCGACCAAACGGTCCTGCACGCCTTCGGCGGCGGCCGCCATTGCGGCGCGGATATCGACCTCGCCGAGGTCGAGCTGCATGCGGCCGGCATCGATGGTGGCGAGGTCGAGGATGTTGTCGGTCAAGGCGAGCAGCGTGTTGGTGCACACCGTGATGTAGTCGAGATATTCGCGCTGTTTTCCCTGCAGCGGTCCGGTCACCGGCTCGCCGAGCAGGTGGACGAAGCCGATGATGTTGGTCAGCGGCGAGCGCAGCTCGTAGGACACGTGGTGGACGAAGTCGATCTTGATCTTGTCGGCGTCTTCCAGCGCCTCGTTACGCTCGCGCAGCGCCCGCTCGACGTTCACCGAATCCGTCACGTCGTGAAACGTCACCAGCGTCGCGCCGTTGGGCAGCGGCACGGCCGAGCAATCGACCGCGCTGCCGTCGCGGCGCTCGAGCCGCCGGTTCTCGATCGGCTCGCGGCCTTCGATTGCGGTGACGAACTGGCGGAGCGCCTGCCAGGTGGCGTCGTCGCCGTGCAGCGGCCGGCAGGCCGCGGTGATGGTCTCGACATGGGGCTGCGCGGCGAGCGTCTGCGCATCGAGCCGCCACATGCGGGCAAAGGCCGCGTTGTGCAGGCGCAAGCGGCCGTCGCTCGCGAACACCGCGACGCCTTCGGCCAAATTGTCCAGCGTCTCGCCCTGCACGCGGATCATTTCCTCGAAGCGGCGGTCGAGGTCGAGCCGTTCGGTGACGTCGTGGAACAGATAAGTGACGCCGCCGTCCGGGTTGGGCGTGGTGACGATGCGCAAGGTGCGGCCGTCGGGCAGGTGCCAGGTGTATTCCTTGGCCTCGATAGCGCGGTAAGCCTCGTGCAGCTGCGCCTTCCACTGGCGGAAGTCCTGCTCCTCGGGCAATTTGCGCGTGCCTCGCAGCTGCTCGATCACCGCGGAGTCGGTCGGGCTTTGATCGAGAAACTCGGCGGGCAGATCCCACAGCGCGCGATAGGCGGCGTTGTAGAAGGTGAGCCGGTGACCGGCATCGAACATGGCGACGCCGGTGGAGAGCTGGTCGAGCGTGCGGCGGTGCGCGTCGACGAGGCGCGCCAACGCGGCGCGCATGCCGTCGGCCTCGGTGGCGTCGAGCCCGATGCCGGCGCTGCCGGTCTCAGTGCGGAAATCGAGCACGTCGAACACGCGCCGGGAACCGGCGACCACCGCCGGCAGCCGACCGGCATAGGAGCCGTTGGTGGCGCGGGTGCGCACGATATTGTCGCGCGCGGCGCTGTCGAGAAGTTCGGCGTGGCGCGCCACCGCAACGGCCGGGGTCGGCGCTTCGACCGCGCGCGCATAGGCGGCGTTGACGAAGGTTAGGCGCCCGGCGGCATCGCGCGTCCAAACCGGCGCTGGCAGGTTCTCGATCAAGGCGCGCAGCGACGCGACCTCGGCCAGCAGGGTTTCGTGGCGGGCGAGCAGCGCGGCAAGATCGTGCTTGACGCCGCTCGCGTCTTTCAAGCGCAGTACAGCGCGGCCGCCGATAGCGCGGCCCTGCGCCTCGATCGGATGACCGTGCAGCGTGGTCAGCGTTATGGCGAAGCTTTCGCCGCGGCTGCGCAAGCCCTCGACCGCGCGCTCCATGGCGAGTGCCCGGCCGGATTCGAGCCAGCTGCCGAAGGCAAGCACCTTATGCGGCGCATCGACGCCAACGAGGTCGGCTTCGCCGTCGATGGTCGGTTCGTCGGCGCCGGCCGGCCAGTCGATCATTACCTGCGGCTCGGCGGAGAGCAGCGCATTGGCGCGGTCGAGGCCGTTGCGCAGCGTCGCGACCTCGTCGCGCGACCAGGCGTCGAGCCGCGTCAGCCGCGTTCGCGTGCGCAGCAGCATGATGGCGGTGACAACGGCGAACAGAATAAGCCCGAGTACCAGCGCCAGCACGGCGACCTCGTGGCGATCGATGCTGTCTTGGATGCGGTCCTGGGCGTTCAGCACCAACTCATGAAGCCGCAGCGCCGGGCGTTGCTCGGCCTTGGCCTGAGCCGAGAACGATGACGTAAGGCATGCGGCAATGGCGAAGAGGAATCCGCGTCGCCACGGATGAGCGCAGCTCCCGCTGATCCGGATCGTGTCCGGCATGGCCCTTCGCCTCTGCTGGCCACCGCCGCAATGCCAGCCGGTCCGCCGCGGGCACCCCCCGCGAATCAAGCGACTTTACTCTCAAGCGAAATCGCGCCGAAAGAGTCCAGATCGTGAACGTGGAGTGCGGGGTCTATCGGCGCGGATCGGATCCGGCGCAGACGCCGAGCGTCTCGGCGTCGCGCGCCATATCGTCGAGATTGATGCGCCCGAGCGCGACGCCAAACTCGTGCTCGGCGCTGGCCAGCGTCGGCACCACCACTTTGTTACCAAGCCGCCGGCCGTTCGTCGGTGTCTTCGACACTGTCGGCGGCGTGCAGAATGTTCGTTGGCGGACGCGGCGTGCGCGCGCCAATTCGTAGCCGCCGCGCGCCAGCGCTTGCAGAACGGATTCCAGATGCTGTGGCGGCAGCCCGTGGCGTGATGCAAGCAGAGATCGGTCGCCCTTGCATTTGAAATGCCACATCGATCATCGCAGCAACTGCAAGGACGCCTTTGCGCGAGAGGAGAGGCATGTACAGGGGCAGGGGAGTTCATTCGCGCCGGTGGTAGTCTAAGTCCAGATAAACGACCCATTAATCCCAAATTTTGGCAATGTTCTATCGTATTCCCGTGGAACCCAAGCCACCTGCGGCGCGCTCTGTTGAATCTAGTCTGTCAGATTCAACAAATTTAACGTGTTGAATGGGGGCGATTACTAGTTGCGCGATGCGCATGCCCCTTCGAATTACAAAAGAATCCGCTCCAATATTCACAAGGATCACTTGTAGTTCTCCACGGTAATCAGCATCGATTGTGCCCGGCGCGTTGAGCACGGTGATTCCGTGCCGCGCCGCCAAGCCCGAGCGCGGACGGATCTGACCTTCGCTGCCTGGAGGTAGCGCGATCGCGATCCCCGTGGGAATTGCGGCGCGGCCGCCGGGCGCGATGGTCACAGGCAAATCGTCGGCAACCGCGGCGAGGAGATCGAGCCCGGCTGCGAGCGCGCTCTGATATTGCGGCAGCGGCAGATCGCGGCCGTGCGGCAGCCGCATCACGCGCACTTCGATGTCGGCTCTCCCGCTCATCGCGTCGCCTTCAGCGCGTCGGCGATACGCGCGACCAGCGCCTGCGCCACGGCGTCCTTCGATTGCGGCGGCCAATCCTCGACGCCGGCCGCGCTGATGAGATGGATCGAATTCATATCGCCGCCCATGATGCCGGTTTCGGGCGACACGTCGTTGGCCAGGATCCAGTCGCAGCCTTTTCTCAGGCGTTTCGCCTTGGCGTTGGCGATGACGTTGTCGGTCTCGGCGGCAAAGCCGATGACGAGGCGCGGGCGGTCCTTGTTGCGGTGCGCGATGGTCGAGAGGATGTCGGGATTCTCGGTCAGCGCCAAGGCCGGCAGCTTGCCCGGCTCTTTCTTGATCTTGCTGTCGCTTGCGCGGGCAACGCGCCAGTCGGCGACTGCGGCGGCGAAAACCGCGACATCGGCCGGCAGCGCTCCTTCGACTGCTTTGAGCATCTGCTGCGCGGTCTCGGCCTTGACCACGGCGAGGCCCGGCGGATCGGGGAGATTGACCGGACCCGAGACTAGCACCACGTCGGCGCCAGCCGCCGCCGCGGCGGTCGCGATGGCATGGCCCTGCTTGCCCGACGAGCGGTTGGCGATATAGCGCACCGGATCGATCGGCTCGTTTGTCGGCCCCGACGTGACCAGCACGCGCGCGCCGGCAAGAGCGCCCCTTCTTTGCAGCAGCGCGAGGGCCGCCTCGGCGATTTCGACCGGCTCGGCCATGCGGCCGACGCCCGCTTCGCCGCGCTCGGCCATGGCGCCGGCATTCGGACCGACGACGTGGACGCCGTCGCTCTGCAATTGCGCGAGGTTGCGCGCCGTCGCCTTGGCGGCCCACATCTGCGGGTTCATCGCGGGTGCGATCAGGATCGGCTTGTCGGTCGCGAGCAGCACGGCGGTGGCGAGATCGTCGGCATGGCCGCCCGCCATCTTGGCAATCAGATCCGCGGTCGTCGGCGCGACCACGACGAGATCGGTGTTGCGCGCGAGACGGATGTGGCCGACGTCGAACTCGCTCTGCGCATCGAACAGGTCGGTGAAGGCGCGCTCGCCGGCTAGTGCGCCGGCGGCGAGCGCGGTGACGAACTCTTGCGCGGCAGGGGTGAGCACGCAGCGCACGTGCGTACCGCGATCCTGCAGGCGCCGGATCAGGTCGAGGGATTTGTAGGCGGCGATGCCGCCGCCGATGATGAGCAGCACGCGCTTCGTCTCGGCGTCAGGCGCGCGCTGTCCTTGCCGCGCCGGGTGCGACGGCGGCTCGAAGCGCTCGAGAGTGTCCTGGCCGGTCGCGTCCGCCGCATCTCTCAGGATGACGCGGACCTCGTCCTCCATGGAGCGGCCGTGGCGCGCCGCGCGCAGACGAAGCAGCTTCTTCAGCTTGTCGTCGAGCTGCCGGACCGTGAGGCTGGCCATGGCGGGCTCCGCGCTGGTTTCGTAACAACATCAATATCTAGCACGTTGATGATTGCAATGCAATCAGTGCAATCACAGCAGCCGCAAGGCGATCCATAGCAAGAGCGCCGCGATCGCCCACAGCGCAGCCGTGGTCCAGCGGCTGCGCCGGCCTTCGGCCTTATCGATCTCGGCGATGGTTTGCGGCGACAGCGTCAGGCCATCGCGGGTGATCTCGTCGAGCTGGTCGAGTACGCGGGCGCCGCGGGTGAGCAGTCCCGGCGCACTGCCGACAAAGCGGCCGACCTCGCTGACGCCGCCGACGGCACTCTCGATCTTGCCAGGGGCGCCGAGATGCCGCGTCATCCATTCCTTTACCACCGGCTCGGCCGTGGTCCACATGTCGAGCTTGGGATCGAGCGAGCGCGCTACGCCTTCGACCACCACCATGGTCTTTTGCAGGAGCAGAAGCTCCGGCCGCGTGCGCATGTCGAACAGGCCGGTAACTTCGAACAAAAGCGTCAAGAGCTTCGCCATCGAAATGTCTTCGGCGGTGCGATTGTGGATCGGCTCGCCGATGGCGCGGATGGCCTGGGCGAAATTGTCGACCGAATGATGCGGCGGCACATAGCCGGCTTCGAAATGTACCTCGGCGGTGCGGTAATAGTCGCGGGTGATGAAGCCGTGAAGGATCTCGGCGAGGAACAGTCGCTCCTTGAGGCCGAGCCGTCCCATGATGCCGAAATCGACCGCAACCAGGCGGCCCTCGTCGTCGACGAACAAATTGCCCGGATGCATGTCGGCGTGAAAGAAGCCGTCGCGCAGCGCGTGGCGCAAGAACGTCTGGATCAGCACGCGGGCGAGCTGCGGTAGGTCGAAGCCTTTGGCCGTGAGGCGGGCGCGGTCCGACAGCGCCGTCGCGTCGATCCATTCGAGCGTCAGGACTTCCTTGCTGGTGCGGTCCCAGTCAACCGCCGGCACGCGAAAACCGGGATCGTCCTTGGTGTTCTCGGCCATCTCCGAGAGCGCCGCCGCCTCCAGGCGAAAATCCATCTCGACCACGACGGTGCGGCGCAAAGTGTCGACCACTTCGATCAGGCGTAGCCGCCGCGCCTCCGCCGAAAGGTTCTCGGCGTGCTGCGCCACAAAGGTGAAGGCCGCAAGATCGGAGTGGAAACGTTCCTCGACGCCAGGACGCAACACCTTGACGGCGACGTCGCGCGGCGCGTCCGCCGTTGCCACCGTGCCGCGATGCACTTGGGCGATCGAGGCGGCGGCGACCGGCGGCCCGAAGCTCGCAAATGCCGCGTCGAGCGGCTTGCCGAGCGAAGCCGCGACCGCGGCCTCGGCTTCGGCTTGCGGGAACGGCGGCATGTGGTCCTGCAGCCGTTCGAGGTCCTGCGCCAGCGTCTTGCCGACCACATCGGGCCGCGTCGCCAGGAATTGGCCGAGCTTGACATAGCTCGGGCCGAGCCGGGTCAGCGCCGTCGACAACCGCGCCTCGGCGGTGCCTCCGGCCGGCCGTTCGATGAGGCGCGCTAAGCGCAGCAGCGGCCGCGCCGGCACCGGCACCATCACGGGATCGACCAGGCCGAACACGCCCTCGTGGGCGAACACGAAAGCCGCGCGGCTGAGCCGGACGAGATGCGCGGGAGCTGCGATCACAAACGCCAGCCAACGTGCAGCGCCACCATGCCGCCGGTCATCGACCGGTGGCTGACGCGCGCGAAGCCTGCTTTGCGCAGCATGGCGGCAAAGGCTTCGGGCTTGGGAAAGCGGCGGATCGATTCCACCAGATAGCGATAGGCCTCGGCGTCGCCGGCGACCGCGCGGCCGAGCGCGGGAATCACGTTGAACGAATAGAGATCGTAGAGCCGGCCGAAGCCGGGCACGTCGACAGCGGAGAATTCGAGGCAGAGGAACTTGCCGCCGTGCCTGAGCACGCGAAACGCCTCGGCGAGCGCAACCTCGATGCGCGGCACGTTGCGGATGCCGAAGGCGATCGTCGCGGCGTCGAAGCATCGGTCGGCGAACGGCAGCGCCTCGGCGTTTCCTTCGGCAAATGTCACGCGGTCGGGAAGCGCCTGTGCCGCGGCGCGGTCGCGGCCGACCGCGAGCATGTCGGGATTGATGTCGCAGACAGTGGCGGTGGTGAAGTCGCCGCCGGCGGCGACAGCGCGACGGGCGATGTCGCCGGTGCCACCGGCTATGTCGAGGAGCGCGAACGGCCTGCTTTTCGGCGGATCGACCGCGGTGATCAGCGCGTCCTTCCAGGCGCGGTGCAGACCGAACGACATCAGGTCGTTCATCAGGTCGTAACGCCGGGCCACACTGCGGAATACGTCGTCGACCAGCGCCTGCTTGTCCGCAAGCGGCACCTGGCGCGCGCCAAAATCGGCCTGCTTTGGCTCAGCTTCGCTCATGTTATGTCCTGCTAGGACAAAGATAGCGCGCCGCAGCGGGCGACGCTACAAAGGCGGCACGGGCGACGCGGTGGCGGTTAACGGGAGGTCGCAGTGGCAGTGCAGTTCGAACGCGCGGTCCCGATCTTCAGGTTTTTCTCCCTGGAGAAGGCGCGCGAGTTTTACGTCGGTTTCCTCGGCTTCAAGGTCGACGCGGAGCACATCTTCGGGCCCAATGCGCCCGTCTACATGATGGTGTCGCGCGGCGGTCTCACCATCCATCTCAGTGAGCGCCATGGCGATGCCACGCCGGACGGCCACGCTTACGTCCATATGAGCGGCGTTCGCGAGCTGGATCGCGAATTGAGCGACAAGAACTATCGTCATAACAAACCTGGCCTAGACCAGCAGGAATGGGGCATGACCGAGGTCACCGTGATCCATCCGTTCGCCAACCGCATCACGTTCGGCGAAGAGACCGCGAAGGTCCCGGCATGAGGGCAATCCGCTAGATGCCCGAGCTGCCCGAAGTCGAGACCGTGCGCCGGGGGCTGGAGCCGGCGATGCAGGGCGCGCGCTTTGCCAAGGTCGAGGTGCGCCGCGGCGATCTGCGCTGGCCGCTGCCGAAGGATTTCGCCAAGCGGCTGCAGGGCGCGACCGTCACCGGCATGGGTCGGCGCGCCAAATATCTGCTCGCCGACATCTCCTCCGGCGACGTGCTGGTGATGCATCTCGGCATGTCGGGCTCGTTCCACGTGTTCGATGGGGGAGGGCACGGCAAGCCCGGCGCCTATTATCACGAGCGCGCCAAGCACGCCGCCCACGATCACATTGTCTTTCATATGTCGTCGGGCTCAATCGTCACCTTCAACGATCCGCGTCGGTTTGGCTCGATGAAGCTCGTGCCGCGGCGGAAGCTCGACGCCGAGCCACTGTTGCGCGCGCTTGGGCCCGAGCCGCTCGGCAATGAATTCGACGCGGCGATGCTGGCGCAAGCCTGTCGCGACAAGAAGACAAGCCTAAAGGCGGCGCTGCTCGACCAGCGGGTGGTCGCCGGGCTCGGCAACATCTATGTGTGTGAGGCGCTGCACCAGGCGCTGCTGTCGCCGAAACGCATGGCCTCGACCATTGCAACAGGAACCGGCGCGCCGAACGAGCGCGCCGAACGTTTGGTCGAGGCCATCAAGGCGGTGCTCAACGACGCCATCAAGGCCGGCGGCTCGTCGCTGCGCGATCACAAGCGCACCGACGGCGAGCTTGGTATGTTCCAACACAATTTCCGGGTCTACGACCGGGAGGGAGACAAGTGCCGCACGCTGGGCTGCGGAGGCACCGTCGAGCGCATCGTGCAGAACGGCCGCTCGACGTTTTGTTGCCCGACCTGTCAGAAATAATTTTTCGTCTCCCCGCTCCAGATATTCTTGGTATGTTATCGCTATGCCCCCGCAACTGCCCGACCGTGTCTAATCGCCTTTTGCGTTCGATCCGAGCTTTTTGGAACGCGATCTGGAAAGCGCCGCTACGTTCGACAGGATCAAACACTTTGTTCCGCAAAATTATGAAGGCGATTGGAGCGTTATTCCGCTCCGCGCCAAGGTCGGCGCTACTCACCCGGTGATGATGATTTCCTCCGACCCGACGGCAACCGCGTTCGAGGATACGCCGATGCTGCAGGGTTGCCTGTATTTTCGCGAAGGCGATCGTATTTGACCTCCAGCCAGTGGTATTCGACGATCACGTTCTCTCCCTCGGCATAGCCGGTTTCACTTTTGCGAAACGCGACCAGCTCGCGCACTAGCCCGCGGCCGATCCGCCGACGACGACGCCGATCAAGGGCTTCGCCGGTTACTGTGCCTGCGCCGGAAGCGCTCAAGGGGTGGCTCCACCGACGAGACGGAAAAACTCGCGCCGCCGCATTGCCCCTCTAGGCTTGTGATTTTGCAAAGCGATTACGGCAGGAATTTGCAGGAGGCGGAATGGGGGTCAACGGCCAAACCGCGGCGCGGCAATCCGTCGAATCGCCGCTATGAGCACCCCTTGCGTCCAAGCTCACGACTGCGGCAACCTGACCGAAGGCTTCGAGCGCCGGAGCAAACGATGGCGAAACCTACCAGTCGAAGGGCGCTTCTCCATACGATCGGTGCCGTAGCGGCGCTGCAGGCGCTGTCGCGCATCGCGTGGGCTGTCGATTATCCGACGCGGCCGGTCCACATCGTCGTCCCCGTTGCACCCGGCGGCGTGAACGACGTCTCCGGCCGCCTAATCGGCCAATGGTTGTCGGAGCACCTCGGCCAACAATTTGCCGTCGAGAATCGTCCCGGCGCCGGAACGAATCTCGGCACCGAGGCGGTGGTGCGGGCCTCCGCCGACGGTTACACGCTGCTCATTGCCGGCAGCAGTGCCGCGATCAACGCGACCTTGTTCGAAGCGCTGAATTTCGACTTCATCCGGGACACCGCTCCGATTGCGAGCATTGTCCGCGTGCCTCAGCTGATGCAGGTGAATCCGTCGCTGCCGATTCAGAGCGTTCCGGAGTTCATCGCTTACGTCAAGGCCAATCCCGGCAAGATCGCCATGGGCTCGGGCGGCAACGGCTCGCCTGCGCATATCATCGGCGAATATTTCAAGCTGATGACCGGCACCGATCTCACCCACGTTCCCTATCGCGGGGCAGCACCCGCGGTGGCCGGCCTGATCGGCGGGCAAGTCCAGGTCGCGTTCACCGAGCTGGCAACGTCGCTCGGATATATCAAGGCCGGCACGCTGCGGGCATTGGCGGTGACGACGACCACGCGCTCGGAAACGCTGCCGGATGTTCCAACGCTGGGTGAATTTATTCCGGGCTTTGAGGCGAGTCAGTGGGTCGGGCTCGTTGCGCCCAGAGACACGCCATCGGCGATAATCGAAAAGCTCAATATCGAAATCAACGCCGCCCTCAATGAGACTGGAATGAAGGCGCGGTTCACCGGCCTCGGCGGCATGGTGCTCACGGGCTCGCCGAGCGATTTCGGCAAGCTCATCCGCGATGACACCGAGAAATGGGCCAAAGTGATCCGGGCCGCCAACATCAAGCCGAGCTGATGCGCCTGTTTCACAGCATTCCGAGCCACCAACCGGAGTAGGACCGTGCGGCAACGCATCGGCACTGTTATTCGGACCTACGAGGAGCAGGGTTTCCACCGCACCGGAACGACGGTCGATCAAATATCCGGGGACTGGCTGGCCGACGAAGTGCGCGGGATGGGCCTCGAACCGACACGTGAGGAGTTCTCGCTCAGCCGAGTCGATCCAGTTGCCGCGTTTCTCGTCGCGAATGACCGCAGGATCGAGGGACTGCCCCTTTTCGACGGCGCGTTCACGAGTCCGGCCGGCATCGTGGGCACGCTTGGGAACCTCAATGCCGATGCGTCCATCGCGCTTACGGAGATTCCACCGAACGCCGCGGAGAGCGGCGCATTGGGCGACGCGCGCCGGCGAAATCGGCATCGGGCCATTGTCGTCGTAACGCGCGGCGCGCGCCCGGGCTTTTGCCCAAGCAATGCCGACAGCTTTCTGCGTCCCTTTGGTCCCCCGGTGCTGCAAGTCACGAGCGAGGAAGCGCCCTTCCTTGCCGACTGCGTGCGACAAGGCGCGAATGTCTCGCTGACGGCCCATGTCGCGCGCGCGCAAGTCCAAGCGTTCAACGTCATTGCGGTCGTTTCAGGAACAGACAAAAGCGCCGCGCCCCTGGTGGTCATGACACCGCGCAGCGGATGGTGGTGGTGCGCAAGCGAACGCGGCGGCGGTTTGGCTTGCTGGCTGGAAATCATGCGCGCCATGCTCGAAGCCAAACCTTTCCGGGACGTCGTTTTTGTTGCTTCGAGCGGCCATGAAATCGGTCACCGCGGAATCGATTACTTCATCGAGCGCCGGCCCGGCATCGTTTCACGCGCGAAAGCGTGGATTCATCTCGGTGCCAATATCGGCGCGGCGCAGGGGCTCGGCAATTGCCTGCAGACATCCGACGATGAAATGCAATCGGTGATGACCGGGGCGATGGCCAAAGCCAGACTCCGGATCGACCAGCGCCTTCCGCGCGGGCACATGCCGCGCGGCGAGGCCGGCAACGTTCACTGCGGGGGTGGGCGGTATATATCCATCATCGGCAACAACGCGCTTTTTCACAATACGAGCGATCGAGGACCGGACGTAATCGACCTGACGATCATCGAACGCTTCGCCACTGCGTTCGCCATGGTTGCGACATCGCTCGCCGGCGCATGACGCTCGGGGCGTAACGTCACTCCTGAGCCGGTAGCTTCTCATCGAGCCACTTGGCGATCACCGCCGCGATCTCCTTGTTGTTCTTCTCCAGCATCATGACGTGGCTGTTGCCCTTGATCCCGATGTCGGCGAGGTGGATGTAGGTCGGCGTGACGCCGGCCTGGTGCAGATAGCTCACGGTGCAGTGGTCGTAGGGCGCGTGGTAGGACGCTTCCGCCGTGAGCACCAGGATCGGCATCTTCTGCAGGTTCGGCAGTTGCCGCGCCGGCTCGGCCTGGGCGTAGCAGCGCACCAGGTCCGGCGCGTCGGCCTTGTCCTGCCGCATGAATTTCAGCTCGGTGGCGTCCTTGATGGGCGGCGAATAGGTAAGCGGCACCGCGGTGATGCCGTAGGGCAGTGTCAGCGGGCCTTCCTTGAAGTAATCGGGCGCGCCTTTGAACTCGACCTGGTAGAACGGCGGGCCGTTCGGTTCGATGGCCAAAATCGCCTTCACCAGATTGGGCCGCGCGTCGGCGACCGGCCAGCCGAACGCGCCGGCCTGTGAATGGGTCAGAAGGATCGCCGGGCCGATCTTCTCCAGCAGCGCCACGAGCGCGTCGCGGTTGAGAAACTGCTGCGAGGCGAAATCGGCAATCGCCGGCATCTGGCTTGCGGCAAGCTGCACGGTCGCCGGATCGTCGGGCTTGCCGGTGCCCGGCCACTGGGTGTGCAACGCCGCTTGCGGCCACAGCTTGAATTTTTCCTGAGCGACGAAGCGCGACAGCGCGTTGCCGCGCTCGACATTGTGCGAGGGCCCGTAGGCCGCGGCGAGATAGCCGGAGCGGGCGCGGCCCGGCTGGTCGACCACATAGACGGCGTAGCCCTGGCGCACGAAATATTGCGCCCAGCCTTCGCGGCCGTCGGGCGTGCCGGTGTAATTGGTGCCCGACATGGTGCCGCCGTGCACCATGACGATCGGGTAGGGGTGCGTCTGCTTCGCCGGGATGCGCACCTCCACGTACATCTGGTGGCTGACATAGTCCTTGCCGTCGACCTTCGTGGTGCGCGCATTGACGTAGAAGAAGCCGTCGCGCTCGAGCGTAAGCGGCGCCTCGTCGTCGGCTTTCGCCGTAGTGGCGAACAAGGCCATCGCCGCCGCGGCCGCAATCGCGAACCCGACCGCAAGGCCGGCATAAGCCATTATTCCGTTTGTCATCGCTGCACCGGCTTCACGACGTCCTTCGATTTCTGTCATCATAACAGGGCGGCCGTGGCCGCGGATATCCTCAGGCCTTCAAGCGTCCGGGAGCGGCCAGCATGACTTACGAAAGCATCGTCGTCGAAACGCGCGGCCGGGTCGGCCTGATCCGGCTCAACCGGCCGCAGACGCTCAACGCGCTCAACCGCGCGCTAATGGGCGAGTTCGCCACGGCGGTTGCGGCGTTCGACGCCGACGCCGCCATCGGCTGCCTGGTCATCACCGGCTCCGACAAGGCTTTCGCCGCCGGCGCCGATATCAAGGAAATGGCCGACAAGGATTTTGCCGACGTCTATTTCGGCGATTTCTGCGCCGACTGGCATCCGGCGGCGGCGGCCCGCAAGCCCGTGGTCGCCGCGGTCGCGGGCTTTGCGCTCGGCGGCGGCTGCGAGCTCGCCATGCAGTGCGACATCGTCATCGCCGCCGACAATGCCAAGTTCGGCCAGCCCGAGATCAAGCTCGGCATCATTCCGGGCATCGGCGGCACGCAACGGCTCACCCACGCCGTCGGCAAGGCCAAGGCCATGGACCTCATCCTCACCGGCCGCATGATGGACGCCGCCGAGGCCGAACGCTCGGGCCTCGTCGCCCGCGTCGTGCCGGCGGCGAATTTGCTCGACGAGGCGATGAAGGTCGCCGGGACCATCGCGGCGCTGTCGCTGCCGTCGGTGCTGGCGGCGAAGGAGGCGGTCAACCGCGCGTTCGAGACGCCGCTCGCCGAAGGCATCCGCTTCGAGCGGCGAATTTTTCATTCCCTGTTCGCGACCCACGACCAGGGCGAAGGCATGCACGCCTTCATCGAGAAGCGGCCGCCGAAGTTTCAGAATAAGTAATGACCGCGAACGTCTTGCTTGGCCAGTAAGTCGGCGGTTAGCATCGGGTGCATTCCAGGCGGGCGCGGGATGGATGCCGTGAAGCGGCAATTGCATTTGAACCTGTTCATTCACGGCCGCGGCCACCACGAGGCGTCGTGGCGGCACCCGGACTCGTCGTCGCTGGCGTTGACCGACATCCGCTACTACCAGGATTTGGCGCAGCGCGCCGAGTCGGCGCTGTTCGATTCGGTTTTCCTCGCCGACCAGCTCGCACTCGGCGACGACGCCTCGCAAGCCGCGCGCACCTGGCTCGAGCCGGTCACGGTGCTGGCGGCACTCGCGGTCGCGACCAGGTGGATCGGGCTGATCGCGACCTGTTCGACCACATATACGGAGCCGTTCAATCTGGCGCGGCAGTTCGGATCGCTCGACCACATCAGCAACGGCCGCGTCGGTTGGAATATCGTCACCTCGTGGCTGGCGGCGGCCGCGGCTAATTACGGCGGTTCAGGCCAAGTCAGCCACGCCGATCGCTATGCCCGCGGCGAGGAGTTCATGGCCGTGGTCAAGGCGCTGTGGGACAGCTGGGCCGAGGACGCCGTCATCGACGATCGCAAGCGCGGCCGTTACGCCAAGCCCGAGCGCATCCGGCCGATCGATCACAGCGGCCCCTACTATCAGGTCGCCGGGCCGCTCAATCTGCCGCGCACGCCGCAAGGCCGGCCGGTCTTCGTGCAGGCGGGCTCGTCCGATACCGGACGCCGCTTCGCCGCGCGCCACGCCGAAGCCGTCTTCACCGCCCATCTGGAGAAGAAGACCGCCCAGGAATTTTATGCCGATCTGAAGGCGCTGACCGCCGCCGAAGGCCGCTCGCCGGAGCAGGTGCTGATCCTTCCGGGCTTGAGCGCGATGATCGCCGCGACGGAGGCCGAAGCGCAGCGCCTGGCGCGCGAGCTGAACGAGCTGTCCGATCCGGAAGTTGGCCGCAAGCGATTGTCCAGCCGGTTCGGCGGTCACGACTTCTCGCGCTTGCCGCTCGACCGGCCACTGGTGCCGCAGGATTTCCCGCCGACGTCGTCCGTCGAGGCGGCGCGTAGCCGCACTGAAGTGATCCTCAATCTGGTGCGACGGGAAAGCCCGACGCTTCGCCAATTGCTGGGCACGCTTGCCGGCGCCCGCGGTCACTTCACCTTCGCCGGGACGCCGGAACAGGTCGCGGACCTGATCGAGGACTGGTTCACCGACGGCGCTGCCGACGGCTTCAACGTCATGCCGCCGCTGCTGCCGTCGATGCTGGATGTGTTTAGCGCTGAGGTGATTCCGATCCTCCAGCGGCGCGGCTTGTTCCGCACCGCCTATGCCGGAGCGACGCTACGCGAGCATTACGGCTTGCCGCGACCGCAGAGCGCGTTCGATGAGGCAATGCTCGAAAAGATCTGACCAAGATGCATCAGGTGACACGTTCGTCGCCTTTTATCTGGCTGCGGTGCATGACGCGGCGCGTCTTCGGGTCGAACGGATCGCGCCGGTGCAAGACCGAGAGATTATTCCACATCAGAAGATCGCCGACCTGCCAGCGATGGCAC
>Ga0306925_10001686_pt1 | contig 18424 bp, 13 predicted proteins | sample flu12Cox44000176_FD_203755 | JGI IMG/M metagenome (GOLD analysis project Ga0306925, IMG submission 203755) | Lab enrichment of tropical soil microbial communities from Luquillo Experimental Forest, Puerto Rico - flux8day.12C.oxic.44.000.176 (v2)... | ecosystem: Environmental > Terrestrial >... | reverse complement strand
CCCCGAGGTGCTCGACGGCCGGGTCAAGACACTGCACCCGGGAGTGCATGCGGGGCTGCTGGCCGATCTGCGCAAACCCGAGCACGCCGCCGCGCTCGAGCGACTCGGGATCGCGGCGTTCGAACTGGTCGTCGTCAACCTGTATCCGTTCAGCGAGACCGTCGACTCCGGCGCGGGCATCGACGAGTGCGTCGAGCAGATCGACATCGGCGGGCCGTCGATGGTCCGGGCGGCCGCGAAGAACCATCCCAGCGTGGCGGTGGTCACCGACCCACTCGGGTATGACGGGGTGCTTGCCGCCGTGGAAAACGGCGGCTTTACCCTCGCGGAGCGCAAAAGGCTGGCGGCGCTGGCATTTCAGCACACCGCCGAGTACGACATCGCCGTCGCCGGCTGGATGGAGTCGACGCTGGCACCCGAGCATCCGCCCACGGCGTTTCCGCAGTGGCTCGCCGGCAGCTGGCGCCGCACCGCAATGCTGCGCTACGGCGAGAATCCGCACCAGCAGGCGGCGCTCTACAGTGATCCGGGCGGTTGGCCCGGCCTGGCGCAGGCAGAGCAGCTGCACGGAAAAGACATGTCCTACAACAACTTCACCGATGCGGACGCGGCCTGGCGGGCCGCCTTCGACCACCAACAGATATGCGTGGCAATTATCAAGCACGCCAATCCCTGCGGGATCGCGATCTCTTCGGTATCGGTCGCGGACGCGCACCGCAAGGCCCACGAATGCGATCCGCTGAGCGCCTATGGCGGCGTGATCGCGGCGAACACAGAAGTCAGCGTCGAGATGGCGGAGTACGTGAGCACCATCTTCACCGAAGTAATCGTCGCGCCCATCTACGCGCCGGGCGCCCTCGACGTACTGACACGCAAGAAGAACATCCGGGTCCTGGTGGCCTCCGAGCCGCTGACCGGTGGTTCCGAACTGCGGCCGATCAGCGGGGGGCTCCTGGTGCAGCAACGGGACCAGCTCGACGCGCACGGTGACAACCCGGTCAACTGGACCCTGGCGACCGGATCTCCCGCCGACCCGATGACGTTGAGCGACCTGGTCTTTGCGTGGCGCGCCTGCCGCGCGGTCAAGTCCAATGCGATCGTGATCGCGGCCAATGGCGCCACCATCGGCGTAGGCATGGGTCAGGTCAACCGCGTCGATGCCGCCCGACTGGCCGTCGAACGCGGCGGCGACCGGGTCCGGGGCGCGGTCGCGGCTTCGGATGCGTTCTTCCCGTTCCCCGACGGACTGCAGACGCTGACCGCCGCCGGGGTGAAGGCGGTGGTGCATCCCGGAGGATCGGTGCGCGATGACGAGGTGACCGCGGCCGCGGCCGAAGCCGGCGTCACTTTGTACCTGACCGGGGCGCGCCACTTCGCTCACTGAACCTTCACCGGGTGACGCGTCCGCGCAACGCGTAGCGTGGAGTGGTGCCAACACCGAGCAACCTGCCCCGCACCGTCGGCGAACTCCATGCCGCCGGTCATCGCGAACGCGGAGTCAAGCAGGAAATCCGCGAAAATCTGCTGACCGCGCTGGCCGAGGGCGACGAAATCTGGCCGGGCATCTTGGGCTTCGACGACACGGTGTTGCCTCAGCTGGAGCGGGCACTGATCGCGGGCCACGACTTCGTGCTGCTCGGCGAACGCGGCCAGGGCAAAACCCGGCTGCTGCGCGCGCTGACCGGGCTGCTTGACGAGTGGACCCCCGTGATCGGGGGTTCCGAACTCGGTGAGCATCCGTACCGGCCGATCACGCCGGAATCGATCCGACGGGCCTACGAGCTCGGCGACGACCTGCCCGTGGAGTGGAAGCACCGCAGCGAGCGGTACACCGAGAAGCTGGCCACCCCGGACACCAGCGTCGCCGACCTGGTCGGCGACATCGACCCGATCAAGGTCGCCGAGGGTCGCAGCCTCGGTGACCCGGAGACGATCGCCTATGGGCTGATCCCGCGCGCGCATCGCGGCATCGTCGCGGTCAACGAACTGCCCGATCTCGCCGAGCGCATTCAGGTGTCGATGCTCAACGTCATGGAGGAGCGCGACATCCAGGTCCGCGGCTACACGCTGCGCCTGCCGCTCGACGTGTTGGTGGTGGCCAGCGCGAACCCCGAGGACTACACCAACCGTGGTCGCATCATCACTCCGCTAAAGGACCGCTTCGGCGCCGAGATCCGAACCCATTACCCGCTGGAGCTCCAGGCCGAGATGGGCGTGATAGCCCAGGAGGCACACCTGAGCGCGCAGGTGCCCGACTACCTGATCCAGGTGATGGCTCGTTTCGCGCGGTACCTGCGAGAGTCCAGTTCGGTCGATCAGCGGTCGGGGGTGTCGGCACGGTTCGCGATCGCGGCGGCCGAGACGGTCGCGGCGGCCGCACGGCACCGCGGCGCGATGCTGGGCGAGAGCGATCCGGTGGCCCGGGTGGTCGACCTGGGCACCGTGATCGACGTTCTGCGCGGCAAGCTGGAATTCGAGTCCGGGGAGGAGGGCCGCGAACAGGCGGTGCTCGAGCATCTGTTGCGCCGCGCGACCGCCGACACCGCGGCCAGAGTGCTGGGTGGCATCGACGTCGGTTCCCTGGTGTCCGCGGTCGAGGGCGGTTCGGCGGTGACGACGGGCGAGCGGATATCCGCCAAGGACGTGCTCGCTGCGGTTCCTGGCCTTCCGGTCGTCGACAAGATCGCGAAAAAGCTCAACGCCGAGTCTGAGGGCGAGCGCGCGGCGGCGCTGGAATTGGCGCTGGAGGCCTTGTATCTGGCCAAGCGGATCGACAAGGTGTCCGGCGAGGGTCAGACGGTTTATGGCTAGAGGGCACTCATCGCGGTACTCGGCGTACACCGGCGGGCCCGACCCGCTGGCGCCGCCGGTGGACCTGCGCGAGGCGCTCGAGCAGATCGGCCAGGATGTCATGGCCGGCACTTCGCCAAGGCGTGCGTTGTCCGAGCTGCTGCGCCGTGGCACCAAGAATATGCCCGGCGCCGACCGACTGGCGGCCGAGGCGAACCGGCGCCGACGGGACTTGTTGCGCAACAACAACTTAGACGGCACCCTGCAAGAGATCAAAAAGCTGCTCGACGAGGCTGTGCTGGCCGAGCGCAAGGAGCTGGCCCGCGCGCTCGACGACGACGCTCGCTTCGGCGAACTGCAGCTGGACGCGCTGCCGGCGTCGCCCGCAAAGGCCGTCCAGGAGCTTTCCGACTACAACTGGCGCAGCGCGGAGGCCCGCGAAAAGTATGAGCAGATAAAGGATTTGCTTGGCCGCGAGATGTTGGATCAACGCTTCGCGGGCATGAAGCAGGCCTTGGAGGGTGCCACCGACGAGGATCGCCAGCGTGTCAACGACATGTTGAATGACCTCAACGATCTGCTGGACAAGCACGCCCGCGGTGAGGACACGCAACAGGACTTCGACGACTTCATGGACAAGCATGGCGAGTTCTTCCCGGAGAACCCGCGCAACGTCGATGAGCTGTTGGACTCGCTGGCCAAGCGCGCCGCGGCAGCGCAACGCTTCCGCAACAGCCTGAGCCCAGACCAGCGTGCCGAGCTGGATGCCTTGGCGCAGCAGGCGTTTGGCTCTCCGGCGTTGATACAGGCGTTGAACCGGCTCGACGCGCATCTGCAGGCCGCGCGGCCGGGCGAAGACTGGGGCGGGTCCGAGCAGTTCTCCGGTGACAACCCGTTCGGCATGGGCGAGGGCACTCAGGCGCTGTCCGACATCGCCGAGCTGGAGCAACTGGCCGAGCAGCTGTCGCAGAGCTATCCGGGCGCCACCATGGACGACGTCGATATCGACGCACTGGCACGCCAACTCGGCGACCAGGCCGCTATCGACGCCCGAACGCTCGCCGAATTGGAACGGGCGCTTGTCAATCAGGGGTTCCTGGATCGTGGTTCCGACGGCCAGTGGCGACTCTCCCCGAAAGCCATGCGCAGGCTGGGCGAAACGGCGTTACGCGATGTGGCGGAACAGCTTTCGAGTCGACGGGGCGAACGTGATCATCGGCGCGCAGGGGCCGCCGGCGAGCTGACTGGTGCGACCCGGCCCTGGCAATTCGGCGACACCGAGCCGTGGAACATCCCCCGCAGCCTGACCAACGCGGTGCTGCGGCAGGCGGGAGCCGCGACCCTGGAGGGCCCTGTCGGGGCCGGCCCCAGCTCGGCCATTCGAATCACCGTCGACGACGTGGAGGTGTCCGAGACCGAGACCCGCACACAGGCCGCGGTGGCCCTGTTGGTCGATACGTCGTTTTCCATGGTGATGGAGAATCGGTGGCTGCCGATGAAGCGGACGGCGCTCGCGCTCAACCACCTGGTGTGCACGCGGTTCCGCTCGGATGCCTTGCAGATCATCGCCTTTGGCCGCTATGCCCGTACGGTGACAGCCGCCGAGCTCACGGGCCTGGAGGGTGTCTACGAGCAGGGCACCAACCTGCATCACGCGCTGGCGTTGGCGGGTCGTCACCTTCGTCGGCATCCCAACGCGCAGCCCGTCGTCCTAGTGGTCACCGATGGTGAGCCGACCGCTCACCTGGAGGACTTTGACGGGGAGGGGGCGGGTTCTGCGGTGTTCTTTGATTACCCGCCGCATCCGCGGACCATCGCCCACACGGTGCGGGGGTTCGACGACATGGCCCGGCTCGGTGCCCAGGTGACCATCTTCCGGCTGGGCAGCGACCCCGGGCTGGCGCGGTTTATCGACCAGGTCGCCCGGCGCGTCGAGGGACGCGTCGTGGTGCCCGATCTCGACGGCCTCGGAGCAGCAGTGGTGGGCGACTACCTGCGGTCCCGACGCCGTCGCTAGCAGCCGGCAGGTATCCACGCAGTGGTGCTGGCAGGCGGTCGTCAATGGGTGTCAGCGCCAACGACTTCGGCGGCCGGTCAGGGTGAAGGTGGGTATATCGACAAGGAGGAAGTCATGAACAAGGTTCCCGCGATCGACATCGCCGGCGGTGTGAGCATCCCGCAGCTTGGTTTCGGCGTGTTTCAGATCGATCCGAGCCAGACCGCCGCGGCCGTCAGGGCCGCCCTTGACATCGGGTACCGGCACATCGACACCGCGGAAATGTACGGAAACGAGAAGGAAGTCGCCCAGGGCATCCGCGACGCCGGCCTGGATCGCGCCGGCGTTTTCGTTACCAGCAAGCTCAACAACGGCTTTCACAAGCCCGACGATGCGCGCCGCGCATTCAGCAAGACGCTGGAAGCCCTGGATTCGGATTACGTCGATTTGTTCCTCATTCACTGGCCGCTGCCGACGCTCTACGGTGGTGACTTCGTCTCCACCTGGAAGGTTCTCGAAGAGTTCGCGAGGGACGGACGGGCGCGCAGCATCGGCGTCTCGAACTTCCAGACCGCACATTTGGCTCGGCTCGCGGCCGAGACCGACACCGTGCCCGCGGTCAACCAGATCGAGGTCCACCCGTACTTCACCAATGAGGAGGTGCGCGCCTACGGGCGCGACCACGGCATCGTCACCGAGGCGTGGTCGCCGATCGCGCAGGGCAAGGTGCTCGACGATCCGGTGATCAACCGCATCGCCGATGCCCGCGGCAAATCGCCGGCCCAGGTGGTGTTGCGCTGGCACATTCAGCGTGGCGACGTCGTCTTTCCCAAGTCAATATCGCCGGATCGCATGAAATCCAATTTCGAGCTGTTCGACTTCGATTTGGACGGCTCCGAAATGGACGCGATCTCGGCGATGAACAAGGGCGAATCGGGCAGGACCGGCCCCAACCCGGACACGTTCAGCCACGTGCCCGACTAACCGCGAGGCATGCGGGCTTTGCGCTTGATGCTCACGCCGCCCCAGAACGAGAAGCCGTGAATGTTGACCTTCGGCGCGCCCGGCGTGCCCCGGCCCAAAACACTGTGGTCGAAGCCGCCCATGACACCGTGGCCGTGGATCTCGACGTTGACTTCGGGCGGCACCACTATGTTCTGCATGCCCATGATCGAGATCGCGTGGATGTCGACCTCGGTCGAGGTGAAGTCGGCGTAGCGCAGATCCACCGCTCCGCTGCCCCAGAAGGTGAACGTCGTCAGCTTCTTCGGCACATTCCATCGGCCGCTCCGCTCGAATCCGCTCAACAGGGCCAGCAGCAACATGGACGGTGCCGGATTGATTTTGCCCCCCCTGCGCGGGCTTATCGGCGCATCCGGCAGGTCGGCCCTGAGCTCGTCCAGCTCGCGATACGTCGTGGCGGCATAAGCCCTGGCCAGGCGGTCTTCATAGTCCTTCAGCTGCAGGCGGCCCTGCTCGGCTGCGTACGTCAGCAACTGCGCAAGCTGTATGCGATCCGTGTCGGCGGCACGTGACGTTTCGTTACGCGTGTCCTTAGCATCGCGCTGCGCTGGGTTGCTCATCATCCACGAGCGTACGACTTCGCGGTTTTGCCGCAAGCGGCTTGGCTAAACTGCAACCTTCCTCCCAGGTTGCGCCTACTTGGCCGCCTCATCATCACCAGGCCGTTCCCGCGGCTGGGCGGCGGCGGCCCAGCTCGGCGGGCGTTTCTGTAGGAACGCCAGCATGCCCTCGCGAGCTTCTTCGGACACGAACAGCCGGGCCGACTCCTCGGTGAGCCGTTCGGCGTCGCGGTCGAAGCCTTCGAGGACGGCGGCCGTGGTCAGCGCCTTCGACGCCGCAAGACCCTGGGGTGAACCCCGTCCCACGTCGGCGATCAACTGCTGGACCGCGGCGTCCACGTCGTCGGCGGCCACCGTGATGAGTCCGATTTCCGCGGCTTGCGCCGCATCGAACGTCTCGCCGGTCAGGTAGTAGCGCGCCGCCGACCGCGCCGACATCTTCGGCAACAGTGTCAGCGAGATGATCGCTGGGGCTACGCCGATCCGGGCTTCGGTCAGCGGCGACTCGACGATGGCGCGCAACAACGCCGTCAGTTCCCGGGCCCTGGCAGCGGCCATGTCGAAAGGGGCGCCCCCGCTGGCCTCACTCAGGTCCGCACCGGCGCAGAAGGTGCCGCCGGTGTGCCCGAGCACCACCGCCCGCACCGCCGGATCCGACGCGGCGTCACGCAGCCCGTGGTGCAACTGGTTGACCAGAGCGATCGAGAGCGCGTTGCGGTTATGTGGTGAGTTCAGCGTCAGCCGGGCGAACGGACCGCCCGCATCGGGCGGCCCGGCGTATTCGACGAGACGATTTTCCATCAGTCGGGCTTCAGTAGCTTCGGGGCAGGCCCAGCGATGTCTGCGCGACGAAGTTCAGCACCATCTCCCGGCTGATCGGGGCGATCCGGCCCAACCGGGCCGACGCCAGCATGGCGGCGACGCCGTATTCCTTGGTCAGCCCGTTGCCGCCCATCGACTGCACGGCCTGGTCGACCGAGCGGGTCGCCGCTTCGGCGGCGGCGTACTTGGCCATGTTGGCGGCCTCGGCCGCACCCATGTCGTCGCCGCTGTCGTAGAGCGTCGCGGCCTTCTGCATCATCAGCTTGGCGAGTTCGACCTCGATGTGACACTGCGCCAGCGGATGGGACAGGCCCTGGTGGGCGCCGATTGGGGTGGACCACACCTTGCGCGTCTTGACGTAGTCGACGGCCTTTTCGAGCGCGAACCGTCCCATGCCCACCGAGCTGGCCGCGCCCATGATGCGCTCGGGGTTCAGGCCGGCGAAAAGCTGGGCGATGGCGGCGTCCTCGGCCCCGACCAGCGCATCGCCGGGCAGCCGGACATCGTCGAGGAAAACCTGGAATTGGCGCTCGGGGCTGACCAGCTCCATTTCGATCGGCGTGTAGGTGAGGCCGGGCGCGTCGGTGGGCACGACGAACAGCGCCGGCCGCAGTTTGCCCGTTTTCGCCTCCTCGGTGCGTGCCACCACCAGCACGGCCTGTGCCTGGTCGATGCCGGAGATGAAGACCTTCTGGCCCTTGAGGATCCAGTCGCCGCCGTCGCGCCGGGCGGTGGTGGTGATCTTGTGCGAGTTGGATCCGGCGTCCGGCTCGGTGATCGCGAACGCCATCGTCAGGGATCCGTCGGCGATCGCCGGAATCCAGCGCTTCTTCTGTTCTTCGGTGCCGAACTTGCTGATGATGGTCCCGTTGATGGCGGGTGACACCACCATCAGCAGCAGCGCGCTGCCCGCGGCCGCCATCTCCTCCATCACCAAGGACAGCTCGTACATTCCGGCGCCACCACCGCCGTACTCTTCGGGAAGATTCACCCCTAGAAAGCCGAGTTTGCCTGCCTCGGACCACAATTCGTTGGTGTGCTCGTGCGTGCGCGCCTTCTCCAGGTAGTACTCGGCGCCGTAGTTGGACGCCCACTCGGCCACCGCCTTGCGCAGCGCCCGGCGTTCCTCGTTCTCGATAAAGCTGCTGTCGGTCACTGCGGATCTCCTTCTTCTTCTGCCGCGTCCACCCTTGCCAGGACGGCGCCAACTTCGACTTGCTGACCGGCATTGACGTTGAGTTCGGCGAGCACGCCATCGGCCGGCGCGGTGATCGTGTGTTCCATTTTCATCGCCTCCAGCCAGATCAGTGGCTGGCCCGTGGTGACGGCGTCACCGACCTCGGCACCGATCCGGATGACGGCGCCGGGCATCGGCGCCACCAGGGATCCCTGCGCAACCGCAGAACCCGGCTCGGGGAAGCGTGGCAGCGCGAGCAGGCGCACAGGTCCGAGTGCGGAGTCGACGTAGATGTCGTGTCCGTACCGCTTCACCGCGAAGCTGTGGTCCACCCCGTTGTCGGTGAGCACGGCCCCGTCCGGCGTGGCCGAGACCAGCCGCACCGCCGGATCGGCAGGAAGCTCCAATCCGGTTCTGGTGAAACGGTATTCGACGCGTTGCTCGGCGTCTTGAACATTACAGGCGTCACGGAAGGTCTTGACCTGATAGCCCGAGGGCAGGTTGCGCCAACCACCTGGAATCGAGCCGAACGCCCCGGATGTCTTAGCCGCGGCCCGGTTGTGCGCGGCGTCGGCAAGGGCGGCTGCGATCGCCGACAACCGGATCGTCGCGGGATCGGCCAGCGGCGCCGACAGTTCCGCCAGACCGTGCGTGTCGAAAAACGCGGTGTCGGTGGCGCCTTCGAGGAATGCGGGGTGGCGCAGCACGTTCACCAAGAGCTCACGGTTGGTGCCAACGCCGTGGAAGCGGGCGCGGGCCAGCGCGTCGGCGAGCACCAGCGCGGCTTGCCGGCGCGTTCGCGCGTAGGAGATGACCTTGGCGAGCATCGGGTCGTAATGGATCGACACCGTGAAACCGTCGACGACCCCGGAGTCCAGGCGGATTCCGGCCCGCCGGCCCAGGGTGCCGAACTGGGCTCGGACCCCTGGCACGTCGATCGTGTGCACCCGGCCGGCCTGCGGCTGCCAGCCGTGCGCCGGATCCTCGGCGTAGAGTCGGGCCTCGATCGAATACCCTTTGGCCGCAGGGGGTTCGGCCTCCAGCCGGCCGCCTTCGGCGACCTCGAGTTGCAGCTCAACCAGGTCCAGTCCGGTGGTCTCCTCGGTGACCGGGTGCTCGACCTGCAGCCGTGTATTCATCTCCAGGAAGTAGAACTCGCCGTCTTGAGAGTTTGGGTCGGCGAGAAATTCCACGGTCCCGGCGCCGGCGTAGCCGATGGCGCCGGCGGCCAGGCGAGCCGCGTCGAACAGCTTGGCGCGCATGCCCGGTGTGCGCTCGACCAACGGCGACGGAGCCTCTTCGATGATCTTCTGGTGGCGTCTTTGGATGGAGCATTCGCGTTCCCCGATGGCCCACACGGTGCCGTGGGCATCGGCGAGGACCTGAACCTCGACGTGGTGTCCGGTCGGCAGGTAACGCTCGCAGAACACGGTCGGGTCGCCGAATGCGGACTGCGCCTCGCGCCGGGCCGCGGCGACTTCGGTTGGCAGGGAGGATAGTTCGCGAACCACCCGCATCCCGCGGCCGCCGCCGCCCGCGGAAGCCTTGACCACTACCGGCAGCTGCGCTTCGGTGACGGTGTCCGGGTCGAGTTCCTCGAGCACCGGAACCCCGGCGGTGGCCATGAGCTTCTTGGACTCGATCTTGGAGCCCATCGCCCGTACCGCATCCACCGGCGGCCCGACCCAGGTCAGGCCCGCTTCCTGAACGGCGGCCGCGAACTCGGCGTTTTCCGAAAGGAATCCGTAGCCGGGGTGCACCGCGTCGGCGCCGGCGGCGCGCGCGGCAGCGATGATGGCCTCGGCGTTCAGATAGTCGTTCGTCTTCGGTAGCCGCACCCTGGCGTCGGCCTCGGCGACGTGCGGCGCACCGGCGTCCGGGTCGGTGTAGACGGCGACGGTGCCCAGGCCCAGTCGCCGGCAGGTGGCGAACACCCGCCGGGCGATCTCGCCGCGGTTGGCAACCAGCACGCGAGTGATTCCCATTTGCATCACATCCGGAAGACGCCGAAGTTCGACGTACCCTTGATCGGGCCATTCGCGATGGCGGACAGACACATTCCCAGCACCGTGCGGGTGTCGCGCGGATCGATCACCCCGTCGTCGTAGAGCATCCCGGACAAGACCATCGGCAGCGACTCCGCTTCGATCTGGCCCTCGACCGCGGCCCGCATCGCGGCGTCGGCCGCCTCGTCGACCTGCTGTCCGCGGGCCTCGGCGGCCGCCCGGGCCACGATCGACAGCACGCCCGACAGTTGCGCACCGCCCATCACCGCGGATTTGGCGCTGGGCCAGGCGAACAGGAACCGGGGTTCGTAGGCGCGCCCGCACATGCCATAGTGGCCGGCGCCGTACGACGCGCCGACGATCAGCGAGATGTGCGGAACGGTGGAGTTGGACACGGCGTTGATCATCATCGCGCCGTGCTTGATCATGCCGCCCTCTTCGTAGTCCTTGCCCACCATGTAGCCGGTGGTGTTGTGCAGGAACAAAAGTGGTGTGTCCGAGCGGTTGGCCAACTGGATGAATTGCGTGGCCTTCTGCGACTCCTCACTGAAGAGGATGCCGCGCGAGTTGGCCAGAATGCCGACCGGGTAGCCGTGCAGCTGGGCCCAGCCCGTCACCAGCGACGAGCCGTACAACGGCTTGAATTCGTCGAAATCGGAGCCGTCGACAATGCGGGCGATCACCTCACGCGGGTCGAACGGGATGCGCAGGTCTGCGGGGACGATGCCGATCAGCTCCTCGGCATCGAACAGGGGCTCGGTGACTTGTCTGGGCGCGGGGCCCTGCTTGACCCAGTTCAGCCGCGCCACGATCCGACGGCCGACGCGGATGGCGTCCAGCTCGTCAACGGCGAAGTAGTCGGCCAATCCCGATATGCGAGCGTGCATTTCGGCGCCGCCCAGCGACTCGTCATCCGATTCCTCGCCGGTGGCCATCTTCACCAGCGGGGGACCGGCCAGGAACACCTTCGAACGTTCCTTGATCATCACCACGTGATCCGACATCCCGGGGACGTAGGCCCCGCCGGCGGTGGAGTTGCCGAACACGAGCGCGATGGTCGGGATGCCCGCCGCCGATAGCCGGGTCAGATCCCGGAACATCTGTCCGCCGGGCACGAAGATTTCCTTCTGGGTCGGCAGGTCCGCCCCGCCGGATTCCACCAGCGAGACCACCGGAAGCCGATTCTGCAGGGCGATCTGCTTGGCCCGCAATATCTTTCGCAGCGTCCACGGGTTGCTGGTGCCGCCCTTGACCGTGGGGTCGTTGGCCACGATCATGCACTCCACGCCGGAGATCGCGCCGATGCCGGTGACCAGGCTGGCGCCGATCTGGAAGGCGCTGCCGTACGCCGCCAGCGGGCTCAGTTCCAGAAAGGGGGAGTCCGGGTCGACGAGCAGCTCGATGCGTTCCCGCGGCGTCAGCTTGCCGCGGCCATGGTGACGCTCGACGTACTTGGGGCCGCCGCCGGCAAGCGCTTTGGCCAGTTCGGCGACGATCTCCTCGAGCCGCGAGTTGGCCGCCGCGGCCGCGTCGGTGAACGTCGCGGCGTTGGGATCGATGGTCGACTGCAGGACGGTCACGATTGATACCCCAGACGTTTGGCGGCCAGCGCGGTGAGGATTTCGGTGGTTCCGCCGCCGATGCCCAAGATCCTCATGTCTCGGTATTGGCGCTCGACTTCGGACTCGGCCATGTACCCCATCCCGCCGAACAGCTGGACGGCTTGGTTGGCAACCCATTCGCCTGCCTCGACGGCGGTGTTCTTGGCGAAACACACCTGCGCGATCAGGTCGGTCTCACCGGCGAGCTGGCGTTCCACCACGTTTCGCGCGTAGACCCGAGCGACATCGATGCGCCGGGCCATCTCCGCGAGCGTGTTCTGCACCGACTGGCGCGAGATCAACGGGCGACCGAACGTCTCCCGGTCGCGACACCAAGCCACGGTGATGTCCAGGCACCGCTGCGCACTCGAATAGGCCTGTGTGGCAAGGCCGATCCGTTCGGCGACGAAGGCCTGGGCGATCTGGGCAAATCCGGTGTTCTCCGCGCCGACGATGTTGGCGGCCGGTACCCGCACGTCGGTGAAGGACAGCTCCGCGGTGTCGGACGATCGCCAGCCCATCTTGTCCAGCTTGCGGCTGACCTCGAAGCCGGGCGTGCCCTTCTCGATCACGAGCAGCGAAACCCCCCCAGCGCCAGGACCGCCGGTGCGCACCGCGGTGACGACGAAGTCGGCGCGGACTCCGGAGGTGATGTACGTCTTGGCGCCGTTGACGACGTAGTGGTCGCCATCCAAGACCGCCGCGGTGCGCAAGTGCCCGACGTCCGAACCGCCGCCGGGCTCGGTGATGGCGAGCGCACCGATCTTCTCGCCGGCCAACGTCGGCCGGACGAAAATGTCGATCAGCCGCGCATCGCCGGAGGCGATGATGTGCGGCACCGCGATCGCGCAGGTGAACAGCGACGCGAAAACGCCTCCGGGCGCGCCGGCCTGATGCAATTCCTCGCAGATGATCAACGAGTCGGCGCCGTCTCCGCCGCCACCGCCGACCGCTTCGGGAAAGTTCGCGCCCAGCAGCCCGGCCGCCCCGGCGCGCCGGTGCAGGTCGCGCGGCAGGTCGCCGGTGCGCTCCCACTCGTCGATGTTCGGCAGGATCTCGCGTTCCGTGAACGAGCGCACCGTCTTTCGCAGCTGTTCGCGCTCGGGTGTATTCCAGATGGTCACAACAACCCCTCCGGGATATCGACGTGGCGGCCGCGCAGCCATTCGCCCAGCCCCTTGGCCTGGGGATCGAAGCGCGCCTGATAGGCGACGCCCAGGCCCAGGATGCCGTCAATGACGAAGTTCACCGCGCGCAAATTCGGCAGCACGTGGCGGGTCACGTCGAAGTCCGCCGCCTCGGGCAGCAACTCCTTGAGCAGCTCGACGGTCAGCGTGTTGGCAAGCCAGCGCCATTGGTCGTCGGTGCGTACCCAGACCCCGACGTTGGCCGAACCGCCCTTGTCGCCGCTGCGCGCCCCCGCGATGCGGCCCAGCGGAACCCTGCGCACCGGACCGGCCGGCAACGGCTCGGGCAAGGGCGGGGGATCGGCGGGCGCGAGTTCCAAAGTATCGGTGGCGCAAGGGATGTCGACGCGGCTGCCATCGGCGTGCACAGCGACGTGCGGCACCTGCTTGGCGTCGACGTAGCCCGGGGTGAACACGCCGTACACCTGACCTTCGCCCGGCGGGGCGGTCACATGAAACCCCGGGTAGCTGGCAAGCGCCAATTCAACTGCGGCTGAGGAGAATTGGCGCCCGACGTTGGCGGGGTCGGGATCGCGGACGACGCAGTGGAGCAACGCGCTGGCGGCCTCTTCGGTGTCCGCGTCGGTGTGATCGGTGCGGGCCAGGGACCACTGCAGCTCGGCCGGCTTGACGGTGAGCGCGGCCTCGAGCTGCCGGCGGACCAGGTCGGCCTTGGCCTCGATGTCCAGGCCGGTCAGCACGAAGGTCATGGCGTTGCGGAAACCGCCGATGCTGTTCAGCGACACCTTGTACGTGGGCGGCGGTGGTTCGCCGAGCACGCCGCTGATGCGCACCCGGTCGGGGCCGTCCGCGGACAGCTCGACGGAGTCCATCCGGGCGGTGACGTCGGGGTTGGCGTAGCGGGCGCCGGTTATCTCGTAGAGCAACTGCGCTGTGACGGTGTCGACGCTGACCAGACCGCCGGTTCCGGGATGCTTGGTGATCGTCGACGAGCCGTCGGCGTACACCTCGGCCAGCGGGAAACCCGCGTGGCTCAGGTCGGGAATTTCAGTGAAGAACGAATAGTTGCCGCCGGTGGCCTGGACACCGCATTCGATGACATGCCCGGCGACCACGGCGCCCGCGAGTTGGTGGTAGTCCGTGCGGCCCCAGCCGAAGTGCGCCGCCGCCGCCCCGACGATCACCGAGGCGTCGGTGACCCGGCCGGTGACGACGACGTCGGCGCCGTCGTTGAGGCAATCGACAATGCCCCACGCGCCCAGGTACGCGTTTGCGGTCAGGGGGGTGCCCAGGTCGAGTTCGGCCGCGCGTGGCTGCAGGTCGTCACCTTCGACGTGGGCGATCCGGGCCGGGACGCCAAGGCGCTCGGCCAGGGCGCGGATCGCGTCGGCCAGCCCGGCGGGGTTGAGACCGCCGGCGTTGGCAACGATGCGAACGCCGCGGTCGCGCGCCTCACCCAGGCAGTCTTCGAGTTGAGTCAGGAAGGTCTTGGCGTAGCCGCGGTCGGGGTGCTTCATCCGGTCGCGTCCCAGGATGAGCATGGTGAGCTCGGCCAGGTAGTCGCCGGTGAGGTAGTTAAGGTCGCCGCCGATAAGCATCTCGCGCATCGCCGAGAGCCGGTCGCCGTAGAAGCCGGAGCAGTTCGCGATACGCACGGCACCAGAGGCTCCAGCCGCAGAAGCCATGCGTGTTCTCCCTTCATTGGGATTATCGGTGGGCTCAACCAACCAACCGGTAGGTCAGCATAGCCGGATGCCGACTGCGGTGCGAACCCCGGTCGCCGCCCATTTTGGACGACCAGCAGGTCACCGACTATCCTTAACCGGAATTGTCGCCGCTCGGCCCACCGGCCATGCCGCGCGACAGAGACCCGAAAGCCCCGACTGAGGAGTTAGGCCCGACCATGGCCGTACCCAAGCGCAGGATGTCGCGCGCGAACACCCGAAGCCGTCGCGCGCAGTGGAAGGCCGCCAAGACCGAGCTCGTCGGCGTGACGGTGGCGGGCCAGAAGCACAAGGTGCCGCGCAGGCTGCTCAAGGCGGCCCGCCTTGGCCTCATCGACCTCGACCGCCGTTAATCTCGGCAAATACCCGGCGCGCCTCTCAGGCCGCTCTCAGGCGCTAGGACGAAACTAGTGGCCGTGCGGATACTTGTCGTCGACGACGATCGCGCGGTGCGCGAGTCGCTGCGCAGGTCGCTTTCTTTCAACGGGTACTCGGTCGATCTGGCTCACGACGGCGTCGAGGCGCTCGAGATGATCGCCAGCGATCGGCCCGACGCGCTCGTCCTGGATGTGATGATGCCGCGTTTGGACGGCCTCCAGGTGTGCCGTCACCTCCGCAGCACGGGCGACGACCTTCCGATCCTGGTGCTCACCGCCCGCGACTCGGTTTCCGAGCGGGTCGCCGGCCTGGACGCCGGCGCCGATGACTATCTGCCGAAGCCGTTCGCACTCGAAGAGCTGTTGGCCCGGATGCGCGCATTGCTCCGTCGCACCAAGCCCGACGATGACGCCGAATCGGTTGCCATGACGTTCTCCGACCTGGCCTTGGACCCGGTGACCCGAGAAGTCACCCGCGGGCAGCGCCGGATCAGCCTGACGCGCACGGAGTTCTCGTTGCTGGAGATGCTGATCGCCAACCCGCGGCGCGTCCTCACCCGCAGTCGCATCCTCGAAGAGGTGTGGGGATTCGACTTCCCGACCTCGGGCAATGCCCTGGAGGTCTACGTCGGTTATCTGCGCCGCAAAACCGAAGCCGAGGGCGAGCCGCGGCTGATCCACACGGTGCGTGGAGTGGGTTACGTCCTGCGGGAGACACCGCCCTGATGATCCGGTTCCACCGGCACCGGCGCGCTCCGCTGCGAGCCCCGAGCTCGTTGTCGTTGCGCTGGCGGGTCATGCTGCTGGCGATGTCGATGGTGGCGATGGTCGTCGTGCTGATCTCGACCACGGTGTATGCGGTGGTTTCGGCGCAGCTGTACGGGGCCGTCGACAATCAGCTCGACAGCCAGGCGCAGTTTCTCGCCAACGGCGGCCTGTTGGAGGCGGACCCTTACACCGCAATCCAGGGCATCGGCTACTCGGGAGTCAACGCGATGTTCGTGGGTCCGGGCAAACCGGGCTATCTGGCCCATGTGCCGGGCCAGACCATGCCGATCGGGCCGGAGGAGCACGCGGTCATCCGCGGCGAGTTGGTCATGTCCAAGCGCACGGCATCCGATCAGCGGATATTGGCGATTCACATGCATAATGGCAGCTCGCTGATCATGTCCAAGAGCCTCAAGCCGACCGAGGCCGTGATGAACAAACTCAAGTTGGTACTGCTGATCGTCGGCGGCATCGGCGTCGCGGTCGCCGCGGTTGCCGGAGGAATGGTCACCCGGGCCGGATTGCGTCCGGTCGGTCGGCTCACCGAAGCGGCGGAACGGGTCGCGCGTACCGACGACCTGCGGCCCATCCCGGTTTTCGGCAGCGACGAATTGGCCAGGCTCACCGAGGCCTTCAACTTGATGCTGCGGGCTTTGGCCGAGTCCCGGGAGCGGCAGGCGCGGCTGGTCACCGATGCCGGACACGAATTGCGGACCCCGCTGACGTCGCTGCGCACCAATGTCGAGCTGCTGATGGCCTCGATGGAGCCGGGGGCACCCCCCCTACCCGAGCAGGAGATGGTCGGCCTGCGCGCCGACGTGCTCGCGCAGATCGAGGAATTGTCCACGCTGGTAGGCGATTTGGTGGATCTCACCCGCGACGACGCCGGTCAGGTGGTGCACGAGTCGGTCGACATGTCCGAGGTGATCGAACGCAGCCTGGAGCGAGTTAGGCGGCGGCGCAACGACATTCACTTCGACGTCAAGGTGGTCCCCTGGCAGGTCTACGGCGACGGCGCCGGGCTGTCGCGCGCGGTGCTCAACCTCATGGACAACGCGGCCAAGTGGAGTCCGGCCGGTGGCCACGTCGGTGTCACGATGAGGCAACTCGACCCGTCGCACGCCGAGCTGGTGGTCTCCGACCATGGACCGGGGATTTCACCGCACGAGCGCCGTCTGGTATTCGAGCGGTTTTACCGATCGACGACGGCCCGGGCGTTGCCCGGTTCGGGGCTTGGGTTGGCGATCGTCAAAAAAGTGGTACTCAACCACGGTGGATTGCTTCGCGTCGAGGACACGGTCCCGGGAGGGCAGCCCCCGGGTACATCCATTTACATGCTGCTTCCCGGCAGGCCGATGCCGACTTCGACATACCAGACGCCTGCGGCCGACAGTAAGATCGAGGCCGAGACCGACCCTGTCGTGCAAGTGGTGGGCGGCGGGGCGAACTCTCGGGAATCAGCGAACGTTATCTCAGTGGACTCTCAGTCCGCGCGGGCAAGGTAGTCCTGCAGTTACTGTTGGAATCGAGCCGGGTCGAGCCGACCTAGGCCGAAATAGAGGAAGAGCGACGTAGCGACATGACGAATGACCCGAGGTATTCGCCACAGCCGCAGCAGCCCGGATACCCCACCGGGCCTAATCAGCCTGTGCACCCTGGCTATGCGCAGGGCCCGCAGCAGCCGCCATACGGCCAGCAGTTCGATTGGCGCTATCAGCCTTCGCAGCCAGGCCAGCCGACTCAGACGATGCAGACGACTCAGTACCGCCGGCCCTACGAGCCCTTCAGCGGTACCGGGACGGGACCGATTCCCTTGGGCACCGGGCCGGGTCCGATTCCCTTGGGCACGGGGACGGGTCCGATTCCCGGGGGCACCGGGCCGGGTCCGATGTTCGGGACCACCGCAATGGGTCCGATGCCCGGGATGCTCCCGCCGATGGCTCCCCCGCCTCCGCCGCTACCCCAAAAGCGTTCCCGCGCAGGGATGTTGGTCGTAAGCGCGTTGGCGATCGCGGTGGTGTCGGCCGGCATCGGCGGCGCCGCGGCGACAGCCGTCGAGCTGGGCACGCACACCGCCGGCAGCGGCGGCCACGGGATCATCCCGGGGGCCGCTCCCAGCGTCCCGGCCGCGAACATGCCTCCCGGCAGCGTCGAACAGGTCGCCGCCAAGGTGGTGCCCAGCGTCGTCATGTTGGAGACCGATCTGGGTCGTCAGTCGGAGGAGGGCTCGGGCATCGTCTTGTCGGCCGACGGGCTGATTCTGACCAATAACCACGTGGTCGCGGCGGCCGCGAAGCCGGGCGGCGGCGCCCCCGGCGGGCCCGGTGGCCCCGGCGCGCCCGGTGCGCCCGGTGGTCCCGGCGGTCCGGGTGGTCCCGGCGGTCCGGCACCAAAAACGACGGTGACCTTCTCCGACGGCCGCACCGCACCCT
>Ga0306925_10001679_pt1 | contig 18457 bp, 15 predicted proteins | sample flu12Cox44000176_FD_203755 | JGI IMG/M metagenome (GOLD analysis project Ga0306925, IMG submission 203755) | Lab enrichment of tropical soil microbial communities from Luquillo Experimental Forest, Puerto Rico - flux8day.12C.oxic.44.000.176 (v2)... | ecosystem: Environmental > Terrestrial >... | reverse complement strand
CGGCAGGATCGAGCAGCAGACGAGGCTGTTCGATGTCGGGCGTGGTATCACCCGGCCGATGCGCTCGAAGGAGGAAGCGCACGACTACCGCTACTTCCCGGATCCTGATCTGCTGCCATTGGTGCTCGACCCCGATTGGGTCGAGCGGATTCGCGTGGACTTACCCGAGTTACCCGACGCCAAGAAGGCGCGGTTCATGTCGGAATACGGGCTCTCGGCCGCGGATGCGGGGGTACTGGTTGCCGAGAAGGAGACAGCGCTGTTCTTCGAGCGGGTGGTTGAAGGGCGCGACGCCAAGGCAGCAGCGAATTGGGTCATGGGCGATCTGTTCGGGGCGTTGAACCGGCTCGGGATCGGCATCGGCCGATCGCCGGTTTCGGCCGGGCAGCTCGGGGCACTGATCGACCTGATTGCCGACGGCACTGTTTCCGGCCGGCTCGCCAAGGACGTCTTTGCCGAGATGGTTGCCATAGGCAGCGACCCCGCCGCGATCGTCGCGGCGAAGGGGCTGCGTCAGGTGACCGATCGGGCCGCGATCGAGACCGCGATCGACACGGTCCTCGCGGCCCAAGCCGACAAGGTCGCCGAATATCGCGCCGGCCGCGACAAACTCTACGGCTTCTTTGTCGGCCAGATCATGCGTGCGACGCAAGGCAAGGCCAACCCCGCCGTGGTCAACCAGCTGTTGAAGAAGAAACTTGCGGGATAGCGGAGCCATGGGCCGCTGGACGCTCGATGATATTGCCTGGGAGCGTTTTGATCCCAGTAAGCTCGATCCCGAGGTCGTGCGAATCGTCAAAGCGGCGAGCCTCGTCGAATACAACAGCGCGGCGTATGCGCATCATCTATGTCGGATCTTCACCGACGATCCCGGCTTCCAGAGAGCGGCGCAGCGTTGGGGCGAGGAGGAAATCGAGCATGGACGGGCCTTGGCGCGTTGGGCTGTGCTCGCCGATGCGAGCTACGACTTCGCCGCCGCTTTCGATCGGTTTCGGGCGGGCTATCAGATCGATTTCGATGCCGTTACCGCGCGCCGCGGCTCGCGCTCGGGCGAAATGATCGCGCGCTGCATGGTCGAGGTCGGCACCAGCTCATATTACTCGGCGTTGCGCGACGGCGTGCGGGAGCCGGTGCTGAAGGAGATCTGCCGCAACATCGCGGCCGACGAGATCCGACACTACAAGCTTTTCTACAGGAACCTGACGCGCTGTCTGGAGCGCGATCAGATCGGGTTGGTGCACCGCCTCAGCGTCGCCCTCGGGCGGATTGCGGAGGCCGAGGATGACGAGCTCGCCTACGCCTACTACGCGGCGAACGAGCCGGCGGGACCGTATGATCGGCGTCTCTATAGCCGCGCCTATGCGCGGCGGGCGTTGACGCTGTACCAACAGCCCCATGTCCGACACATGGTCGCGATGGTCCTTAAGGCTGTCGGTTTGGCCCCGCGCAGCCGGCTCGCGGAAGCGGGAAGCCGTCTCGCATGGCTGGCGATGCGCTACAAGCTAGCCCGGCTGGCAAGAGGCGCGGCTTAAGCGCTAACGCAACAGCCTGCGTTGCTCGGCCGCTTGGTCCTGGAAAGATCGCAGCAGCCGCGCTTCGGGGCTCGGCGCGCAATTGGTGTAACCGGCGCCGAGCGCCTTGAGCTGGGCGGCGTCGCGCGGGAAGGCGGCGTGGTTCAACGGCAGAGCGAGCCGCGCTCCGGCACCCTTTTTGACCGCCTCGCGGATCCGGTCGATCGCTGCGACCAGTCTCGGGTGGTCGGGCTGCCCGCTGACGCCGAGCGAACGCGACAGGTCCGACGGCCCGACCGCCAAAAGGTCGACACCCTCGACCGCCGCGATTTCGTCAATCCGCTCGACCGCCACCATATCCTCGATCATGCAGGCCAGCAGGATCTCGCGGTTGGACTGCGCCATATGATCGACCAGCGGGATCCTGCCGAATTCAGCGGCGCGGCTGCCGGCCGCCATGCCGCGCTCGCCAAGCGGCGGGTACCGCACAGCCTTGACCGCGGCGCGCGCGGTTGCGGCGTCACCGACATGCGGAACCTGTATGCCCTGCACGCCCATATCCAAGAGCCGGAGGATGAAGGCCGGATCGAACCCCGGCGCGCGCACGATCGGCGTGATCCCGACGCGCTCGGCCGCCATCACCGCGAGCTGCACATCGTGCAGATCGAAGGTGGTGTGCTCCATGTCGATGAAAGCCGCATCGAAGCCGGCGAGCCCGATCAGCTCGACAATCTGGGGGTCGGCGATGCCGCCGACATGCGTACCTAGGGCGAGACCGCCCTCACGCAGGATGCGCTTGACACGGTTTTCCTTCATGTCCCCCCCTTAGGCCGCTTGCGCGGATCGCGCACGCCGCAAGCTGGCGATGATCATGTCGGTATCCATGACATCGCCAAACGTATTGTAGAAGGCGGTTAATGACGCCTCGTGCTCCTCCTGGCTTAGGGCGGCGTTGCCATCGCTGACCATGATCGTGCGAAAGTTCGTCATGTTGGCGTCTCGCGCCGAGCTCTCACAGCATACATTGGTGACGGTCCCGGTGATCAGCACCGTATCGAAGCCGCGGGCACGCAGCCGGTCGGGCAGGTCGGACGTGCCCGGCATAAATGCGCTGTAGCGATATTTCCTGACGATCTCGTCTTGCGGCCGCACATCGAGTTCGGGCCACAGCTCGTGGCCGAGCGTACCCTCGGATAGCGCAGCGATGCGCTTGGCGCGGTACTCAGGTGTCGGCAGCTCGTAGGCCACCGACCACTCGCTGAAGCAGCGATCGTCATGCGTCATCTTGATCCAGAACACACCGCCGCCGGTCTCGCGCACAGCCGCCGCCAGGCGGTTGACCGCGGGGACGATGTCGCGAGCGGCCGGCACGGCTGCGAAACCGATCGCGTCGTTCACAAAGGCGTGCTGCAGATCGATGACGACCAGCGCCGTCTGCGCGGGATCGAGATCAGCGAAAGAGTGCGCCGCGCCGCGGCGTTGGATCACTCGTTGGACGATCACGTCGGGGATGGTTGCGCCAATTAATTTCATCGGAGTTCCCAGTCGATCAGCTCGGCGTCGGCGCAAGCGGGTGGATGAGCTTGGCGTCGCGCAGGTCTGCCCACAGCGCCGATGGAATAGGATAGCGCAGAAGCTCCGAGTTTTCCTCTATCTCCTCAATGTTGCGTGGGCCTGGGAGGACCGCCGCGATAGCAGGGTGAGCAAGTGGGAATTGCAGCGCCGCGGCGATCAGAGGCACGGCATGACGATCGCATGCCGCCCGGATCGCGTTGACCCGATCAGCGATCTCGGGTGGAGTGGGTCGGTAATTCCAACTGTCGCGGCCTGCCAGAACGCCGGTATTGTGCACCGCGCCCACGACGATCGAAATGCCCGACCGCTCGCATTTTGGCAGCAGATCATCGAGCGGGTCCTGTTCGAGGAGCGTGTACCGACTGGCCAGAAGGAAGGCATCCCAGTCGCCCCAATCCATCGCTTCCAGCAGCACTTCCCGTTCGTTGACGCCAATCCCGATCGCCCGTACCAGACCGTTACGGCGCAGCTCTTCGAGCGCCCGGTAGCCGCCGTCGCGAAATATCCGCATGACCTCAGAATGCGCTTCCCTGTGCTGCGCGCCACCGATGTCGTGCGCATAGAGGATGTCGATCCGCGCTAAGCCGAGGCGTTGCAGACTGTCCTCGAACCCGCGCATGACACCGTCATAACTGTAGTCGAAAGCCGTGTTGAACGGCAACGGATGCCGGTACGGCTCGCTTGCAGGCGCCTGGGCGCGCGGGCGCAACAGGCGCCCGACTTTCGTCGATAATACCCATTCGTCACGGGGCATGTCGCGCAGCGCATCGCCAACGCATCGCTCCGCCTGCCCGTAGCCATAAAAGGGTGCGCAGTCGATATAGCGTACGCCGCCCGCCCATGCCGCACGCACGATCGCTTCGGCCTCCTCGCGGGTCACCTCCACCCGGTGACCGCCGAGGGTCGCGCAGCCGAGCCCGAGAACGGTTACCTCGAGCGAGGAGCGCCCGAGACGGCGTTTCTCGAAACCCGCCATGTTCGTCATCTCCCTGATTCGCTCAATTCTCCACTATATTCTTCTATTATTAAAGAGGATTGATCACAGGCCTCGGTATGGTTGAAGAAATTAACCAAATTTTATGGTCAAAGACCTTCGTTTATAGTGATTTTATGCGCATTTCGAAGCGCACGCTTCCGCCCGCTGCTCGCGCTACACCGACGGGGGCGCCCAAGGATTGACAGGCGTCGGCGCGAGCGGGTGGAGCAGCTTAGCATTGCGCAAATCGGCCCACAGCGCCGGGGGTATCGGATGGCGCAGGTGGTCGAGGTTAGCCGCGAATTCTTCGGCACTGCGCGGTCCCGGGATGATCGCTGCAACCGCAGGGTGAGCAAGAGGAAATTGCAAGGCCGCCGCCGCCAAAGGCACGTGGTGGCTATCGCAAACCGCCTTGATCTGATCCACACGAGCAACGATCTCGGGCGGTGCGGCTCGATAATTCCAGGTATCACGTCCGGCGAGAATGCCGGAATTCAGCGGGCCGCCAGCGACGATCGATACGCCCGATGAAAGACATTTGGGCAGCAGATCGTCGAGCGGCGCCTGTTCGAGGAGGGTGTAGCGCCCGGCGAGAAGGAAGGCGTCCCACGCACCCCACTCCATCGCCTCCAACAAGACTTCCCGCTCATTGACGCCGATGCCGATCCCCCGCACGCTGCCGGAACGGCGCAGCTCATCGAGCGCTCGATACCCGCTCTCGCGCAAAGTGCGCATGAGAACGGGATGCGCCTGCGGACCGTGCTGCATCGTCCCGATGTCGTGCACGTAGAGAATGTCGATTCGCGCCAAGCCGAGCCGCTGTAAGCTGTCTTCGAACGAGCGCATAATCGCGTCATAGGAGTAGTCGAATACTGCATCGAATGGCATTCGACTTTGCCGGGGTTCGGTTGCGGTCGAGCTTGCGTGGGGGCGCAGCAACCGCCCGACTTTGGTCGATAAGACCCATTCGTCTCGCGGTACTTCGCGCAGCGCGTCGCCGACGCAACGCTCGGCTTGGCCAAACCCGTAATATGGCGCGGCGTCTACATAGCGCACCCCGGACGCCCAAGCGGCGCGCACGACCGCTAGGGCCTCCTCGCGGGTGACTGGCACGCGGCTGCCGCCTAGGGTCGCGCAGCCCAGGCCGAGCGTGGTTACTTCGACCGTAGTGCGGCCGAGCGGGCGTTTCTCGAAATCCGTCATGTTTACCCTCTCTCATTGATATATCGGTGAACATGGGGTTCGCGCCGTCGGATCATCATTTTCTGTAGGAGATGATTGCAGGAAGGCGCTGTGACATGATCGTGATCTTCGGCTCGATAAACGTCGACCTGATCGTCCCGGTCCCGCGGCTGCCACGGCCGGGCGAGACGGTGCTCGGCGGTGACCATGCCCTTCTCCCCGGCGGGAAGGGCGCCAATCAGGCGTTGGCCGCCCGCCGTGCAGGGGCTGAGGTCATCCTGGCCGGGGCCGTCGGCGCGGATCCGTTTGCCCGCATCGCGCTTGAATTGCTTCAGCGAGACGGGGTCGATACGCGATTTGTGCGAATAGTCGAGCCACCCACCGGCTGCGCTGCCATCATGGTTTCGAGTACGGGGGAGAATACGATCGCGGTGGCACCGGGCGCCAATGCGAGGGCGCGGTCGGACCAGGTTCCCAACGAGCTTCTCGGCGCCGGCACCATCCTCGTGGTGCAAATGGAGGTGCCCCTCAGCGAAACCGCGCTGCTAATCAGGCGGTTGCGCTCGCGCGGCGGGTGCAGCGTGCTGAACCTTGCGCCTGCCTCGCCGATCGACATCGCTCTCTTGGGGGAGATCGATCTCGTGGTTGCCAACGAAGGAGAGGCGGCGACGATGGGGTCGGATCCGCGGCGGCTTGCGCGTCGCGTAAGGCGTGGGCTCGTGGTGACACGCGGCGCTGCGGGCGCACTGGCGATCTTACGCGACGGGACGAGCATACAAGTGCCGGCGTTAGCGATCGAGGCGGTCGACACCACCGGCGCCGGCGATACCTTTGTCGGCGTTCTCGCGGCGGCGCTCGATCTGGGCTCGACGTTGGAAGCCGCCCTGCGCCAGGCGAGCGCTGCAGCCGGGCTCGCCTGTTTGGCCCGCGGCGCGCAGCCTGCCATGCCCAGCGACGCGGAGATCGCTGCGGCCGTCGCTCGGTTAAGCCTCTGAGGTAGCGGTCAAACCGCCTCAGCGCCGCAATACACGCGAAACTCGGCCAGGATGTCGATGTATAGCTGACGCTTGAACGGCACGATTATTTCCGGGAGCTGTTCGGGGCGTATCCACTTCCAGGCATCGAACTCCGGATGGTCCGTTGCGAGGTCGATATCCGTATCATCTCCGGTAAAGCGCATGGCAAACCATTTCTGCCGCTGGCCTCGATAACGCCCACCCCAAACCCGGCTCGCTAGTTCGACGGGCAGGTCGTAGGTGAGCCACATCCGGCTTTCGGCGAGGATCTCGGCCTCGTTGGTGCCGATTTCTTCCTTGAGTTCGCGCAGCGCTGCTTGCAGCGGGGTCTCACCCTTGTCGATCCCACCTTGCGGCATCTGCCAGGCAGCTAACGTTGACATATCGATTCGCCGAGCGACAAAGACATCGCCCGCGCTGTTAAATAGCATGACGCCGACCGCCGCCCGGTATCTCAGTTTGCCGGGCATCAGCTGCTCCTCGGCGCTAACACATCCTGCCCTACGCGCCCCTCAGTTGACCACCCGCCCGTTGAACAACGAGATGCCGTGCAGCATGTCTACGGCCCGGGTCAGCTGGTAATCCGCCGGCGTGCCGATGATCGACGGATCTACCGAGTTCTGCTGCTCGGCGCCCCCGTCACCAGAATCCTCCCTTTTCAAGTCCGAGGCAGTAGCAACTTTGGCCTCGCTCTTCTCGGGGGTTTTTTCGATCTTAGCAGCTTCGATGACGATGTCCGGCTCAATGCCCCTGGCCTGGATCGACCGCCCGGAGGGCGTGTAGTAGCGTGCGGTGGTGAGCCGCATCGCCCCGTGGCCGGGCAGCGGGATAATCGTCTGGACTGATCCTTTGCCGAACGACCGGGTCCCGAGCAGGATCGCTCTGTGGTGGTCCTGTAAGGCGCCGGCGACGATCTCGCTGGCCGAGGCTGAGCCGCCATTGATCAGAACCGCGATTGGGAGCCCGGCGGCGATGTCACCGGGACGGGCGTTGTAGCGTTGGGCATCCTCGTTGCGCCGTCCACGGGTCGACACGATTTCGCCTTTGTCGAGAAACGCATCTGCGACCGCGACCGCCTGATCGAGCAGCCCGCCAGGATCATTGCGCAGATCGAGGACCACCCCGAGGAGCTTGCCGCCGGCCTGTTGCTTCAAGTTCTTCATCGCGTTGTTGAGCCCGACATCGGTCTGCTCGTTGAAAGTTGTAATTCGGATATAGGCGATATTGTCGCCTTCGAGATGGGAACGGACAGACTGGATCTTGATCGTCGCGCGGACCAATTTGACGTCAAACGGGTCCTTTCCGTCGCGTCGGATCGTCAGCCTTATCTCGCTGCTGACTGGGCCGCGCATCTTCTCGACGGCTTCAGGCAGGGTCATCCCTTGAACCGGATCGCCGTCGAGATGGGTGATCAGATCGCCCGGCTTTAACCCAGCTCGCGCGGCAGGCGTGTCGTCTATCGGCGAGACCACCTTAACGAGGCCATTTTCCATCGATACTTCGATCCCGAGCCCTCCGAACTCGCCGCGGGTTTGCACTTTCATATCGTTGAAGTTCTTCGTATTCAGATAATTCGAATGCGGGTCGAGCGAGGTCAGCATGCCGTTGATCGCCGACTCGACCAGGGAATCGTCGCTGACATCGTCGACATATTCGGCCCGCACGCGTTCGAACACTTCACCGAACAGGTTTAGCTGTTTGTACGTTTCCGTAGAGTTTGACGTCGCCGCACTGATATCCTGGCGCAGCGAAAGCAACAGAACCGCTGCGGCAACCGCCGCGAAAATACCTGACCGCTTCATTTACTCACCCTATGGCACCCAGCGCGATCGGCGTGCCGGCGACGATGGGGGTTTGACCTTCGGAATGATATCCGCCACCGCGCTCGATGATCAAGCCAAGCCCTGGCTACGTCGTGGCTGACGATATGAGTCAGCTGGCCGCATATTCGGCGGCGGGCGGCGCGATCAATGAATGGCCAGTCATCGCGGAGGGCTTGGGCAGGCCGAGGAGGTCCAGCAACGTCGGAGCGACATCGGAGAGACGACCACCGTCGAGATGACGCACCGCAGCCGGCGGATTGACCACGATAAACGGGACCGGGTTTAGCGTATGCGCGGTATGCGGCTCGCCGGTTTCGGGATCGCGCATCATTTCGGCGTTGCCATGATCGGCTGTGATGACTAGCGTGCCGCCCGCGCGCTCGACCGCGTCCGAAAGCCGGCCGAGGCAGGTATCGACGGTCTCGACGGCGTTCACCGCCGCATCGAGGCGGCCGGTATGCCCGACCATGTCGGTATTGGCATAATTGAGCACGATAACGTCGAAACGGTGGGCTGCGATCGCCTCGACCACTTTGTCAGTCACTTCGGGTGCCGACATTTCAGGCTGCTGGTCGTAAGTGGCTACTTTTGGCGAGGGCACAAGGATTCGCTCCTCACCGGGAAACACCATTTCGCGGCCGCCGTTAAAGAAAAATGTAACATGTGCGTACTTTTCCGTCTCGGCGATGCGCAGCTGGGTCAGCCCGGCATTGGAGACCACTTCGCCAAACGTATCTGAGAGGTCCTCCGGCGGAAAAAGCACACTGAGAAAGCGGTTGAGCTCGGCCGAATACTGGACGAGCCCGAGCGCTGCGGCAAACTCGACCCGCCTCGCCCGGCCAAAGCCGGCGAAATCCGGGTCGAGCAGGGCGGTAGTGATTTCGCGTACACGGTCGGCGCGAAAGTTTCCGATCGCCAGCCCGTCACCGTCCTTCATCCCACGGTAGTCGGAGATGGCAATCGGCCGCACAAACTCATCTGTTTCGCCCCGGCGGTAGGCGGCTTCTATGCCCTCCACCGGGCCCTCGACGCGTCCGCCGAGCCCCTCCACGATTACCCGGTAAGCCTTCTCGACGCGGTCCCAGCGCTTATCGCGATCCATCGCAAAATAGCGGCCGCACACGGTGGCGATTCGAAGGCGTTCGAGGCTTGCGACTTCCCGCTGGAATTCTTGCAAATAGATGGCGGCTGATTTAGGCGGGGTATCACGCCCGTCGAGAAAGGCGTGGATGGCGACCGGCAACCCTGCCTCCGCGAGGATCCGGGCGAATGCGGCGATCTGATGCTGGTGCGAGTGCACCCCGCCGGGTGACAGCAAGCCCATCAGGTGAGCCGTCCCGCGGCTTTCTTTCAGCTTGCCGACGAAGTTGCGCAACGCCGGCATCGCGGCAAGCTGGCCGGCCGAGATTGCCGCGTCGATGCGCGGCAGGTCCTGGAGCACTAGCCGTCCGGCACCAAGATTGGTGTGGCCGACCTCGGAATTGCCCATCTGACCATCGGGGAGTCCGACATAATGCTCACTGGCCTGGAGATGCGCGTGTGGCCAGCGTGCAAGAAGCCGATGCCAGACCGGTGTGCGCGCCATCGCGATCGCGTTGTCATCAGCCTTCGACCGCTCGCCCCAGCCGTCGAGAATGCACAGCACGAGCGGATCGGGACGTGATCGGGAGATCATCGGGCAACCTCCAAAGTGCAAGCGATCTATATACGCGAAACTCCCCATCGAGATAACGTTCTGAGCTCCGTTCGATGCCCGCGTCGTGGCCCTGACAAGGAAATCCGGTTTAAACTGCGGGGCTGCCCAATCATTTTTTGGCTGCCGGAAGCTAGGCTCATGAAGGCGTTGTTTCTCGGTGGAGTTGCGGCCGCCACCGCCGCGGGGATTAGGTCCCGGCTGCCGGCCGATCTTGAACTCGAGATCCTCGACGACCCGATCGATCAGACGCGGCTGCCACGAGCCGCCGCCGATGCCGAAATTTTGGTTAGCAATCACTGGCGCGCTGACTATCCGCCGGCACCGAAGGTGCGTCTGGTCCAATCGGTCGCGACCGGGATCGAATTGATCGAGCTCACAGCATTACCGGCCGGGGTCGCGGTATGCAACGCATTCGGTCACGAGAGCGCGATCGCCGAATACGTGGTCATGGTAATGCTCGTGTGGCGGCATCGGCTGCTCGAGATTTCGCGCGAGTTCCGCGAGCATGCCTCCTGGCGCACGAGCTGGGTACAGGGGGGCGCACCCCACGGCGAGGTGTGGGGCAGCACGCTTGGCATCGTCGGCTATGGTCGTGTCGGACGCGAGATAGCGCGGCGCGCGGCGCCGTTCGGCTGCCGCATCCTGATTGCCAATCGCACGTCAAGAGAGCCGGAGCCGGGAGTTGAGCACGTCCGACCGCTTAGCGAGCTCGACCGCATGCTGCCCGAATGCGACACGGTAGCTCTGTGCACCGCGCTCAGCCCCGACACTAACCGGCTGATCGATGCGCGCCGGCTCTCGCTGATGAGGTCGAACGCATTTCTGATCAACACTGCCCGCGGCCAAGTCGTCGATGAGGACGCGCTTTACTCTGCATTGCGCGATCGGACGATCGGCGGGGCAGCGCTCGATGTCTGGTGGCAATACCCCGACGCGGCCGAGCCGGAGCGGCGTGGCTCACGGCATCCGTTTCACAAATTGCCGAATGTTATCGCAACGCCGCACAATTCAGGGTGGACCGACGGCATGGTCGCGCGCCGCTGGAACGAAATCGCCGATAACATCGACCGCTTCGTCCGCGGTGAAAGCCTGATCAACTTGGTCACCGGGAACTGAGAAACCTTCATGGCCGAAGAGGTAGCAACCCGCGCAGGGACGCACCCCGGAAGCGCGACGGCGGAAGGGCGACCTCAAAAGGCCTTCTGAGGGGCGTCCACCGCCATCAAGGACATTGCGTTGATCCTTGGCCGGTCGTCGCTTGAAACACCGGCGGACTTGACCTGGCGAGCCTTTTGACGCCGCCGGACGACAGGATCTCTTTGGCCGACATCGCGTCGTCAACAACCGATGGACAAATCGGTGGTGGCGCTCTCGCGCGAGAATCAACGGTTGCATCGCTGCGCATCCGGAGCATATTCGCTTGCTACTAACTTGACGGGAGAGCACCGTGGCAAACAAGGAACAGAAGCGGTCGAGCCGGGAGGCCAAGAAGCCCAAGCAGAAAAAGAAGGGAGCCGACAAACGCCCGGCCGGCAAGGGGCAGGCGATAAAGCCCTAAAGGCCGTGCGGGGTTGACTGGGCGTACCCTGAATCGCCGGAATTCGGCGACGCTTTGCCTCGGGCGTTGGCTTGGCGGACGACCGATGGAGCGAGCGAATGGAACCGGTGCGCAAGTCGCCAAAGAAGAGCAAAATAATTTCGAAAGCGCGTGTCAATCACCACGTGGCAGCATCGAGCGCCCGAGCGTGAAATTCGCGGGTAAGAGTTCGGAATAAGACTATGGTTGCCAACGCCTTCTGGTCCGGCAAGGCTGCCAGCCTCAACCACGGAACATATAGCGATGGACACCCGCTCGACGAAATTCACTATCTCGAATGCAAGCTTATTCTCAAGCCGGATCGCTTCACATGCGTGAAGGATTTTCACGAGTATGGCAATATCGTGCGTCAAGCAGCGAGCGAATGTAATATTGGTTTTTTAACAAAACGTGCACTTCAGCTGAAGCCCCGGATCAGAGAAGTCCTGTTCCTCGATACCGCCGACTTCCGCTTCTACAACAACGCCTTTATCCTGCGGAGGCGGATCACTTATGAGGACGGCTTCCCGATGGGTGATCCGGAGATTGTCTTCAAGTTCAGGCACCCGGATCTGGAAAAGGCAGCGGCGGTCGATGTACGTCCTACCATCGCAGGCAGCTACCAAATTAAGTTCAAAGCAGAAGTCCTACCGTTGCGCGATCGGTTAGGCGGATATCGCCTGCTCTATTCGCATAACGCGCAGTTCGGACTGAGTCAGGCACCTGAGGGCGACCAAACCTCCATGCTGACGGTGGCCCGGATGTTCCCGGCATTGGAAGCGCTGAAAAGGTCCGACGCTGAGCGGGTCGATCTTGTAAACCAGGCCATCGTAGAGGAGGTGCTGCAGGATCTCGGTACGCTTGACTTCGGAAGAGGCATGATGACGGATTGCGATGCAGCCTTATGGCGTACCCGCGGCGAACACAAATCTCTGATCGGCGAATTCTCGTTCCAATGGAAGTTCAAACGCGGCAACGAACTGCACCAAAAAGCTATTGAGCGATGCAGGCAGTTTTTCATCGCTCTCCAGAAGATTGGCCCAGATTGGGTCTCGCTCGGGACGACCAAAACAGCAACTGTCTACCGGCTTAAGGGGAATCCGCCCCAAGCGCATGAATAGATCGCCCCGGACCCGCGCCTCAGCGGCACCAGCCGAGCTGGTGGCCACATCTCGTCCTGTCGCGCTCCACCAGATATTCGGCGCGTTTCTAGCGATTGGCGCCACGAGCGTGGGCGGGGGCCTCGTTGCCTACCTGCGGCGCGGCTTGGTGACGAAGCGTGGGTGGGTCGACGATCCGACATTCGTTCAGATGTTGTCGATCAGTGAAACTCTCCCCGGCCTTAACGGAACAAATATAGCAATCCTCGCGGGAGACCATCTGCGCGGGGCAAGAGGCGCGATCGCTGCCATTTTCGGGATTTGTCTCCCGGGCGCACTGATCATGGTGGCCGCGGCAATCGCCTACCGCAGCCGAGGCGACCATCCTGTCGTCGCGGCTATGTTGGCAACCATAGCGGCCGCAGCCGTTGGGCTGAGTTTTTCAGTTACGGTGCAGCTCGGCAAAAACCTGCTCAAGCGCCTCAGCGACTTCGTCTTCGTCGGGCTGACCGTCCTTTTTGTCCACGGCTTGCATTTGTCGATTCTTGTGGCGGTGTTCGCTGTTGGAGGTCTTGCCATTTGGTGGTACCGGCCCCGGCCGAGCAGCAGGGAAGTGACGTCGCAATGAGACAGCTTCCGGTGTTGGTCGGTGTCTTCGCCTACTTGTCGCTGCTGACGATTGGCGGCGGGATGTCGGCATTTCCGGAAATGAAGACCCTCGCCGTGGAGGTTTATCATTGGCTGACATTTCCGCAGCTGATCCATTTTTTCAGTGTCGGTCAGCTGGCTCCAGGACCCAATATGATGATGGTCGCGGCAATCGGCGAATGGGTCGCCGGGCCGCTTGGCGCGCTCCTCGTCGTCATCGCCTTCTTTCTTCCGACTGCGCTGATCACGTTTTCGGTGGGTCGGCTATGGAACAGGCTGGAGGGATGGCCCTGGAGGGACGTCATTCAGAGCGGCTTGGCGCCCGTGTCTATCGGCCTGTTGCTGTCGGGTTCTCTCACCGTGGCTAAGGGCGCGGTAACAGGCTGGCTGACGGCCTTCGTCGCGGTTGCCGTGTTCGGCTTGCTGCTCCGGACCCGGATCAATCCGGCCATCCTGATCTTCGGCAGCGGCTTGATCGGCTTGTTCACATATCTCGATCGATGGTGAGGGCCTTTTCGGCTAATCGGTCTCGGCGGCGCGCGTTCGCGGCTTCGCATGGCGGAATAGCAGGCTGCTGCGTTCTCGGATGCTTTGGAACGTGACATAGAGCATCGGGATCACAAATAGCCCGATGGCGCTCCCTACGATCATGCCGGCGAAAACCGGCGTGCCGACCGCGTGGCGGCTGAGCTCTGCCGCACCCTGTGCGGTGACCAGCGGATAGACGCCCAGGATGAAGGCGAATGAGGTCATCATCACGGCGCGAAAGCGCATCCGCGCACCGAGCGCCGCGGCCTCGCGGATGTCCATACCCTCCTCACGACGATCCTTAGCAAATTCGACGATAAGGATGCCGTTTTTGGCGGCCATCGCGATCAGCACCACTAGGCCGATTTCGGCATAAAGATCGAGCGAGACGCGGAAGATCAGGATGCCGAGAAATGCTCCCAATATCCCGACCGGCACCGACAGCAAGACCGGCACCGGGATCATCCAGCTTTCGTAGAGCCCGACCAGGAATAGGAACGCGAATAGCACGGCAAGCCCGAGGATGGCACCCGTCTGCCCGGCGGCCGCCACCTCCTGATAGGCGGTCCCAGTCCATTCAAAGCTGTAGCCGGCAGGCAAGGTCTTGGCGGAGATGTCGGCCATTGCCGCCAATGCAGCCCCGGAGGACGTGCCGGGAGACGGACTGCCCTGAATCGGGATTGCGCGATAGTTGTTGTAGCGGGTGATGACCTGCGGCCCGAGGACGACGCGGGCGTCGGCGATCGAGCGCAGCTGCACGTTCTCGCCAAACCTGTTGCGAATCTGGATCTGCCAAAGCGAGGAGACGTCGCGGCGGTCCGCCGCCTCGCCCTGGATGTTGACCTGCCAGATCCGTCCGAACAGGTTGAAATTGTTGATAAAGATGCCACCCAATGTCGCCTGCAAGGCGCCGAACACATCGTTCATGCCGAGGCCGAGCGCCTGCGTCTTCTCGCGGTCGATGTCGAGAAAGATCGATGGGTTGCTGGCGGTGAAGGTGGAGAAGACCCGGGTCAGCCGCGGGTCCTGGTTGGCGGCCGCCAGAAGGCCCTGCATCACGCTGTTCATCTCCGAGGGGTCCTGCCCTTCCAGCCCCTCGAGCCGATATTCGAACCCGCCCGTCGTCGACAGCCCGATGATCGGCGGCAGGTTGAACGGGATGATCGTCGCGGTGCGGATCTGCCGGCCCTCTGCAAACAGCTTGGCGATCAGTGCCTGCGCCGAATTTGCCGCACCCGCGCGGTCGGCGAAGGGCTTCAATGTCGGCACGATAAAGGCAGTATTCGGCTCGTTGACGCTGTCGATGATCGAGAAGCCGACGATCGCGAAGATGTTCTGGACCTGCGGCATCTGCCTCAGCACCGCCTCGACCTGCTTCACCGCGTCGCGGGTGCGGATGACCGATGCGCCGTCCGGCAATTGCACATTGATAAAAAAGGCACCCTGATCCTCCTCCGGCAGAAACCCCGTCGGCGTTCGCAGGGATAGAAAATAAATACCCGCGGCACTCGCCAGTATTGCCACGACACCGAATACGGAGACGCGCACCAAGCGGCGTACGATCGCCGCGTAACCGTCGCGGATATTGTCGATGCGCCGCAACACCCACCCCATCGGGCCGTGCTTCGGGCCGCCATGGCGCAGAAACACTGCGCACAGCGCCGGCGACAAGGTCAGCGCATTCAAAGCCGAGATCAGCATCGCAACGCTGATCGTCACCGCAAACTGCCGGAACAACGTCCCGGAGATCCCGGGGATGAAGGCGATCGGCACGAACACCGATAGAAGGACCAAGGTAATCGCGATGATCGGCGCGGTGATCTCGGCCATCGCCTTTTTTGTCGCGTCTCCGGGCGACAGTTCGGGGTTTTCCTCCATGACGCGTTCGACGTTCTCGACCACAACGATCGCGTCGTCGACCAGGATGCCGATCGCCAGCACCATCGCGAGCAACGATATCGTATTGGCGGAGTAGCCCATCACAAGCAGGACCGCGAAGCTGCCGATCACACTGACCGGCACGGCAATTGCCGGAATGAGGGTTGCGCGCAGGCTGCCGAGAAAGACAAAGACGACGATCACGACCAGCACAAAGGCGATCAACAACGTGATCAGCACATCGTGGATCGTGTCTTGGACGAAGGTGGTTGTGTCGTAATTGACGAGGTATTTGAGACCGGGCGGGAACCGCTGGCTCAAGCGGTCCAAATTGGCCCGGACCGCCGCGGCGGTCTGCACCGCATTGGCGCCGGGTGAGAGATAGACCCCGATTGCCACCGCAGGCTCGCCGTTGAGGCGGCCTTCAATGTCCTGGTTCTGGGCGCCGAGATCGACTCGCGCGACATCGCTTACGCGAACCACCGAGCCGTCTGGATTGGCACGCAATACGATATTGCCAAACTGCTCGGGTGTCGTCAGGCGACCGAGGGTCTGCAGGTTCAATTGGAATTGCTGGTCCTTGGCGATCGGGCGCGCACCAATCCGGCCGACCGGCGCCTCCACGTTTTGCGCCTGGATCGCGGCGATCACGTCGGCCGGAGTTAACTGCAGATTGTTGAGCCGCTGCGTGTCGAACCAGATCCGCATCGAGTAATTGAGAGCGCCAAACAAGCGCGCCTGGCCGACCCCGGGTGTGCGGGACAATACGTCGAGCACATTGATGATCGCGTAATTGGTAATGAACAGCGGGTCCTGCTCGCCGTTCTGGCTGTAGAGCATAAGGAACTGCAGAACCGCCGACGATTTTTTCTGGATTGTAAGCCCCTCCAACTGGACTTCCGGGGGGAGCTGGGCGAGCGCAGTCTGCACCCGGTTGTTGACGGCGTTGGTGTTGATGTCGGGATCACTGCCGAGCACAAAGCTTACGGTCAGGTTGTAGCTGCCATCATTGCCGCTCGTCGAACTCATATAAATCATCTTGTCGACGCCGACGACCTGCGCCTCGATCGGCTGGGCGATGCTCGATTCGACGACGGCGGCGGAGGCGCCGGGATAGGTGGCCGAGACCACGGTCTGCGGCGGCACGATATCCGGGAATTGCGCGACTGGGATGCGCAGCAGCGCCAGCGCGCCGGCGATCGTGATGACCAGCGCGATGACGACGGCTAGCCGCGGACGATCAACGAAGATTGCGGAGATCATGGTTTCTTCTCGGATCCGCTCGATGAGGGCTCGGCAGGCTCGCTCGCAGGGTTCGAGGTGGGTCCGGCGGGCTCGCTCGCGCCGCGCGGCGTGACCTGCGGCGTCGGGGTCGCCGGACCGGGCGACACTACTTCGCCGGGCCGCGCCCGCTGCAGCCCCTCGCTGATGACCAGTTCTCCCTCCTGCAGCCCGCTGGTCACAACGGCGGTAGACGGGGTCGATTGCCCGAGCTGGATGCGCCGCACTTGCGCTTTGTTCTGTGCGTCGACGACGTAGACGTAATCGCCCTGTTGGTCAGAAAGCACTGCCGCGCGCGGGATTGCGAGAACGGTAATCGGCTGAACGCCCTCTTGCAGCACGGTAACGAACTCGCCGTCGAACAGTTCGCGCGGGGCAGGCCCCTTCTCAGGCATGCCCGGAATGAACGGGTTGGGGAAGACGCCGCGCGCCGTGATCGTATCCGTGTTGGTGGCGACCGTCGGCGACACGTAATCGAGCTTGCCCCCGTACCCGTAGATCCGCCCGTCCGTCAGACGCAGCTTGAGCACGACCGCGCTGAAACCGCCCTTTGCCTCGTATCGGTCGCGCAGTTCGAGCCCGGTGCGCGTCGATACCGGGAAAAGCACATACATCGGGTCCTGGCTGACGAGCGTCGCTAGGGTCCCGCTGGTCGGCGAGACGACATTGCCCTCGGTGACCTCGGTAGCGCTGATCCTGCCGTCGATCGGCGCACGGATCTCGGTATAGCCGAGATTAATCTCGGCGATTTGCAGCTGCGCCATGGCGCTCGCGACCTGGGCTGCCAGCGAACGCTCATTGGAGAGGTCCTGGTCGACGGTCTGCTGCTGCCCGGCGGGCGTTTTCATCAGGTACTGCGAGCGCGCGAGCTGCTGCGCGGCATAGGTGTGCTGGGCTTCCAGCTGCGCCACATTCGCCTTGTTGTTGTCGACCTGCGCCTGAAACGGAGGCTGCTCGAGCTGATACAGAAGATCGCCCTGCTTGACCTCTGAGCCCTCGACAAACAGCCGCTTTTCGAGAAAGGCGGTGACGCGGGCCACCAGCGCGACCCGTCCGATCGACTGAATGCGCCCGATGAATTCGTCGGTCTGCGTCATCTGCTGCCGTTCGGCACGCACGACGCCAACCGCCGGGGGCCCAGGTGCGGGTTGCGCGCCGGCGCCCACCGCGAGCACGGTCAACGCCAGGAGCCAGAAGGCGAGTTTCATGAATGGCCTGTATTCCATCGGTTTCTCCAAGGCGCTCTTATGCCGGAGCTTTTCGGGCAGAACTTAGGCCCTTCTTCCGGTGGCCGTAGTGAGGAGTTAGCACTCGACTGTAACAAATTTGTAACAAAGACAAGCCGAAAATTGACAGAAGCGCGGCCAGACCGGCCTATGGACGCTCTGCGTAGAAGGCGCTTGCCGCAGCGATTTCAGCCGCCGTCATTTGGCGGGCGATGTTGCGCATCTGTTCGCCAATGTCGTTGTGGCGCGCACCGGTCGAGAAGGCTTCTAGCTGGGTGCGCAGATAGATCGCAGGCTGTCCCTCGAGCCAGGCAGCGCTGGCTTTGCTGTCGACTTCGCCGTGACAGGCCCCACACGGTGCGATGCCGCGCAAGGGTGCCCCGCTTGCGACGATGCGCGGCGGCTCACCCGCGGCAGGACCTGAGCTAGTGACGCGCGGCA
>Ga0306925_10001677_pt1 | contig 18474 bp, 13 predicted proteins | sample flu12Cox44000176_FD_203755 | JGI IMG/M metagenome (GOLD analysis project Ga0306925, IMG submission 203755) | Lab enrichment of tropical soil microbial communities from Luquillo Experimental Forest, Puerto Rico - flux8day.12C.oxic.44.000.176 (v2)... | ecosystem: Environmental > Terrestrial >... | reverse complement strand
GCGATAGGACTCCAGCGTGCTTCGCACCAAGTCGGCTAAGTCGGTTTCGCGGAAGGTATATTCCTTCTTCCCCGCTTCGATACGAGAGAAATCCAGGATGTTGTTGATCAGTCCCGTAAGCCGCTCACTCTCTTTGCGAATGATCTCGTGGTACTCGTGTTGCTTGGCGGGATTGGTAAGCCGCCGCAGCTCGAGGGTCTCGGCATAAAGGCGGATCAGTGCCAGAGGCGTTCGCAGCTCGTGCGAGACGTTCGATACGAAGTCTGACTTCAGCTTGGCCAGGGCAAGCTCACGGGACACGTTGCGATAAGTGAGCCACATGCCGCCAGCCATCAGCAGGGACAGGCCCCCCAGGATCAGAAAGCTGGTCCTGAGAAACTTGGCGCTTATGCTTTCGATCGTCGCTCCGCGGGTCTTCATCCCCAGAACCAATCCGGGAAAGACGGTTTCGAAGCCCCGCTCGACTTCCGGCGCGCCCCCATCCCAACAGATGGAGCTTGCCAAGGGACTTTGGTCTCTGGCTGTCCGCACCATGATCGCCGGTTGCGGATGCGATGTGTCATTGGGATCCTGGTTGGGCAGCACGGTGTTGAGAGCTTGGGGAAAGAATGTATTCGCCAGGTAATCCGAATCGTAAGCGAATCCCGCCAGGGCGGGACGGTCGGGGGTGGTGCCGCGAGGTACGAACAATACCAGCGACTGGTATTGCCACTTGTCACCCCTGGGCACCCAGTTCGAGGTGATGTAAACCTTACGGCCCTCGCTGGCTTCGAACTTCTTCAATTTAAGCGCATATTCTTTGGACCCGATGTCGAACCAGTTCTCCACGCTGGATGCCAGCTTTTTGCCTTCCTCGCGAAATTCAGGATCGCCCGTCCGCCGCGGTTGGGACAAAAAGGCCAATTTGCCCTCGCCTGTCCAGAGAAACGCGTGGGCAACGTCTGCATGCGTTACCAGGAAGCTCTCCAGTTGCTGCGGATGATCGATGTCCGGGAACTTCGCCATGGCTGCTTCGGTCATTTCAAAAGCACGCTCGGCAATGCGTTTTTCCGCAATGGCCAGGACGTGCTGATAGTCCCTTTGGATCACAGCCTCGACCCCTTTTTCGCGCTGAATCGATCGGAGATGCTGCGCACTCAGGAAGATGAGGGCCGCTGCCGGCAGCACCACGGCCAGCATGAGGACCACCATGCGTGGCCGTTCGGACCAGCGTCGAATTTGCAGTTTCACCATACGAAACTTCTCAGAAGGGTATTTGGGGCCCATTGGCCGTGAGCATAAAGCAGCGCCTTGGTAAGTGTGTCAAAGCCAAGCAACAAATTGCAACAAATTGTGAACTCGGTTGCCCGTAGGCCGAGTGCACAACGCAAGATGCCCCTCCCGCCATTAAGGCTGAACCCCGGCATAGGCAGGAATCGCACCTCGGGCAACGTTCTTGTAAACCACTCCGCCTTTCATGACAAAAACCACGCGCCGCACCGCTGTAATGTCCTGTAATGGATTTCCATCGAGTGCAATGATGTCCGCCTCGAGACCGGGGACGATGGATCCGATTTGATCGACCAGGCCCACCGCCTGGGCGGCCATCGAGTTGGCGGAGACCATCGCAGCCATGGGGTCCACACCGCAGTCGCGCACGCGATCGATGAACTCCTCGGCATTGCGCCCGTGCGCGCCCGCAACCGCGTCCGTGCCGAAAACGATCTTCAGTCCGGGAGTTCTTGCCGCGTGTTGCACCAACTCGTGATTCATGGGAAGGATTTTCTCCATCGCGGCAAATCCCTCCTCCGTGTAGCCGGGCGTGCCCAAGTACCTTTCCTTGTTTAGCAGGTAATTCTCGATGACCAGCCCGGCTTGGGGATCGAGGTAGGCGCCTTTTTCCGCCATCAACTTTAAGTCGTCGTCTGTGGCTAGGGTACCGTGCTCAATTTCGGTGCACCCCGCAAGAGTTGCCGCCCGGACCGCCTCCTTGTAAGCGTGCACCAGCGTGCGCAGCCCCTGCTTCTGTGCTTCGTCGCAAGCAGCCTTCAATTGTTCCTGCGAGAGGGTCATGGCACCGCCCTGGCGGATGGACTGTGACGCGAAGATCTTGATCACATCCGCGCCTGCCGCTTTTTGCTTCCTCACAAAGGCGCGGATTTCCTCGGGGGTGCCGGTCGCCTCGCCTCGTCCTTCCAGCGGCTCGACGGCGGTCAGGATACGGGGGCCGGGAAGGGACCCTTTTGCGATGGCGTCGCGCAGCGGAATGTCATTTGGTGAACCCACGCTTTGTAAGGTCGTAAAGCCTGCCATCAAGGTCACCCACGCGTTCGACGCGGTGCGATAGGCGTCCTCTGGCGTCGTCCCTCCCATACCCGCATTCTTCCCGTCCTTGCCGAAGCTCCAGGTAATGTGAGCGTGGGAATCGATCCAGCCAGGCAGCACCGTCGATCCGCGCAGGTCGTAGTCTGCCGGCCCGGAGCCAGGGCCTATGGAGACAATCTTGGAACCTTCGACCACGATCTGAACATCCCGCAGCGTGCCGCCCTGGCCGTCGAGCACGGTGCCGGCGGAAATCACGATGTGTTCACTCGCGGCAAGCGTCCGCGGGGTGAGGACACAGACAGCCAGCATGCTGAGAACGCCCGGAATGACCTTCACAGGTCGCATCATCGCTCCTCCTGCGTCTCGCCTTATCGTGATTGTAATGTCGATCGGTGGTATTTCCTTTTCTCTACTGCAGCAGCCGACACGGGCTATGGTTCCAGGGCTTGGTCTTACCGCAATGACGCTCAGGGTATTGTCTTGATGAAAGCAACCTTGCTACCGTCCGCCGACGCCGAGGGCTGCCCGCAATTGGCCAGCTCGCAACGCGAGACGTTGACGGGATCATGGCCTGCCTGCTTCCAAAATACATTGCTTCGCTCAACCGTTCCTGACATGGCTGCGGCCGCTTCACGTTTTACGTACACCGTGCCGCTGGGATAGGTACGTTCCCATCCTTGCAGATCTTCGAGCATCCGACGGTCCCGGTCTGACTGCGGATCGTAAGGAAGCTGCACTAGCTCGCCGCTGTTCACCGAGAGCAGCTCGACCTTCGGCCGGCCGTTATCATCCTCCGCCAGCAATAGGACCTGAGAGGGGTCGTCGCGTCCGAACCCCACCAGCTTCGTGGTGCCCCTCACCGTGGCTACCTTCTGCTGGGTCTGAGACGCAACCGAAAGCCGTATGACCTCTTCATGCTTTATCACCAGGATGTCGACATTGTCGGGAAAGAAAACCGGCGAGCGATAGCCTGCGTCAGCCGTGACTTGTCGCTGTGTATCGGCTTTCAGATCCGTCAACCACACCTGGCCGGTGACGACCTCATCATCGGCGCCCTTTAACGTACTTGGCGTGGCAGAGACTCCGGTGAAACGTAACACCCATTCCCAAAAGGAAGCGGATTTCTTTGGCGGTGGTGCAGCGCTCTTCTGTGCTTGAGGAACGCCGGTAGCCGCCTGCAGGACGGCGATCAGGAAGACAAGGCAGCGGAATCGTCGGCTCGTCATGTTGATACTCGCATTCACCGGCAAGAGGGCTGGCCGGCGAAGATAAGCTGGAATATCGGGTCGTTCCCTACAACGGTGATTCGACTGTCCTTGCGCGGAACCGTAACCAGTCTGCGACCGCCGTTGTTATCGAGGATGAAATATGTCAGCACGTCCTTGTCATCCCAGACCAGCCAGGCGTTGTCGTCTTGCAATTTGTCCAGGTTAACTTGCGCGACGCGCGGCAGCCAGCGGCTGCCAATCAGCATACCGAAGTTGATCGGCAACAGCAGGCATTCGATTGCGAAGAGAAACAACAGCAGCGCGTTGAGCACGCGGGTGCCGGCGGCCCTGGTCGGGCTCTGCAGGGCATACACCAGAAGGGCGGCAGTGGCTGCAATGCCAGCCACCAGCGCCGAGAAATAGAGGGCTTGCGCGGTGTCGCCGGCCAGAAGCACCTTGCCGATCCAACTCGCCGGCAGGCATGTGGCCAGCAGCAAATTATTCAGGAACAGGCACTGTCGCAGCAGGAACTGAATCATGATCAGGGCGACGATGCAGCCGGTGAGCTGCGCACGATAGGGCTGGGCAAGCCAGCTCCGCAGCGCTCTCCAGGGTCGCTCCCGGACCGGACCGGGCATGAGCCGGAAAGGAATCGCGAGTAGCAGGGCGACGATTGCCGCAATGAACAAGAGATTGGGCAGGGTCATGCCGAGGTAGACAAGAAACCTGGACCCGGCAAAGAGATATTTCTCGTCGAACACGCCGAGGTTGGTGGCGACCCCATAGGTGTTGAGCTGGAATCGAAGCGTCAGGTAGCCGAACAGGTACAGCATGAAGGTGCCGAACCCGGCGTAGGCGGGCCATTTACCGGCAACCGAAGCAACTCTCTCGACGAATTCGCTGGTCGCATCAGCCACGGTTATTGACCTGTGAGCACGAAGGGCGCCCAATAGAACGGGTGCTGGTACTCCGGTACTTTCTTCACCGCAAGCAGCGCCAGCTGCGCCGCGTCGCTGGGAGGCCTGGTTTGCGCCTCGCGATAGAACGTCTCCATCCACAGGGCGGTCGAGTTGGCGTCCACCTGCCACGATGACAGCACCACGCTGCTGGCACCGGCATAGAGCAGGCTGCGAACCATGCCCAGCACTTCATTGGAGTGGGTAACCTCCACCCGTCCCGTTTCACAAGCGCTCAGCACAACCATGCTGTCTTTCGGCAATCGCAAGCCGAACATCTCCGCGGCGGTGAGGTGGCCGTCATCGATAGACGTGGGCCTCAACTTCAGGTACGAAAGCAGAGGATCAGTGCTGTTGAAGAAACCGTGCACGGAGAGGTGCAGCAGGTTGTAGTCCGGGCTCCAGTTCTTCACATCCTGCTTGCGGACAAGAGGATCGGTTACGACTTTGCCGCGGTCCCCGGGATAAAGTTCTCCCAGCGCCTTTACTTCCCTGGCCGCATTGCTAATTGCGGGATCGGCTAGCGCCAGAAGACGCCCATGTGAGAAGTCAGGACGACCGCCCAGATCGGCCAGAACGGTAGCGCTAGGAGCATAGGAGATCTGGAAACGCTCCCCGAGGTAGCTGCCATCTTCGGGATTCTGCAGCACCTGGAAAGGAACGATGTTCAGATCTTCGTGGGGAATGATCACCAGGTGCTTGGTTTTGACATCCGGCAAAACCGGGTTCACCAGTACCAGGAAAAACTCCTTCGCCGTAGCCTGGTCGAAGCTGGCGTGCGAATCGGAGAGACTCTTATACAAACTCGCCACCCGCGGGATAAGGCTGGAACGGGTGTAATAGACCTTCACGACATGTTGGGAGTCCCCGCCGATGTGCCAAATGACGATGCCATCTTCGAGCGCGAGGTAGTACAGCATGTCGTAGCCGCCCCGTTTTGCCGCGGCCTGTGCGCTCTCCAGGGTCACGGGAGGCTGCTCGCCGAGCTGGTGCAGCTTGGGCGCCTGTTGCGCGATTTTCTCCTGCAAGGCGCTGTACTGATTCTGCAGGTCGTCCACGTTCTGCTGCAGGGCATGCACTTCGCCGCCGTCAGCCCGCCCGCCGCCGGTGGAATAGTTAAACAGCTTGTTCTGGGCGGCCCCGAGCCTGGCCTCTACTTCCACCGACTGCGCAAACAGCGCCTGGTCCTGCGGATTGTTCAGAGTTACTTCCCGGCTCCTCAGCAGCTCGGCCATGGCGCGGGCCCTTGAGCGCTCCAGCAACTCGAAGGCTTTTGCGTATTCCTTGCGATCGAGATACTGCATGGCGGGAGCATAGTAAATCGAGATGCGGTCGTTCAGATATTGCCCATTCCCCTGGCCTGTTCCGAGCTTCCTGCGGTCCTTCTCGAGAAGACTCACCGCCTGCAGATAATTCTTCAGCGCCTCCTCGTTGTCGCCCTCCATCTCCTGTAGGGCGCCTTCAACTTCGTACGTTTCGGGATCATAGTTGCTATCTTGCCCTCCGAGCTGCTTCTCGTAACCGCGCAGTATCGCGGCCCTCTGTGGATCCTTGCCGCGGCTGAAATGCGGGGTGAAGATAACCTGGGATGGCTTGCTGATTTGGAAGGTACTTGCCGAGAGCTGCCCATAGGTCTGGGCCAATTCATCCTGTTTCTGTTGCAGCAATTTCAACTCACCCAGCCGTTGCTGTGAAACCTGAACCAGGTAGGTGAATCCCGCATTCTGCGCCACCTCGATCATCTGCTGGCATTCATCGAGCGCTGTCCTCAAGGCCTTGGCGCAGAAATCGAAGTCGCGTTCATAATTGCATTTCATCGCGCGGTCGTTGTACATATCGGAACGGTCGCTGTGCATGGACCACAGCAGAAACTGGTCCTTAACGTCATCCTTCAGCGCAAACGAGCGGGTAAGATCGTCGCTGGCAGCCGACAGGCTTCCCATGTGGCGTTCGAGCTCGGCCCGCATATCATAAGCGTTGGCCAGATCCTCTTTCGTTCCCGACGCCGCGGCGAGTTTTACCAGCTCATCTGCGTGCTGAGCGCCCGCGCCATAGTCCTTGCTATTTAAGTCCGTGCGCAGCAATCCGGTCAGAGCCTTGAAAGCCAGCGAGTTATCGTTCGCCTGCTGGGCCAGGCGCAGGGCAGTCTTATAGTCCCCTGCGATCCCCTGCTGCTTCGCCTGGTACTCGGGAACATCTTCCATGACCAACATGCGCTCGATATCCGCCGCCAGGATCAGGCTGCGGGCGGCATTCTGGGCATCTCCGCGATCGACGAACTGGCTATAGGCTGCTTGCGCATCGTCGCGGTAGGGCTGCATTGCCGCAACCTTCCGCAGGTCCCCGGTTCGCCGGAAGTAGCTGCGGTAGGCCTCCATCGCCTGCTGTGCCCGCTCCGTCAGTGCCTTGGGGTCGTTGCCCAGGGGTGGGTCGCGAGCAGGAAGATTCAGTTGTGAATTACTCTGCCGAGGGGCAGGCGGTGCACCGCTCGTGGCCGGCGATCCGCCCCGGGCGTAGGGATTGCCGCCGGCCTGAATCGCCGCGATCAACCATTGGAAGGGGAGAGCGTTAGGCGTGGTCAATTCAACCGTCGGACCGTTGGTAACATCCTGCGGCCGCAAGAGCCAGAAGTGGTAAGTCAAATGCTGGAATTTGATCTCCGTGGCATTTTGCGGCTGGCCGAGGATAATCCATTCCCCGAGAGCCTCGATCTGCGAGCGCTGGATGCGAAAGGCATGATTCTTAAACCGGTCTGGTTTTACAACCTCGTAGCGGATTTCATCGGGAGTGATGTAGAGATATCCAAGGCACCACGAGCCGGTGTGTTGATGGCCGACGGGCAGCTGCAAGGCGCCACTTGGTCCCTCAAGCGGGGAGGGATTGGCGACCGTCTGTGCGCCAAGCGAACAACAACATGCGGCCAGAAAGAGCAGCCCTAGAAAAGTAGTACCGTTGTTGAGATGACCCATACATCCTCCAACGGCGGACGTCGCTTGTCGTTCTAAAGCCCGATGCTGGATTGTAACCCTAACTTACAAATCCGCAACAGACGCAACAGACTCTGCCCACTCGGAAGTGGGGTGGTTCCGGAAGAGATTCGGCAATTCTGCGGTCAAGAAAGGGCTCCGGAGGAGTCAGAATAGGTTCCGGCTGTGCAGGGTCGCTACCCGTGATCGGAAACGCCTCGTTGTCGATGAGGAGACCAGGAGGTAAGGTTGCGGCGAACACGGTGCCTTTCCGAGATACAAGAACCCACTGGACCAAGCCAGGCAGATCTGTTCCCAGCCCAGTCAATTCTCTTGCTTACTTCATTGCCTATTCCGGCGGAGTTGTGATTGTTGAAACGTGGCGCTTAGCTTGCCCGCTGTCCTACACGATGCCGCTGCGCACCCACTGCTGACTCAGGACTTCAAGCCAGGTTCTATTTCTGAGAATGTGCTTTCATGAGATGCGATCGTACCTCATCGTTCACAAACGCCTTACTTAAATGGTTATAGCCTAGAATAACTTCGCAAAGGGAGCGGAAGGTGGGGCAAGCTGAGTGCTGCTGGGCAGGCGGTTACTCTTCGCGGAGCGCCTTAAGGGGATCGACGTGCGCCAATCTGCTTGCCGGCAGGTAACAGGCGATCATGGCAACCGATGCCAGCAGGAAGGGTGCGCCAACCAGCAGACGCGGGTCATCGGTTCCAACTCGGAAGGCGTCGACGAGAATGTTAGCCATGGCGGAGAGTATTTTGACCATCGCGAACGCTCCCAAGAAACCAAGGACCGTCCCGACGAAGGTAAGTGCAGTGCCTTCGCGCAGCACCAGTCGCAGCACCTGCCCCTTGCTCGCGCCCACTGCCGTGCGAATTCCGATTTCCTTGCGCCTTTGTGCCACCGCATACGCCGTAACCCCAGCGAGTCCAATGGCAGCCAAAACCAGGCCGAATACTCCAATGGAGCCGTAGGTACGGAGGGCGAAGCGCAGGTCGGACTGGCTGTAATCCAGAAATTGGCTGAGGTTTTGGGCGTTGAAGAGGGTCAGGTTCGGATCGATGGAAGTGACCTCGCGCTGAACAACGTTCCGTGGATCGGCTCCGCCATCCGAGCGCACCATAATGGTCAAGCCACCGGCCGGCGGCCGCAAGAAATCGCGAGTCGTCAGAGGTAAATAGATCACCGATTGCCAGACCCCGATTCCGTTCTTCAAGTCGCGAACTACGCCAATGACTTCATAGGACCGCCGATCATCCCTGAGTCGCCTGCCGATCGCGTTCTGCTTCCCGAAGAATCCACGCGCGGCACTCTCATTCAGCACTACGGGCAGCGAGGAGTTCCGCAACGCTCCTGCGTGGGTACGTTGATCCAGGTCTACGAACTCGCTGCCGGCCAACATCGACTCGCTCAAGGCGGCAAAATAGCCGGCGCCAACCGTTTCTTCAACTGCCTGTTTCTGCACATGCGAGTCTTCCGCCGTAAGTTCGATCTTTGCACCCTCGTTCGCAAACGGGGGCTGGACAGCCAAGGTGACGCTGCGGACTGAGCCGACGGCCTTGAGCCGTTCGAAAAGTTTCTCCCAGAGAGCTTGCGCTTTGCGGGGTGTGTAGCCATCGCGCACTGGATCGATGGAAACCAGATACATCGTGTGGGGATCAAACTTGGTTTGAACCGTACTTACCCTGCTGATTCCGGCGAGCAGGAATCCGGTGATCAGCAACAGCATGAGCGACGCGGCAACCTGGGCTACCATCAGCAAATTGCGGAGGCCAAACCTGCGATAACCGGGTAGCCGCAGTGCCCAGCCGTCTCTGAGCGCTGGAGTCAAATCGGCTTTGGTAGCTTGCAGTGCGGGCACCAGACTGAGACCGATGCCGCCGACGATTGCGAGGATGAAGGCCAGAACGGCGGCATGCCAATCCAGCGTCAAATCGGGTCCGGGCGGTCTGCCGGTGGAAGGATTTACACGGGAGTCGAGCACGGAGAGCCAATATGCGAGAGCGAATCCGGCCAAGCCGCCCAGCAGCGAGAGCAACAGGCCTTCGCTGATCATCTGCCGAACCAGCCGGAAACGGCTGGCTCCGACCGAGAGGCGAATTGCCAGCTCCTTTCGCCGATAGGCGGCGCGGGCGAGGAGCATGCTCGACAGATTCATGCACGCGATGGTCACAACCAGCCCCATCAGTACAACAAAGAATCCGATGATGACGGGCCTCAGCTGCCGGGGAAGCGGCACCACGGTACCGGCGGGAAGCAGGGTCACGCGCCTGCCTTTTTCAACGGGCGCAAGTGCGGAAACCTGCCCATCAAGACGGCGGGTGATAGTGTCGAGACCGGCTTCCGCAGAGTCCACCGTAATACCAGGCTGGAGGCACATGATTGCCAGAAATTCCTTGGCGTCGCGCCGGTGCAGAACATCGTCGGCGAGTTCCGGAGCAAGCGCGGCTGGAACCGTGATGGGGACGAAGAGCTCGGACGGATTCTCGGAGGCAGCGCCATTAAAGTTTCGCGGCGTAATTCCCACGATAATCGCAGGTTGCCCATTCAAGTGAAGGGTCTGCCCCACCGCGCTGGGAGCAGAGTTCAGGCGATGGCGCCAGAAAGCATCGCTGATCACGACTACCGCCGCAGCGCCGGCCATGGACAGCGCGCCGCTGAACAGTTGTCCGTGCTGTGGTTGCACCCCCAAGACAGAAAAATAGTCGGGGGATACTAACTGTCCGAAGACCCGCTCCGGCTTGGCATTCGTTTCACCTGGGAACGTAACGTTGAAGGGGACGTCATTCTGCAATGCGGCCACCCCGGCGAACAGGCCCCTTTGGTCCCGGTATTGCTCGACGTAGTAATAAGAGACAGGATGTTGGGCCATGACCAACCGCTTGACGTTGGCCGCAGCCGGCAGGGCGCGAAAGACTAACTGCAACTCCGAGCCGTACAGGTTTAGCGTCAGGGCAACTGCCACCCCCATGGAAGTGACGCCGACCAGCGCGAATCCAGGCGACTTGATCAGTGCTCGCAAACCGTAGCGCATGTCTCGGCGCATTTCGCTGAGGTATTCGAGCGGCACGCGAACCGCAGTGTCGGCGATGAGGCCGACCAGCCCACTTACTCCACGTCTTCCAGCAAAGTCTTCGATGACGTCTTTTCCCAGTTGCGTTACCTCCCTGCCGTAAGTCAACTGGAATTCGTGCGGAAATGCCCGCGCCAGCCAGCGGTAGATGCGCCATGCGAAATTCATTCCGTCACCGTGGCTTGCTTCACGCGAATCACCCGAACCAATTCCTGCAGGCGCTCACATTCCGCGTCGAGCACGCGCCTACCGAGAGCGGTCAACCGGTAGTAGCGGCGGCGAGCATCGTCGAATTCCGGAGCGGGCCGTTCATCGGATTCTTCGATTAGTTCCGCTTCGATGAGCCTTTTGATCGATCCGTACAGTGTCGCCGGCCACAAGCGCACTTTTCCGGTCGTGCGATTCAAGACTTCCTGCATGATTCCATAGCCATGCTGCTCTCCACCGGCGAGCGCGAGCATGATGTGAAACCAATGCGTCTTTAGGGGGATAAAGTCTTGTGGATCCGCTTCACTCATCTTAATATCTATATTATATCATATCTATAGTTTCGAATACCAATTTCGAATACCAATGAGCCGATTCCGGGTCGCGTTGCTCAGGAGCAGAGCCTCGGGAATTGAATCTATTCCGGCAAAGATTGCGGTAAATGGAGGCTATTGCATGCGCAGGATGCCACCTACGGCACGGGCGGCGATGAGCTGGTACTCACCCGGAGATCAGCCGTAAGTCGCAGGGATGGTCAAAGTGGGCGACGATTCTCAGCGGCGGTGCTTCTTCGTGGATAGACTCTTGAGCGTTAGATCTGAGAATTTATCTCTCAGACGTTCAAGCGGCAAGTAGATCGATGACCTGTTGGATAGAGGCATCTGCTTTTTGGTAGGCAGCTTGGAATTTGGTGGTGGGTTGGTGGAGTTGAGTGGGTTGGCGGTGGAAGAGGCTGTTGGCGAGAGGGCCACAGACGCGTTGGTGAAAGAGGACGAACATCAGGGCAACACGGATGCCGTTGTTGGTCAGCCGATAGGCATAACGGTGGCCGTCGCGTTGCAGTAGGGCATGGGCTTTGAGCTTGCGCAGGTCGTAACGGAGTTGAGTAAGGGTGTAGCGGTCGGTAGTGAGCTGGAAACTGGAGAGGATGGCTTGATGGATTTGCCGGGAGCGCCATCCGGCGAGCTGGGTACCGGGGTGAAGCAGGACTTCCATCAGACGAAGCATGCGGGTGTCATGGAATCTTGATGCCGGGAATTTTGCTGTTTCCTGCAGGGATGGGAAGAGCCAATCGCTGGAACAGTGGGAAGTCGACGTGGACATCGAGAGCTTGAGCTTCGAAAGCAGCGAAACGATCAGTAAAGGCCGCCAGTGTCTGGCGCACGCTTTCCAAGGTGTCCAAGGATTTCTTTAGTCGGAAGTCTTTCAGGTTGTTGCTGAGCACCTGGCGCAAGAAGGTGGAAAATTTCTCGTACATGCGCAGCACGGCGTTTTTCCCGCAGGCGCGCAGCACGTGATGGCCGTGTTCCATCTTTTCCAACACCGTAGCGAGTTTGCCACACATTCTCTTGTGGAGGCGAAAGCCGAACATTTGCGAGAGCTTGTCGGCCGAGAGGCGGAACAGTCCCAGGTCGCAGGAGCGCTCGAAGAGTTTATGGATGGGGAAGTTCCGTCGGAAGACCAGGTTGCGACAGTACTCCACTTGTTGCAAGGAGTAGTGCCGACGGAGGTTGATGGCGGCGCGGTCTTTGGTGGAGAATTTCGGCCTCCTACCACCCAGGTCCAGTGATCGAGTTGCCGGCGAATGATCCGCGGGCTGAGACGGTCAGCTGCCGCCTGTAAGGCTTGCGGATCAGCGGCCCAGAGAAAAGCGTTGTCGTCTTTGCGAAAGGCTACACCCGTGCGCTCCAGTTGATGTTGGATAAAGGAATGGCCGTTGAGGTAGTAGGTAATGGAGAAAGGCAGGAACGAACCGACGCATAAGGCGATTGGCCCCAGCACTTCATCGCGAATATAGAAATAATAGTGGGTATAGCGGGAACGCTGCCGGGCCAGGATGCGATAGTGAGGATCTTCCACGGGGAATCGGGGAACGGCGGAACGAAACGAAGGTCCCAGTTCCATGCTCTTGAGGATGAAGTAGACGCCGAACTGCTGGCGGCGCTGCATGCGTCGCAGGTAGGGCCGGACGTAGTCTTCCTTGCGGACGCCCTTCTGGGCCCACTCCATAGGAATTTTACGTTTCTTGGCAAAGGCTTCGACCCAGCGGTGGTAATCATTGGTGCGCTGCCGCAAGATTTCTTTGCTGATGGTCTTGATCTGGTTGACGTCGCGGAAGAAGTGGACGATGTTCTCCGGACGAGTGAGCAAGGGCAGATGGCCGAGGATGACGATGCGGTCGAAGCAGTGATATACCAAGGCCAGCAGGCTGCCAAACAGCTTTGCAATGGTCTCCATCGGTTCCCTCCGTTGACTCTTGCGTCGACAACAAGATCATCGGACAAAGAACCGATGGGGATCAAAATTTCAAAGATCTTTGGATAGAGTTAGGGAGGACGTTGAACTTCTGCGGAACCATAGCGGACGAAACAGGGAGCAACGGACTGCGTTTCGAAGCGAGCTCTCGATCACCAATGGTTCTGGTTACAGCTTCGTCATGCGCCCAGTTTTCACCCCGATCGGTGGCTGAGAGGGCCTCCACCGCAATGTCGTTTGGCGCGTCTACTTTTTGACCCTCTGAGGCAGAGAACCTATACCCTTGGCGGTCTGCCGGCATACTGCTTGACTGAAAAGGGCGGCGGGCGGCGCCGCCGCGTGAAGAACGAGCGGCTACCGCGCCGAGGGACCTATCTCTTACGACGGCCCAAACCGAGCAAACCAATCAGACCGGTACCCAGCAAGGTCAACGTAGCCGGTTCCGGCGTAGGTGCCGAGAGAGAGCCGAAGAGCCCACCCGTCTGAGCGAGCGTCAGACCGGATGTGAAGTACAAAACACCCGGAGTACCCCCGCTGCCGCCGACCCCGAAATTCAGACTCCACAGGGCCGGCTCAGCAAAGGGAGTGCCACCGGTTACATCGAGCGTTCCCACGAATTTCCCTGATGTCGGATTGAAGGCGTTGATCCAGCCATTGCCGAAATTGCCGACCAGTAGGTCTCCGCTAAATTGCCCGAAGTTGGAAGGCGCCAGAGCGATGCCCCAGGGAACATTGAGCGGGCTAAGCGGACCGTTCGAGATGAGCCGCTTCACGAATCCCCCATTGGTGTTAAAAACGTCCACCACGCCGTTGCCTGATCCCACCACGGGCATCCCGTTGGAGCCGATGGGGGCGTATTCGGCGTACAAACTGCCGTTCACGGTTTGAATGTTGTAAGGATGGTACGCCGTCGGCAGATTGGGATCGGTAAAGGAGCCCGACAAGGTCACTTGGGTATAGCTACTGTTGAAGACGTCAATCTTGCCTTGCATGAAGTCGGCAGCGTAGAGGAAAGTACCGGCCGAGTTTTGCGCCAGACCTGTGAAAACGGCTCCCGGGACAGTGGCCTCGGTGACCGCGCTCGTGAGTGTAGGCGTGCCGTTCCAACCCGCAATGTTGCCGCCCAAGGTCGCGAAGATGAAGAAAGCCGGCGTCCCGTTCACGTTAAAGCCGCTAGTGTTTGGTACGATCCCGGTGGGATTGCCTCCTGGGATGCTGACGACGAGCGACTGCGGCGTGCCCGGTGGGGTTGAGTACAGCGTCGACACACCCGTCCGCTGATCCGAGACCCAGAAAGGACTGCCACCATTGCTGACGTTTCCCCAGGGATTCACCAGATTCGGGTCCGTAGAGTTTGAAACGATATTAGTTTGCATGTAGAGAGTACCGCCCATGAGGGTGGGCGTAACCGCTAGGAGCAGAGTGAGCACGGCAGCCACCATCAGGGTCGGCCGCTTCGAGCCTATGAAATTTGCTGGCATGTGTCCTCCCGGTTAAGTCGAGTGAAGTTGTCGTAATGCTCTTGGGCCACGCAGGAAAACGGCCACCAGGGTCACCTGGCGCCGGCACTTGGAATGCAGGACATGAGATCGCTCCCCCTGTCGTTGCGGTTAAACCAGGCTCTCCGTCGCATGGTGGGATGCCGGCGAGAGCAGCTATCTAGGAGTTGCGAAGTCGACGCGCCAAAATCGTACCACTCTTTGAGGAACACTGGTTCCAGCGGCACCGATGCCGCTGCAATATTTGCAAAAAGTTGACAAATTAGCCCGCTATTCCTGCGAAAACCGGATGGCTCACACCTTACTCTTTATTATTCCTTTGCTCCTGGACTTTTGGGTGGGGGGAACTTCGACAGCCCTGTCGTGGATATTGAAGAAACAGTTGAATAGCTGCAGTACTTCTTCAGATAACCAGAAACGTCTACGAGGCCTGCGTTCGGTCTCCATCAGCTCTCTCGATTGAACAAACACGCTGTGATGTGAGACGCCGTCAATGCGTAATGCAGCGTGATGACAGGAGTACGGGACGAAGGCAGCCAAGGGCGTATACTCCTCACGAAAACGAGGGAGGTCGGTGATGTTTCAGGGAGGCCGGCCGGTTCCCCTGGCGACTCTACTGTTGTTCGCGGTTCTCGCAGCATGCCAGAAGGACGCGCCGGTTGCTCCTTCCCTTGCGGCTACGAACCAAGCTGGGGCTGCCCAGGCGCTTGATGTCAAGGAGTCGGTTGAGGCATACCTCTCCAAGATGCCGCCTGAGCAGCGCGCCCGTTCCGATGCCTATTTCGAGGGCGGGTACTGGCTGCTACTGTGGGATTTCCTTTCCACTGTAGTCGTAATGTGGTTGCTACTACGCTTCCGTTGGTCGGCGGGAATGCGCAATCTGGCCGAGCGCCTCACTCGCCTCCGCCCTCTGCAGACGGCGCTCTATTGGATTCAGTTCATCGTTGTCGTGTCCCTGGTGACCTTTCCCCTCAGCGTATACGAAGGTTATTTCCGGGAACACAAGTATGGCCTTCTGAATCAGACCTTCGGTCCCTGGCTGCGGGATCAGATCGTGATGCTGATGGTTAGCGTGGTGCTGGGAGCCATCCTGGTGGTGCCATTGTTTGAGTTGCTGAGACGCCTGGGGAAGAGCTGGTGGGTGTGGGGCGCCGCTCTGACCGTCGTTTTTGCCGCGTTTGTACTTCTGATCGCTCCGGTTTACATATTTCCATTGTTCAACAAGTACACGGCTTTGACGGATCCGCGAATCAAGGCTCCGATTCTCAGTATGGCGCGAGCGAACGGCATTCCTGCCACCGACATCTACGAGTTCGATGCCTCGCGGCAGTCGAATCGGGTAAGCGCCAATGTCAGTGGGTTCGTCGGGACAACACGGATTTCGTTGAACGACAATCTGCTAAAGCGCTGCACGCTGCCTGAGATCGAGACGACCATGGGGCATGAAATGGGCCACTACGTACTCAACCATGCGTACAAGGGACTGGTCATGATCGGAGTGCTGATCGTGATCGGGTTCGCCTTCCTGAACTGGGGGATCAACTTTAGCCTCACGCGTTGGGGCGAGAAGTGGGATTTACGAGGAATCAGCGACGTCGCCGTGCTGCCTTTGGCAGTAATCGTGCTCTCCCTCTACTTTTTTCTCCTGACGCCAGTAACCAATACCATCTCCCGTACCATGGAATTTGAGGCGGACATGTACGGCTTGAATGCGGCCCAACAACCCGACGGCGAGGCCAATGTGGATATGCTGTTGGGAGAGTATCGCAAGCTCGAACCCGGTCCAGTCGAGGAGTTCATCTTCTTCGATCATCCCAGCGGCCGCACTCGCATCACTGCCGCCATGCGCTGGAAGGCCGAACATCCGCAGTCCGCATCCGCGGAAGAGATGGCGAGACCGATCTTCAACACACAATGACTTTCTGGAGTGGAACTCTCAGGGAACGAAAAGCTTTTACTCCCACATGCACCACGGGATCTGTGTCGTCCAGCACCAATATCCGCACGTGGCGTAAGGCAGCGAAGTCGCCATGAGAACACACAGCAAACGCCCGCCGCGGCGGATTGTCCGGCCACTAGAAAACTCAGATCAAGTCTGGGCCGGGTTTAGCTCTGCGGGATACTTCTTTGCTCGCCTCCCGCAGCAAGGCTTCAGCCCTGGAGACCGGCCACCCCTCGGGGGGTGGCTGTATGGGCCAGAAACTGGCGGAGCCGGGGCAACTGGAAGGAGGATCCGCTGTTTGTGCGGCAGGAGCTGGATGGATAAGAGTTTTGACCGAAGCAGCTGGCGGAGTGCGATCGGCAGCTCGCAGCGTACCCGGCGCAAATGGAGGATCGCAGTCAAGGCGCCACCCGGGCCGACGAGACGCGGAAGGGCCGGCGAGAAAAAGGAGAAAGGCAATGCTCCACAGTTTGACTTGCGGCAAGAGTTGTCTTGCATGACGGGTACGGATCTGATCCAGATCGATGGCATCGATGTCATGACGGCGATGACGATGCTCCGCCAAGTGGGATGGGATATGAGCAAGTGGAAGCAAGAGAACAACTTGTTTACCGGCTGAAGCTGTGTACCGAACAATTAAGATCAGTGGCGGCCAGGTTATTGGGAAAGGTCGTATGCCCACCAACCACCGGGCGACCAGCGCTCTAAAAATGGCTACAAGTACTCTACGGGAAAGTGACAGTTATTTAAGGGCGCAGTTCCGCCAGTTTCGAAGTCGGCTGGGGCCTCCGGCATCCACTAAGGCCTAGCGGGCAAGCAGGTCCGTTTGGTCTAGCGCATGCTGCCTATAGGGGATGAAATAGGCGGACCGGGGAGCGGTGTTCTAAGAAGCTCAGCACCGCAAACAGCAGGTCACCTACCTCAAACGAAAAGATTCCCGGCTAGGGTTGCAAATCACCGAAGCTGCCGTCGGGGCATAAACCGACACATGGAGCTGCGGGACTGGGAGTCTCTAGAGAGTTTTTCTTGCCTCTTTCAGAATCCCTCGTATAATCGCGATCTGATCTCAAAAAGAGTGGAGGCGTCTCGATGGCTAAGGTTAAACAACTGACGGTTTCTCTCGAAAATCAACCGGGAAGATTGGCGGCAGTGGCGAAGGTTCTCGCCGATGCCAAAGTAAACATTGAGGCGGTGCTGGGCAGCACGACGGGGGCGCAGGGTTCTGTGCAACTCGTCGTGGACAATGTTGCTAAGGCCAAGAAGGCTTTCAGCGCCGCCCAGTTTGCCTACACCGAAGGAACGCTGGAACAAGTAGAACTTCCCAACAAAGCAGGAGCACTCGCCGACTTTGCGGCGAAGTTGGCCAAGAAGGGGATGAATATCGACGCAGCGTATGGCACGGTGCCCAAAGGTGCGAAGAAATCGGTGCTGTTCCTTGCCACCTCAAAACCAGCCGGGGGGTAGGGCGTTCTTCGGATATCGCCTCATGCGCGGCTGAGGTTGGAAAAACAGGCCGCGGCAACGGTACACTACAAGTTGTGCCTGGCGTTCATCGTGAATGGCGTCCCTGCAAACCTAATGTGCATCAGCCTGGACAATTCCATCACTAATGGAGAAACCTGGCAGGCAAACCGCGAAACCGTGGCTAGCCTCTGGGGCACCCCTGACGCTCTCAAGTATGATGAGGCAGCTTGGCTGTTCTTACAGGAAGCCTCCCACAGCAACGATCCCGCGATCAACTGGGCGGCTTGGAACATATTTGCTCCGGGCGCTGACCTGTCCAGCGTGAGTGGTGCGCAAGACTGGTACAACCAAGCGCTTGGCCAATCCTTTACCAAAGGGGAGTTTGCCAACGTCTACGTCTACCTTCCGATCGACAGCACTCAGAGCTGGGGAGGCACTCCACAGACCTTCCTCGGCGACGCAACCGCCGGGTAGACCCGGGGAATTTCACCCCGAGTCTCCCACAGATCCGGACGTGAATCTCTCGATTCATCCGGCTCGTGCCACCCCAAGGAAGCCTACCGGCTTCCGCCAGGACAAGAAGTTCCTC
>Ga0306925_10001676_pt1 | contig 18475 bp, 14 predicted proteins | sample flu12Cox44000176_FD_203755 | JGI IMG/M metagenome (GOLD analysis project Ga0306925, IMG submission 203755) | Lab enrichment of tropical soil microbial communities from Luquillo Experimental Forest, Puerto Rico - flux8day.12C.oxic.44.000.176 (v2)... | ecosystem: Environmental > Terrestrial >... | reverse complement strand
TTCGATTGCCCGGCCGACCCGCAAGGCCTCCTCATAACGATAGCTCCAGGTCGAATCGAGCATGATCGTGTAGTCGTCGCCGACTGCCTTGCGCACCGCATCGCAGACCTTGATGTCGTCATGCCACGATTGCGGGGGATGGATTTTGTAGGCGCGCCATCCGGTCGATTGGTAATGGCGGGCCTGCTCGACATATTCTTCCGGTGCGGCGTGGATCTCCGAGCTCGCATAAGCGGCGATGTGGTCGCGCGAGGTGCCGATCAGCCGGTGGATGGGCAGCCCCGCCGCCTTGCCGGCAATGTCCCACAAAGCCACGTCGCAAGCGCCGATCGAGCGCACCGTCGCGGAGCGGACGCGAGCCCACAGCAATCGGTTGAGGCGCTCGCGGTCGAGCGGATCCTGGCCCATCAGGATCGGCTTCAGAAAGCGAATAAGACCAGGCCCATCGAGGCTCGCCGGGTTCGAGGAGGTGCCGAGGAAGGCGTGGCCGGTGATGCCGTGATCGGTTACGACCGCGAGCAGGCCGAGATCGCTCTTGCCGGTCGGCCGGACGGTGTGGTGGCCGTAGATCGTCGAGGGAATGCTCTCCCAGGAGAACAGGGTCAACCTGACATCGGTGATTTTCATGGGGCCTCCTCGGCGTTCGCGCGGAAACGACTACTGGAGCACAACTTTGCCGATGACCTTGCGGTCGATCAGGGCCTGCACGGCCTCGGCCGCCTCGGTCAGCGGGAAGCGGCGCCAGATGCGCGGCTTGAGTTTACCTTGCGCAGCCAGATTGAGCAGTATCTTCGCGTTGGCGGCGGCGATTTCGGGGTGGGCTTCATTGAGCCCGCCGATCCGCACCCCAATGGCCTCGATTCCCTTGATCAATAAGTAGTTGGTGCGGGCGAGCGCCGGCGGGCCGCCGAGAAATCCGAGGATCAGGATGCGCCCGGCCCAGGCCAGGCAGCGCAGCGATTCCTCGAACGTCGGACCGTTGACCGGGTCGTAGATGATGTCGACGCCGCGGCCTCCGGTCAGCTCCATGACCTTGTCGCGGAATCCGGCCTGGTAATCGATTGCGTGGTCCGCGCCCTCGGCCAGGCAGACGGATCGCTTCTCTTCGGTGCTCGCCGTCGCGATGACCTCGCTGCCGAACAGTTTGGCGATCTGGATCGCCGGGATGCCGATGCCGCCGGCAGCACCGTGGATCAGCACCCGGTCGCCCTTCTCGAGCCGCCCCCGCTGCAATAGCGCGTGATAGGCGGTGCTGTAGGCGCCGCGAAACACGGCGGCCTCCTCGAGGCTCAAGCCGGCCGGAATGGGGTCGCAATTTTCGGCGCCGGCATTGCCCAGCTCGGCGAACGCGCCCAACCGATGCCGGCTCATCACCCGGTCTCCGATGTTGAACCGGGTCACATCGGGGCCGATGGCGATCACTTCGCCGGCCGCCTCGCTCCCCGGGATAAAGGGTGGTTCCGGCCGGAACTGGTATTTGCCGGCGAGCATCAAGACGTCGACATATTGCGCGCCGCGCGCCCCGATCTTGACCGTCACCTCGCCGTCACCCGGTGCCGGCGGATCCGGGACCTCGCGCAGGGCAAGCACCTCGGGACCGCCGAACGCCTCGCAGACGACCGCCTTCATCACGCCCGATCCTATTCGGCGGCCTCAGCTCGGGCAGGCGCTTGATATTCCGAACGCAGCTTCTCCATGACCTCCCAATTCGTGTAGCGGGTGAAACCATTCTCATCAAAAAACAGGACGGCGCCGGTGCAGATGAACAGGTAGGTCGTGTCTTCGAGCGCCGTCGTCGCATCGTGCAAAATGCCCGAGGGCTCGTACACATAGTCGCCGGCGTTCAAGACACCGTTGCGGACCTGAAGCTTGCCCGAAATCACATAGGCGTGCGCCCCGGCGAGATGCTTGTGCGGCGGTGCCGTGTAGCCCTTTTTCCAATGATGCAGGGATGCCCAAGTGCCGGTCTCGCGGCCGACCCACAGCACTTTCACGGCGGACATCGGGGATTGCTGAATCCACGGTGCCTCCGACCGCACGAGTGTGTCCTGAATATCCTGGAAGACGGGTCTGATATCCTGCGGAAGCGGCATGTCTGCTCCTCTCCTCAAGTGGGTCGCAGGGATCACGATAGGCCGCCGCGGGATTGCGGGCAAGGCAGGCACGGCGACGTCTACCGGCGGTCGCTGTGCCCCAATTTCTCTCTCTCGAGCCGCCCTCACCGGCTTTCACAATGCTCGGCCTTGTTTCTGCGGCGGTACTACCTACGGATATCAAGGAGGCCCGGGAGACGCTACCGCGAGCGGCAACACTCGATCGCTGCCGAATCCGCCGCGCTTCGAGGAGCGTTTCTCGGTCGAGCGCGCCCGCCCGCATCTCGAAGGGAGAACGTCATGGCGTTCAAGGTCCAGGTCGGCCCACCGCAGATCTCCATCCACCAGGGCCAGACAGTGCTGATCAGCGAGCAGGACGGCCAGATCAACTGGCCAAGCGACAAGGGTCTCTACTTCCTCGACACGCGAGTTGTCAGCAGCTGGCGGGCCTATACCAATGGCGAACCCTGGGAATTGCTCAATGGCGGCGCCATCAGCTACTACGCATCTCGCATCTTTCTGACCAATCGGTCTTTCCTCACCGAAGATGGCACGATCCCGCCGCGCACACTGGGCTTTACCATCAGCCGGTCGATAGGCGGCGGCATGCACGAAGACCTCGACATCACCAACAACAGCATGAGGCCGGTGAGGTTTCAGCTTGAGATCGCGATTCGCAGCGACTACGCAGACATCTTCGAGGTGAAGTCAGGGCGTATTGTGCGGCGGGGCCGGATCACCACGGACTGGTCCGAACCACATCAGCGATTGCGCTACACCTACCGCAACGGTGACTTTAGTCGCGGGCTGACGATTTCACCGACGCATTTGCCTGGGAAGGCAGCATATGCCAACGGCCGGCTTAGCTTCGAGGTGGCGCTCGAACCCGGCAAGGCATGGCATTGCTGCCTCCTCTATATCCTGGCAGACGGCGATCGTCATTTTGCGTCCCCGCCAGAGTGCATCGGTCACAGCCACAAGTCGAGCCACGCCGAGACGTTGGCGGACTGGCTACAAAACGTTGTCAAAATCCGGACCAGTAACGAGGAATACTATCGTCTGGTTCGCCAAGCGCTCGAGGACATGGCTGCACTGCGCCTGCCGATCGCAGGTACAGATCACATGGTTTTCCTCCCGGCCGCCGGCCTCCCCTGGTTCCTTGCCCCATTCGGACGCGACAGCCTGATCGTGTCACTGCAGAACACCCTGATTTATCCGGAGTTTGCCCGCGGAGCATTGGAGATTCTCGGAACCTTGCAAGCAACGGAAGAGGACAACTACCGCGATGCCGAACCCGGCAAGATCCTGCATGAAATGCGTTACGGCGAGCTGGCGCATTTCAAGCTGATCCCCCATACGCCCTATTACGGCACCGCAGATGCGACGCCGCTCTATCTGATCACTTTGCACCATGCATGGCGAGCGACCGGCGACCGCGCGCTTCTGGAGCGCCACCTCGAGACCGCCGAACGATGCCTATCCTGGATCGACGACTACGGCGATCGCGACGGCGACGGATTCCAGGAATATCAGACACGCTCGCCGGTTGGTTATGAGAACATGGGCTGGAAGGATTCTGGTGACTCGGTCGTCTATCCCGATGGCTCATTGGTCAAAGGGCCAAAAGCACTCTGCGAGCTGCAAGGCTATGTCTACAATGCCTGGATAGGTATGGCCGAGGTCTTCGATGCTCTCGGCAAACCGGAGCGCGCGCAGACAATGCGCGCCAAGGCCGCTGCCTTGTTCGACAATTTCAACGAAGCTTTCTGGGACGAGGAGCTCGGCTTCTATGCCTATGCGCTCGATGGCCAGAAGAAGAAGGTCCTGACCGTCGCCTCCAATGGCGGGCACTGCCTCTGGTCGGGCATCGTGCCCCCGGAGCGCGCCAAGAAGGTGGTGCAGCGCTTGATGGCGCCGGACATGTGGACCGGATGGGGCATTCGCACGCTCTCCGCCAACCATCCCGCGTACAATCCGTACAATTATCAGACGGGTTCAGTCTGGCCGCACGACAACGCCATCATCGCCATGGGGTTCAAACTCAATGGCTTCGCCGCCGAGGCAGCGCGGATCGCGCACGACATCAGCCTCGCAGCGAGCCACTTTCTACTCAACCAGTTGCCGGAGCTCTATACCGCGTTCGAGCGCGACGAGACCACCTTCCCGGTACAATACATCGGCGCGAACGTGCCGCAAGCCTGGGCAGCCGGGTCGGCCTTTATGCTGACACAGGCTATGCTGGGTTTCCTGCCGGATGCGCCGCGCAACAAGCTGTATGTCGACCCGTCGCTTCCGGCCTGGCTGCCCGACCTTACCGTGCAGGATCTCCGCGTCGGTAAGCACAAGATCGACATCCGCTTCTGGCGTGAGGGCGAACAGACCGCGTTTGAGGTGATCAAGGGTGATCCCAATCTGGTGGAGCGCTGCGATATCGTGTCTGAGGTCGCGCGGCTAAGAACCGCCTCCGACCCGATCTAACCCGCGGCGACAGTTATAGGCCTCCTGCCCCGTATCGCATGCGGAAGTCGCGATCCTGGGACTGCGGCGTCGTCGCTGAATGCCGGTAGTGTATCGGGCGGCGCACCGGCCGCACTACCAACCCGAGCCGCCACCCCCGCCACCTCCGTCATCGCTGCCGGCGGCGGCGAGCCGGCCGCCTGGCTGATCCGCTATCCGACTTTGTCCGAAGGGTCGCCATCCCATTTTTCAACGCGCAAATGGGCAAGGGCGCGGTCACTGGATGCTCGGACCTCTATATGGGCACGCTCAAGGGATCGGCGATGTCGGACCCAGCCTAGCGCTGTTCGCCGACCGGCTCGAGGGCAAGCTGAAGAGCGCTGTGGCGCTATTGCCGTTCCGCGAGAACATCCGCACAATCTGACCGACCGAAAGCCGTTTTCCTCTGACACCGCGGCGCATTTTCCACGATGTGAGAGAACTGATGCCGGAGGACGGCGTCGTCTGCCTCGATAATGGCATGTACAAGATCTGGTTCGCGCGCACCTACCGCACCCATGTAGCGAACACGCTATTGCTCGACAACGCGCTGGCGACGATGGCGTTGATCTTACCTCCCCGCCGGCGCGTAGTGGCGGTGTGCGGCGACGGCGGGTTTATGATGAACTCTCAGGAGCTCGAAACGGCAACCCGTCTCGGGCTGAACCTGGTGGTGCTGATCCTGCAGGACAAGGCTTTTGGCATGATACGTTGGGAGCAAGAGGCAGACGATCGGAGGCTGAGCTTTGGCAATCCGGATTTTCTCCAGATACGCCGAAGCCTTTGGCGCAAAGGGCTCACGGGTGGAGACGGCGGACGGGCTGGTCCCCGCGCTGGAAGTGTCATTCAAGGCGGGCGGCGTCCAACTCGTCGCAGTGCTGGTCGATTACTCGGAAAACATTCGGGTGCTGAGCCACGAGCTGCGCCACCGCCTGCTGTGATCCACTCTGATCTTGGATTGACACTGCCCGGATTCGCCAATGAAGAGCTTCTCCCTTGTTCCCACATCTGAAGGTCCTCGGCGCGAGTTCAAGATTACCTGGGGCTTACGCGCCGGCTATGGCCCATCGGGCAGGATCTATGATCTCGAAGAGGCGATCCGTGCGGCCCATCGCTGGATGCGAGAGCGCGATGCGCGTGGCGAACCGTTTCTCTCGGGCATGTTTACCCGCGGTGAAGTTGTCTATGCGGGCTCGGAAACGGAGGCCGCTTATGATCGCGAGCCCGTCGCCGTATTTACCGGCGAAGTCTTGCCGTTCTATGCAGCCGATATAGACGATGACATGGTTCGGATGCTGCTCGACGAACTCGGGTCCGAAATCGGGAGGATCCTCGAACAGGAAGAGGTCCACGTCGCGTATCGCGATCGGACATGGACGCTAAAGGCCGTCGATGAGGTAGCGCGACCCTGAGCCCCTGAGCCTTTAGGGGGCTGGCAGCTGGCACCATCCGCGCTCGTCGCCGAATCCGGCTCAATATCACCTCTCCCGGTCATAGCCGATTTCATGAGGGGTCGACCTTCCTCGGTTTGAGCCTTCGCACAATCCGGGTTTATCAGTCGCCGTCGAGCTCGCCATAATCCGGCAATTCGGCGAATACCCGCCGTCCGCGGTCGATGACCAAGCGATCGGATTGCGGGCGACAGATCAGCTCGTTGAGCGTGCGCGCGTTGAACAGAATGAGACGCGCCGGACCGCCTTTGGCGATCGTCCCAAGCTGCCCCGCCCGGATGATGGCCTGGGGCACAGGGCCCGCCATCACGGGCGCATCGCCGAACGGATGATCGAGGTGCAAAATCCGCACGGCCTGACGAAAAGTATCGACCATGTCGTGATCGCCATAAGCATGGAACGGATCACGGCAATTGTCGCCGGCGATCGCGACCGGTATGCCGCGCCTGCGCATTTCGTGGACCGGCGCGACGCCGCGCCAGCGCGGCGTCCGCTCACCGCACCGGTCCTGAAGATAAAGATTTACGGTTGGCAGCGTGACCACGGCGATACCCGCCTCGGCGCAGAGATCGAGGGTCCGAGAGATTTTCTCTTCGGGCTGGACCGCTAGGCTGCAACAATGGCCACAGACGACGCGACCCTTGAAGCGGTTGCGTAGAACTGCAGCAGCGACATGCGCGAGCGCGGTCGCCGCCGGATCGCCGCTCTCGTCGACATGCAGATCGACGTCAAGACCGCGCTCTGAGGCGAGGCGGAGAATCGTATCGATAAGTGGGTCGATATCGTCGAGTAGCTCTCCGTGAACGCCGCCAGCAGCACGCGTCACGCCGCCGAGAATGCCCCCCGAGTCGGCGACGAGATCGGCGAGTTCCTCGCCGTAGGGCGTGCGGAACGCGTCGATCGGCACCAAGGCGACGGCCTGAACGAGGATCCGGTCAGCCCACTCGGCTCGCGCCTCGCGGAACACTGCCCAGCTCCGCCGCGCCAGGCCCGGCTCCGGTGAATCGAGATGCGTGCGGATCGCAGCGACGCCGTGGACATAAGCGCAGCGCAGTCCGAACTCCATTCGCCGTTTGGTATCCTCAGCGGTCCAGTGCCGGGCGCGATCGTCAGCCGTTGATTGCAGCGCTCCGGCGAAGGAACCGTCTGGATTTTCGCTACGGGTCACAATGTGACCCTTGTCGAGATGCGCATGCATGTCGATGAGGGTCGGCCAGACGTGACGCGATTCGAGATCAATTGCCGGCAAGTCGGTGGGTGCCGTCGTACCTGCCGGCTCGATCGCGGCGATCAGGTGATTGTCGACGAGGATGTCAACAAGTGTCGTCCCGTCAGGATCAAGAACTGTCTTGGGCCCGCCAGGTAAGAAGCAGATCGGAACGCGTGCCTGCCTGATCCAGTAGCGCTGCGCTTTCGGTATTTGGAGCGTCTTGAAGGGGGTCATACTACCCGGTGCTCACTGTCTCGGATTGGTTTTTCTACATAGCTGCACCAAAGTCGATAGATCAACGGGAGGGCCGGCAGGTCGTACCGCCGCGCATCGCCGCGCTCAACGTGGACGGCGACGCGGATCGGGAGGTTGTGCTCCGGTTGGCGGCAAACTGGGTATATGATCGCCTATTAGGCAGAATCCGCGGGGTGCCGGCGGGAAATCGGGGCCGCCGCCGCTCGCGCGGCACGATCCGTTTGGATAGCATGGCGCTTGCTTCTGATTGCCTAGATCCTGCCCAGCCGGAGGCAAGACGATATTATGTCTGAATCCTATGAGCATGACTTCCTCGCCCGCTTCGACGCTCCGCTCGTGGTCGACGACGATGTCGCAGACATCGCCTCGCTGCATCGGATCCTCCTGCGGCGCACCCATCGGCACTTTGCGCCGCGCCCGGTGTCTGAAGGGCTCGTCACCTTGTTGACTGCGGCGGCGCTGTCGGCTTCGTCGAAATCGGATTTCCAGCAGGTCTCGATGATCCGCGTCCTCGATCCGGAAAAGCGCACCGCGCTGGCCGCACTTATCCCGGCGATGCCGTGGATCGGCACGGCGCCGGTCTTCCTCGTGTTCTGCGGCGACGCGCGCCGGCTCGAGCGCATTGGCGAGCTGCGCGACCATCCCGAACCCAACGGCCGTCTCGAAGGCTTCTTCAATGCTGCCGTCGACGCAGCGCTAGTGATGCAAACTTTCATCCTCGCGGCCGAGGCCGCGGGCCTTGGCTGCTGTCCGATCAGCGTGATCCGCAACCATGTCGATCGTGCCGGCGAGATTCTGGGTCTGCCCGACAAGGTGTTCCCGGTGGCAGGGCTGTGCGTCGGGTGGCCAGCGGTCGAGGGCCATATCAGCCTGCGCCTACCGCCGACTGTAACGGTGCACCGCGATCGCTACGACGACGCGGCACTGGCGGAATTGGTGGACGCCTACGACAGGGTTCGCGACCGCCGGTATCGAGTGCCGCGCGAGCAGCAGCGAAACCCGACGCGGTTCGGCTATGCCGATTTCTACGGCTGGTCGGAAGATAAGGCCCGACAAGCCGCACAGCCGGAGGACGACGCGTTTCCGCCCTGGCTGCGGCGCCACGGCTTCACATTCGATTGAACGTGACTCGATCTATGGAAGGGGAGTGGGAACAGCGACGCCTAAGGACACGACCGCGACGACGAGGCTCGCCTTGTGGCGCGTGCTGCTGGCGGCGTTCACGGAGAGCTACTCGACGATATCGACCCACTTCTCGATACGATTCTCCGCCTCGCCTCAGAGCGCGGTCTTGACCTCGACCTGCACGTCGACGAGAGCGGCGATCCGGCGGCGACCGCGCTCGCGCATGTGGCTGCTGCAGTTCTGCGCAACCGCTTCGAGGGTCGCGTCGTCTGTGGCCATTGTTGCAGCCTAGCGGTCCAGCCCGAAGAGCAAATCTGTCGGACCCTCGACCTCTGCGCCGAACCGGGTATCGCCGTGGTCACGCTGCCAACCGTAAATCTTTATCTTCAGGACCGGTGCGGTGAGCGGACGCCGCGCTGGCGCGGCGTCGCGCCGGTCCACGAAATCCGCCGGCGCGGCATACCGGTCGCGATCGCCGGCGACAATTGCCGTGATCCGTTCCATGCTTATGGCGATCACGACATGGTTGATACCTTCCGTCAGGCCGTGCGGATTTTGCACCTCGATCATCCGTTCGGCGATGCGCCCGCGATGGCGGGTCCTGTGCCCCAGGCGATCATCCGGGCGGGGCAGCTTGGGACGATCGCCAAAGGCGGTCCGGCGCGTCTCATCTTGTTCAACGCGCGCACGGTCAACGAGCTGATCTGTCGCCCGCAATCCGATCGCTTGGTCATCGACCGCGGACGGCGGGTATTCGCCGAATTGCCGGATTATGGCGAGCTCGACGACGACTGATAAACCCGGATTGTGCGAGGGCTCAAACCGAGGAAGGTCGACCCCTCATGAAATCGGTTATGACCGGGAGAGGTGATATTGAGCCGATTCGGCGCGAGCGGATGGTGCCAGCTGCCAGCCCTCTAAAGGCTCAGGGGCTCAGGGTCGCTACCTCATCGACGGCCTTTAGCGTCCATGTCCGATCGCGATACGCGACGTGGACCTCTTCCTGTTCGAGGATCCTTCCGATTTCGGACGCGAGTTCGTCGAGCAGCATCCGAACAGTGTCATCGTCTATATCGGCTGCATAGAACGGCAAGACTTCGCCGGTAAAGACGGCAACGGGCTCGCGATCATGAGCGGCCTCCGTTTCCGAGCCGGCATAGACAACCTCACCGCGGGTAAACATGCCCGAGAGAAACGGCTCGCCACGCGCATCGCGCTCTCGCATCCAGCGATGGGCCATAGCCGGCGCGTAAGCCCCAGGTAATCTTGAATTCGCGCCGAGGACCTTCAGAGGTGGGAACAAGGGAGAAGCTCTTCATTGGCGAATCCGGGCAGTGTCAATCCAAGATCAGAGTGGATCACAGCAGGCGGTGGCGCAGCTCGTGGGTCAGCACCCGAATGTTTTCCGAGTAGTCGACCAGCACTGCGACGAGTTGGACGCCGCCCGCCTTGAATGCCACTTCCAGCGTGGGGACCAGCCCGTCCGCCGTCTCCACCCGTGAGCCCTTTGCGCCAAAGGCTTCGGCGTATCTGGAGAAATCCGGATTGCCAAAGCTCAGCCTCCGATCGTCTGTCTCTCGCTCCCAACGTATCATGCCAAAAGCGTTGTCCTGCAGGATCAGCACCACCAGGTTCAGCCCGAGACGGGTTGCCGTTTCGAGCTCCTGAGAGTTCATCATAAACCCGCCGTCGCCGCACACCGCCAATACGCGCTGGCGGGGAGGTAAGATCGACGCCATCGTCGCCAGCGCGTTGTCGAGCAATAGCGTGTTCGCTACATGGGTGCGGTAGGTGCGCGCGAACCAGATCTTGTACATGCCATTGTCGAGGCAGACGACGCCGTCCTCCGGCATCACTTCTCTCACATCGTGGACAATGCGCTGCGGTGTCAGAGGAAAACGGCTTTCGATCGCCCTGTCTGTCGGTCAGATTGTACGGATGTTCTCGGGGAACGGCAATAGCGCCGCAGCGCTCTCCAGCTTGCCCTCGAGCCGGTCGGCGAACAGCGCTAGGCTGGGTCCGACATCTCGATCACTTGAGCGTGCCCATATAGAGGTCCGAGCATCCAGTGACCGCGCCCTTGCCCATTTGCGCGTTGAAAAATGGGATGGCGACCCCTTCGGACAAAGTCGGATAGCGGATCAGCCAGGCGGCCGGCTCGCCGCCGGCGGCAGCGGTGACGGAGGTGGCGGGGGCGGCGGCTCGGGTTGGTAGTGCGCCCGGTGCGCCGCCCGCTACACTACCGGCATTCAGCGACGACGCTGCAGTCCCAGGATCGCGACTTCCGCGTGCGATATGGGGCAGGAGGCCTATAACCGTCGCCGCGGGTTAGATCGTATCGGAGGCGGTCTTTAGCCGCGCGACCTCAGACACGATATCGCAGCGCTCCACCAGATTGGGATCACCCTTGATCACCTCAAACGCGGTCTGTTCGCCCTCACGCCAGAAGCGGATGTCGAGCTTGTGCTTACCGACGCGGAGATCTTGCACGGTAAGGTCGGGCAGCCAGGCCGGAAGGGACGGATCGACATACAGCTTATTGCGCGGCGCATCCGGCAGGAACCCTAGCATCGCCTGTGCCAGCATGAAGGCCGCCCCGGCTGCCCAGGCTTGCGGCACGTTCGCCCCGATGTATTGCACCGGGAAGGTGGTCTCATCGCGCTCGAACGCGGTATACAGCTCCGGCAGCTGGTTGAGCAGAAAGTGACTCGCTGCGAGGCTGATGTCGTGCGCGATCCGCGCTGCCTCGGCGGCGAAGCCATAGAGATTGAAGCCCATGGCGATGATGGCGTTGTCGTGCGGCCAGACTGAACCCGTCTGATAGTTGTACGGATTGTATGCTGGATGTTTGGCGGAAAGCGTGCGAATGCCCCAACCGGTCCACATATCCGGCGCCATTAGTCGCTCCACCACCTTCTTGGCGCGCTCGGGTGGCACAATGCCCGACCAGAGGCAATGTCCGGCATTGGAGGAGACGGTCAATACCTTCTCCTTCTCGCCGTCGAGCGCGTAGGCGTAGAAGCCGAGCTCCTCATCCCAGAAGGCTTCGTTGAAATGGTCGAACAAGGCAGCGGCTCTGGCGCGCATTGTCTGCGCGCGGTCCGGGTTGCCGAGAGCATCGAAGACCTCGGCCATACCTATCCAGGCATTGTAGACATAGCCTTGCAGCTCGCAGAGTGCTTTTGGCCCTTTGACCAATGAGCCATCGGGATAGACGACCGAGTCGCCAGAATCCTTCCAGCCCATGTTCTCATAACCAACCGGCGAGCGTGTCTGGTATTCCTGGAACCCGTCGCCGTCGCGGTCGCCATAGTCGTCGATCCAGGATAGGCATCGTTCGGCGGTCTCGAGGTGACGCTCCAGAAGCGCCCGGTCGCCGGTCGCTCGCCAGGCATGGTGCAAAGTGATCAAATAAAGCGGCGTCGCATCTGCGGTGCCGTAATAGGGTGTATGGGGGATCAGCTTGAAATGCGCCAACTCGCCGTAACGGATTTCATGCAGGATCTTGCCGGGCTCGGCATCGCGGTAGTTGTCCTCTTCCGTTGCCTGCAAGGTTCCGAGAATCTCCAATGCTCCGCGGGCAAACTCCGGATAAATCAGGGTGTTCTGCAGTGACACGATGAGGCTGTCGCGTCCGAACGGGGCGACGAACCAGGGGAGGCCGGCGGCCGGCAGGAAGACCATGTGATCCGTACCTGCGATCGGCAGGCGCAATGCAGCCATGTCCTCGAGCGCCTGGCGAAGCAGACGATAGAATTCCTCGTTGCTGGTCCGGATCTTGACGACGTTTTTTAGCCAGTCCGCCATTGTCTCGGCGTGGTGGGATTTGTGGCTGTGACCGATGCAGTGTGGCGGGGACGCAAAATGACGGTCGCCGTCTGCCAGGATGTAGAGGAGGCAACAATGCCATGCCTTGCCGGGTTCGAGCACCACCTCAAAGCTAAGCCGGCCGTTGGCATATACCGCCTTCGTAGGCAAATGCGTCGGTGAAATCGTCAGCCCGCGACTGAAGTCCCCGTTGCGGTAGGTGTAGCGCAATCGCTGATGTGGTTCGGACCAGTCCGTGGTGATCCGGCCCCGCCGCACGATATGTCCTGACTTCACCTCGAAGATGTCTGCGAAGTCGCTGCGAATCGCGAGCTCAAGCTGAAACCTCACCGGCCTCATGCTGTTGTTGGTAATATCGAGGTCTTCGTGCATGCCGCCACCTATCGACCGGCTGATGGTAAAGCCCAATGTGCGCGGTGGGATCGTGCCATCTTCGGTGAGGAAAGACCGATTGGTCAGAAAGATGCGGGATGCGTAGTAGCTGATGGCGCCGCCATTGAGCAATTCCCAGGGTTCGCCATTGGTATAGACCCTCCAGCTGCTGACAACTCGCGTATCGAGGAAATAGAGACCCTTGTCGCTTGGCCAGTCGATCTGGCCGTCCTGCTCGCTGATCAGCACTGTCTGGCCCTGGTGGATGGAGATCTGCGGTGGGCCGACCTGGACCTTGAACGCCATGACGTTCTCCCTTCGAGATGCGGGCGGGCGCGCTCGACCGAGAAACGCTCCTCGAAGCGCGGCGGATCCGGCAGCGATCGAGTGTAGCCGCTCGCGGTAGCGTCGCCCGGGCCTCCTTGATATCCGTGGGTACTACCGCAGCAGAAACAAGGCCGAGCATCGTGAAAGCCGGTGAGCGCGGCTCGAGAGAGAAATTGGGGCACAGGTTCCGCCGGTAGACGTCGCCGTGCCTGCCTTGCCCGCAATCCCGCGGCGGCCTATCGTGATCCCTGCGACCCACTCGAGGAGAGGAGCAGACATGCCGCTTCCACAAGATATCAGACCCGTCTTCCAGGATATTCAGGACACACTTGTGCGGTCGGAGGCACCGTGGATTCAGCAATCCCCGATGTCCGCCGTGAAAGTGCTGTGGGTCGGCCGCGAGACCGGCACTTGGGCATCCTTGCATCATTGGAAAAAGGGCTACACGGCACCGCCGCACAAGCATCTCGCCGGGGCGCACGCCTACGTCATTTCGGGCAAGCTTCAGGTCCGCAACGGTGTCTTGAATGCCGGCGACTATGTGTACGAGCCCTCGGGCATTTTGCACGACGCGACGACGGCGCTCGAAGACACGACCTACCTGTTCATCTGCACCGGCGCCGTCCTGTTTTTTGACGAGAACGGCTTTACCCGCTACACGAATTGGGAGGTCATGGAGAAATTGCGTTCGGAATATCAAGCGCCTGCCCGAGCTGAAGCCGCCGAATAGGATCGGAGTGATGAAGGCGGTCGTCTGCGAGGCGTTCGGCGGTCCCGAGGTGCTTGCCCTGCGCGAGGTCCCGGATCCGCCCGCACCGGGTGACGGCGAGGTGACGGTCAAAATCGGGGCGCGCGGCGCGCAATATGTCGACGTCTTGATGCTCGCCGGCAAATACCAGTACCGGCCGGCACCGCCCTTTATTCCAGGGAGTGAGGCGGCCGGCGAAGTCGTCGCGATCGGCCCCGACGTGACCCGGTTCAAGCTCGGCGACCGGGTGATGAGCCGGCATCGGCTCGGCGCGTTTGCCGAGCTGGGCAATGCCAGCGCCGAAAATTGCGACCCTATTCCGGCGGGCCTCGGCCTCGAGGAGGCCGCCGTGTTTCGCGGCGCCTACAGCACCGCCTATCACGCGCTATTGCAGCGGGGGCGGCTCGCGAAGGGCGACCGGGTACTGATCCATGGTGCTGCCGGGGGCATCGGCATCCCGGCGATCCAGATCGCCAAACTGTTCGGCGGCGAGGTCATTGCGACCGCCAGCACCGAAGAGAAGCGATCCATCTGCCTGGCTGAGGGCGCGGACCATGCGATCGATTACCAGGCTGGATTCCGCGACAAGGTCATGGAGCTGACTGGAGGTCGCGGCGTCGACATCATCTACGACCCGGTCAACGGTCCGACGTTCGAGGAATCGCTGCGGTGCCTGGCCTGGGCCGGGCGCATCCTGATCCTCGGATTTCTCGGCGCCCCCCCGGCGCTCGCCCGCACCAACTACCTATTGATCAAGGGAGTTGAGGCGATCGGGGTGCGGATCGGGGGGCTCAATGAAGCCCACCCCGAAATCGCCGCCGCCAACGCCAAGGTGCTATTGGATCTGGCTGCGCAAGGCAAGTTGAAGCCGCGCATCTGGCGCCGCTTCCCGCTGAGCGAGGCCGCCGAGGCGGTGCGGGCCCTGATCGACCGCAAGGTCATCGGTAAGGCCGTGCTCGTCGGCTGAATGACGGAGGAGACCTGATGAAAATCACCGATGTCACCTTGACCCTGTTCTCGTGGGAGAGCATTCCTTCGACGATCTACGGCCACCACACCGCCCGGCCGACCGGCAAGAGCGATCTCGGCCTGCTGGCGGTCACGACCGATGACGGTATCACTGGCCACGCCTTTCTCGGCACCTCCTCGAACCCGGCGAGCCTCGATGGGCCTGGCCTTGTCCGCTTTCTGAAGCCGATTCTGATGGGCCAGGACCCGCTCGACCGTGAGCGCCTCAACCGACTGCTTTGGGCCCGCGTCCGCGCCGCGACCGTGCGCTCGATCGGCGCCTGCGACGTGGCGTTGTGGGACATTGCCGGCAAGGCGGCAGGGTTGCCGATCCACCGGCTGATCGGCACCTCGCGCGACCACATCGCCGCCTATGCCAGCTCCGAGATCCACGCCGCGCCCGAGAATTATGTCGAGCAGGCCCGGCATTACCAATCGACCGGGTGGCGGGCCTACAAAATCCATCCCCCGCAATCGTGGCGTGACGACATCAAGGTCTGCGAGGCGGTGCGCAAGGCAGTCGGCGACGACTACACGATCATGCTCGATTCGACCTGGAGCTATCGTTATGAGGAGGCCTTGCGGGTCGGCCGGGCAATCGAAGAGATGGGCTTTTACTGGTACGAGGACCCGCTCGCCGACCAAGACATTTATAATTACGTCAAGCTCAAGCAAAAGCTCGACATTCCGATCCTCGCCACCGAATTCCCGATCGGCGGCTTCGACGGCTATGCCCCGTGGATTCTCGAACGCGCCACCGACTTTCTGCGCGGCGATGTCGCGGTCAAGGGCGGGATCACGACCTTGATCAAGACCGCGCATCTCGCCGAAGCTTTCCGCATGAACCTGGAGGTGCACCACGGCGGCAACTCGTTGAACAACGTCGCGAATCTGCACGTGATCATGGCAATCCGGAACACCGAGTTCTTCGAAGTATTGCTACCGGACGCGATGCAGAAATACGGGCTTGCCCAGGATATCGCCGTCGACCGCAGCGGCCTCGTCCACGCCCCGACCGAGCCCGGCCTCGGCGCGAAAATCGATTTTGAGCTAATCGAGCGCCAGAAGGTCGGGGTGCTGAGCTGAGCCCTGACCGGCACGTGACTTCTTCTTCGCTTGCCGCGCTAGCGTGAATACCTCGCACCGCGGAGCGATCATGAAAAACCAGCGCCTTGCAGTCGGCCTAATGATCGGCCAGGCGATCCTGTTTGCGGTCGAAACTGCGATGATCCATCACATCGGATCGCGCGGTTCCGCGATGCAGCTTGCGCTGCTGCGTGGTGGCGCTGGGGTGGCGCTGGTGGGCGTCATCGCCTGGAACACCGGTTGGTCGGTGATGAAAACCTCTCAGCTGCCGCTCCAGTTGCTGCGCGGTTTTGTGTCGGTCCTCTATCTTTGGGTCCTGATGTACTCGTTCGCCCACATGCCGTTTGCAGACGCAACTGCGATTGCCTACACCCAAGCGGCGTACATTGCAGTATTCTCGGCGCTTATCTTGAACGAGCGCATTACAACTCTCCGATGGATTGCGACTGCCATCGGTACAGTTGGCGCCCTACTGATCGTAAAGCCGGCTTTTGTCGACCGGAACATCGTCTATCTGGTCGCTTTGCTCGGAACCAGTTTTAACGGTCTCGCGTTCGTGCTCAACAAATATCTGCAACGCCCGGGAGGCGATTCAGAATTGACAACAATGTTCTACGTTAATGCCATTGCTGTCTTGTGCAACCTTCCGGTTTTGGCTACGACAACGCTACCCGAACCTGACATCTGGCCTTGGTTGTCCGGTGTCTTAATATTCGGGCCCGTAGGGATGTACATAGGGATGGTGGCGGTAAGGCATGCGGATGCCTCGAGTCTTGGGCCATACACATTCCTCCGTCTGATCATTGCAGTTATCGGTGGTATCGTTTTATTTCACGAGTTTCCAGATCTGATTAGTTGGCTGGGCGTCGCCGCCATCCTATCGAGCTGCCTGCTGGCCTTGGCACCTGTATCGCCGCGCGCACAGCCAAGAGTCGCCCTCTAAAGGCTGCCTTCTAAAAATGCCGATCCACGCGATCATCTTTCAGTCGTTCTGCGCTCGCGGTATGGCGCCCTCTGAAAACGACGTCGTCAGTTCTCTGGAGTACTTGGGCAATTTGTTGCGATAATCCCCGAACCGCTTTCCTGACACTCGGATCGTTGATCGGCAATTCCGACCACTCTCGCCAATCATAACGCTGACGTTTGCTGATCTCCATAGCGAGAGGATCAGCACTTCGGAGATCAGCCTTCTCCAACGACGGAACGGTAATGAAATAAACTGGAAGGATTAGATCGTCCCTGCCTAAGGTCCTTTCATGCTCCACAAATTTGTTGAACTCGTCCCTACAGGGATCACTACCGAAGAAGCACGGGGTTAGTATTGGTATCAGGAAATTTGCGAAAGATATGGAATCCGCTATTTGCTTCCCCCATTGTTGCCCCAGTTGGATCCCCTTCACATCCTGGAAAATCTTAAACGTTTGATCACCCGTGACGACTCTCACCCCTAGCTCAAGCAGCTTGCGTAGTGCGGTTATATTCCCGTCAAAGTATTCGTCCTCAATTCTTGTATAACTAAGAAAAGCCTGTGCGTGCGTCATGACTGATCCGAGTCGGTCCACGTTGCTAAAATTTTCTACGGCGGGTTGAGGGACGGCAATTGTAGATATTTGCACTAAAGCCTACTTTGGGTCGCTGGGGAGCTTGTAAGTGGGGTCGTGATCACGACCCTCGGGCTGTTTTCAAGATTTCTTTCGGCTTCGCCGTCGCGTATCCACGGCATAGTGTCCCAGCATCCGCATCTGATCGGCATTGGGTTTCATCGTCGCCTCAAAACTTTGCCAATCGGCCACGCTCAGTTCCGATAGGCCGCCGACGACGTCGAAAGAAGCCTCGCTATAACACTGGCGTAGCAGCGGCTGCACCTGGAAGAGCGGATAGCGGACGTGAAACTCGACCGGCGAATTCGTGCGGGTTAACCGGATGTTGGTAAAGAGGGGCCCGAACCAGGTTTCGGACTCTATGATGCCTTCGAAATGCTCGTAGCCTTGGGTTCGCGGGATGTTCGCGGGACCCCGAGAAAGCAGTGCCCAGCCCGGCGCCGTCCGCGCCAGGTAGCCGCTCCAAATCTGTAACACACCCGGGTCTCGCGCGACGGCCAGAAAGGTCGGAGCGAGAGGCTTGACGGAATCGGGAGCTACCTCCTCGAACCGTTGTCGAAACCCAGGAAACTGAGCACCCCTCAGCGGATACCAATCCTCGGCGCCTTCGTAAGTCCAGGCGATCTCGGTACCGTCCCACACCAAGCTGAAATTCAGCGGCGGATAGAGATACCACCCGAATGCCGAAGCGGACGCGAGAGCTTCGCAATACCGATAGCCCCTGGTCGGTAGCATGCCATCAGCCGAGCGGTCGGCCCGCCGCGGGACCGGAGCATCGGGGATGAGCCGGTAAAATCTGCAGATGATCGATTCAGTCTGCTTAGCCATCGTTGACGCTCCGTGTCCCGCGGCGACCATTGACGATCCTAACGACG
>Ga0306925_10001674_pt1 | contig 18482 bp, 15 predicted proteins | sample flu12Cox44000176_FD_203755 | JGI IMG/M metagenome (GOLD analysis project Ga0306925, IMG submission 203755) | Lab enrichment of tropical soil microbial communities from Luquillo Experimental Forest, Puerto Rico - flux8day.12C.oxic.44.000.176 (v2)... | ecosystem: Environmental > Terrestrial >... | reverse complement strand
CGGAGCCGCACGTGCTGCTCACCGCGACCCCGAAGGTGCCCGGACTCGACGGGCGCAAGATGTCGAAGTCCTACGGCAATACCATCGGGCTGCGTGAGGAGCCGGAGCTCGTGGCGCAGAAGCTGCGCGGCATGGTCACCGATCCCGCGCGCGTGCGGCGCAGCGATCCCGGGGACCCGGAGAAGTGCCCGGTATGGGACCTGCACAAGATCTATTCCGACGAGGCCACGCGCAGCTGGGTGAACGAGGGTTGCCGCACTGCCGGCATCGGCTGTCTCGACTGCAAGCGCCCGCTGATCGAACGCATCGTCGAGGAGGTGAGCGGCATGCGCCGGCGCGCGCAGGAATTCGAGGACAATCCGGAACTGGTGCGCAACATCATCGCCGAAGGTGCCGACAAGGCACGTGAGGCCGCGCGGGCGACACTCGATGATGTGCGCTATGCCATGCACTTGCGGCCCGGCTGAGGTGTGCTGCGCATGAAGCGGCCCGAACTTCGCATCGTTCCGAGCGCCCCGCCGGCGCCCACGGCGCCCGCAACACCGCCCGAGCAGGTAGAGATGCCCTTCGCGGTGGTGAACGGCGAGCCGATCTCGCAGCTGCCGCGGGACCTGTACATCCCGCCGCAGGCGCTGGAAGTGTTTCTCGAGGCGTTCGAGGGGCCGCTCGATCTGCTGCTCTACCTCATCCGCCGGCAGAATCTCAACATCCTCGACATCCCGCTGGCGGAGATCACGCGCCAGTACATGCAGTACATCGAGCTGATGCAGGAGCTGCAGCTGGAGCTCGCGGGCGAGTATCTGGTGATGGCGGCCACGCTCGCGGAGATCAAATCGCGCATGCTGCTGCCGCGGCCGAAGCTCACGGAGGACAGCGAGGAAGACCCGCGCGCGGAGCTGGTGCGGCGGCTGCAGGAATACGAGCGTTACAAACGCGCGGCCGAGGAGATGGATGCTCTGCCACGCCTCGAGCGCGATGTCTGGAACGTCTCCGCGGAGCTGCGCGAGCGGCGCGTGGTGCGCACCCTGCCGCAGATCACGCTGCAGGAGCTGATGATCGCCTTCAAGGAGGTCGTGGCACGCGCGGAAATGTTCGCGCATCATCACGTGCAGCGCGAGCGCCTGTCGGTCGGCGAGCGCATGAGCGATATCCTCGCGGCGCTCGGCAGCGGCGGTTTCGTGCCGTTCATGCAGCTGTTCCGCCCGCATGAAGGCCGCATGGGCGTCACGGTCACCTTCGTTGCCATCCTGGAGCTGATGCGCGAGGGACTGATCGACATCGTGCAGGCCGAGGCCTATGCCCCGCTGCATGTGCGCGCCACCGGTCCTGCGCGGACGCTGCACATCGTCCCTGCCGCCGATGCCCCTGTCGATGAGGATCCTGCATGAACGAGTCGTACGTCCGGAACGTCATCGAAGCCGCGCTGCTCGCCGCCGGTGGGCCGCTGCCACTGGCGGAGCTGATGCGGCTCTTCGATGACAGCGTGCGCCCGAGCGCTCAGGCGGTGCGCGCCGCACTCGAAGCGCTGGCCGCGGAATATGCCGGCCGCGGTATCGAGCTCAAGGAGACCGCGAGCGGTTTCCGCGTCCAGGTACGCGGCGAGCTCGCGGCGGAGATCTCACGGCTGTGGCCGGAGCGGGCGACGCGCTACTCACGGGCGTTGCTCGAGACACTCGCGCTCATCGCCTATCGCCAGCCGATCACGCGCGCGGAGATCGAGGCGGTGCGCGGAGTCGCCGTGAATCCCAACATCATCCGCACCATGGTCGAGCGCAACTGGGTGCGTGTGGTAGGCCACCGGGATGTTCCCGGCCATCCCGAGCTCCTCGGCACCACGCGCGAGTTCCTCGATTACTTCGGCCTGAAGAGCCTCGATGAGCTGCCGCCGCTCGCGGAGCTGAAAGCGCTGGGCGAGTTCAACCTGCAGCTTGCGCTCGCCGAAGACACGAGCGCCGCGCCGCCCGAGGAGCTGCGCGCGATCGGGCCGGGCGCGGCCGAAGAGCCTCCGGAGGACGACGATCCGCTCTCGGCCGAGGGCGGCGGCTCGGCGGAGCTGGTCGCTGTACCGCGCGCCCAGGAAGGTTGAATGCGCCGCACGGGCGGGGGTCGCCGCCCAGGTGATGCGCGCGCCCCCAGGACCGAAGCGACGCAGGCCGGGGAGCGGTTGCAGAAAGTGCTTGCACGTGCCGGTCTCGCATCGCGGCGCGAAGCGGAGGCCTGGATCCGTGCCGGCCGCCTTACCATCAACGGGGCAGTGGCGACACTCGGGGCGCGCGTCGCTGCGGGAGATGACCTGCGCCTCGATGGACGCGCAGTGCGCACGCGCGCACCGCTCGAGGAGCGCGCGTTTCTTTGCCACCGCTCTCCCGGTGAAGCGCTCATCGAGCCTCCCGGCACACAATCAACGCCAGCGGAGCCCGCCCGGGCAGCAATGGCCGAGCGGCTGCCGCGGCGCCTCGGCCGGCGCTTCATCCCGGTAAGTCCCATGCCGCGCGGGGATGGAGGGCTCGAGCTGCTCGCGACCGGCGGCGAGCTCGCCGCGCGCCTGCAGCGCAGCGTGCACGCACTCTCGAGCGAGTTCGGCGTGCGCGTGCTCGGTCCGCTCAGCGAGGCGCAGCTGCAGGGGATCCTTGCTGGCGAGCTCGACAGCGGCGCCCGGCTGCAGGTCGAGCGCTGCGAGCCGGGCGGCGGCGAGGGGGCCAACCGCTGGTACCAGCTGCTGGTCCGCGGCGCGAGCGGTCGCGAGCTGCGCCAGCTTCTCGAGCGTGCAGGTGCGCAGGTGAGCCGCGTGCTGCGCACGCGGCTTGGGCCACTCGCGCTCGAGCGCTCACTCGGGCGGGGGCGCTTCCGCGAGCTTACTCAGGAGGAGTTGCGGGCGCTGCTATCCGCCGGCGACGAACGCACCGGCGGCTGAGCGTCGAACGCACCGCCCGTGACACCGCGGCTGGCGGGACCGAGCAGTGCAATGTAGGCAGCGGTGAGCGCCTCGGGCAACGGCACCTGGGTGAAGTCCTCCGCGGGGTAGGCCTGGCGGCGCATCGCGGTGCGTGCGCGTCCGGGGTTGAGGGTGTTGATGCGCACCTGGCTGATTCCCTCGAGCTCCTCGGACAGGACCTGCGCGAGCCCTTCGAGCGCAAACTTCGAAACGGCGTAGGCACCCCAGTAGGCGCGCCCACGGCGGCCGACACTGCTCGCCGTGAACACCACCGAGGCGTCTGCGGATTTCTTCAGCGCGGGCAGCAGCACCTGTGTCAGCACGAACGCGGCGGTCAGGTTGACGTGCAGCACTCGACACCAGGTCGGCACGTCATAGTGCTCGATCGGTGAGAGTGTGCCGAGCACGCCCGCATTGTGCAGCAGTCCATCGAGTCGTCCATAGCGTTTGACCAGAGCATCGGCGAGCTGGTCGTAGTCGCGGGCCACGGCCTTCTCGAGATCGAGCAACGCGATGCTCGCTTCGGGCGCGTGCGCCGCCGCGATCTCCGCGTCGACGGACTGGAGTTTCGCCGCATCGCGTCCGATCAGCACCACGGTCGCCTGGTGGCCTGCGCAAGCGAGCGCCACGGCACGGCCCAGACCCGAGCCCGCACCGGTGACCGCGATCACGCGGCCGGCGAGCTCGGCAGGGCCGGCAATGTGGTCACGCGGCTCGAACATCAGCGACCTCCGCTACTCGTTGCACGGGTGCCTTTGGCGATAGTTAACCGTTTGGTGAACTATCGCCGAAACGTACTTTCATCGGTGGCATCGCCAGCGTCTGCGGCCGGCCCCAGTCTGGCCGCCGCGCGTGCGGCGCGCCACGCGCGCCAGCCATCGAGGACGCCATGATGGTCGCGCGGGCCGCTCGATTCGGGCAAGCGCGCCTGCGCCCGGGTGGAGGCGGTGCACGCCAGGGTGGCCCACACGACGAGGCCGCGCAGCGACTTCCGCAGCTGCGGCGTCAACGCCTCTACGGCCGCGGCGACCACGGCGCGCAGCTCGGCGTGGCGCTTGTGAAGCAGGGTGGCTAGTGGCGCGGGCCAGGGCGGATGCGCCAGCGCCTCGGGCAGGACTTGCGCGCGCTCGAGCTCATCGAGCGGTATGCGCAGCCGTCCCGCGCGCGCGTCCGCGGCGAGCGAGAGCAGCAGCTCGATCTCGCGCAGGCTGGCTCCGAGCGCAGGAGCCTCTGCGAAGGAGTTGCCCGGCGCGGCGAGCCGCACGAGCGGGAGAATCATCGCGGCGCTCCAGCGCTCGCAGTACGCGGTGAGCTCGGGGCGCGTGTCGAAGGTCGCGCGGGCGAGATCCCACACGGCCGTGTCAACCAGCCCTGCGAGGTCGCAAAGTGGCGCTTCCCCCTGCGGGCCAAAGAGGCCGGCAAGCTCCCGGGTGAGCGGGTGGGTCGGGTGTCCATGCGCGCTACGCGCGCATTCTTCGCGCCACCACTCGAGGCGAGTGTGCGCCACCTGGTGGTCGAGCCCCGGCCGCAGGCTCGCCCCGATCTCGCGCTCGAGCGCGCTGAGGGCGGCAATCGCAAGCCGCTGCGGCGCGGAGGAGTAGAGCCAGGCGAGGCGGCGCGTCGCCGGGAGCTCAGGCTGCCGCATCGCCCGGAGGAGGCGCCGCCGGCTCCGCGGCACTCGGCGCGCCGGTGTTCCGCACCAGCTGCCCGATCGGCTCGAGCGTTGGGAGCGGTTCGTCGGCGGTCACACCGAGCTCGCCAAAGCGTCGCGCCTGCGGCAGAACCCCGCGCTCGAGCGAACCAACCGCGGCGTTGTAGGCCTCGACAGCAGTGGCGAGGCGCTGCCCCATGCGTCCCAGATGCCCATTGAAGGTGCTCAGCCGCCGATAGAGCTCCTGGCCGAGGTCACGGATCTGTGTGGCGTTGTGGGCGACCGCAGACTGCCGCCAGCCATAGGCGACCGCCTTGAGCAGCGCGATCAACGTCGATGGCGTGGCGATGATCACGCTCTGGGATAGTGCGCTCTCGAGCAGCTCGGGCCGCTCCGCCAGCGCCGCCGACAGAAACTGATCGCCCGGCAGGAACAGCACCGCGAACTCCGGACTGCGCTCGAACTGCGACCAGTAGCTCTTCGAGGCGAGCTCGCGCACACGCGTCTCGACCTGTTGCGCATGGCGTCGCAGCGCCTCCGTCCGCTCCTCCTCGGTGGATGCCTCGAGCGCGGCAAGGTAGGCGTCCAGTGGAGTCTTGACGTCGATGACCAGATCGCGCGCGTCAGGCATGTGCACCACCAGGTCCGGGCGCAGCGCACCCTCTTCGCCGACCAGCTGCAACTGCTCGGTGAAGTCGCAGTGCTCGGTGAGTCCGGCGAGCTCGACCAGGCGGCGCAACGTCAGCTCGCCCCAGCGGCCGCGCACCTCGGGCCGACGGAGCGCGGTCACGAGGTTACGCGTCTCGCGCTGCAGCTGCGCCTGCCCTCCGGCAACGCTCTCGAGCTGCGTGCGCAGCGCGCTGAAAGACTCGCGCCGCTCGCGCTCGAGCGACTGCACCTGGACCTCGGTGCGCTCGAGTGCAACGCGCAGCGGCTCGACCAGCTGTGCGATGGCGAGCTCGCGCTCCTTCAGCGCCCCCTGCGCGATCACCTGGTCGCGGCCAAGGGCTTCGCGCGCGAGGCGCAGGAACAGCTCGCTGTTCGTGCGCAACGTCTCCCCCGCAAGCGTATCGAAAGCGGCGCGCAGCCGTGTCTCGGACTGCTCGAGCAGGTTCAGCCGATCCTCCTCCTGCAGCGTGCTCGCCTCGAGCCGCGCCTGGGCCGCGGCAAGCTCCACGCGCAGCGCCTCAATGCGCCGCACGGCGCGCAGCTGCGTGAACAGCGCGCCGAACAGGACTCCGGTGAGCAGCCCCGCGAGGGTACAGAGGATGATGAGCGTCGCACTCACAGCGTGAGGTGCGCCAGGTAGTTCACGGACACATCGCTGCTCAAGGCGACATGCCCCGAGAGGGGGTTGAACTCGATGCCGGCGACCTCCGCGAGCGTGAGACCTGCCTGGCGTGCCCAGCGGGCCAGCTCCGAGGGGCGGATGAGCCGCTCGTACTCGTGTGTGCCGGGCGGAATGAGTCGCAGGAGGTACTCGGCGCCGACGATCGCGAGCAGGAACGATTTGAGATTGCGGTTGAGCGTCGAGACGTAGAGAGCCCCGCCGGGAGCGAGCAGCCGAGCCAGGGTGGCAGTCATGGCGGCAGGGTCCGGAACGTGTTCCAGCATCTCCATGCAGGTCACCACCTCGAAGTGACCTGGGGATTTCTGCGCCAGCTCGTCGGCCGCGGTTATGCGATAGTCGATGGCGAGGCCGCTCTCGGCGGCGTGCAGGCGCGCCACTTCGATCATTCCCGGCGCCAGGTCGATACCGGTAACTTCGGCACCGGCGCGCGCCAAGGACTCCGACAGCAGTCCACCGCCGCAGCCGACATCGAGCACACGACGCCCGGAGAGCGAGGTGCGTGAAGCGATGAACTGCAGGCGTACCGGGTTCAGCAGATGGAGCGGGCGAAAGTCCCCGTGGCTGTCCCAGAAGCGCGCCGCGAGGGCATCGAACTTCGCGAGCTCCGTGCGATCGGCATTAGCGCCGACACTCATGCCGCGGCCTCCAGCGCCAGGCGCCGCGTCCACTGAGCGGCGAGTGCGGCGAGCTCGGCCTCATCGAACAGCCGCAGCCGGCCCTCGCTCAGCGCAGCACGGCCGCAGCTCCACACATCGGTCACCTGCGCGCGGGTTGCGCCGAAGACGATCGAGGCGGCGGCGTCCATCACCGGCTGGCAGCCGGGTTCCTTCAGATCGAGGCAGGTGAGATCAGCGGACTTGCCCGGCTCGATCGAGCCGATCTGCGCGGCGAGCCCGAGCGCGGTCGCGCCACCGAGGGTCGCCAGGCGCAACGTTTCAAGAGGAGTGAGGCCGAACAGCAGCGCTGCGCTGCGCGCCTCGGCCAGCATGTCGAGCGCGCCGGCGGCGGCCGGAGTGTCGGTGCCGAGCCCCGCCGGACGCAGCCCGGGCAGCACTGGTGTTGCGCCTTGCAGGCGCAGCTCCGCCTGCGGACAGGCGATCAGGGCGGCTCCGTGTCGCGCGAGCAGCTGTATGTCCTCGGCCCCGCAACCGAGCGCGCCGATCGCCGCAAATCCTGGACGCAGGAGACCCAGTGTCTGCAGGTACGCGAGACGCTGCGTGCCCGGAGCTTGGCGTGGCGGCATGGCCCCATCTGCAACCCCGTGAAGGGCATCGGCGGCCGTCCAGGAATCGTCGCGGAGCTCCTGTGCATGGATGACGACGCGGGCGTCGAGCTCATCGGCTACGCGGCGCAGGCGCATCAGGGTGGCAGCGCTCAGCCCGCGCGCAGGCTGCGGCGCGAAATACAGCCCGATGCGTGCATCGCTGCGGTACTCGTCCCAGAGAGCTTCCGCTTTCGCAAGATGTGCGTTGGCGTCCTCCGCCCAGGCATCGGCGCTATCGCTGATGGGTAAGCCGATGAGGGCGCGCACCTGCGCGGTGGCGGCGACACGCGCCGCCTCCTCGGGCAGGGGACTTTCGTCGGCGTAACAGGTGATGCCGGCATGCAGCATCTCGGCGACGCCGAACCGGGTGCCGTCGCGCACCAGGTCAGCACTCAACGCCCGCCGCTCGAGGGGCGCCAGCGTCTCGGCGAGCCAGCGCAGCCGCGGGCCGCGCACTGCCACCCCTCGCAGCAGCGTGTGGCAGGCGCGCGTGTGGGCATTAACCAGTCCCGGGAGCAGCGCATGTCGCTCGCGCACGATGCGCGTGTGCGTGGCGAACCTTTGCCGTAGCTCCGCGGCGGGTCCCACCGCGAGGATGCGCCCACCACCGACGGCGACCGCCTGCCCCTCGAGTACCGTGTTGCCCGGGGCCACCGGCAGCAGCCAGCGAGGCTCGATCAGAAACTCGGCGTCGCCTGAGCTCGACATGGCAGCGGAGTATATCGGCGTACAATCGCCGGCGCGCACCAGGATCCGCGCAAAGGAGGACACCATGCCGAAGTATCTGATCGAAGCGGCCTACACGGCCGAAGGCCTCCGCGGTCTGCACAAAGACAAAGCATCCGGACGCCGGGCAGCGGTGGTGAAGGCGGTGGAGAGCCTCGAGGGCAAGGTCGAGGGGTTTTATTTCTCCATGGGCGAGAGCGATGTGGTCTGCATAGTCGAGGTACCCGACGCAGTGAGCGTTGCGGCATTGTCTCTCGCAGCCTCATCGAGCGGCCTCCTCAGGGTGACGACGACAGCGCTGCTGAGTGTCGAAGAGATCGATCGCGCACTCGATAAGAAGCTCGCCTATCGCGGTCCGGGTGCCTGAAGCACCCCGCGAAATTTCGCTTGTCACGCGCGTTACGCGCCTCTATCGATCAGCAAGACGCGAAATTTCTCGGGGGCCCCACCAGCGCACGCGCCGCGGCTGCGCAGCTCTTGACGGAGGGCCTGTCAACAGGCCGTCCAAGGCGTGGTTCGTGCTAAGCTTTCGCTTTTAATCTGTGCCTAACGGGGCCCGCCGCCAAGTGCTGATTGATGGCTGAAATCGCCCGCGAAGTCCTGCCGGTCACTCTCGAAGGGGAGATGCGGCAGTCCTACCTCGACTATGCAATGAGCGTGATCGTCGGGCGCGCGCTGCCCGATGTCCGTGATGGCCTCAAACCCGTGCACCGGCGGGTGTTGTACGCCATGCGCGAGCTCGGCAACGACTGGAACCGGGCGTACAAGAAGTCAGCGCGCGTGGTCGGTGATGTCATCGGCAAGTACCACCCGCATGGGGAGAGCGCGGTGTACGACACCATCGTGCGCCTCGCGCAGCCTTTCTCCATGCGTTACCTGCTGGTGGACGGCCAGGGCAACTTCGGCTCGGTGGACGGCGATCCGCCGGCGGCGATGCGCTATACCGAGGTGCGCATGGCGCGCATCGCGCACGAGCTGCTGGCGGACATCGACAAGGAAACGGTCGATTTCAACCCCAACTACGACGAATCCGAGTCCGAGCCGTCGGTACTGCCGACGCGCATCCCAAATCTGCTGGTGAACGGCCAGACCGGTATTGCGGTCGGCATGGCGACCAATATTCCGCCCCACAATCTCACCGAAACCGTCAACGCCTGCGTGGCGCTGCTCGATGATCCGGCACTGCCGCTCGCGGCCCTGATGCAGCACGTGCCGGGGCCGGACTTTCCTACCGGCGGCATCATCAATGGTGCGCAGGAGATCGCGACCGCGTATCGCACCGGTCGCGGGCGGCTTTCGGTGCGTGCACGCGTCGTCACCGAGGAGGTGGGCCGCGGTGATCGCCAGGCCATTGTGGTCACCGAGCTGCCGTACCAGGTCAACAAGGCGCGCCTGATCGAGCGCATCGCCGAGCTGGTGCGCGAGAAGCAGCTCGACGGCATTGCCGCCGACGGTCTGCGCGATGAATCCGACAAGGACGGCATGCGCATCGTCATCGAGCTCAAGCGCGGCGAGGTGACCGAGATCGTGCTGAACAACCTGTACGCCCACACCCCGATGGAGACCGTGTTCGGCATCAACATGGTGGCGCTGCAGGACGGCCAGCCGAAGCTGATGTCGCTCAAGGAGATGCTGGAGGCATTCATCCGGCATCGGCGCGAGGTGGTCACCCGGCGCAGCATCTACGAGCTCGCCAAGGCGCGCGAACGTGCGCACATCCTCGAGGGCCTGGCGGTCGCGCTCGCCAACATCGACCCGGTGATTGCGCTCATCAAGGCGGCGGCTTCGCCGGGGGAAGCGCGGACTGCGCTGCAGGCTCGCGCCTGGGCGCCGGGGGTAGTGACACAGCTGCTCGCGCGCGCCGGGGAGATCTCCACACGCCCCCCGGGACTTCCCGCAGAGTCCGGCCTGCATGCGGGCGGCTACCGCCTTTCCGAGATTCAGGCCCAGGCAATCCTCGACATGCGCCTGCAGCGCCTCACCGCTCTCGAGCAGGACAAGATCATCGCCGAGTACCGCGAGCTGCTCACGAGCATTGCCGACCTCAGCGACATCCTCGGGCGTCCCGAGCGGCTGACCCAGGTAGTGCGCGCCGAGCTCATCGAGGTACGCGACAGTTACGGCGATGCGCGCCGCACCGAGATCAACCGTGATCACCTCAACCTCACCACCGAGGATCTGATCGAGCCGCAGGATGTGGTGGTGACGCTCTCGCATGCCGGCTATGCCAAGAGCCAGCCGCTCACCGAGTACCAGACGCAGCGGCGCGGGGGTCGGGGCAAGACCGCGACGGCCGTGAAGGACGAGGACTTCGTCGAGAAGCTGTTCGTCGCGCACACCCACGACACGGTGCTGTGCTTTTCCAACCGCGGCAAGGTCTACTGGCTGAAGGTATACGAGCTGCCGCAGGCGGGCCGCGGCGCGCGCGGCAAGCCGATGGTAAACCTGCTGCCGCTCGAGGAAGGCGAGAAGATCAACGCCTTGCTGCCCGTGAAGCAGTATGACGAGCAGCACTTCGTCTTCATGGCGACGCGCGCCGGCACGGTGAAGAAGACTCCGCTCGCCGCCTTCTCCCGGCCGCGCACCACCGGCATCATCGCCGTCGACCTGGCCCCGAACGATCAGCTGGTCGGCGTCGCGCTCACCGATGGCGAGCGCGAGATCATGCTGGTCTCCAGCGGCGGCAAGGCCATCCGCTTCCACGAGAGCGAGGTGCGTCCGATGGGACGCGAGGCTGCCGGCGTGCGCGGCATTCGCCTGGGCTCCGGCCAGGATCTGATCGCGCTGATCGTCGCGGGCGAGAGTGTCGGCGCCGCTGCGGAGGATGTGCCACGGGTGCTCACCGCCTCCGCGACCGGATACGGCAAGCTCACTCCGCTGGCGGAGTTTCCACTCCATGGCCGTGGCGGCCAGGGCGTGATCGCGCTGCAAACCTCCGATCGCAACGGCTTCACGGTGGCGGCGCTGCAGGTGATGCCCGGCGAGGAGATCATGCTGATCAGCTCCACCGGCACCCTGGTGCGCACCACGGTGGATGAGATCTCCATACAGGGCCGCAACACTCAGGGGGTGCGGCTCATCCGCCTGGGCGAAGGCGAGCGACTGGTCGGCATCGAGCGCATCGAGAGCCTCGATGGCGATGATGAGGCGACGGTCGCAGAACCGGCGCCCGGGGCAACACCACCTGCCGCGGACAGCTAGTGCGGGTATTCAACTTCGCTGCAGGGCCGGCCACACTGCCCGTGGAGGTCCTCGAACAGGTCCGGGGTGAGCTGCTCGACTGGCAGGGCAGCGGTGCCTCGGTCATGGAGGTGAGCCACCGCGGTAAGGCCTTCATGGCGGTGGCGCAGGAGGCAGAAGCCCTGGTGCGCGAGCTGCTGGGTGTGCCCGCCAACTACCGCGTGTTGTTTCTGCAGGGCGGCGCCACGGGACAGTTCGCCGCGGTGCCGATGAACCTCGCCCGCGCGGACTCCGTCGTCGACTACATCAACACCGGCCACTGGTCACAGAAGGCACGCCTGGAAGCGCAGCGTTACTGCGCGCGGGTGAACGTCGCTGCCGACCAGGCCGCGTCGGGCTATACGACCGTCCCGGCGCCGTCCGCGCTGCATCTCACGCAGGGCGCAGCCTACGTGCACTACACCCCGAACGAGACCATTGGCGGGGTCGAGTTTCCTTACATCCCCGAGACCGGGCAGGTGCCGCTGGTCGCGGACATGTCCTCGACGCTCCTCTCGCGGCCGCTCGAGGTGGCGAGATTCGGGCTGATCTACGCCGGCGCGCAGAAGAACATCGGGCCGGCGGGACTCGTCGTGGTACTGGTGCGCGAGGACCTCATCGGCCGCGCGCGTCCCGCGACCCCTGCGGTGTGGGACTACCAGGCGATGGCGCAGGATGGGTCGATGCTCAACACGCCCGCGACCTTCGCGTGGTATGTCGCGGGGCTCGTGCTGCGCTGGCTCAAGGGGCAGGGTGGGCTCGCAGCGATCGCTGCCCGCAACCGTGCCAAGGCACAATTGCTCTACGACGCCATCGACTCCAGCGGCTTCTACCGCAATCCGGTAGCGGTGGACTGCCGCTCGTGGATGAACGTGCCCTTCATACTCGCCGATGCGCGGCTCGATGAGGAATTCCTCGCCGGTGCCCGCGCCGCAGGTCTCGCCAACCTTGCCGGGCATCGCTCGGTGGGCGGGATGCGCGCGAGTCTCTACAACGCCATGCCGCTCGCCGGCGTCGAGGCGCTGGTCGCCTACATGCGCGAGTTCGCGCGCCGCCGCGGCTGATCGGCATGCGTTTCCGCATCCTCACTCTCAATCAGATCAGTCCGCGCGGACTGGCGCGCTTTCCCGCCGACCGTTACGAGGTCGGCGCCGAGCTCGCCAACCCCGATGCGATCCTGGTGCGCTCGGCGGAGATCGCCGCCGCGGGCATCGCTCGCTCGGTGCGCACCATTGGCCGCGCGGGGGTGGGCGTCAACAACATCCCGGTGGCGGAAATGAGCCGCTGCGGTGTCCCGGTGTTCAACGCCCCGGGAGCCAACGCCAATGCGGTGAAGGAGCTGGTGCTGGCGGGACTGTTCCTCGCCGCACGCCACATCGGCCCGGCGTGGCTGTTCGCGCGCGCCCTGCGCGGCGATGACGCCGCCATCGAGGAGGCGGTAGAGGCGGGCAAGAAGCAGTTCGTCGGCTTCGAGCTCCCCGGGCGCACACTCGGCGTGGTGGGACTCGGCGCCGTAGGTGTCGAGGTGGCGAATTCCGCCCTCACGCTCGGCATGAAGGTGCTCGGCTACGACCCGCAGCTCACCGTGCAGCGCGCCTGGCAGCTGTCTGCCAGCGTCGAGCAGGCGCTGTCGCTCGATGACCTGTTTGCACGCTCCGACGCCATCAGCGTGCACGTGCCGCTGAACGATGACACGCGGGCGCTGGTGAACGGCACACGGCTTGCGCTCATGCGCCCGGGCGGCACCATTCTCAACTTCGCGCGCGCGGCCATCATCGATGAGACCGCGGTGCTCGCCGCGCTCGATGCCGGGCGACTGCACGCCTACGTGTGCGATTTCCCCAAGCGCTCGCTCAAGGACCATGCGCGCGTCATCGCCCTGCCGCACCTCGGCGCATCTACCGGCGAAGCGGAGGAGAACTGCGCGGTCATGGTGGTGGAGCAGGTGCGCGATTTCCTCGAGAACGGCAATATCAGGAACAGCGTGAACTACCCGGACGCGATTCTGCCGCGTGTCCCGGGCACCACGCGCCTCGGTGTGGCCAACCGCAATGTCCCGAACATGGTGGGACAGATCTCCACCTGCCTCGCCGCGCAGGGCGTCAACATTGCGGACCTGCTCAACAAGTCCCGCGGCGAGTACGCCTACACGCTGATCGACGCCGACGGCGCGCTCGGCCCGCAGCTGCTGGCGCAGATCCGCGCCATCGAGGGCGTCCTCTCGGCGCGCATATTCCAGGGGGCCCCGTGAAAGCTCCCTGGTTGCACTGAAACGCATGGTCGCTCGCCGACCTCCGCCTGCTCCTCGTGTCCGGCGCCGCGCCAGGCGCGCTGGCGTCCGCACGCCCGCGGCCGCGAGCGGCGCCGCCTCCGACGCCCCGGCGCCCGCTGCGCCGGCGGCCTCGCCCCGGGCGGCACTGGAGGAGGTGCGCGGTCGCATCGATGCGGTCGATGAGCAGCTCCACCGGCTGCTGAATGAGCGGGCGCGCCTCGCGCAACGGGTAGGCATTTCCAAGTCGCACGATGGCCGGACGGTCGACTTCTATCGCCCGGAGCGCGAGGCGCAGGTGCTGCGGCAGGCGCGCGCGCGCAACGCGGGCCCGTTGCGGGATGAGGAAGTGCTGCGGCTGTTCCGCGAGATCATGTCGGCGTGCCTCGCTCAGCAGGAACCGCTGAAGGTGGCCTTCCTCGGGCCCGAGGGCACGTTCACCCAGACCGCGGTGCTCAATCACTTCGGCCACTCGGTGCGCGCGCTGCCGCTGGCCTCGATCGATGAGGTCTTCCACGAGGTCGAGGCTGCAACCGCCGACTTCGGGGTCGTACCGATCGAGAATTCGACCGAGGGTACGGTCAATCACACGCTCGACCGTTTCCTCACCTCCCCACTGAAGATCTGCGGTGAGGTGGAGCTGCGCATCCGGCACCACCTCATGGGCACCATGAGCGCCCTGTCGCGTATCCTACGCGTCTGCTCGCACCCGCAATCCCTGGCGCAATGCCGGCAGTGGCTCGAGGAGCACCTCCCCGGGATCGAGCAGGTCCCGGTCGCGAGCAACGCCGAGGGCGCACGCCGTGCGCGCGACGAGAAAGGCAGCGCGGCGATCGCCGGCGAGACCGCCGCCGAAGTCTACGGGCTGAAGATCCTGGCCGCGGAGATCGAAGACCGCGCCGACAACACCACGCGCTTCCTCGTGCTCGGCCGTAAGCTCTTCACCCCGAGCGGCGAGGATCGCACCACGCTGCTGGTTTCCGTGGGGCACACCGATGCTCCGGGAGCGCTCTACCGGCTGCTCGAGCCGTTGGCGCGTCACCGCGTCAGCCTGACGCGCATCGAGTCACGTCCGTCGCGGCGGCGCAAGTGGGACTATGTCTTCTTCATGGATCTCGAGGGTCATGCGGATGAGCCGCACGTGGCGCGTGCGCTCGCGGCGCTGAAGAAACGCGCCTCGCTGTTTCGCGTGCTCGGCTCCTATCCGCGGGCTGTGCAGTGAGCGCTGCAGCGCCGCGCAGCTGGCGTGTCGCACCCGGCGGCGCTGTCACCGGCACCTTCACCGTCCCGGGTGACAAGTCGGTCTCGCACCGCGCCCTGATGCTCGGTGCGCTCGCGCAGGGGGAGACGCGTATCAGCGGCTTCCTCGCGGGCGAGGACTGCCTGGCAACTGCACGCTCCCTCACCGCGCTCGGTGTGCCCATCGAGCGGCCTGCAGAGACCGAAGTCTGGGTGCGGGGCAGGGGTGCCGGCGGGCTGAGCGCAGCCGCGGCACCGCTCGATATGGGTAATGCCGGCACGGCCATGCGCCTCATGATGGGGTTGCTCGCACCTGCGAGCTTCGATTCGACGCTGATTGGCGATGAGTCGCTGATGCGGCGGCCCATGGAGCGCGTTGCCGAGCCGCTGCGCCGCATGGGTGCACGCATCGACACGCACGGCGGCCGCCCGCCGGTCGTGATTCACGGCACCCCACAGCTCACGGGCATCGAGTACGCGCTGCCGGTGGCGAGCGCGCAGGTGAAGTCCGCGCTCCTTCTCGCCGGACTCGCCGCGCGCGGACGTACTGAGCTCACGGAGCCTGCGCCCTCGCGGGATCACACCGAGCGCATGCTGCGTGCCTTCGGTGTGCACCTTCGACAGCAGGGTGCGGTGATCACACTCGAGGGCGGACAGCCGCTGCGCGCCACCACCGTCGCGGTACCGGCGGATTTCTCGTCGGCGGCCTTCTTTCTCGTCGCCGCAGCGCTGGCGGCCGAGGGGCCGGTGCGACTCACGAATATCGGGGTGAATCCCACGCGTACCGGCCTGCTCGAGCTGCTGAAGCTCATGGGGGCGGAGCTGCGCGTGGTCCCCCACGCCGGTAGCACCGGAGATGACGCGGAGCCGGTGGCGGATATCGAGGTGCGCCGCAGTCCGCTGCAAGGCATCACCGTGCCCGAAGCTCTCGTGCCGCTGGCGATCGATGAGCTGCCGGTGTTCTTCATTGCCGCCGCCGCCGCTCGCGGAGAGACGCTGGTGCGAGGGGCAGCGGAGCTGCGCGTGAAGGAAAGCGATCGGCTTGCGGCCATGGCTGCAGGGTTCGAGGCGCTCGGTGTGGAGCATCAGCTCCTGGCCGACGGATTGCGGATTCGCGGCACGCGGGAGTTCTCCGGAGGATCGGTCGACAGCCATGGAGACCACCGCATCGCGATGGCGTTTGCGGTGGCGGCGCTCCGCGCACGGGAGCCGATCGAGATCGCCAACGTCGCCAACGTGGCCACCAGCTTCCCGGGATTCGAGGAATGCGCGCGCCGGGCTGGCTTGGGCCTCGAGACACTCTAAGGGACACTCTCCCGATGGCGAAGTCCCCGGCCTGTCCTATCGTCACCATCGACGGCCCGAGCGGCTCGGGGAAGGGCACCATCAGTCGCGCCGTTGCGCGCAGGGTGGGCTGGCACCTGCTCGATAGCGGCGCGCTCTATCGGCTGGTCGCAGTCGCCGGCTCGGCGGCGGGTCTGGCTGCAGAGGATGAAACTGGGCATGCGACCCTCGCGCGTCGCATGGACGTTGCCTTCACTGTGGCCCCGGATGGCAGCGAGCGCATTTCACTCGGGGGGCGCGATGTGACCGCAGGAATCCGTTCGGAGGAGGCCGGGCAGGGGGCCTCCCGCGTGGCTGCCTGGCTGGCTGTCCGTAAGGCATTGCTCGAGCGGCAACGGGCATTTGCCATAACGCCGGGACTCGTGGCGGACGGGCGGGATATGGGCACGGTGGTGTTCCCCGGCGCGCAGCTGAAGATCTTCCTCACGGCCACCCCCCAGGAAAGAGCGATACGCCGGTATAAGCAGTTGAAAGACAAGGGGTCCGATGTTAGCCTTGCCGCCCTTTCGCGCGAGATAGCCGAGCGGGATTTAAGGGATCAGACCCGCGAGGTCGCCCCACTGAAGGCCGCGCCCGATGCCTGTCTCATCGACTCGACCGGTCTTTCCGTCGAGGCGGTGGTAAAGCGGGTGCTGGACCTGGGAGCCGCTCGTCGCTTGTGGCCTTGAGGGGCCGCTCGCCGCGAACGCCAAGGGAGAAGGAATCCGAGGAAGGCACGCGCAGGATGCGGGTGCCCGTTATGTTTTCCTGGACCGCAGCGGAAGGCGGTTCCAGTACACACACGCCATGTGCGTGGCATCAGTGAAGGTATGACAGAAAGTTTTGCCCAGCTCTTCGAGCAGAGTCTCGCCAACCAGCGTATCCGCCCGGGAATGATCCTCACCGGGCTCGTCGTGGAAGTCACCAGCGACGTCGTCATCGTCAATGTCGGTCTGAAGTCCGAGGCAGTCATTCCCCTCGAGCAGTTCAAGAACGAACGCGGGGAAGTGGAGGTCAAGGCCGGCGAACAGGTGGAGGTGGCACTCGACTCGGTCGAGGACGGTACCGGCGAGACACGCCTCTCACGCGAGAAGGCCAAGCGCGCGCGCACCTGGACTCGCCTCGAGGAGGCATTCAACAAATCGGAGATCGTGACCGGCGTCATCACCGGGCGCGTCAAGGGAGGCTTCACCGTAGAGATCGAGAACGTGCGTGCCTTCCTCCCGGGCTCGCTCGTCGATGTGCGCCCGGTGCGCGACACCTCCTACCTCGAGGGCAAGCCGCTCGAGTTCAAGGTGATCAAGCTCGATCAGAAACGCAACAACGTCGTGGTCTCGCGCCGCGCCGTGGTGGAGCAGGAGTTCTCCGCTGAGCGCTCGGCGCTGATGGATAACCTGCAGGAAGGCGCGGTGGTGCGTGGCACGGTCAAGAACCTGACCGACTACGGTGCCTTCGTCGACCTCGGCGGTATCGATGGTCTGCTGCACATCACCGACATGGCGTGGAAGCGCGTCAAGCACCCCTCGGAAGTCGTCAAGGTGGGCGATGAGATCGAGGTGCGCATCCTCAAGTTCGACCGCGAGCGCTCGCGCGTCAGCCTGGGCTTGAAGCAGCTCGGTGCCGACCCGTGGCAGAACATCGCGCGCCGTTACCCACCGAGCACGCGCGTGTTCGGCAAGGTCACCAACATCGCCGACTACGGCGCATTCGTCGAGATCGAGGACGGCGTCGAGGGCCTGGTGCACGTGTCCGAGATGGACTGGACCAACAAGAACGTCAACCCTGCAAAGGTCGTGCACACCGGGCAGGAAGTCGAGGTCATGGTGCTGGACGTCGACGAGGAGCGGCGCCGCATCTCCCTCGGTCTGAAGCAGTGCCAGGCCAATCCGTGGAAGGAGTTCGCCGAGAACTACAACCGCGGCGACAAGGTGGGCGGCCAGGTCAAATCGATCACCGATTTCGGTATCTTCATCGGGCTGCCGGGCAACATCGATGGCCTGGTGCACCTGTCGGACATCTCCTGGGATCAGCCGGGCGAGGAGGCGGTGCGCAACTACCAGAAAGGCCAGCAGCTCGAAGCCATGGTGCTGTCGATCGACCCGGAGCGTGAGCGTATCTCCCTCGGCATCAAGCAGCTCGCCAAGGATCCCTTCTCCGCCTACATCGCCGACAACCCCAAGGGCACGATCGTGCGCGGCGTGGTGAAGGAGGTCGATGCGCGCGGTGCCATCATCGATCTGGGCAACGGCATCGAAGGCCAGTTGCGTGCCTCCGAGCTCGGTCGCGATCGGGTCGAGGACGCGCGCGCGGTGCTGAAGGTGGGCGAGCAGGTGGAGGCCAAGTTCACCGGCGTCGACCGCAAGTCGCGCACCATCTCGCTGTCGATCAAGGCGAAGGAAGCCCACGAGGAGGCGGAGGCGGTGCAGAGCTATCGCTCCGAGACCGCAACATCCGGCACGAGCCTCGGGGATCTGCTGAAGGAGCACATCGGGTCCGGAGAGAGCC
>Ga0306925_10001673_pt1 | contig 18486 bp, 21 predicted proteins | sample flu12Cox44000176_FD_203755 | JGI IMG/M metagenome (GOLD analysis project Ga0306925, IMG submission 203755) | Lab enrichment of tropical soil microbial communities from Luquillo Experimental Forest, Puerto Rico - flux8day.12C.oxic.44.000.176 (v2)... | ecosystem: Environmental > Terrestrial >... | reverse complement strand
GACCGGGGAAACTCTCGTCGCCAATGGGTTCGGGCGGCCCGCCAAGACCGAGGCATGGATGCTTCACTACTGCAGATCTCGGGCATTGGGTTACATGCGGATCCTCGAGCTGGAAGACATCAAAAGGCGGAAATTGATCGCCGCTCTGGACAAGATCGGCCGTGACTTCGAGGATATTCACGGCTTCATCATCGATATCCGTAACTGCCCCGGCGGGGACGATGATATTGCGATCGCGATCATCAACCGGTTTTGCGACCGCAAGCGCGTCGCCTTCCATAGGAGGACGAAAATCGGCCCGCGCGACGACAACTTTACACCCCTGAGGACGTGGTACCTCGAACCGCAAGGTGAACGACAATTCACCGGGCCAATCGTGCTCTTGACCTGTGATTCCGTTTTCAGCGGGGGAGAGGCCTTTGCGTTGGCGATAAGGCAGCTGCCTCATGTGACGATCTTAGGTGATCGTACCAACGGCATATTCTCGTACACGCTCGATAAGAAGCTGCCCAATGGCTGGAAATACTGTTTGTCGTACCAAGTTTACTTTTCGGCCGACATGGTGTGCTACGAAGGCGAAGGCATACCCGTCGACATCGAGCTACTCAACAAAAAAACCAACATTGCAGAAGGTGTCGACCCGTTGATCACCCGCGCCCTCGACCTGTTGACGTCCAATAGTGCGGGAGCAACGAGAGATGATTGATTTGCGCATGCAACGTATGAGCGCGCGAAACCTCTACTATGACTGGTCTCTTGGAGCGGATTCCGCTTATGTACGAGCGTAAGCCGCATGTTGCAGGAAGTTTCTGTTTTCTTGCGGAGTAAAATTGCGATGACGCGATCCGATTTGCCGCCACAGGCGTACGATGAAGCCGCTCGATAATCCCGTTGGATTGCGAGGGCTTCATTGTCATGCGATAGTCGATTTCCTCGAGCTGCAGGAACAGCTCGTAGAGATGCCTATCAGGTCATCCGCACAACTCGCGGCCATTGTCGGAGAGCACGGTCTCGATCCCTCGCGGCATGGGATGACGTCATCAGGTGCACGGCAGTGACCGGCAGCTTGTGGGGAGTAGAGCCTGGCCGGGGCGCAGCGCGACGCCGCTCCTTGGCAGGGATCGACGAAGGGTTGAGCACGGCTCGCCCAGTCTCGGCCGACACCTGGTTGGGGTGCGCTCCCTTGGCGACGGGCAATGGTCTTGTAGTTTCGGCCTACGCGACCAACCAAAAGGTGTCCACATGACTTTCGTACAGGCGATCAGCTCTTGCTTCCGGAACTATGCCACGTTCTCAGGTCGGGCGGTTCGTTCCGAGTTTTGGTACTGGTATCTTTTTGTAGCGGTCGTTTTGGCTGTGTTTGGTGGAATCGATCAATCGCTCTATCCGGGCTTTTCGATGGGCCCTTTCAGCTTCGTCAATATGGCTGTCGTGTTAGCTTTGATTCTTCCTAGCCTAGCCGTCTCAGTTCGACGATTGCATGATATCGATCGCACGGGCTGGTGGATTTTGATCAGTGTCACAGTTATCGGCACTATTGTGCTGATGTATTGGGCATGCCTGCCTGGCACGCAGGGTTCTAATCGGTTTGGCAACCCCTGAGTCGGCCCACTTCACATTCCTGGACTCGAAATACCACTAAACTGCTTGCACTCTGACGAGGTAATCGCACAGACCCAATTGCATGCTGTTGGATGCTGCCACCGTTGAAGTCGGAATGTCTCTGCCTTTTCGCTTGATCCAGATCACTAACCGGGTGTACGAGTTTCACGACAGCGACTTTCGCGTACAGATCATCGGAGAAATACTATGTTAAAGAACGCTTTTTGGGAGAATGACCTATGACGAAGAGTATCATGGCAATTGCTTTTGTAATCTTTCTCTCCGCGCCGGTCGCGATGGCACAGCAGCGGGGGGTCTGTGTGGCCGACATCAAGGCGAAATGTGCTGGAGTTGAGCCCGGCGAAGGCCGCCTTGTAGCCTGCGTAAAAACACACGCCGCAGAATTTTCCGACCCGTGTAAGGCAAGGCTGGCGCGGATCGCTCAGATCACCAAAGCCTGCGCGGGTGATATAAAGGAAAATTGCGCTGGCAAGGAACGACGAGGTCTTCGGGCTTGCATCCAGAAAAGTATTGCCAACATCAAGAGCGACCAATGCAAGGAGATACTCGCGCAGGCAGTGGCCGGGAGAAAATAGGACGCTCAAACGCCCATCAGCTATTTCGCCGGTCGTGCAACTAGGGTCTTTTTGCCATTGTGTCGCTGACCGGCGTGGTCATCATGTTTAATGCGCGTTGGTTGGTCTCCATGATGAGGCGCCTTCCTTCGCAAACTTTTGGGTCGTTTGGGTAAGCAGCCACACATTTGCGATAGTCCGCGGCTGAACTTTGATAGTTTTGGGCGTCCAAATTGGTCGCATCCACGCTGGTCAGCGCGACACGCAGGTTGCGAATTACATCGATGTTGCGACGCTTTTGGCGGAAACTACGGAAGTTCCAAATGAGCCGCCTCATTATTGCCCCTGTTCTTGGATTGGTCGCGTGTCAGTCTTTCCGGACGATTGAGGAGAGCCATGACTTTAGTCATCAACATGACGCTGCTGGCCCTGTCGCTCTGTAACATTGGGGCGGGCGTGTATTTGGCCTATCAGGGCTGGATACTACCTTAACAGGCAGGACTCGCGATTTACTAAGGCGACCGCCCGAAGCAAACTACTAGCCCTGAAACGAGGACTGTCATGGCTGAAACAACCAAACTTTCTGTTGGTCAAGCGCTCGACAAGCTACGTGGCACCGAAGCCCCGAAAACAAAAATGACTCGGGTCGACGAAAAAATTGACGCTCTCGATAAAGAGGCGCAGCGCTTGAAAGCAATGAGACGCAGCCTTGGGCCGGGCAAAATAGCTGACCTCACTAAGCGCGATTGAGACAGATAGGCCAGCTAAAAAATTTCTAAATCGATGTCCGCCCTACCCCAATAGCGGACATGTGGTGCAACTAGGGAGTCCGCTAAGGGCCCAAAGCGGACATCGCCGCGACGCAGCCATTCCATCTAAGGGTTCTTTTGCAGTTTCGGAGCTAAGAAGCCCCAAACAACGAGCACGATAATGGCCCCGACTACTGCGCCGATAAAGCCGGCCCCTTCGCCAGCACGGTACCAGCCAATGGCTTGTCCGAGGTACGTCGCCACGAGAGAACCGACAATTCCGAGCGCTGCCGTGAGAATGAAGCCAGATGGTTCGTTCGATGATCCCGGATGGAGGAACTTAGCAACAATTCCAGCAAGGAAGCCGATTAGGATGGTCCAAATGATACCCATGTCGCTCCCCCAAGATTAATCATTTTCGCGTTGTGCGAACGGCGATAACAGCCCAGCTTGATTAATTCATCGCTTTAACGCCATTGGACTGTGGTCCAACGTCACAACACGATATGTCCGCTTTACCCCCGAAAGCGGACATGTGCGGCGCAACGGGGGATGTCCGCTTTGGGCCAATAGCGGACATTAACGCCCGTCAACGGCCTGACCCGGGTACTCGGCCTTTCACAGCGTTTGCAAATGATTCGTAGACGATGCGTCCGTCCGAAGCGGAAGGTAGACGGTCGCGCAGCTCCGCGCGGAGCTGTTCTCGCTCGATCGCCGACATGCCAGCGATTAACTTGCCTTGCGGTCCTATCAGCACAGTATTCGAGTCCCAAAAATCATCGAAATCGGAATAAACGACCGGGATGCGGATCACCCGTGTGCCAATAGATTCAAGCCCGGCCTTTTCCCACAAATCCACCATCGCATCCCGCCGTGAAACCACGGGGTTGGCCGGACGCACTGAAGTCATGCCCATTGATTCCAATGATACATAAATAGGGTCGGTTGGTGCTCCACCGCCCGGGATGTCCCACATATACGTTGCAACCCATCCGCCAGACCGCACCACGCGTGCCATTTCTGCGGCCGCCTTGGTTGGGTCAGGGACAAAGGAGATTACGAGGGCCATAATCGCAACGTCGAAGCTGCCGTCGGCAAAGGGCAATTTCTGCGCATCACCCACGCGAAATTCCGCTGACTTCGCACCGAGTCGCATCCGCGCATAGGCAAGTTGCTCATCAGACGGATCAATCGCCGTAACTGCCGCGGGAGCACAGCGAGCAATTAATTCCTCAGTAAACGCGCCATTACCGCAGCCGACGTCAAGCCACCGTAAACCATTTGGAACGTCGAGCCAGTCAAGGAACATTTCCCCGACTAGTCGGCTCCAGCGGCCCATCAGCCGCTCATAGGCTTCTCCGTCGGTGAAAAGCTCAGCTTTGTCCATGCGGCGCTCATCAACGCTTCAGGAACCTGAGATAAAAGGCCGCGAACACCAGGACAATTCCGGCGTTCACTATCAGCCGCTCCCAGAACCGGTTCCTGAAGAACAGGACGTCCACGCCGACCACAACGGCTACCAATGCGAGCACGTAAAGCACGACGGCTGTCTGTCTTCCCATACTCTTTTCTACTACGCGCTGCGAGAGCAGAGCCAGAGCGCTGCGCTTGGACTACTGACGACGTCTTTTGAGGATTGTTCGCTTTGGGTCAAAAGCGGACATGTGCGTTGCAAACACTAATGTCCGCTTTGGGCCAATAGCGGACATCGCGATTTATTCGACTACCTCGTCGGCGAGCTGCAAGAAAGAATCTTGGACTGAGAGGCCGAGCGCCTTGGCCGTCGTAAGGTTGAAGACGAGTTCAAACTTGTTCGGTGATTGCACCGGCAAATTACCCGGTGCTTCGCCCTTGAGAATGCGATCAACATAGCCGCTCGAACGCCGGAAGATATCGGCGGTATCGGGCCCGTACGACATTAGACTTCCCTCGACGACGAATTGCCGAAAGGGGGAAACGACCGGCACTCGATATTTCTCTGCCGACTTCAGGATCGTTTTGCGCGCGTTGACAATAAAAATGTCCGACGCGGCGATCAAACCACTGCCGGGGTCACGCCCTAACTCGGAGACTGCCAAATCGACCTCAGCGAGTGTCAAAATAGGGCGACGTATCTGGATTAAACATCAATGCGACCTGCGACAGGCTTGGCTTAAGGTCGCTGAGTAGGACGAGCCATTTGCCGACTATGTCGAAATCGAAGAAAGAAAACCCAGTAATGTTGGCCCCTGGCTGTGCAAGGCTTGAAATGAATCCCTGACCGACTGGATCGTTTAGTATCGCGAATACAATTGGAGTAGTGGTCTTTGTGGAGCGCAGCGCGGCAATAACCGGAGTGCTATTTGCGACAATAATATCTGGGGCCAGCTTAACTACTTCTGTAACGTGCTTATTGATTGACTCAAGAGTGCCCCCGGTAAAACGATATTCAAGTTGAATGTTGCGTCCTTCGGCCCACCCCAGATCGCGCATACCTAGCCGGAATGCCTTGACGCGCCTCTGCGCTTCGGGGTCCGTTTCGTCGAGGGCGATCAAAACGCTGACCCGCCGCGATCGCTCGCCCTGCTGCGCGCGCGCCATCAGCGGCCAAGCCGCCGCCCCACCGAGAAGTGTGATGAACTCACGCCGCTTCATGTGCTCGCCGCAGAATAGGCCGCGTCCAGAGACTAACATTTTGCTACTGGGCGGCTAATGAGAAAGCGCGCACAATTGGCCCCAGAAACGGATCAGGTTCCATGTCCGCTTTGGGTCAAAAGCGGACATTTGCGGTGCATCAACCAATGTCTGCTTTACACCCGATAGCGACCACGAAAGCGGACATGTGCCAATGGCCATGTCTGCTCTACCCCCGAAAGCGGACATGTGCGATGCAAAGACGAATGTCCGCTAAGGGCCAAAAGCGGACATCGGACAGACCTCAGACGAATACGGCAATGCGCGGCAGGATAACCCTGATCTCGGTGAACTCGCCCGGCCGTGTATCGACTTCGATTGAGCCGCCGTGTTGTTTGACAATGATGTCGTGGCTGATGGAAAGGCCGAGACCGGTGCCTTCTCCGGTCGGCTTGGTCGTGAAAAATGGGTTGAACATCTTTTCCTTCACGTCAGGCGACATTCCGGTGCCGTTGTCGCGGATTCCGATCTCCACCCGATCGCCAAGGCTTTTGGTCGAGGCCGTGAGCGATGGCTCGTAGTCGCCACCATTTGCTTCTGCTCTGCGTCTGCTCGCGGCATAGAAGCCGTTTGAAATCATATTCAGGAGGGCCCGCCGGATGTCCTGCGGAAAAATGTCTGCCTCACCGGCAGACGGATCAAATGATTGCTTGAGCTTGATCTCGAAACCCTGCGTCTCCGCCCGCGCTCCGTGCCATGCGAGATTGAGGCTTTCCTCAACCAAGGCATTGATGTCAATCACCCGATGCTCGCCTGAGCCTTCGCGCGAATGCTGCAGCATATTCTTGACGATGGCGTCAGCGCGCCTACCGTGATGCACGACCTTGTCGAAATTGCTCTTTAGGGTGTCGGCCAGTTCCTCAATTTCAGCGCGGGCCTTTTCGTCGATCGACACGCCCTTCAATGCATCCCGCAATTCTTCGATCAGTTCGGCTGAGATACCCGAGAAATTGTTCACAAAATTGAGCGGGTTTTTGATCTCGTGCGCAATACCGGCAGTAAGTTGGCCGAGCAAAGCGAGCTTCTGTGTCTGCACCAGGCGGTCCTGTGTGGTGCGGAGGTTGTCCAGAGATTGAGCCAGTTCACGTGTGCGAGCCTCAACGCTTTCGAACAACCGCACGTTCTCAATCGCGATGACCGCCTGGTCCGCAAAGGTGGTAACCAACGTGATGTGATTATCATCAAACGGTCGAACCGCAGGACGTGTCAGAACAATTACGCCGATCGGACTTCCTTCCCGCAATAACGGCACTCCGAGTGCCGTGCGAAATCCACCTCGCTTCTGGGCCTCAAGAAACGTGTATTCCGGATCAGCAAGAACGTCGTGAATATGTATGGTGCGCCCTTCGAGCAACGCTCGCGCCGTAACTGAGCCACGTCCGGGTCTGATCGTTTGTTGTTTGAGATAATCTATCCATTCCGGGATATCGCCGCTGCCGGAAGCGCAAATATAAACATCGCCTTCTCGCAAAAACATGAATGAGTGATTAGCTTGGCAAAGGCTGGCCGCCGACTGGAGTAGCGTATCGAGCACAGTTTGCAAATTGAATGTCGAGCGGCTGATGACCTTGAGCACGTCGGCGGTGGCGGTTTGCTGCTGCAGCGACTCACGCAGCTCGTTGAGCAGCCGCGTATTCTCGATGGCGATGACGGCTTGGGCGGCGAAGTTCTGGACCAGCTCGATCTGCTTGTCGCTGAAGGGACGGACTTCCTGGCGATAGATGAGGATTCCACCGATAAGTTCATCGTCCTTCAGCATCGGCACGGCGAGGACTGTCCGGGCGCCGGCAAGCTTGGCGAGCTGGGTACCGGTGGTGTAGCCGGATAGCAGGCCGGAAGACTGAATCTCGTCCCGAATGTCAGCGATCTGAGCCGGCCGCTTCGTTGCAAGCGCGCGTCCAAACACAGTTGCCGGAGCAGGCCGGATGACCGGATTGCGACCCCGCTCTTCGGCGAATGCTTTCGGCGCGTTGTGCATCCCGACGCACCGGAACGCATCGCCCTCAGACCGGTATATTGTGCCGAACTGCGCCTCGCAGATCCGCGTCGCGTTTTCCAGAATGGCCTTGAAGACCGGCTCAAGTTCGCCGGGCGTGCTTGAGATCACCTTCAAGACCGATGACGTCGCCGTCTGCTGCTCGAGCGACTCGGAAAGGTCATCGGTGCGGTGGCGCAGCTCGTTGAGCAGCCGCGTGTTTTCGATGGCAATGACGGCTTGGGCGGCGAAGGTGTTTAGCAGCGCTATCTGCTGCTCGTTGCCGCCTGTTGCTCACGCGCTTCTTTTAGTTCGCCAGTGAGAGTGTTGACTTGTTCCTGCAGGCGGGCCATTGAGACGCCCGCGGTTGGCTCTTTGTGGGCCTTCGGCCCACTGCGGCGCTGCTTCCCTTTTATTCCTCTTCCACCGCGCCGCATGTCGCCCCTAGCGGTTCACGACGATACTCAATCCTAGGGAAATTCTCGCCCGCGCGCCATGGCAGCATGTCCGCTTTGGGTCAAAAGCAGACATGTGCAATGCAATAGGCGATGTCCGCTTTACCCCCAATAGCGACCGCGAAAGCGGACATCGGCAAACCGTCATGTCCGCTTTACCCCCGATAGCGGACATGTGCAGCGCACAAGCTCATGTCTGCTTTGGGCCAAAAGCGGACATCACCGCTCACTCTTCTCACGTATCTCGTAAGCGCGACTGAGATCGCTCTTATCGCCGGGGCTGCCAACACTACCACCGGTAATATCGCGATCCATGCGACGAGCCAGGACGATAACCAATGGCTAAAAAACTGCACTGGGTTGGGTGATGGGAAACTCGCGATCCCCGCGGCTATTAAGCTTGTCAGCCCGGCCTGAATGACGCCGAAAATGAAATGGCTGTATCTACGGGGAATGCCAAACATGGGATGGAGCCTTTCGGACCGGTCGAAGCGCGCCGCCCAAGATACTTTGGACCCATTTAGGTCAGGTGTGGCCATTGATAGTCAGGAAGCTCTAGCGTGTCGACAATGTCTCGCCCAAATGTGAGTCGAGCTAGCGCCGGTATGGCCGCCGTCCTGATGACTTGATTGCGGAAGAGCAATCCTAACTGCGTTTTTGGCGCAAAGGCCGATGCAAAACGTTCTGCGCCCTGCTGCTTCTTCTCGACAAAACCTCGCAAGAGCTTCTCATAGCTGGCAAATGCAATTTCATGCTGAGCTTTGGCGAGTTCACCCGCGAGGACATAGGCGCTCATCATCGCCAGCGCCGAGCCCTGGCCTGCCATTAAGGATACGCAAAACGCCGCATCGCCCACCAACGCGACGCGCCCCCGAGACCAACTTGGCATTTCGATCTGGCCAACCCGGTCGAAATAGAGATCCTGCGTACGCTCCATTTCGGCAAGAATGCGTGAGGTTTCCCATTTTCCGTCGTCAAACACCTCGCGCAGAAGGGCTTTTTGAGCGGTCGGGTCAAACATGTCCGATCGCGCAACGTCATCTTTTGCAAAGACAAACAGAAACAGCGTTCGATCCCCGCTCAGTGATACGCGTCCCAGCATTCGCCCCGGTTGGCAATAGGTCACGTAAACCTCCTCGTCGCGTGGCCTGTACCCGCTGACCTCAAAAGCGGCAACGATATAGCCAAGCCGCTTTTCAAACTGGTCTTGAGAGCCGAACACGACGCGGCGAACAGCAGAGTGAAGGCCGTCCGCCCCGATGACCAAATCGAAGCGGCGTTGATCGCGGTGTTTGAACTTAACTTGTACAGAATCGGGCTGTTCTTGCAGGCCAATGACCTCGTCGCCAAAGACAATTTCGGTGTCGTTTTTTATTTTCTCGAATAACAGTCGCGACAAATCACTGCGCCCGATTGTTACGTAGCGCCCACCAGTAAGCTCACGGAAGACGTTTGTTCCAAAGCCAGAAATGCGCTCGCCTTCGCCGTTCACGATCCGCATTTCACGAATGTGATAGCCTGCACGATTAATTTCATCCAACAGGTCCATCCGCTCAGCAATGTCGTAGCCGAGACCCCAGAAATCGACGACATAACCGCCACTGCGCAACGTCGGCGCGTACTCGATAATCGTCGGCTCGAATCCAGCTGCTTTCAGCCAGTAGGCCAGCGTTGGTCCGCCAATCCCAGCACCCGAGATCAGCACGGTTTGGGCAGGCATACCGAGATAACTGGTACTTATCGGTTGCTAAAGCAACCCGAGTTGGAGCGGTCCGATAGCGGACATTTCAACACCCGCGAGAGCATCAACAATCGCATTCGAGGCGAATTGCTTTACTCGAACTTGGCCGTCGTCGAGAACGGCTTGGTCGCGCCAACGACGAACATTATGAGCGCGTCTAGTCTGTCGTCCCACTGTTGAAAACTTCCATTGTCATTCCGGCCGGATGTCCGTTCATCGAATGTCCAGCCTCGACACTCATCACCCCCTGCGGGGTTCGTTAGCCCAACCTGCCAGCGATTACATAAAACGATTCGGAGCCGGGATGCATATGCACCGGTGTCGTTGCGCCGGGCGGCCCATGGCCGTAGTTCACGCGCAACAGGTACTCGGGCGCGCTGAGTGGGGGAACGGGTCCAATCTCCGCGCGTCACTTGCACGACGGCCCGAGGAAGGGGGTCTTGGCAAAGCCGAGCCATCTTGCCGATTCAGAAGCGGTCTCGTCATCGAGCGAGAGAACGCCGTTATCGTGGATCGCCTGCCCGGCTTTGGTACTTTGGTGCGGCATAAATTTGTGCGGGTCGGAGAGTTGTATCGCCCGCGACACACGTGACAGCAATCGGTAGGGCCAACTCAGGTTGCGTCAACTTATAGTCACAATTCCTGATGCGAATGTTGGCCTGATCTCGGGGGCTTCCCAACAAGAGACTTTGCAAATGATCTTCCTCGCTTATGCCGCACTAATCGCTGCCGCCTTTTTCGTCAGTTCACTGTTTCTGTTGAACTACGGCCGACGGCTCGGTTTGCGATACTTGCAAAAGGATGCTGGCACCATGACGGGCCTCAGCACCGTCGAGGGCGCCGTCTTTGCATTGATGGGATTGCTCTTGGCATTCACGATTTCTGGCGCCCTGCAGCGGTTCGATGATCGCCGACAGCTCGTCATCCAGGAAGCAAATGCTGCCAGCACGGCACATGATCGTCTTGCCCTATTCGAGGGCGAGGTTGCTCGCGACCTGCAGAACAAACTTAGAGACTATTTCCAAGCGCGCATCGACCTCTATCGCATGCCACACGATTACTCCCTGTTAAAACGAGCCGAATATTTTTCTCAGGAGCAGCAGGACAAGATCCTCAGTTTTAAAAATGAACTGTGGAACGCGGCAGTCGGGGCATGCCCACAGAGTAACTTTAGTCCCGCGTGTGGGCAGGCTCTCCCGGTACTTGCCAACTTGTTCGAAGTGGCGCGCCTGCGGCTCGGAGCCGCCGAAAAGCATCCGCCTCAAGTCATCTACGTCGTTTTGTTCGGTCTTGGACTAGGCGGCTCGTTACTTGCTGGATTTGGTATGGCCGCTGCCAAATCGCGCAGCTGGATTCACATGTTCGTTTTTGCCACGACGCTGACGGTCGCGCTTTACACGCTCACAAACATGGAATATCCACGGCTCGGACTCATTCGCATTGAGAATTTCGATCATTTTCTTGTCGACGCTCACCAGCAAATACAAACGCAGGACAGCGCGTGGGCAACCCTTGGCTACGGCAGATGAGACAGCAGCTGCAATGTCCGCTTTGGGTCAAAAGCAGACATGTGCGGTGCACTAGTGCATGTCCGCTTTGGGTCAAAAGCAGACATGTGCAGTGCAAACAGGCATGTCCGCTTTACCCCCAATAGCGACATCGAATGCGACGTACGGGGATGTCCGCTTTGGGCCAATAGCGGACATTGATCGCCTTCACTCGATCACCTCGTTGGCGCTGGCGAGCAGCGTTGTCGGCACGGTAAGGCCGAGTGCCTTTGCCGTCTTGAGGTTGATCACCAACTCGAACTTGGTTGGCGACTGCACCGGGAGGTCAGCAGGCTTTTCGCCTTTAAGAATGCGATCGATGTAGGTGGCGGCACCTCGGTAGGCGTCGACAGCATTAGACCCGTAAGAAACCAGTCCGCCATCGGCAACGAAAACGCGGAGCGGATACACGGCCGGCAGCCGGTGGCGAGCCGCGAGCGCGATGATTAAAGCGCGATGCGCAAACGCTTGCGGGGACACCGTCAAGATCAGTCCAGAATTCGGTCTGCTTGCGAAAGCTGCGATCGCACGTTCGACGTCGGTCGCATCGCGCATGCCCATGGCTTGGACCTCAACTCCGAGCGACTGCGCCATGGCCTGGATCGCACTAAATTGCCCGAGGCTGCTCTGTGCCGTTGTATCGCGAAAGACTGCCACACGCGTGACGGCAGGCGCGATCTGCTTCATGAGTTCCAGCCATTTGGCGCTTATGCTGAACTCGGGTACGACACTATATCCGGTGATGTTACCGCCTGGCCGAGCAATACTGTCGACGAAACCCTGAGCAACCGGATCTGCCGACCCTGCAAACACGATTGGCACGGTGGACGTGGCCTTTTGGAAAGCTGCAGTACTTTGGCTGGTAGAGGCCAGAACGACGTCTGGCGCTAGCGCGAGCAAGTCAACAGCATGACTGCGAAAGCGGTCGGCATTGGCAGCGGCCCAGCGGATGTCGACACGGACGTTGCGGCCGACAGCCCAACCCCTTTCCTGCAAACCCTGCATAAACGCCGCCAAGCGGGTCTGTCCGTCCGCATCGTCCGCGGCCGTATGCATTAGCACCCCGATGCGTCGGGCTTGCTCGGGCTGCTGCGCCAAAGCCGCAACCGGCCAAGCTGCCGCGGCGCCCCCGACTAATTTGATGAACTCGCGCCGTCTCATGGCCTCTCCCGAGGCTGAGGACAGGGGCATCGTATCAGGTCGAACGAGCGATGTCCGCTTTGGGTCATAAGCGGACATGTGCGCCGCAAAAAGCCATGTCCGCTTTACACCCAATAGCGACCGCGAAAGCGACATTCCGAAAAAGGCCATCTCTGCTTTACCCCCGAAAGCGGACATGTGCGGTGCAATTAGGGATGTCCGCTTTGGGCCAATAGCGGACATCAGTCTTACTCGATCACCTCGTGCGTGCCGGCGAAGCTCAGCGACGAGCCAGTGGCGACGTTCGAGCTGACGCTTTCGGTGAAAAAGAATCGTAACGGTTACTTTCGAGCGCAATTTTGCGCTGCATTGCGACGTGCGTCGCGAAGCTAGAATGCCTCGTCAGGCAATTCCATGGTTGAACCGGCTCCCGCCTGGATGCGTGCCAGCCGCGTTGCAGTTTCAGGCAGCATTCGTTCCATGAAGAAACGCGCCGTGACCAGCTTCGCGTTCAGGCGAGCGGCCGAACCGTCAGGCTTGGGCAACTTGGCGAGTGCGGCTTCGGCGATCCTGCACCACATATAGCCGAGCGCCACCAGCCCGAAGAGATGCATGTAGTCGTACGATCCTGCACCAGCATTGTCCGGCTTAGCGATGGCGTTCTGCATGAACCACATCGACGCCTCCTGCAGATGCGCGAGCGATTGGCCAAGAGGCTTCAAATAGACATTCATATCGTCGCTGCCGGTACGCTCCTTGAGATAGGTCTGAACCTCGTTGAAGAAAGCCATAATGGCACGGCCACCATCCTTGCCGAGCTTGCGGCCGACGAGGTCGAGCGCCTGTATGCCGTTGGCTCCTTCGTAAATCTGCGCGCTCCGGGCATCACGCACGAACTGCTCCATCCCGTGCTCAGCGATGTACCCGTGGCCCCCGAAAATTTGTTGTGCCATCACGGCATTGGCGAACCCGCCGTCGGTGAGGACACCTTTGATCACCGGGGTCAGGAGACCCATGTGATCGTCGGCGCTCTTGCGCTCCTTTTCGTCGTCGGAACGATGGGCGACATCGCTCTTTAGCGCGGTCCAAATGACCAGCGCGCGTGCTGCTTCGTTGAAGGCCCGCATGCTCATCAACACGCGCCGCACATCCGGATACACGATGATCGGGTCAGCCGCCTTGTCGGGATATTTGGCGCCGGAGACAGCCCGTCCCTGCAGGCGTTCTTTCGCATAAGCCGCAGCATTCTGGTAAGCGACTTCGGAAAGCGCGAGGCCCCACACGCCGACGGCAAGCCGCGCCTCGTTCATCATCGTAAACATGGCGTTGAGGCCGCGGTTTTCCTCGCCGACCAGCCATCCAACGGCGCCGTCGTAATTCATAACGCAGGTCGAGCTGCCGTGGATCCCCATTTTCTCTTCGATCGAGCCGCAGGTGACGGCATTGCGGCCCCCCAGAGAGCCGTCGTCCTTGACGAGAACCTTGGGCACCACGAAAAGCGAGATGCCCTTGGTACCCATCGGGGCGCCTTCGATGCGCGCGAGCACAAGGTGAATGATATTTTCGGACAGGTCGTGCTCACCTCCCGAGATGAATATCTTGGTGCCGCTGATTTTATAGCTGCCGTCCGTCTGTCTCACCGCCTTTGATCGCAGCAGCCCCAGGTCAGTGCCGCAGTGCGGCTCCGTCAGATTCATCGTACCGGTCCAGACGCCTTCAACCATCTTCGGCAGGTATTTCCGCTTTATTTCGTCGGAGGCATGAGCCAACAGCGCTGGAATGGCGCCGCGCGCGGCCAGGTATGTCGAGAAAGCCATATTGGCGGAGCAAAAGAATTCGTTGACGAGTTCGGTTAATGTCGCCGGCAAGCCCTGCCCCCCGAATTCCGGAGGGACGGATATCCCGATCCAGCCCCCTTCAACGATCTGCGCGTAAGCTTCCTTGAAACCTTTGGGAGTCGTTACGCTGCCATCCGCCCCGCGCTTGCAGCCTTCCTTGTCGCCAACGCGATTGAGTGGTGTCAACACTTGCTCACTGAATTTCGCTGCTTCGCGCAGTATCGCCTCCACTACGTCAGGCGCGGCGTCGGAAAAACCCGGAAGATTACCGTAATGATCGAGATGAAAGACGTCGTTGAGCAGGAACAACGCATCATCGACTGGCGCCTTATAGATCGGCATGGTTTGTCTCCGCGGCAGGGCGCCTGCAAGCTATTGCTGGATGAACCGATGTCTGCTTTACCCCCCAAAAGCGGACATGTGCGGTGCAACTAGAGGTGTCTGCTTTGGGCCAAAAGCGGACATCGCGCCACTTTACTCAATCACCTCGTCGGCAGCATTCACCAGGCCTTGCGGGATAGTCAGGCCAAGCGCCTTTGACGTCTTAAGATTGATGACAAACTCGAATTTGGTCGATTGAACGATCGGCAGATCTCCGGGTTTCTCGCCCTTGAGAATCCGTCCTACATATGTCCCAGCTTGGCGATACCCGTCGGTGAGGTTGGTGCCATAGCTCATTAGGCCGCCGGCCACAGCATGTTCGCGCTGCTCATAGACCGCCGGAATAGAGTACTGGGCCGCTAGCCTGACAATTTTGTCGCGCTCACTGTTCAAGAATGGATCGCCGCCAACCAGCATCGCTCCAGTGTGCAGCTGTGCCGCACTTGCGAACGCGGCATCGATCGCGGCCTCGTCGCTCGCGAGCAATATATGTATTTGCTGATCGACCGTGCGCGCTGCTTCCTGAATTTCTTTCACATGGCTAGCGTGATCCGGACGGTTCGGATTGAAAAGTACGGCGATCAACTGGACTCCCGGGATAAGCCGGCGCACCAGATCTAGCCGCTTAGCGTCCAAAACAGTGGAAAATAAGCTCACGCCGGTTAAGTTGGCCCCGGGACGGCTGAGGCTAGCGACGACACCAAGCCGGACAGGATCTGAGCCGGTAGTAAAGACAATAGGAATGGTTGAAGTCGCTGCCTTAGCGGCTACGACGCTTGGTAAACCCCCCGTTGCAACCAGCACGTTCACCTTGCGGCGCACCAGATCGGCCGCCATGCGGGGAAGCCTGTCGTAATGGCCTTCAGCCCAGCGAAACTCGATCGTGACGTTCTGGCCGTCCACGTAGCCAGCCTCTTTCAATCCCGCCCGGAAGCCGGCGACGTAATTCTCCCAAGGTTGAGGGGACGCGCTGTTGAGAAATCCGATTACTGGTAGCGCGAGTTGCTGCGCACGCGCGGTGAATGGCCAAGCAGCGGCTGATCCAGCAATTACTTTGATGAAATCCCGCCGTCGCATTGCCCGCTCCCAAGGCTTGGGACAACGTCGATCATCGCTTTCTGGGGCGCGATTACAGCAGGGATTCGCGACCGACGAAATGGGTTTCAGGGGCCAGTTTGCACAGCACTAATCCTGAGCGGCTCATGTCCGCTTTGGGTCAAAAGCCGACATATGCGGTGCAACAGGTTATGTCCGCTTTAGCCCCAATAGCGACCACAAAAGCAGACATCGGCAATCCGTAATGTCTGCTTTACCCCCAATAGCGGACATGTGCGGTGCACGCGACCATGTCTGCTTTGGGCCAAAAGCGGACATCGGCCGAATTACTCGATCACGTCGTCGGCGCGGGCGAGCAACGATGGTGGGACCGTGAGACCGATGGCCTGTGCTGTCTTGCGATTGATCACAAGCTCGTACTTGGTCGGTGCTTGCACCGGAAGATCGGCAGGCCTCTCGCCCTTGAGGATACGATCAACATACCGCGCCGCTCCGCGGAACTGCTCATCCACTTCAGACCCGTAGGACATCAAGCCCCCGCCCGTGACAAAGTAACGTCGGTGGTAGACCGCGGGCAGTTTGTATTTTGCTGCAAGCCCAACGATAAGATCGCGGTGAACCACTGAAAGCGCAGTTCCCGTCAAGATCAGACCGCCATTTGGGGAGCTTGCAAATTTCGCGATGTCCTGCTCGATCTCCAGGACATTACGCATGCTGATCGCAGTCACTTCCATTCCAACAGATGGCGCCACGTACTGGATCACAGCGAATTGGCCGACGCCCGACGCGAGGCCGGGGTCCCGAAGAACCGCCACCCGCGTAACGGTTGGGGCTATCTCTTTGAGCAACTCCACCCATTTCGCGGTCAATGCATAGTCAAATAGAACAAAGCCAGTCGCGTTGCCCCCCGGTCTAGCCAAGCTGTCGATGAAGCCGCTCCCGACCGGATCGGTTATACTGTTGAACACAATCGGCACCGAGCGTGTCGTTTGCAACAGCGTTTGCAGCCCAAGTATCCCGGTTACCAAAATAACGTCCGGCTGAAGCGCGACTAATTCTTCCGCGTTTTTGCGAGCCTTCGCGGGATCAGCGGCAGACCACCGGACTTCGAGCCGCACATTCCGGCCCTCGATCCAACCCAACTGACGTAGGACTTCCTTGAACACCGCGACGCCGGCTTGTTGGTCTGTCTCAATTCCTGCGCTCTCCAGCACGCCAACCTGCCGCATCTGCGCTGGCTGCTGCCCATGCGCGGCCAAGGGCCACGCAACGGCCGCACTGCCGGCAAGTGCAATGAATTCCCGCCGCCTCATGTCTCCCCCTCGTGCGCTTTGGTGTTGGCCAGCCATCGTAGCGGGGCGAAGCAGTGCTGGGAAAAAGCAGACATCGACATTCGGTCTTACTCAATCACCTCGTCGGAGGTAGCAAGCAAGGTCGGCGGTATCGTCAAGCCAAGTGTCTTCGCAGTGTTGAGATTTATCACCAACTCGAACTTGGTCGGCTGTGTGACTGGCAGCTCCTCGGGCTTGGCACCCTTGAGGATTTTACCGGTGTAAACGGCGGCTTGACGATAAGCATCAGTAACGCTGCCGCCGTAACTCATCAGACCGCCGGCAGTGGCGAACTCGCGTGCAGGGTAGACGGCGGGAATGCCACTGCGTGCCGCCAAATGGACGATCTGATCACGTTGATTAGTAAAGAACGGATTGAAGGCGATTAGAAGCGCCTCGGCTCGCTGTTGGACGAGCATCGCGAATGCGGTTTCAAGCTCGCCGCCGCTGCTGGCGCGCAGAACTTGCAGTTGAAGTCCCCGTGCGGGTGCCGCGTTTTGTGCGTCTTTGATCTGAAGCTCGGTATACGGCGAGGCCGGATTTACCAACAGCGCGATGGTTCGTGTCTTGGGGGCCAGCTCGTGCAGCAGGTCCAACTGCTTTGTCATCAGCTCCGCAGAGAGGAGGTTCACGCCGGTAACATTACCACCCGGGCGGTTCAGGCTTGCGACGAGGCCAAGTCTGACTGGGTCGGCAGCCATTACGAACACGATCGGAATTATTCCAGTCACCGCCTTTGCCGCGGGTGCCGAAACACTGCCGCCGCTGGCGAATATCACGTTCACCTGACGCTTCACCAAATCGGCAGCGAACAGCGGCAGTAGGTCGAGTTGTCCGCGCGCCCAGCGGTATTCGACCGCAACATTCCGGCCCTCCACATAGCCGGTTTCGCTGAGACCCTCATGGAATGCATGCACAAAATGGGTAAACGAGTCGGGCGACTCGCTGCTGATAAAGCCAATCACCGGCATCGCCGGCTGTGCGCGCACCCCAAGCGGCCACATGGCCGCTGAGCTAACAAACGTGATGAACTCGCGCCGTTTCATCGCTGCCCCCGCGGCTTCGGACAGGCGGCATCGTAGCCGGTCAAATTAGCGTCGTTAAGGGATGCTCGATGTCCGCTTTGGGTCAAAAGCAGACATCGCGGCATCTCCAACCAATGTCCGCTTTACCCTCGAAAGCGGACATGTGCATTGCAACACCTCATGTCTGCTTTGGGCCAATAGCGGACTCATGCAGCGCAGCAAAAAAAGATCGTTATTCGATCACCTCGTCAGCGCGTGCAAGCAGCGTCGGCGGCACAGTAATGCCGAGGGCGCGGGCGGTTTGAAGGTTGATGACAAATTCGAACTTGTCCGGTGCCTGCACCGGCAGGTCCGCTGGCTTCTCGCCTTTTAGAATGCGATTTACATAGCCTGCCGCG
>Ga0306925_10001672_pt1 | contig 18488 bp, 19 predicted proteins | sample flu12Cox44000176_FD_203755 | JGI IMG/M metagenome (GOLD analysis project Ga0306925, IMG submission 203755) | Lab enrichment of tropical soil microbial communities from Luquillo Experimental Forest, Puerto Rico - flux8day.12C.oxic.44.000.176 (v2)... | ecosystem: Environmental > Terrestrial >... | reverse complement strand
CGGGTTCTTTCCTTCCAAATTCAGCAGCACAGGCGCAATCTCAAATCCAATTCTAATCCTAGAGTCAGACTCATCTGGCGAGTCTTGTGCTCCTCGTCGTGGTGAACTGATCAGCGATCCAGTCAGCAGCAGTCCTCCGCACAGCAGTGCTGCTCCCATGGCGCAAAACTTCTCTCGGGATTTCATAAGGATTCTCCTTTGGATTGCCCCTGAAGGTAACGAAACTCATGCGGGGACCCGGTGCACCTGCAGGGAAACTTGCCGCGTATTCTCCGTCATGCTCACACGCAAGTCAACGGTGGTTGTGGGACAACGTCTGATGGTCAGGTCAGGTCCCGGGAAACGGTGCCAGCTCAGACGGTCCATGCAACACCCATCGAATCGGTTCACTCCATAATGCTTTTGAGGAAGGACCTACCTGCAGGGGCGATCTTCAATTAGAGCTTAAACAGGGCTTTTTTCTTTGATTAGGTTTTACGAACGAATGCCGCCATTGAAACTCATGCACTTAGGCGTCGAGCTGGTGTTGCGTTGACCTATAGAATCCGCCCGCGAAATCGGAAACTTGGGCTCCGGTAGCCGGCCTTCGGCAGAGGCTCGCACAGAATCACTTTGTGATGACGCGGAGGAAAAAGCCCGCGTGTCAGGTAACCCTAGCCCGTTTTTCTTTCTTGCTCCTTCGCGATTATCTCTCTGAATATCTTTTGTTTAGCCTCGCTCATTTGGTCCAACAAGGACTTGCTCTTCGTGGGTGCGTGATGTCGCGCACCCTCCATCAATCCTTCCACCTGCATTAGCAGTCTTGTCGCTTGCAGGCGTTCGTTAACGCTGGCGTTCGGGTCGCGGATAATCCTGCGTAAACCCACGCGGATGGTTTCGTGCGTGCGGGTGGTCATTGCTATCCTCCCTGCGCTGGAAAGTTTCCATTCGTGGAGCTCTCGCGTCAACCCCCAGAGCGGATTTGAGGCTCTCGACCCGTACTGCGGCGCCTCTGATTGGCGCGCAGCGCGGGCAGTTCGATGTGGTGCTCTGCAGGAAGCTGGACCGATTCGGCCGTTCTCTTCGGCACTTGGTTAACACCCTCGCTCAACTCGAAGCACGAGGGATTGCGTTCATCAGCCTGCGAGACAATCTCGACCTTTCCACACCGTCAGGTCGCCTAATGTTCCAAATCATCGGCGCCATGGCTGAATTCGAGAGAGCGCTGATCGCCGAGCGCCTGAAAGCGGGTATGCGCAGTGCGCGCGCCAAGGGACACCGTATTGGGCGTCCGTCTCACGTTCCGCTCACAGATCAACTTAGGAGAGAAATCGCCGGAGCCTACCAGCACAATCAGGGTAGTCTCAGGGATGTCGCCGCGCGATTTGCCAGCTGCAAGTGGTTGAATCAGCGCACGGCATTCCTGCCTTTCAGCCTGTTCCAAAGGATGTGGTTTGGTACAGGTCATACATCACAACCGGGACTCCTGGGTACCGGTGACTGTTATTAAGGACTGAACCGGAATACTTGAGAGCTTCCCGTCAAAGTCGGCATTCACTTGGGCGTCGAGCTCGGTGGCGCGTGAATTCTAATCGGAAAATTGACGCTAGTGTCCTGTAACAGTGGTTCGTGACATAAGTTGTGCGGCCTGGGTATCTGCGGTGCGCTGGGCGAAGCGGCCGATGCTGGCCAGGATTTCCTCGGCGCTCTTGGTCCACACAAAGGATTTTGGATCGACATTGTGCGCGTCAAGGAACTCATAAATGGCGCGCTCGAACTTGCTCTAGCCTCCTTTCTCGAGATCGATGTGCTCGCCTTACAGGAACAAGGTGTAAAGCAAGGCGACGGGATCTCAGGTTTCATTCAGGGCAATGCGATTCCTTTCTCGGAGAGAAGAAGGTTGCCTGATCTCGTCACAGAAAATGTGCAACGACGTGTGGAATCGCGAACGTGGGACCCTCGGTGGAGGAATGAACTGGCGCTTACACGGGAGCCGGAGTATTTTGCAGATGCTACTCAGATCCCTGCTGGAACGCAGGGCAGGTTCTTCTATATCGGTGTCCACAACCGGCACCGCCGCAAGACAGCAATGAATTGTTGCGTGTACCTAGAGAAGGCCGCTGCGCTTGACCCGGCAGCCAAGATTCTCGTTAAAACAGTTGAATTTAAGTGGGAAGGTTACATGCTGCCTAATGCCCATATACAGCCAGGTACGGTCCGTAAATTCGATGCGTTCTGGATTCAGCACGACCAGCCGAACCAAGTGAAGTTCAATATGTTTTGTGACGCGTCATATTTCTATCCTCAAATCGAGGGGCCGGGTCGATACGAGTTGACGTACCTAGTAATGGCAGACAATTTTCCGCCCACTCGCAGGTCCTTTATGCTTACTTTGAATAGCCTGCTCAACGACACGTCCCTTGAACCGATGCCATTTATTAAGTCCGATACCAACAAGTAGACCGGCGGCTGGCCAACAGCAGATCGGCGGCTCTCAAGAAACATCGTGCTCACTCTTGCGGAACCACGGTGAACGACTGTCTCCGATGCCAGCTTGATGCAAGCGTTGCGTGAGGGTTGGGGCTTAAGGGCGCCTCTTCACTTCCCTCTCCGTAGGGACGGTAACTGGCACAGTTCGTTTGGGATGACAATCAGAAGCGCGTGCTCTCCTAGCGTGCGTGCGCCTTGGCCAGTGTGTATTTGCCCTCCCAACTGCACTCGATGTCGGTCTCCGATTTCATCACTGTCTTGAACTTGCCGCTGCCGGTCAGGCCACGGTATTCTCCCTCGCCTCCGGCGATTTTGTACGTGCCCTCAACGGCCATCTTGCCGCCGAGAACGGTGACCTTGCCTTCAAACGTCCCCCAGTCGCGGCCCTTTTTCCCGTGGACATTGTTATAGTAGCCGCGCTGCGTGCCCTTGCCGCCCTGCACGTCGGTTACGGCCCAGTACGTGACTGCTGAGCCGTCCCACAGCGAATCGGCTGACTTCTGTGTGCCGCCTACCTCGGCAATGCTCATCTCGTGGTTTTCTTGATCCGCGACCGGCAATGCGGACTGCTTCGTGATTGTTCCCGAAAAAGATCCTGTAATGGAAGGCATGTCTCTCCTCCGTCTCTATGAAGTGCTCTCCCTGCGGATGGTAACCTGTTCCAGTCAAACGCGAGCGCGAGCCGTGGGGTCTAAAGCGAGCCGATTCTCGTCCCGCGACATGCGGGTGTCAAGGAGTATAATTCCCGAAAAGATGTTGTTGTATGCGTTTCGAAGACTTCACCTTCGGCTCCATTCGCATCGATGGCGTCACCTACGAACACGATGTCGTGATCGACCGCGGGTGGGTGCGCAAACGCAAGAAGAAACCTCCAAGAAATACCGCGCCGAATTCGGGCACACGCCGCTCTCCCTCGAAGAAAAAATACCGTGAATTTGGCACCCCGCGGGTTGCAGGCCGCGCAAGTGCTGTCTAATGTGTGCCAGTTGATTCATAAAGCTTTTTAAGTAATTTCCTGCAGGCGCAACTTAGCGGCCCGTGCGGTTTCTCGCAGCAACGGGTCCGAATCGTTTAGGCATCGATCTAATTCCCCCTCTAGGGATTTCATCCCGAGCGCTCCGATTGCGTATGCTCCGCAGGACTTCAACCACGGATCCTCGCTGGCCACCAGTATCGCCACCGCCTCTTCCTGACTCTCGACTTTGGTATGCACCAACCGGTGCGCCAACTCGGCCCGCTCCGCCGCCGTGACCTTGTGATCCAGCAACGGCACGAGCATGTCCCGCAGTTGCGACTTTAAGACGTTATCGAGCAATTCCAAGGCATTATCGCTTACGGAGGTGCTTGTGGACTGCAGACCTATGTAAGCACTGTGCACATCGAGGTGGGGATGCAGGAGACCCAACAAGCCAAAGATGCGCTCAAGGTCTTGTTGCATGGACTCCTTCAGCGCTCGAAGCAGAGGCTCGTCGCTGTCTGGCGCGGCGCCGATGGTTGCCAAAATCTCGTAGGAACGGTAGTGCCCGAGAATCTCGACTGCCAACACGGTCTCCAACATTTGAAGGTCCAGTTCGATCGCGGGATGTAAGCGCCGAATTTTGTTGAGAGCGGCAATCGTGCGAAGGCGCAGCGAGGAATCGCCTTGCAGGACGTTGTCCACGAGCACACTCGCGGCTGCTGGCGTTCCAAGAGTCGCGAGCACGTCAGGGATTGCCTTGCGAGCTTCGATAGGTACGGAGAGATCGCCAAGATGGTCGCGTAACGCTCCCACAATGGAGTTGCCAAATTTGCCCAGTGCTAGGACCGCCGCAGGGGCAACCACGCTATCGTGCCCGAGTCGGTCTAACAACTCGGGGACCAACCGGCGCTTTCGCAGCATTCCGATCGAACGGATGGCCTCGCAGACTACCTGAGTGTCGGGATCGGAAAGCAGTTTGGAGAGCAGTGGATCGAAACCGTCCGGCAATTCGCCGAGCAGTCTGGCCGCCTCCACCCGGTTGCGCACACCTTGCGCTCCGTCTTTCTTGACCATCGAATCCAGAATCTCTCTCGCGGCTTCCAGGTTTTGAGCCTCCCCGGGCCGCGCGAGGAAAGCGATCATTCCTGACTGAATCGAAAATTCGGGGAAATCACCAAGTTCCTCGATAGCCGTCAGCGGATCGAGACGTCCATGATGGCTCAGAAAAAGCAGGGCTTCGGTGCGTACACCGAGTTCCGGGTCTCGCAGTAACCGCTGCACCTCTGGGAGCGCGCCCTTGTCGCCGGCTGTTGAGAGAATAGTGATCGCCTTCTGACGTACTTCCGGTGCGGCATGGCTCAGCAAAGCTCGTATCGCAGGATGCGCGGCCCTCTGCTGCTCAACCTCAAATAGGCTCAGTGCGTAGAGGACCTCTTTTGGATCGGATGCCGAAAGGTTGTTTGCCAGTAGGTCCGCAGTCGAACGGTCTAGCACCGGTGTGCTGGCTTGCTCCAAATCGACGCCATGTTGGTGAAGACTTTCCTTCAGGGTGAATACGTATTGTCGTCGCGCGACAGAGACTGCCACGATCCAAACACTAAGCAACAGCAGCAGGACCCAGCTGATCTGACGTGCAGGCAAGTGCAGCCAAGTGGCAAAGATAAGAACGATAAGCCCGGAAAGCCCATCGCCCAAGCGCCATATCACCGTATCGATGAACCATTTCACTTGTAACTTCACACGCGTGGCGATCGGGAGGTAAAGCAACTCGGTTGTGGACTTGTCCAGGGAATAGCGCAGAACCTGCTCGGAGCCTTTCAGCGCAACTGCCGCGCCCAACGTGCCAAGAGCCAGTAGGCCGACCGAACCGAGGAATACCGTCAAGGGAAGCACAAACAGGGTCGTGCCAATACCGAATCTGCGCAAAAATCTTGTGGTCAAGAGCAGCTGAAATAGCAGCCCAAGCAAGCCAACCCAAAAATAGAAGTTGCCGAAAAAAATCGCCATGGCGTCTTTCTTTGCTAGGAAGTGTTGACTAAGGGCGAGAAACTGCCAGCCTGTCAACGTTGTCACCAACGAGGAAATGCAGATGGCGGTGGCGATGGCCCGCAAATAGGGCGAAGAGAACACCAGCTGCATGCTTGCGAACAGGTTTCGCGGGGCGACCTCGTCTGGTTCTGCCGATGTTCCCTGCCGATGATTCAAGAGCGCCCGCCGGCTGTTCCAGACCAAGATCACCAGCACGGCGCAGACAAATACCAGCACTGCCATAGCTAGCAGAAGGCTTTCGGTCCCGAACTTTTTGGCCATGGTCTTGGAGAGAAAACCCGCAAAAATCCCACCCGCAATGGCGCCCCCGCCTACCATCCCAAAGACGCGCTTGGCTTCGCGCGTTGTCAGAGTGTAATTCGCCAGCGTCCATATCTGTGTGGCCCCAAGCACACCGAAAGTTTTTACCCACACGTAAAGCACCGGGAAAACCCAGATCACGCGGGAGTAATGGGCCAGCCCCCAAAACAGCATGTACGTAATCGCGAAAAATATCATGGTACCTACGAGCAGATCGCGCAAAATCATCCGCCGCGCAATCCGCACGTAACCAGCAATGGCAACGGCAATCAGCATCGCACTGGCAATATCGGCGTAGGCAAACTGACTCGCCTGGAACTGCGAGAGAAATAGGGCGGCCGCCGCCACGCTGCCGATTTTGTAGCTGCTGATGATTAGGAATAGACAGGAACACAAGAGCATGCCACTGCCCAAATCACCCGGGCGTACATTCAGAGCGCGCTCAATCCAGCGTTTCGTGGCAAAGCTCCCTGAGTGAAACTTTGTTGAGGCAAACCGCCAACTCTGCAACGATCACATCGCGAAGAGGCGACCGACGGTGAACGGAGTTTATCGACGCGACCATTGGTCCTTATTTCAGCTCAGACTGTGCAGACTTCCCATCGAGCAACACCACCTGCTGGTCCAAATATACGGCTGTAAACTTGCCATTGGCGTCGATTTCCAATGCGGACGGTTTGCCACCAGGGTAGTAGCTCGATAGCATCCCGGTATCAATGAGCATGATTTTTCCCCCGAAGCGAGACCGGATATGAGCCGTCTTTTGAACGGTATGGCCTACGACGATGTTGGTCGCGTTGTAAGCTCCGAGGATTTTTTCCACTTTTGAGACACCCTCTTCCTCGCTCCATTGGTCATAACCGCGAAACCAAAGCGGACCGTCCTCGCGCACGCAAAGCCAGCCCCCAAGCTCAAGAAATTGTACGATCCGGGCTTGGCGCACTTCGTTCGGCGGTGCATGCTGCTTGCGCTCGGCAGTGAGTTCTGCTTGTGCAACTGCAAGCGCTTCTTGAAGGGTAAAAAACGGCAAAAGCACGTTCTCGTCCGTCAGATACTCGCGGGTCTCATCGTATTGATGGATCTCGCTGCGGATGCGCTCGTTGATCTTATCAAGCCCTAACGAAGTAAGTTCTGGAGAGATTCCACCATGCAAGAAGATGCCCCCATCGATCTTGGCCATTGCAGAATGTTGTCGCAGCCACTTCCCGTACATTCCTTTAGGACCAAAGGCGTCGCGTTGCTCGACGAATCCCGGAGGGTGCCTGCTCATCCACTCCGCTTCGGTTTCCGCCAGCACAGGCTGGTATAGCTCCGCCAAGAGCTGCACATGGTCCTTGCGCCACGCCATGTATTTCTGAAGGGCAATTCTCTGATGGTTTTCGGACTCGCTATCCACAAAACTTGCATAATTTCCCGCCGTGACGTAACGAAGGTCGCCCATGAGATTCATCACCTCGTGGTTGCCCAACAGGGCCACGACCTGGCCGCCAGCCTTCGGCGCTTGCTCTTCGAGCGACATCATCAGGTCCATAACTTCGCGCGGCTTTGGTCCCCGATCTACGAGATCGCCAAGCTGAACCAGAGTGGTTTTGCCGCCGGTCCAGCGGCGCTGCTCGTCGATGAGCCCTACGCGTTGCAAGATGGAGCAGAAGTCGTTGAAGTCTCCGTGGACATCCCCGATCGCCACCAGTGATCGGGCAGGCTCCACCGGTGCCGTTGCTCCCGAGGCCAGCAGGTTAGCAACAGCCACCAGCAGTACCGTCAAGAAATATGCATTTTGAAAAAAATGAAATATCCGGCGAAATACCCTCATGTGCCAGCGGCTCGCTAAGTTAAACTGCTTGTTGTTTGTCAAAGGCCAAAAGACAAAAGACAGGCTCTTCTCAGCTCCCTCTTTTGGGGCCGCGCTGTGGAAACAGACCTATCGCAAGCGCACGCCTACTTGGAGGGGGAGTGCGATAGCCGCTTGGAGATCTGCGTGGCGCGGAATTCGCCTTTGTCGTCGAAGGTCCCCGTGCATATCACTCGATCACCTTCCTTAACCTGCGAGGCGTCGATGTTGTTAACCTCTTTGCTGCCATGATATTGGCTGGTCCATTTGGTGGCACTATCGTAGTGAATGATCTTTTCGATGGTGCCGCCAACTTGGCGGACGTCCAGGGTAGACTGTTCAGAACTAACCCTGATGACATTGCCTTCCCAGCGTGCTTCCTTTTTACCGCTACTTTCTTGCGCGCTCATCGTACCTGCCAGTGCGAATAGAAGCGCTGCTGCAGACAACAGCCCGAATAGTTTGTTCATCATGCAAAACTCCGTCTAGCGAGGATACAACGCTTGGCCAATGATAGACCTAGAAGCCGATAAAAAACAAGGCTCGGCTCTACGGGTCCTTCTGGGTCACAGTCTAAGGTTCAACCTTCAGCTAGCGCATATCATTCTAGGTAACAGAAAGTTCTACTAGGGGTATCAGGCTTTATGGGTACCGAAATTTCCCGCGTGCATGTAGGCTGCCGATGGTTTGGCGTGCGACGTGGGAGGCGGGCTAACCTAGCAGGCACGCGTCAGATTGTGACATCTTGCTTCGCTCGTAGACAAAAAGAAAAAGCGGGCGGGCGATCCTGGAGGGCTCGCGATCGTCGAACGGAGTATGGATTCTGAGCGCATCTTGCCGCGCTCACGACGCCCAAGGCCCGAGTAGCGGTAGTTTGCATTTCGTTCCTGTGTTTGGCGGGGATCGCCATACTTGTAGCGGCGAGCATATAAAGCCGAAGACCGGCAGCGGGTGAAGTTGCCGGCAAAGACGCAAGCCGCACCCGGCGAGGGTGCGAGGCGAAGTTAAGGCGGGCGACCCGGCATCCGAAGTGGAGCGGATGAATCTCTCGGCCGGCCTCGATGAGTGGGTCTACCGCGAGCTCACCAGCCTGCTGCAATCCGACCTCTCGCCTGCACGTTTGTGAGCGCAGCCTCTGACCCTTGGCAGCCGGACGGACGACGACGCCTATGCGCGAAAAACCGCCTTCTTCGGAACTATCTCGGCAATCGAAGGTCTATGCGGCTTGCGTGGAGAACGCCCGTGTCGTCAACTTTGCCTACAACAATGATGAACGACCCTTCCTTGACATCGCTCTGATTGCCGCCTGGTTTGTTCTGTTTGGTCCATTCCGTGGAGCTATCGTACGCAACCTTCAGTACGTGTTTGTCGTCGGCTGTTGCGCCGCCACGAATATTCATCATCGATTGGTCTTTGAGGATCTGGAGAACGGTGCCTTGCCACTTTGTCTCTTTCGTGTCGCTCTTCTTCTCCTGTTTGCTGGCTTTTGCCGTCGCAGGGCGAGTGTCGAGCGTCGTCCCAGCAAAGACCAAAGCCAACAACATCAATGCAAGCTTCATGGCATCCTCCCTGAACGAAAAACCATGACGGAACGTTGGTTACTCTTATTGAACGGGCCGAGGAACATCTACTTTGCGAGAGCATAGTCCCGACATCCAGCCGAGTAAAGGCCTTTGTGGTACTAGAACGGATTTGGGTGTGTCGCCTGATTTTTCCAGTTACTCCCGTGCGCCGCGATTTGTGTTGCCGCAGGGCGGCTACTGGGCGTAGATTCTCACCATCGCAAGGACGGAGGATGCCTGCATGCTTCCACTCCAATTGTTCACTCGGAGACTCGTCTTAATCGCCATCGTATTCGCCACCGGGGCTGCCTTTGCGTTCCGCGCCGACGATACGTCACTCACCAAAGATCAGATCAAACAATTCCTTCAGACCGCGAAAGTCATCAACAGCAAGCCCTCAAGCAAAGGTGTCACGCACCCCAGCCGCCTCACCCTCAGCGATGGCACGATTACCCACGACGCCTCTTTCCAGACAATTGATGAGCACAAGTCCCAAATGAAGCTCGAGAGTGGCGCTCTCGTTTTTAATTTTATTGACTCCTATAAGTTCAACATCGCCGCATACACGCTCGCGGAGTTGATTGGCATAGATGATATGCTCCCCGTTTACGTGGAACGCAAGTGGGAGGGCCATACGGGTTCACTCAGCTGGTGGTTGCCCGTGAAGATGGATGAACAGGAACGCGTGGCGCAGAAGTTGCGTCCGCCTGATCCGGAAGCCTGGAATAAGCAAATGTATAAGATCCGCGTCTTCGACGAATTGATTTACGATACCGATGCTAACCTTACGAACATTCTCATCGGTCCGGACTGGCAAATCTGGCGCATTGATTTCACACGGGCCTTCCGCAACGACCGAGAGCTGAAAACTCCGAGTGACCTAGTGCGTTGCGAGGGGAAATTACTGGAAAGGCTGAAGATTTTGAATGGCAACGAACTGGCCACAAAGACGCAACACTATTTGACCAAAGAGCAGGTTCAGGGTGTGATGGCTCGTCGCGACAAGATTGTCGCCAGGTTCCAGGAGCTTATCAAAGAAAAAGGCGAGAACGAAGTATTGTACTGAATAACAGTCTCAACCCTCACCGGGCGGGCCGAAAGGTCCCCAATTTTTTGTGTGCCGAGCAATGTTGGTTTGGAGGTGAAAGTCCTCTTCACAACGTGATGGACGTGAAGCGCAGCGAAGCGCAAGGGTGAAATAACACTCGCCGCGAGACGGAGCCTGAAAGAAGCGTGGAGCAAAGACGCGAGCCGATGATTCTGCTTCAAAGGCTCCCTTGAATACAGCGAGATGCGCCGTCGATGCCTCTGTTTTTCCTGCGCAAATCAAGGCCGTTTTGTGTCGGAGTATGCTGTGGTTTTATCGCTCGGCTTCCCGTCCAATGAAGGAGCTTCACCAGGTCGAGGCGAAGTCCATGCGTAGTTGTTGTCAGCGGCCGTCACAAAGAAAATAACGAAACAACGATCATTGATCATTCTGTGGGTTTGTTCGCGAATACGAAGAAGAGGGGCTCAATGCTCTCAGCACTCTGATTCGCGATCGAAAAGCACACCTCAAGGCGCAGGATTTTGAGGAACTCCGTGCCAAACAATATCGTGTACCTTTGTTAGTGGGAGCGTGCGGTCACCATTCTTTGTATGAATCGTGACACTTGTGTCACAAATCGCCCCGCGCTTTCTGTCTGTTCCTAAAAACAGAAGGCTTTGAGGCAACTCAAAATCCACAATTAGACGAAACACTTTGTCCTGTCTGACGTCAAATCTGCGTGCGTCTTGGCACCCCGCATTTCCTTCTGCAAAATGCAAACCAGTCGTAGCTATCTCCCCTCGAAGCGGTGGTTCGTTGGGATCGCGCAGTTCGATCAGGTCCTCGTCAATCGCAATGGCCTTAAACAGATTCAATCTTCCGTGCGAGACCTTCTTCAGAATGCCGGCGTCGGCATCGGCCGTGTACAAGATTCGATCCTTAACACTTATAGCGTCTAAATCAGCATGTTTGGCAAATAGAAGGGCCGCAGCCAGAGTAACGAAGGGCGCTGCTTGGCTTGTTCCGCTATAATATCCGTAATTGTCCTTACCGCCAGATATCACCGTGCTTTTAATCTGCACCCCAGGCGCCAATAGCTGCACCCTTGCTGCCCCGTAATTTGAGAAGAACGCTACGCTCCCATCAGGAGCATATGCACCAACGGTTATCATGCTTGGCGCGTCGAACGAAGGTGGGTAAACAGGATGCGCATCGTCGATAGCGAAGCCTACTCTCACGCGTTCACCGTTAAGTATTTTTTCTTGGCCGTTGCCTGCCGAAACCACAAACAGCGTATTCTGATTCTGTTCAAACTCTCTGCTTAGAATCTCGCTGCCCTCGAGGCCCCAACTACACGAAACTATCCTAGCGTTGTGGCTCACCGCATAGCTTATCGCCTCAAGGATGCTGCTCAGAAGAACATTGTTGTCATTATCCGCCACCCTGAGGATCATTAACTTCAAGTGGTCATCTATTGCGGAAGATCCAAGTACCGGCGCCCAGGCACCGAGCACACGAGCTGACGCTATACCAGCTACATGCGTTCCATGCGAATCATCTAGAGAGTCCTGAGGTAAACCCAGCCTAGACGCAAAGTCGAATCCATGGACGTCGTCCCTTATCTTATGAAATCGATCGTCATTAGGACGTTTGTTCTCCCATACGTTTCTACGAAAGCCGGGATGCCTAAAATCCAACCCACTATCAAGAAGAGCTATGGTAACCGGTGCGGCTCGAGCCGCGAGATCAAGGTCGGATTCTGTGAGCATGTTCGCGCCAAGCGCCGTAACAAACCATTTTTCATCAATGTTCGTAAGCTTGTATTCCGCTCCCGCGGAACTCAGCACATTTTCCGTCAATGCGACCGAGGGAATCAGCCTTCCTTTGTAATTCTTGTCAGTCCTGTACTGCCCTTGCTTTCGGAGCTCGGCAACAACATGATCGGCATCTATTCCATCCCGAAGGGGTAGCTCACTTGGAGCATCAACATCGGGCAAAAATAGAACGGTCCGAGGCGGCACGCGATTGGTCGATGTGGCCGAAGGGTTTGTCCGTAGAATTAGCTCGACGCCGGCGGATCCTTCCCCGGAATAATACTCGCGCGCAATCTCTGAAACAGAAGCTTCGTGTTGCAATTCAATCTTGGTGAGAAATGACGAGAGATCTGGCACAAGGAGTTTGGTGTTCGGGGGTAGTCGTAACCCAGAATTTATCTCGTAGTCCGGACCAGGATCGACGACACCCGGATTAAGAGAAGCTAAAATCTCAACTGCCTCGCTGATGTCGGCCAGCTCTTTCGCCGCTACAGAAGCCAAGGTGTCATTTGGCTTGGTCTCATACTCTTTTACTTTCGAGACAGACGCCAAGTAGTTCAGAGTCCCCGGGGAGATATTGCGATTCAAGATGATGACGATCTCATGTGTAGCAGGTGAGTCAGCCGCTGGTTGGCCTTGGGGGCTACAACGAGAGGACTGAACCAAACCACTCCCAAGGATGATCGCGAAGACAAAAAACCGAAGGGTCATCATCGTTTGATGGTTAACCCCAGACCTGAGACTGAAGAAAAACACGCGTCTCGCTCGATCCGACCAAATTTGAGCGTTAAATTCTTGTATTTGTTCCCGCCGGTTTGGGTCTAACTCTGCACGAGGCGGTTTTATCGTCTGCCCGTCGAGAAATTCCATGGCGATAAAGGCTTTCCCGTCTTGTTCGCCGATGTCGTAAACGGTGCGAATATTCGGGTGGTTCATTGCCGAAGCGGCCTGTGCCTCCCGTTGGAAACGAGCCCGTATTTGCGGGTCTTTGGCTACCTCATCTGGAAGAAACTTCAGCGCTACAAAGCGGTGAAGACGAGTGTCCTCAGCCTTGTAAACAACACCCATGCCGTCCCCACCGAGTTTTCCGACGATGCGGTAGTGCGAGATAGTCTGGCCGATGAGCACGTCGGTCTCCGCCACAGTGCTGCCATCTTAGATCGCGCGAGTAGGCAAGTCAACGAAGAGGGGTGGTTCGTGAGGGGTGGTTCGGGGTAAGTGCCGCGTGTTAAATTCTCACCGCGTCGGAGGATCAACATGATCGACGATCTCTATGACACCGTGGGGGGCAGAGAGACTATTTGGGCAGCGACCGGGTCCTTTTACCGGAGAGTTTTGGAAGACGAAACTCTCCGCCACTTTTTTAAATCTACCGACATGGCACACCTTGTCGCTGGGCAGAGTATGTTCATTTCCATGCTCCTCGGCGGAAGAATGGTCTACACTGGCAAAAAGATCGACGAAGCGCATGCACATGCGCGGTCACTCGGCCTAAACGACAAGCATTTTGATGCGTTTCTCAAACACTTTCGCGCAGCTCTCGATGAAGTTGGTGTCAAACCCGACAAGGCTGAGAGGGTGATGAAATTGCTTGAGACTCAACGTGACACGGTATTAGACCGTTTAAGGTAGCCTGTGCTCCCTCGCATCCACCCAATGTGCCAGCGTCACGTAAGGGAAGCGTTCGACCATCCCGACTACATTTTCGAGTTGAAGCACGACGGCTTTCGGGCGGTCGCGTATCTCCAAGACGGCGAGTGCAGGCTGATCTCGCGCAATCAGAGGAACCTTGGATTTGACGTACTCAAGCGGTCGCTCGCCATGCTGCCACGCACCGTAACCAAAGAAGTCATGGCACAGCTAATTCTTCCTTAAGAGCTTGAAGATTGGAAAATTTCAGAGCCACACAGTTTGGCCGCCGGCACGCGGAATTTCCGGATCGCGCTGATGTCGATCTCGAACGCGGCCGTTTATTAGCCTGGTATTCCCAATAGTTTAGCCGCCGTATTAAGCATCCCCAGGGCATAAATCGCCAAAAAACGGCATAAGAAGTCATCGCTGCTCCCAGATCAGCAGTGGCAAGTGGGTCTTACCAGCAACATCCGTAGGTAAAGCAATCCCCTCAACTGACCCTGTAGTTGCGGCTCCCACTCGGCAGTGTGACCTCGACCGTATATTTCCTAGCACCGCTTGGGTGTGCGAGCCCGTCCTCGCGCATCGAGGTTTTGTTAGGTTCGAGCTGCACATTCTGCTGGTCGGTGTAATGTGCGAAGAATTCGTCCGCTCCGCGAATTTCCAACGCGGACGCTCGTCCACCCTTATAGTGGCTGCTGAGCATGCCCGTATCGATCAGAAACACCTTTCCGTTAAATCGGGGCCGGATGCGTCCACCTTTCTGCACGCTATGCCCTACAACGATATGATCCGCCCCGTAAGCCTTCAACACCCGAGTTATCTGAGGGGCGCCTTTCTCGTCGGTCCATTGGTTATAACCGCGGAACCATAGCGGACCGTCAGGGCGTACACTCAGCGAGTTTCGGTACTCAAGAAAATCCATCAGTCTTCGCTGTCGGTATGGGCTGCGCTTTACGCTGGACTTGCGATCGACTGAAATCTGCGCCTGAACTACCGCGGTCATCTCCTGGAGGTTGAAGAAGGACAGAATGATCTTCTGCTCCTCCAGATACTGCTTGGCTTCATCGAATGATTTGATTTCCTTAGCGATGCGTGAGTTGATTAGGTCGAGTTTCATCTTGGCAACATTAGGGCTTATGCCTCCATGTAAGAAGATGATGTCGTTGATCTTCGACACCGCTGAGTGCTGTCGCAGCCACTTGCCATAGGAGCCGCTCGGACTGAAGGCTTCACGCTGTTCGACATAACCCTCAGGGTGCTGCGCCAGCCACTCTGTTTTGGTTTTGGGCAGAACGGGCTGCCTGACCTCCGCCAACAGTTCGGAGTGGTCTTTTCGCCAGGATTCGTATCTCTGATACGCAGCTTTCTGGCGCTTCTTCGACTCGCTGTGAGCGAAGCTCGCAAAGTTTTCCGCGGTGAAATATCGGAGGTCGCCCATGATGTTCATCATCTCGTGGTTGCCCATAAGACCAACCACTTGCCCGCCGGCCTCTACTGCTTCCTTTTCAAGGAACATCAAGAGATCCATTACTTCTCGCGGCTTGGGGCCGCGGTCCAGCAGATCTCCCGTTTGAACGAGTGTTGCTTTACCACCGGTCCAGTGGTGTTGGCCATTAATTAAACCGGTTCGCTGGAGGATGGCGACGAAGTCCTCAAAATCGCCGTGCACATCCCCAATTGCAAAAACGGTTGTCGCCGACCCGCCAGGTGTGTTGGTCTGGCACCAACCCAGTTCGCAAGAAAGCAGAAGCAAAAGAAGGCAAACGCCAGTACGAACGTGAGTCATGTCAGACTGAAACTCGAGCCATTTCCGCGCCCCACTACGACCAATCCAGTGGGCCTCCCGGTACTTTTCCTTCCGATTTTGGACATGTCCAACACAGTGCCCTCGCCGAAAGCTAGTGTCGCAATGAACAGCGACATGGTAAAGCCAATTCCGCACAGCCAGGCGGCGTTAAATAGTGCTCCCGACAACAACTCCTGCGGTGCGGCAGACAGACGGAACTTCACTGACATCCGTGCAAATAGCCAAATGCCAACGGGTTTGCCAACGGATGGCTAACCGCAGCCGTCATGTTTTTAAAAATCCGGACAAATGCTGTGCTGGTCGGAACCTACACCTGGGCTGCGGCGTGTAGAAGTCGCCGATGACGCAGCTTTCAAGATCGTTCATTGCTGCTTTGTCGGTAGGCGATGGCTCGGGATTGCGCTGATGTCGATCTTGATGGGTGGTGGCTCTTCGGCTGCAGCGACAATCGTCACAGGCTTGCCAAACAGGTAGTAGTTGGCGAGCTTGAAGGCTTCGAAGGCGATGTGTGAATTCTTGTGCTTCAGAAACTTCTTCCAAAGCGCCACGAGTCGGTCTTCGGGCAAGAGCGCACTCAGCGCGTTCTTGATCGATTCCGCAACTTTGTTCGGCGTGCCCTTTTGCGTCCGCCTGTCTTTTTCCGGCCTTTTTGGAAGACCATGACCTCTATTTTTCCTCTAAAGTAGAAAGTTGCCTGATTCTATGCTCCGATCACGGCAGAGAGCCGCCCACATCCCGCAGGGTGTAAATGCTTCAAATCACACGCGTGCCACGTGTAGTGTGTGCCTGGCAACTGCTTATAAAGTGGTGTGGCCGGCTGAAATAGAACCGAATTTGAAAACACCACAATCCTGCCGGTCGGAAATAATTCCGCACCCGACGCAGTCAGCAGGGAATAGGAACAAGCTCCTGGCTTTCAATGTGAAGACGCAGCAGTGGTCTGATCTGGTTTCCGGAGCGCAACCAGGTGCGGTTATCGACTGGGCCCATTCGCCTGATTACAATTATCTCTACTACACGACCGGAGGCCCCGAACCTACAACCATGCGTATTCGGCTTGCCGATCACAAGTCAGAAGTCATTGGCAGCTTTAAGGGTCTGCGCCTCGCGCACGGTCCGGACAACGGTACCCAAATCAGCGTCGCCCCGGATGGCTCGCCTTTGTTCACCCTCGATGTCGGCACCCAGGAAATCTACGCGCTTACCGTGAAGTGGCCGTGAACCGTTCCCCCATCCGAGGTAAAGGCCGGTCGGTCGGTTGTCTCGCCAGAAATAGTCCCCTCTCACCTTCCTCTTGCCGGAAGAAACTATGAACACGATTGTGGCGTTGCGCGAAGTGCGCGAATGTCTGGAGTCGCTTGGTGAGATGCTGTCCCATGCGGGAGCGGAGGGCGGTGGCCCGTTCTCTCAGTGGAGCAACGATGAATTGAGGGGTGAGCTCGAGCAATGTGGTGAGAAACTTACCGAGATTGTCATCCGGTACTGCTGCCCGCAACGAGGGCAGCGGCTAGGATGCGCGCAGACCCAACTGCAGCGGTTGTTTTTGTTTGGGAAGCTGAGCGGCTTGAACGACAAAGATGCAGCATTGGCACGCATTCGCTGAGTGTGGCCGAGAACACCAAACAGCGAGTGATTCATTCGCTCTACTGAGGGTGAGACAGCCGCTTGGAGATTGTCTTTGCGTGAAACTCGTTTTTCTCGTTGTACGTCCCGAGGCAGATGACTCGATCACCTTCCTTTACATCAGAAGGATCAATTTTGTTGACCGTTTTGCTCCCGTGATACTGGCTGTTCCATACGGTAGCACTATCAAAATAGATCGTCTTCTGAATGTCGCCGCTCACTTGGCGAACATCAAAGCTGGATCTATCGGAACTGAATCGAACGACAGTCCCTTCCCAGCGAGCTTCGTTTGCAGGCTTCTTGGTGGTGGTGCTCTCCTGGGCGAGCACGAGTGTGCTACCCGTGAAAACGAATATGGATGCAAACAAGAACCCGAGTAGTTTCCTCATGGTTGAACCGCCTCCCTGAAATGAGACATTGGGATGACTGGCCTAGGGCCTTCAGGAGTGCGCACACAGGCCAATGGTCGGTAGTATTGCTCCCATGATGCCGGTGAGTCCACACAAATCTGCGCTCAAGAACCCGTCATGTAGAAGGTCGCGAACTTGACGCACGGTTTCCGTACAGCACTTCCGCCTCGCCTTTTTCGGCGATTCTTTTCTGGAAGAACTGGACGATAAGGTCGCGGCGGGCCATGACCGCCTGGATCTCGTCCTTTGTAAGATAGGTCTTGGCTTTAGCTGTTAACTCGTCGGCGTTGAGGGCTTTCAACTGTTCAAACATGTGCCGGTCGCAACGCACCAGGTTCTTGGGGTCTCTCAAGGCGTGGAACGTACGGAACCCGCGGCTGAAGTCGATACGCCAGATCTTCCAGTCGGCGCTGATCAGAACATTGGTGAGATTCGGATCGTTGTCGTAAACGAGCTCGTCGAAAACGCGGACTTTGTACATTTGATTGTTCCACGCATCCGGGTCCGGTGGCTCGATCTTCTTAGCAAAGCGTTCGGCATCGTCCATCTTGACGGTCAGCCACCAGCTCAACGAACCATTCTTGTCTTGGTATTTGCGCTCGACGTAGACGGGCATCATGTCGTCGAAGCCGACGAGTTCGGCGAGAATGTACGCCGCGATGTTGTATTTGTATGAGTCGACGAAGTTAACTTCGGCATGGCCGTCGCCAAACTTCTTGACGTTGGTGTGTTCGTCGATCGCTTGGAAGGAGGCATCGTGGGTGATCGTGCCATCGCTCAGCGTGAGTCGTTGCGTGTTGGTTACGCCCTTTTTCGAGCCGTGGCTGCCGACAATCTTGGCGGTGAGCAGGAACTGCTTGATTTGCTCTTTGGAAAGGGCCGGCGCGTCATCAGCGGTTAATGGGAGGCCGTAGGAGAAAAGCAGTGTGACAAGCAGAAGAATTAGCCAGGATGGTCGGAGTTTGTGTATCGCACCTCCCAATATTTCAGCCTTTCTTGGCGC
>Ga0306925_10001671_pt1 | contig 18494 bp, 16 predicted proteins | sample flu12Cox44000176_FD_203755 | JGI IMG/M metagenome (GOLD analysis project Ga0306925, IMG submission 203755) | Lab enrichment of tropical soil microbial communities from Luquillo Experimental Forest, Puerto Rico - flux8day.12C.oxic.44.000.176 (v2)... | ecosystem: Environmental > Terrestrial >... | reverse complement strand
GCCTGCCGCGCGCTGGCAGAAGTGCTCGAAGGGCACGGAGACGATACCGACAGCGTGGCGTGATTCGGCGACCGGCGGCCGCGCGTCGGCTCCCACAATTGCTCTAGCGTCGACACCCCCTTTAGGAAGAGGCGGGGGCGCCGGCCTTCAGGTGATTCTTACGCCGGAATCTGATTCCTCAGAGCGATAAGGAGATCACTCAGATGACGCTGGTGACTGCTCTGTTGATCCTCGCGGCAGTACTCGTGGCGGCCGCGCTTGCCGTGCTCAGCAGCATCGCGGCGATCGCCGAGGTCTTGCCGCCGCGGCCCGGGCAGGTCGAGGAATCTCCGGGCCCAACCGCTGCGGCTCAGAACCGGATGCCAACACGTATCGGGATGAAGTCCCAGTAACCACCCTGCGGCTGCTTGATGCGCAGAAAGCGGCCGTCGATGAAGAAAGTCGCCGGATCCCCGAGCGGGAACTCGAACCCGATGCCTGCGTTCCATGAATTCAGCCAGGCGGTGGTGCTCGTCTGCGCGTTGGAGTACACGGGGTAGTAACCCTGGTAGCAGTAGAACCAGCAGATGGTTCCCTGTTGGTACGTCACGCTTTTCAGCGTCGTTCTCTCCCGGTACCAGCCAATGCCTCCGAAGAAGTATTCGCGCGAGCGCGTGCCGAGGTGCAGGTCGATCTCCGCGTCGAGATCTCCGCCGTAGATGTCGGTGTACCCATCGGCAATGTTCTGATTGGTGGACTGGGAGGCTAGGTCGAGTGCGTGGAGGGTCTGCGGATGACTGGTGTAGCTGCCATCGACGCGGAAGCCCAACGGAATGGCAGCCGTGGGGAACCAGGTAATTCCGAGTCCACCGCTTCCGCCGTCATTCAACAGCGTCTTTACGGTGCTGCCCTGAGTGATGCTGTAGCCGCCCTCAATCTGTATCCGCCAAGGATGGTAGCGAATCCCCTGTTGCGCCTGGGCGGAGGCTGCGGGATTTGACGAATAAGGCTGATACGGTGGTGGCGGCGGCGGGTACGCTGGCGGGGGCGCGTACGCTGGCGGTGGCGCGTACGCTGGCGGTGGCGCGTACCCCGGCGGCGGCGCCTGCGGCTGCTGATACGGGGGCGCCTGGGGCTGCTGATAGGGGGGCGCCTGAGGTTGCTGATAGGCGGGCGCCTGCGGCTGTTGATACGGGGGCGCCTGCGGTTGCTGATAGGCGGGCGCCTGCGGCTGCTGATAGGCCGGGGCCTGCGGCTGCTGATAGGCCGGGGCCGGCTGCTGGTAGGCCGGGGCTTGCGGCGCCTGGTATGCCGGTTGTTGATAAACCGGTGCCTGAGGGGGCGGATATGGAGGCGCCTGATACTGGGCCGCCGCCGTCCCCGTCAGCGCCAGGGCAGCTCCAAGTGCGCACAGTTTCTTCGCGTTCATGCTGTCATCCCTGCCAATGAGGCGCAGTCCCCCAGTATTCCGATGACGAAGTGCCTCGTGCTCCGACAGCGGAGCCGCCGTAGCCCAGGGCACGGGCGGCTAGAACGAGCAATGCTCGCTTGCAGAGGGTCTGGTGGTTGCGTCTGCGGTCCACCTCCGTCGATCGCCCGGATACTCTATCGACGATCGCACGCCGAGAAGTCAAACGCATCCGGACAGAGACCAGTTTAAAACGTCGGGCGCCGCAATTCCGTTGACGTACAGGTTGCCACGGAGTTCCGCTGTTCCCCATCGGGGCTTTTACCCATGACTGCCACGGCCGCGTACGCGCTGTGGAGGGTGGGCAGGGAACGAGGCCACAGTGCGGTTTTTCTCCGAAAATTCAGGGGCTAGGGGCCCCCCGGCCTCATTCACCCGGATGGCGGGACCCGCGAGTACCGTTATTGTGTACCGTGGGCTGCGCGGATGAAGGGCGCCAGGACCGGAGAGGCTCCACATTATGGTGAGCCTGCATGAGACGCAGCCGGATCTCCGGCATCCCCGAGCGCCCGAGCGCGAAGGGCTGCAGCTCCTCAATGGAGGAGAAGTAGGGTCGCAGGCGCGTTGCGATTCCCTCCATGGCGTCGGCGGGTCCGACCACCAGTGCGTCCCGGCCAATGAACTCGGCCGGGCTGTAACGCAGACCAAACTGCTTCGGATTGCCGCCGAAGACCACGACCGGCACGGCGTCGTGAAGCGCCTCGTCGATCTTCCCCGCATATGTCCAGTTGGTCGTGATCAGGAATACCCCGGGCTGCAGTAACCCGCGGGCCCGCAATTCTCTGGGCAGCTGGTTCCATTCGAACGCATCAAGCGTGGGATCACCGTGGGCAAACAGTCTCGGCGCGAGGATGCGGCCGTAGCCGGTAGTCGCATGCGCGAGAAGGATGGCCGCGAGCAAGCCCAGGAGGGAGGCGAACACGATCCCGAAGCGGCGCAGCCGCGCGGGTCCGAGCGAGCGGACCGCGTAGTCGCCGAGGACGGGGTACAGCATCAGCCAGCCGGGCATTTGCCAGTGAGGTAGACCGAGTTGGCCCCACAACGGAGTAACGGTGAAGAGCGCGATGGTGGGCAGGCCAAGACACAGGCAATACCACGATCGCGGCGCGCTCGGGCCGGCGCGCCAGGCACGCCACGAGGCGATCACCAGCGGCACGAATACCCACGGCAACATCCAGATTGCCTGCCCGATGATGTTGGCGAGCACGTACTCCGGATGCAGCCCACCGTCTGGGCGGCCGCGGCCTGCCTGATAGGCGATGGAGATCCAGTCGTGCTGCGCGTTCCATACGATTACCGGGAGGGACAGCAGGAGCGCGAGCAATGTGCCGAGCCAGGGGGCCGCTCGACGCCACTCGCTGCGGCCGCAAGGCGTGCTGGCAAGAAATGTCACCAGCCCCAAAGCGAAGAGCGGCGCGTGGTACTTCGCAAGTGCCGCGACACCCAGCCAGAAACCTGCCGTGAGCCAGGAGCCGAGAGCTGCCGGCCGCGCTGCTTCCACTGGGCGCGCTGCTTCCACTGGGAAGAAACGCCGTGCAAGCACTAGGGCCGCGGCGAGGAGCGCAACCATCAATGGACCATCCGGCAGGACCCAGCCACCCGCGAAAGTGAAGAATGCGGAACAGTTGAGGGCGAGCAATGCGGCGACTCCGGCCGCCGCTCCAAACAGAACCTGGGTCAGGCGATACAGCAGCCAGCAGCTCACCGCGAACATCGCGACGAATGGCAGTCGCGCCGCGCGCCCATCGCCAAGCAGCGGCATGAAAAGATGGGCGATCCAGTACTGCAGCGGCGGGTGGTCGTAATAAGAGAGGTTCAGGTCATGCGCCACGCTCAGCGTGTAGGCTTCATCGACACCGAGTCCGAGCACCGCGTCGAGCGCGATGCGCATGGCGGTGAAAGCCACGATGACCGCGAGCGCGGCAGTATCCGCAGTCGGAAGAGACCGCATCGCGCGCTTTATACTGAAACGGCGATGCAGGAACCAGGCGCCGCCTGGTGAGCTTCTACGTCGGTTGCCGTATTGGTGCCGGGCGAACGTCGGCGTCGGGACGCCTTCGAAAATCGACGGTCACTAAAAAGGTACGGTCTCGGAACTGACGCAGTTCATGTCCAGGCCGTACGAGTGTGGAATGCCTTCCGTGGCAGTCGGCTCGTCCATGCTCAACTCCGCATCGCACATCCTGGAAACCGCCCCGAGACCGTCAGGCAGGCGTCAGATCGGATCGGGGGGCTGATCCGATTGACGCGACAGGGGTAGCCGGCTCGCGCACCACCGCGGGTCGCGAAACCCTTTGCAGCAGCTCATCAATGGCGAGCGGCTGTGAGGGATCGAAAAGCGCCGTGGTGATCTGCAGAGGCAGCGCCGCAGCATCCAGGCCATTTTCGGGAGTGCGTGCGCGCAGCATGATGGCGCTGCGCGAGGCGTGTTCTGGCAGAGGGGTCAGGGCAGCAAATTCCGCCGTGCCAAGTCGCCCGAGGACCTCATACACCCCGTAACTCGGAAACAGGTCACGCAGGAAGTTGCCCATGCGGCGCAGCAGGAGATCCCGCGCGCAGGCGTCGCGGCCGTCCGCCGCTCCGGGGGATTCGGTGACGGCAAGCTCGAGGCGGAAGTAAACGAGGTGTACGTGCTGCCGGTCGCGCAATGCCAGCTCGAGCAGCCGCGTGGCGGTCTGCATGAAGCCCCGGCGGTTGAGCAGCCCGGTGAGCTCGTCATTGAGCGTGGCCGATCGCAGCGCGTGCACCAGATTCAGCAGCGCGCGTGACTGCAGTCGCACGCGCTGTCCCTTGGTAAGTCCCCGCACGCGCAGCAGATCGGACAGCAGCCGGGCAATGCGTGCGTCATCGCCCGCCATGATCGCGGCACGCAGCTGTCCAGCGACTTCGAGGCTCCGAGCCGCCGAGACTGCAGAGTTTCCGGAACGGACGGCCGGAGAGCGAAAGACCGATGCCAGTTCCATCTTGGAGCTCCTTGCACGGCCCGAACAGACAGTACCGGTGAGACTAAAGAGGAAACGATGCCTCATTGCGCCGGTGCAGAGCGCGCTGACTCGTCGGCTGGTGGCCATCGCCCGGGTAGGGGCTCTCCTACAACCCACCGCAGTGGCTAGCCCTGCACCTACAGCGACTGTTCCCAACTCCTGACTGACGTCGCACACCGCACGGCGTAGGCTGCTGCGGCTCGAGCAGCTGGTTGCACGCGACTTCCAACATACTTGGATGTCAGGAGCCTGGGCTTATGGAAAATCGGCGGCAACTCTCGCGGCGAGACTGCAGTGCCGCAGCCGAGTGATGTTGCGACGCTTCGACAGCGTGCACGGCAGGCAAGTCTCCTGCAGGTTGTGAGTTTTGCAGCGCGTGCGGCTTCCCCCTGACCGTGCAGCGCGGCGGAACCGGGCGCCCAGCGACTGGCGGGTGGCTTGGCAGCGGCCGTGCCTTGGCAGCGGCTCGTGCGCGGCCGCCGCCGCCGCACGGTATCATCCCGCAGCTCATGAGCTCGATCTCCCGCCAGATGGTGTTGGTGGCACTGCTGCTCGCGGCGGTGCTTGGATTGTTCATCGCTGCCGAGTCCGGGCAGCGGCGACTGGAGGATGCGAGCCGCGAGGTGCAGGAAGCGGCGCAGCGGGAGCGCGCTCTCGCAGATGTGTGGCAGCTGGTGCGCCAGGCGGAAAGCAGCCAACGTGGCTACATTCTGCTCGACAATCCCGACTATCTCATGCCCTTTCAGGAGGCCTCAGGAAACCTGCCCCAGGCACTGAGCCATCTCGAGCAGGCGTACAGCAGGGCTACCCCGGCGGTACTTGCCGAAGTCGAAGAGGTGGAGCGACTGATCAATGTCAAGTTCGATGAAATGCGCAGAACGCTGGAGGCATACCGGACGCGTGGGCGGGCGGCCGCACTGGAACTGATGCGCACCGACTTTGGAGTGCTCACCATGAGGCGGATCGACGATCGCGTGCGCAGTATCGAGAAGGCAGGAACTGCCGACATCCTGCGGGCGAGCGAGACCTGGCAGACGCGTCGCTGGGTGGGGCTCGCCACCACCGTTTCCGCGCTCGCGGCAAGCATCGGACTGGTGTTGCTGCTGAGTCGGCTGGCGGTGCGGCAGCTGCGCTCGAAGGAGCGCGAGGCGGCGGAACTTGCACAGCGGCAGGCAGAGCTCGAGCGCCTGGTGGAGCAGCGCACTGCGGAGCTGTCCGAGCTGTCCACCCATCTGCAATCGCTCGCCGAGCAGGAGAAGTCGGCGCTGTCGCGCGAACTGCACGATGAGCTCGGAGGTCTGCTGGTCGCCGCCCGTATGGATGTCTCGTGGATCGAGGAGCGCCTCGCCATCGAGGATCCGGAGGTGCGGACGCATTTCCGGCGGGTGCACGAGGCGCTGCAGTCAGGCGTCGACGTCAAGCGCCGCGTGGTCGAGAACCTGCGTCCTTCGCTGCTCGATAACCTCGGGTTGTTCCCGGCCTTGCGCTCGCAGGTCGCCGACGCCTGCGGACGGGCGGATCTCAAGTGCACCGAGCGTTACCCGCAGGAAGAGCTGCGGCTTACCCCGGAAGCCTCGATCATCGTCTTTCGCATCGTGCAGGAAGCGCTCACCAACATCGTCAAGCACGCACGCGCACATTCCGTCGAGGTTGCGATCGAGCCACGTCCGCCGTGGCTCTTGGTGCGCATCCGCGATGACGGGGTCGGGCTTCCGCTCGAGCGGCTCAGGGCGTTGCGCGCACATGGGCTCGCAGCCATGCGCCAGCGCGCTGCCAGTCTCGGGGGGCAGTCGCAGGTGCGCCGGCTGGCTGGCGGTGGCACAGAGGTCGAGGTACGGCTGCCGCTCAATCGGGTGCTTGAGGAGAGCTCAGACGCCGCCTTCGGCACCAGTGCCTAGTGGGGCTGCTGCGTCCGATCGCGCGCGAAATCCGTGAGCAACGAGGGCAGACGGAAATAGTCGCGGGACTTGTCGAGGAAGGCTTCCACACCGAACGCCTCGGCTTCGCGCCGGTACTCGGGCAGACCGAAATTGGTGAGAATCACTATCTTTGGCCGCCGGCGGCGCGCCGGCGAGCCGGAGCGAGAGAGTGCGCGCAGCACCCCGAAGCCCGAGCCGCTGCGCAGGTGCAGGTCGAGAATCAGCACATCCGGTGCGTCGGTGGCGACGTGGCTCAGCGTGTCCGCTTCACAGTCCACGGTACCGACCAGCTCGACATCGGGCAGGCGATGAATGAGCTCGGTGAGCCGCGCTGCGAGCAAGGTCGAGTCTTCCGCCAGCAGGACCCGTAGTGAGGAGCTCTCCGACATCTGACTAGCTGCCGCCATAAGTTATGTCGGCAGCCAACAGGAGATCGGGGCTCCGATCAGGGTTCCCACGGCTACCGTACATCCAAGTGTACCGACGCAGGCTCGCCCCGATGCCGGTAGCAGCCACCTCGGCCTGTCAGTGCATGCTGACTCGTGGTGCTCCGGCTACTGCACCAGTCCGTTGCGCAGCGCATAGGTGGTGAGGTCGGCGTTGGTCTCGAGATGCATCTTCTCCAACACCCGGGCGCGGTAGGTGCTGACGGTTTTCACACTGATGCACAGCTCCTGGGCAATCTCGGACACGCTGCGTCCGACGGCCAGCTTGCACAGGATCTGGAACTCGCGCTGGGAGAGCGATGCGTGGAGCGGGCGATCCGCCGGCTCATCGAGGGCATTCACCAGCATCTCGGTGAGCGCGGCACTGGCGAAGCGCCGTCCGGCGAGCACCGTGTGAACGGCGCGCATGAACTCCTCGGGCGCCTGGTCTTTGGCGAGGTAGCCCGAAGCGCCGGCGCGCAGTGCATAGATGGCGTATTGCTTCTCGGAGAAGCCACTGATCACCAGCACGCGCGTCTGAGGATGCCCCGAGCGGATGTGCCGCAGAATGTCTATGCCGCTGCGGTCGGGCATGTTGATATCGAGTACTACCAGGTCCCATGCGCCATCGCGCAGCTGCTGCAGCGTCTCCGCTCCGCTGCAGGCTTCTGCGACGGCGTCGACCGAACGGTCCTGCTCCAGCCAGCGGCGCAGCCCAGCGCGAATCATCGCGTGATCGTCAGCGATCAGTACCCGTGCCATCGCGCCTCCTCAACCGGTATGGCGTTTAAGTCGAACAGTAACGGGTCCGCGGCTTATGTAGCGTACGCCATCCGGCTGACCCTCTGTAGGAGGAATCCTACTCGCGCGCCCGGGCGGGGCACAGTGGCCCTTGGAGCGGGCCGGAGACTCATTTCAATGGAAGTTGATCGCATCGACCTCGAGCAGGGTAGGGCCTGGACGGGCGAGCGCCGCTCGCAGCGCCGTGGCCAGCGCTGCGGCATCGCGTATGCGCGTACCCGCGGCGCCGCAGGCGTGCGCGAGCGCGACGAAATCCGGATTGCGTGCGACCACCCCGATCGGCGCGATGCCCGCCGCACGCATGTCGTCACGGATCTGACCGAGTGCGGCGTTGTTCCAGACGATGAACGGCACTGTTAAATCAAGCTCCACGGCCGTCATGAGATCCTGGAGCGTGAACTGGGCGCCGAAGTCCCCAGCGAGCGCGACGATCGGCCGCTGCGGCTGCGCGACCCGCGCGCCGATTGCGGCGGGCAACGCATAGCCGAGCGCGCCATAACCGGAGGGATGGAACCACACGCCCGGCCGCTCGGCCGGGAATGCATAGTTACCGAGGTAGGCGATCTGCGTCATGTCGCTGAAAACCGCGCCATCGGCCGGCAGGCTTTCGCGCAGGGCCTGCAGTACGGCGAGCGCCGGCCCCGCATCCCGAGCCAGCTGCGCGTCGATGCGGGCGCGGTGCGCGGCACCATCGTCGGCGGAGACGGCGCGCCAGCCATTGCGGGCGGCGGCGCCATTGGCGGCCCTGCCTTGCGCAAGCAGCTCCAGGGACGACGCGGCGTCACCCTGCAGGGTGATGTCTGCGGCGTAATGGTCGTGCAGCTTTTGCTCATCGACGTCTATGCGAACCAGGCGGCCGTTCAACGGCAGGCGTGTGGTCGTATAGATGTCGGTTTCGGACAGCTCGGTGCCGGCAGCGACCACTACGTCGGCAGCGGCCGCCAACTGCTGGGTCGGGGCGTAGGGTAGGCTCACGCCAAGACTCGCCGGATGGCTTTCGGCCACGATTCCCTTGCCCGCGACGGTCGTCACCAGGTATCCACCGAGGGATTCGAGCAGCTGACGGAGCGCGGCGCCCGCACTACGCGCGCCACCGCCGGCGATGAACAGCGGCCGTTGCGCCTCGGCCAGCAGCCGCTGCGCCTGCTCGAGGGCCTGCCGCGAGGGCAGCGGCAGAGCAGGGGGGCCGGCAAAGACTTCCGGGCGCTGATCCGTCGCCGCGCCGAGCAGATCGAGCGGGATATCCACGTAGGCCGGCCGGGGCCTGGCACTGCGCAGCGCAGCGAAGGCGGAGCGCAGCTGCGCGCTCAGCTCGCTATCGCTGCGGGCGCTCCCGGCGAAGGCGGTGACGTCCGCGACCAGCGCGCGCTGATCGCGCAGCTCGTGCAGCACTCCCCAGCCGTGGCCGAGTGAGGCCCGCAGCGGCGCGCTCGCAATGACCAGCAGCGGCACCGAGTCCGACCAGGCCTGGGCCAGCGCGGTGAGCGCGTTGGTGAGGCCGGGACCGGAGATGACGAAGGCCGCCGCAGGCTGCCCGCTCGCACGTGCGTAACCGTCGGCCGCAAACACCGCATTCTGCTCGTGGCGTACCAGCACGTGGCGCACGCGCGACTGCTCGAGCCCGCGATACAGTTCGATGTTGTGAACTCCCGGGATGCCGAACACGGTGTCGATGCCGTTCGCGGCGAGCGTCTCGACAACGTAGCGTCCAACGGTCCAGGAAGGCGCGCTCATGCGCTTGAAATGTTAGCACCGGCCACGGCACAGTAAGTGCGTGAAGTTCTCCGCACTGGTCGATCGTGTCCGCGGCGAGGGCGCCGCAGCCTGGCGCACTCATTACGAGGCGGTCGCAGCGCAAGAGCGTGGCGAAGACGTCATCATCCTGAGCGTGGGCGATCCGGATCTGGAGACGCCCGCGCCGGTGATCGAGCGCGCGATCAGCCAGCTGCGGGCCGGTGACACTCACTACGTGGCTGCCGCGGGACGCGCGCGGCTGCGCGAAGCCATTGCGCGCTCGCACGCGCGGCGCAGCGGCCAGGCGGTCACCGCGGAGAATGTCGTGTACCTCGCGGGCGCTCAGAACGCGTTGTTCGTGAGCTCTCTGTGCCTGGCGGGCCCAGGCGATGAGGTGGTGACCTTCGAGCCGCTGTACCCGACGTACCCGGCCACTATTGAGGTCTCCGGAGCGCGCCTGGTGCGCGCACCGGCCACGGCAGCGTGCCGTCCGGATGTCGCAGCGCTCGCGGCGTGTATCGGCCCCCGCACGCGCGCCATCCTATGGGCGAGCCCGAACAATCCCAGTGGCGTCGTGCTGAATGAGCAGGAGCTCGAGGTCCTCGCGGAGCTCGCACTGCGGCACGACCTGTGGTTGATTGCCGATGAGGTCTATGCCGGGCTCGCGCCGCACGGGCGTGTGCCGAGCCTCGCCGCACGGCTGCCCGAGCGCGTCGTGACACTCGGCAGCCTGTCGAAGTCACATGCCATGACCGGTTGGCGCGCAGGATGGCTCGTCGGTCCGCGCGAGCTCGCCCTGCACGCGGAGCACGTCGCGATGTGCATGCTCTTCGGGCTGCCGGGTTTCATTCAGGAGGCGGCCCTCAGCGCGCTCGATCTTGCGGGCGAGGCCGAGGCGCGCATCCGCAGCTACTGCAGTGCACGGCAGGCGCGCTTCGCGGCAGGTATCGCCGGAATTCGCTGCCTGCAGCCGCTGCCGCCGGAAGCAGGTATGTTCATGCTGATCGATGTCAGCGCCACCGGTTTATCGGGCGCCGAATTCGTGCATCGGCTGTACGTGACTCAGCGCGTCTCGGTGATGGATGGCGCGGCTTTTGGCGAGTCAACCGCGAGCTGCGTGCGGGTGTGCTTCGCCACCGACGAGGGCACGCTCGATCGCGCCTGCGCCCGCCTGCGGCATTTCTGCGAGCACCTGCCGGAAGAAGTGGGCACCGCCGCCCGCACCTGAGCCTTCAGCGAGACCGCAGGATGCGCCGCGCCGCGCAGGCCGGGCTGCGCATGCAGCCGCCGCCGGGAGACGCACCCGCGGTGTGGGGCGTCAGGCGTTCTTCGCCGGAAGCTTACCCTCGGGGGTCATCTTGTCGATCGCAGTAGGCAGCGCGTGCGAGAGCTTCTGCGCCAGGTCCTGCGTGTTCAGTCCGGCCTTGGCGGCGAGCTGTCCGAGCGTGCCACTGCCGAACACCTGCTGCAGCTGATCCGCTGAGATCGGCTGGTTCGGTCCGGTTCCGATCCAGGAGCGCGCAGTTCCGCCCAGCCCTTCTTTTTCCAGCTGCGCGATGATCCCCTGGAGGCCGCCGTGCTGCTGAATGAGTGAATTGACCACCGTGGCCATCTCGGCCCCGACGGCGCCGCCCAGCAATCCATCTAACAGACCCATGATGCCTCCCGCTTGTTCTTCGGGTCGAGTTCCGACGCGCCGTTATTCTCCGGCAAACTGCCGGCGGGGCTCAAGCGGCAGTTGTGCGCACCCCGCGCTGCAGCGCAATGCGCGCGCCCGCCGGTCTGTTATATTATTACGACGACATTAAAAAAGACGTACGGTGCCCGGGCGGCGCTGTGCGAGCGGGCGGAGCAACGGGACACCATCATGCGACAGGTGCGAACGCTGGGTCTTCTGGGCACGGGAGTGATTGGCGGCGGCTGGGCCGCGCGCGCGCTGCACTTCGGTATCGATGTCGTGGCGGCGGACGCCAAACCGGAGATGGAGGAATGGCTGCGCGGCGCGGTGGCCAACGCCGAAGGGGCTCTCTCGCGGCTCACCTTCGCCCCGCTGCCACCCAAGGGTCGATTGACCTTCACCACCGACCTGCACGCCATGGCACGCCAGGTGGACTTCATCCAGGAGAACATTCCCGAGCAGCTCGAGCTGAAACAGCGCGTGCTGGCCGATGTGAGCCGCCACGCGCCGGCAGAGGTCGTGATCGCCTCCAGTACTTCCGGTCTCATGCCATCGGACCTGCAGCGCGACATGGTCGCGCCGGAGCGGCTGCTGGTCGCCCATCCTTTCAACCCGGTGTATCTGTTGCCGCTGGTGGAGCTGGTGGGTGGGCGGCAGACCTCGGCGGCGGCGCTCGAGGCGGCGCGGAGCTTCTTCAGCTACATCGGCATGCATCCGCTGCACGTGCGCCGCGAGGTACCGGGTCATCTCACCGACCGTCTGCAGGAGGCGCTGTGGCGCGAGATCCTGCACCTGGTGAACGATGGAGTAGCCACCACCGGTGAGCTCGATGACTCCATCGTGTACGGACCCGGTTTGCGCTGGGCCGGCATGGGCACCAACCTGATCTATCATCTCGCCGGCGGCGAGACGGGCATGCGCCACATGCTGCGGCAATTCGGGCCGTGCCTGAAGTGGCCGTGGACCAAGCTCGAGGCACCCGAGCTCACCGAGGCGCTGATCGACAAGATGGTCGCGGGCACGCAGGCGCAGGCTGCGGGCCGCTCGATCCGCGAGCTCGAGCGGCTGCGCGATGACTACCTGGTGGCGATACAGCAGGTGCTGCGCGAGTACAACCTCGGCGCCGGTGCGACGCTGCGTGCCCTCGAGGAGCGGCTTTACGAGGCCGCGGCCGCGGAGGCGCGCCCGCGGATTGCAGCCGCAGGTGCCGCCGGCGCCGCGGGCGATGGTGGCGGGCCACTACGGTTGCTCGAAACGTATGTCCGGCCCGAATGGATCGACTACAACGGGCACATGACCGATTCGCGCTATCTGCAGGTGTTCGGTGATGCCACCGACGCACTGTTCAGGTACGCCGGCATCGATGAGGCCTACCGCCGCTCGGGCCGCGCGCTCTACACCGCGGAGTCGCACCTGCTGCACAAGGCCGAAGCGCACTCCCAGGAGCGGATCCACGTGGTGAGCCGCATCGTGGAAGTCGACGAGAAGCGCGTGCGGTTGCAGCAAGGCATGCACCGCACGCGCGATGATGCTCTGCTGGCGACCGTCGAGCAGGTCTACCTGCACGTCGACACCGTGAGCGGCAGGGTTGCGCCCATGGACGCAGCGGTACGCACGCGGCTCGCGGCCATCCAGACCGCGACACGCTGAAGCCATGCCGAAGATCGTCGATCACGAGCAGCGCCGCGATGAGATCGCGCTCACCGCCTGTCGCGTCGTGGCGCAATTCGGCTTCGAGCAGGCGACCATCGTACGCATTGCCCGGGCGTCGGGCTGTACCACCGGCATGATTGCCCACTACTTCGAAACCAAGCAGGACATCATCGTTGCGGCGCTGCGCCTGATCCTGCGCCGCATCGAGGAGCGGCTCACGCACGCCGACGGTGCCGCCGACCTGCTGACGCTGTTGAGCGAGGCGCTGCCGATCGATGAGACACGCTACATCGAGTGCGCGGTGTGGATGGCGTTCTGGGGGCAGGTGCCGGCCGATAAGCGCCTGCGGCGTGTCAACTCCTGGCTGCATCGCGAGTATCTGCGACTGTTCGAGCGCTGTCTGGCCCGCGGCTGGAGCGCCTGGCCGCGCTGGCCGAGTGCCACGCGCGAGCAGCTGCTGCGCTCGGTGGTCACCTTCATCAATGGTGTGACCGCGAGCACCGTGGCGAGTCGCGCCGAGTGGCCCGCAACGCGGCAGATCGGCCAGCTGCGTCTGCAACTGGAGCTGCTGCACGCCTGGGCGAGTGCTGGAGACAACTACGCCCAGCCGCGCACGCGTCGCCGGGCGGCCTCCAGCTGAAGCGGCGGTACGCTGCAAGGAGTGAACGATGGATTTTGCCCTGACCGAAGAGCAGCAGCTGATCATCAAGACGACGCGCGATTTCGTGCACCAGGAGCTGGTGCCTCACGAGCGCGAAGTCGAAACCAGCGGTGTGCTGCGCGAGCAGCTGTGGCAGCCGCTCAAGGCCAAGGCCATCGCCGCGGGGCTCTACGCCGCCAACATGCCAAGCGAGGTGGGCGGCGCCGGACTCGATGGCGTGAGCTGGGTGCTGTACGAGAAGGAGCTCGGGTACACCAACTACGCGCTGCAGTACACCTGCGTGGCGCGTCCGTCCAACATCCTGCTCGCCTGCCAGGGGGAGCAGCGCGAGCGCTACCTGCTGCCCACGGTGCGTGGCGATCGCGTCGAGTGCCTGGCGATGACCGAGCCACAGGCGGGCTCGGACCTGCGCAGCATGCGCACCAGCGCGCTACAGCGCGGCGGGGACTTCATCATCAACGGCACCAAGCACTTCATCAGCCACGCCGATCATGCCGATTTCGTCATCCTGTTCGCCGCGAGCGGCGAGGAGGAACCTGCCGGGACACGCGGCAAGCGCAAGCTCATCACCGCTTTTCTCATCGACAAGGGTACTCCCGGCTTCGAGGTGCGGCCGGGCTACCAGAACGTCTCACACCGCGGTTACAACAACTGCATATTGCAGTTCACCGACTGCCGGGTGCCATCCTCCGCGGTACTCGGCGAGGTGCACCGCGGTTTCGAGGTCGCCAACACCTGGCTCGGGGCGACGCGCCTGCAGGTGGCGGCCAACTGCCTCGGACGTGCCGAGCGCGCGCTCGAATGCGCGAAGCAATGGGCGGTCGATCGCGTGCAGTTCGGACAGCAGATCGGCAAGTTCCAGGGCGTGTCGTTCAAGCTCGCCGACATGGCCGTCGAGCTGCGCGCCGCGGAGCTGCTGACACTGGAGGCCGCCTGGAAACTCGAGCAGGGAACCGCGACCGACATGGACATGGCGGTCGCCAAGGTTAAGGCGACCGAGATGCTCGCCATGGTTGCCGATGAAGCGCTGCAGATTCACGGCGGCATGGGCCTGATGAGCGAGCTGCCGCTCGAGCGCATCTGGCGCGATGCACGCATCGAGCGCATCTGGGACGGCACCAGCGAGGTGCAGCGTCACATCATCTCGCGGGCGCTGTTACGGCCGCTCGGCGGCTGAGGCCGGAGGTCTGTACCGGCCGCTAAGGGTCTCGCGTAGGTATCTCCGCGGCGCGACCGGGCGCGGTACCAGAGGACGTTTCGCGATAGTTAACCGTTTGGTGAACTATCGCCGGAACCACCTGCGATACGGTCGCTGCCACAACTTGGCGGCCAGGTCACTTCCCCTTCCAGACCGGCGGCCGCTTCTCCGAGAAGGCGCGGGTGCCTTCCTTCAGGTCTTCCGAACGGATCACTTTCTGTACCGCATCCAGGCTGTCATGCAGCTCGAAGGCCGCGTGCTCGGCGACCATCTCGGTATGCCGCAGCAGCTGCTTGATCGCGGGAAACAGCAACGGCGGGCCGGCCGCGAGCTGCTGCGCAATCTCGCGCGCCTTGGCCAGCGACTGACCCTTTGGCACCACGTGATTGGCCAGCCCCCAGTGCTTGGCCTCCGCGGCGTCCATCCAGCGGCCGGTCATCAGGAATTCGACCGCGACATGGTAGGGAATGCGCCGCCGCAGCTTGATGGTGCCGGCATCGGCGAGCACGCCGACGTTGATCTCGGGCAGGGCGAACCGGGCATGCTCTTCCATCACGATGATGTCCGTGCCGAGCACGATCTCGAAGCCGCCGCCACAGGCGATGCCATTCACCGCCGCGATGAGCGGTTTGTCGAGATTGCGCGGATAGTTGAGGCCACCGAATCCTCCCACTCCCCAGTCCTCATCCGAGGCCTCACCGGCGGCGGCGGCCTTCAGATCCCATCCGGGACTGAAGAAACGCTCACCCGCACCGGTGACGATCGCGACGCGTAGCGCCGCGTCGTTGCGGAAGCTGGTAAAGACCTCGTTGAGACGCCGGCTCGCGGCGAGATCGATGGCGTTCGCCTTGGGGCGATCGATCGTCACCTCGAGAACCGGCCCGTCGGTGCGGGTCCTGATGCCATCGGACATAACCGTGCTCCTTATGCGAGGCGAATCAATGCGTCGACCGCTACGGCGCCGTGCCCGCGCGGGCGCACGATGAGCGGATTCAGGTCGAGCTCGACGAAACGCTCGAGATTTGCGAGCGCGTAACGTGTGCAGCCGAGCGCGGTCTCGATGAGCGCCGGCACATCCGCCGCGGGGCGGCCGCGAAACCCCCCGAGCAGCGGCGCCATCCGCAGCCGGGCGAGCGCCGTGCCGATGCCCGCCGCGGTGAAAGGCGGCAGCAGCGTCACGCTGTCGCGCAGCAGCTCGGTCAGCACCCCGCCTGCGCCGAGCACGAGCAGGAGCCCGAACTGGGGATCGACCCGCAGGCCGACCAGCACCTCCGCGACCCCATCCACGACCATCTCCTCGATGAGCAGCGCTGGTGAGAGCGCGGACAGTCGCTGCGCTGCTGCGCTCGCCTCAGCGGCGCTGCGCACGTTGAGCACCACGCCGCCGACATCGGACTTGTGCTCGAGTGCGGCGCCGGCGGCCTTGATCACGACCGGAAAGCCGAGCGCCGTCGCAGCCTCCGCTGCCTCGCCCGGTCCGACGACACGGGCGCGCGGCACGGCGACTCCGTACGCGGACAACGCCTGCTTCGCCTCGGGCTCGGAGAGTGACCGGACCGCAGCGGCAGCGGGGCGCCCGTACTGCAGCTGGGGCGGCTCGCCGCGCTTCCACGCCTCACCGACCCTGGCGGCGAGATCGATGGCCTCGAGGGCCTCGCGCTGCCCCTGCAGCGGCACGACGCCCCATGCCAGGCACTTCTCGCGGATGGCGTTGCCGAGCGATTCCGGCAGCGAGGAGATGACCGCGGCCCGGGTGGCAGCCCCGGGCAGGGCCGCGGCGAACTCCTCGATCGCCCGCACGTAGGCGGTGTCATCGGCGCCCGCAGGTGGGCAGTCGAGGAGGAATGCCACGAGGTCGAAGCCGGCCCGCTGGGCGATGCTGAACAAGGCGCGCTGCCGCGGATAGTCGAACCACACGTGGGTGTGGAAATCGAATGGGTTGGAGATGGTCACCCGCTCGGAAAGGAGCGCGCGCAGCTCGTCCGTGGCCGCGCGTGGAATGGCCGGAAACTCGAGCGACAGATGGCGCGCGCTGTCTGCCGCCATGGCGGTATCCCCGCCCGAGGCGCCCATCGCGAGGATGCGCCGGCCGGGAAGGGGTCCCCCGGTGTGGAAGATCTTCAGCGTCTCACACAGGGTTGCCAGCGACTCGCAGCGTGCTACGCCGGCCTGGGCGCAGAAGGCGTCGAACACGTTGTCCGCGCCGGCAAGCGCACCGGTGTGTGTGCGTACCGCTTCGGCCGAAGCCGCCGTACGCCCGGTCTTGATGAGCGCGATGGGCTTGCCGGCCCGGCGCGCATGCGCCGCGGCCTGGGAAAAGCGCGCGCTATCGCGAATGCCCTCGAGATACAACCCGATGGCCGTCACGCGCTCATCGATACACAGCGCCTCGATCAGCTGCTCCGCGGCGAGACGCGTCTGGTTGCCGACGGTGAGTACGCAGCCGATGGGCAGTGAGCGATCGTTGAACAGGAGGTTCAGCGCAATCGTGCCGCTCTGGCAGATGAGCGCGACGCCGCGCTCGCGCCGCCGGCCGACCAGTTGATCGGGCCACAGGGCCGTCCCGTCGAGGAAATTGACGAATCCATAGCAGTTCGGTCCGAAGAAGGGCAGGTCCCCGGCGCTGGCGAGCAACTCGGCGGTGAGGCGCTGTCCCTCCTCGGTGGCAGTCTCCGAGAACCCCGCCGCGAAACACACGAAGCCACCGGCGCCGCGCCGTGCGAGCGCCCCGGCGATGCCCGGTACATCGCGGTTGGGTGCGGCGATGAAGGCGGCGTCGGGCGCCCCGGGCAGCTCATCGACCGAGCGGAAGTAGCGCTGCGCGGCAGAGGAGGCGCGCGTCGGATGGACGCGCCACACTTCTCCGGCGTAGCCCATCACCTGGCTCGCCGCGAGCGCCGCATCCGCCCAGGTGCCACCGATGAGCGCGACGCTGCGGGGCGCAAGTAGCCGCTGCAATCCGGAGGCGCTCATGTACGGCCGTGCGGCCGCAGCTCCATGCGGCGCGAGCCAGGTCCCTCGGCCGGCAACGCGGCGCTCGCCGCCTGCAACCCGGACAATGCGCGGCTCACCTGTGGCGGAAAGGCAGCGCTCGCCACCGAGCCGTTTGCACGGCAAACGTGCAGCAGCATGACCTCCGCCGTGGCGGCGACACCCGGCTTGCCGCGGCGGCTGATCTCGAAGGCCGCGTGGATGCGCTTGTGATCGGCTGCGGCAATCCGCACGCTCACGCTGGCCGTGTCGGACTGATGGACTTCCTGCAGGTAGTTCAGGTGCATCTCGAGGGTGTAGAGCGTGCAGCCGCTGCGGGTCCGATACGCCTCATCGAGCCCGACCCTGTCCATCAGCGCATCGGTGGCGAGACTCACGATCAGCCCGTAATAGGCATCGCGCACGTGGCCGTTGTAGTCGATCCACTCCGCCTGGATCGCTGTCTCGTAGATCGGAATGCCGGCCACGTTCAGGAGAGCTTCAGCCGCTCACGCGTCTGGCCCGGAGTGAGCACACGCGCGCCCATGGCCTCGATGATGGTGCGCGCCTTCTCGACCAGCTGCGCATTGCTCGCATACACCCCACGCGACAGGTAGAGGTTGTCCTCGAGACCCACGCGCACGTTGCCGCCGAGGAGTATCGACTGTGCCACCCACGGCATCTGCATGCGGCTCACGGCGAATGAGGTCCAGACGCAGTCCGCGGGCAGGTAGTTCACCATGGCGAGCAGGTGACCTACATCCGCCGGCACGCCGTAAGGAATGCCGGTGCACAGCTGGATCATCGCCGGACCGGGGATGAGCCCTTCCTTGATCATCTGTTTCACGAACCAGAGATTGCCGGTGTCGAACACCTCCAGCTCTACCTTGACGCCGAGCTCGCGCAGGATGCCGGCACCCTCGCGGCAGTAGTCGGGTGTTGAGATATAAGCGCGGTTACCGTCGCCGAAATTGAGGGTGCCGCAATCGAGGGTCGCGATCTCCGGGCGGTACAGCCCCTCCTC
>Ga0306925_10001670_pt1 | contig 18495 bp, 18 predicted proteins | sample flu12Cox44000176_FD_203755 | JGI IMG/M metagenome (GOLD analysis project Ga0306925, IMG submission 203755) | Lab enrichment of tropical soil microbial communities from Luquillo Experimental Forest, Puerto Rico - flux8day.12C.oxic.44.000.176 (v2)... | ecosystem: Environmental > Terrestrial >... | reverse complement strand
TCTGGAAATACGTAGCGAAGTAGTGCTCGGCTCTCGGCGACTGGCTGCACATCTGCATTACAGCGCTCCGAACCTCTACGGGAAGTTGTCTGATATGCTCAGGATTCCAGCGATGCTCGCGAGCGAAGCCGCCACGTGGATATGCTGGGCCTATTAGGCCGCATACACTCAATAGCACTACGAGCATCGGTAGCTGATGCGCGACAAGGCTGATAAATTCCCGCCGCATCATGGCCGTCTCCGGCACGAACGCAGGACATACGAAGCATAGCACTTGGAAAAGGTTTGCCTATGTCCGCTTGGGGTCAAGAGCAGACATGTGCAGTGCAATACTGAATGTCTGCTAAGAGCCAACAGTCCGAACCGCAGCCTTAGATACCCCTAGAACGCTCAGCTTGGCTTGGCGGGCAAGATACAGTGCCGTAAGAGCAGAACACACAACAGTCGCCTGGCTTCGGCTTAAGTTCTACACCACACCCTTTGCAGACATAAAAATACTGACAAGCGTCAGTCGGCATTTGCTCAACTGTTTGGTGCCCACACTTAGGACAGGTGATTGTAGAAGTCTTGATCATGGACGGCGTTGCCTAGGTGGCCAACACCATCCGAGGACAAATGTTCCGCTCAGTTTGTCGATCTATGAGTACACGACCTAGCTGCGCTATCCCCAAGCTCAACGTGATGACTGCGCTAACGCTAGCTCTACGGAAAGAAATGGTCACCTCTGGATTGCCCGCCCGGCAAAGATGATGATGCATGCTCCGATGAAGCCAGCGATCAAATAGCCTGTCCAACCACCACCGAGCGAGACACCGAACTGGTTGAATAGCCAGCTAGCGACTGCGGCCCCTATGATGCCAAGGACGATGTTCATTATGAGGCCGGTCTGGGTTTTCATGAACTTCTTGGCAAGCCAGCCTGCAAATCCGCCGATGATGATGGCTGCAATCCAGCCTACTTCTGCGTCATTCATTGCCGATCTCCTAAAATATGTGTTTGACGATTAGCGACATCGAATGCGTTGCTGAACGTTTCATGAGCCCAAATAGATTTAAAGAGCGATTGTCATATTTTCAGAATTTCTACACAGCTTGCTCGGGGGTATTGCGCCGATCCGAGCGCAAGATTTTGGCCCCGGCACCCTCATCAATCGACGCCAAAGATAATTTAACACGCAACGATGATTCAAACATCAGCGCAACAACGCAACGAAGATGCTCGGATATTTATTGACTGCTTTCAAACGTAAGCGCCGGAGTAAGCGAGCCCTGTGAACGGCTGCCTTTCGTTCGCAGGGCTCTAACCCAAGCCAAGGGAGCGTGTTCAATGGCTAAGGCTGAGCAAGCATATCACTAGGGGTTCGGCAGTACCGAGCCCCTTTTACATTTGGAGGAGCTGACAATGAACGGAGCAGTGATGACGTTAGCCAGATGGCACGCAAGGGAAGCCGTCAAGGCTCAGTCGCGAGCGCAAGGAATAAAGCTAATTCACGTTGAGGCTAGTGAAATTAGCCGAGCCGCTAACCAGTACGTTGACGATCATCCCGAGATCATAGCGAAGGCCTGGGACAGCTACGGCAGGCTTGTGCCCTTGGCCGACTACGACCACCGAGAAAACTAAAGCTGCTGTGCAGAACTTAAGCAACTCGCACAAGAACGAAAGCCCTGATCTGCATGGACTTTGGTTGTGCAGATATCGTGAACGAAATGAAACGCAATGCCACGAGAGGATCAGGGAAAATCCCTCTGCATGAATGGAGACCAAGAATGATCATCGGCTATGCCCGAGTAAGCACAGACGGACAAACGTTAGATGCACAACAAGCTGCGCTAAAGACGGCGGGTGCTGAGAAGGTCTTTGCTGAGAAAGTCAGCGGTACGCAGTCGGATCGGAAAGCTTTAGCCCAAGCTATCGATGCTCTTGACGCTGGTGATGTGTTGCTGGTGATGTGTTGCTGGTGACGAGGCTGGATCGGTTGGCTAGATCAACAAGAGACCTACTCAATGTTCTCGCTACAGTCACAGATAAAGGAGCTGGGTTTAAATCACTCGCTGATGCTTGGGCCGATACGACTACGCCGCACGGTCGGTTGATGCTCACCGTTCTAGGTGGCCTAGCCGAGTTTGAACGTGAGCTAATCAGAGCTCGAACCGACGAAGGACGTAAGCGGGCTCAGGCCAGAGGCGTTAGGTTTTGGGAGAAAGCTGAAGCTTACTCAGCATCAAATCACGGAGGCGCTACGACGAAGGGAAGAAGGAGAGGAATTGGCCGAACTTGGTCGATCTTATAAGGTGAGCCATTCAACGATATCGAGGCTTTGACCTGCGGCGGTTCAATGGGCTTGGCGGTGAACCTGCGAACTCGCTTATGCTAAGATCGTCAGTTATTGCGGTCCAAGCCTTGGCCAGCCGGCGCAATGGTCTTGGCCGCACGGGGAGCTAGCTCCTTCAGCCGCTTCGACCGGAGCCGCTTCCGCTTGAACTGCAAGACGGGAGGAAAGTCATGGAATGGTTCAGCCAGAAGACATCGATAGCGGGCATTCCAATTTCCAATTGGGCGCTTGTTCTGGGCGCTATCATCATAATCTTGATCGTCTACGGACAAATGTAAGACTTGCCCAAGCCCTAAGGCGAGTAGTCGTAAGGGTGACGATGATGGATCAATACGAGAGGTGAACCTCCACCATCACGGAAATTGGTAAGCACCAACCACCGAGAGGCTCTGAATTCCGGTAAGAATGTTGGCTCCGTCAGGCCGACCCTAACCGGATCGGGACGGGAGAGAGATCAGGGGCTGCACTCATCCAACCTGAGAGCAGCCCCTGATTTCTTTAACTGAAGAAGAGGTGGCCCCGACCTCTTGGGGGGTTCAGGGAAGGGTGAGATCAGGGCCGTGCTCTCTTGGGGAGAACGGCCCCACTTTTATCAGTTTGCATGTCAATGAAATGTATTTTCGGTGACCATCAACATAAATGACTAGACCTGGGCCATACCCTATCGATGCAAGGAGACTTCCCTGGACCCCTCATGTCCGACGCAATCATGAACCTGCAAAGAACCTAACCCGGTATCCCGCCATCTTTTCAGTTTAGAAACCGGGGGTCGCTACCAAGCGTGGGTGGCTGCGGGAGCGCCCCCGATCCCTCTCCGTCCCAACCGATGATTGCCCATTCGATGAGGCCGGAACCAACATTCCAACCCACGCATGTCGATGAAATATATTGGCCTTGTGTGTTATTGCCCTAGCAGGTGACTGTTAGTGGCTTCCCACCATTCGTACTCCCATCGTGGGCCTTAGTGGCGGCCCCTATCCAGCGCTGTGAAAATACGATTGGCTCGGCGCACATCCTCAGCGAACTGTTCTGCTTCCTCCAACGAGTTGAAGCGGCGTGGGTCACACTCCTCCTCTACTACGCCCCTCGGGAAGTTGTGCTGATAGTAGATGCGGACGTCTCTACCCTCTTGTTGGATACGTACATGCCAGGCGTAGTGTCTTTTGAACATGGCCTGTCACCACCTTCTAAGAAGATGGTGGCCCCAATCTCTGGGGACGGGGAATGGTTATGAGATCGGGGCCGTGCTCTCCTTGGGGATAAGAGCGACCCTGATTTTACTCCTCTGCCCATCTCAGCAACATGACTTAATTAGCAATGCTGCGCTGCAGAGCGTTGCAGCGATGGCTAGTGTGAATGGAGATGGCCCCGACCTCGGGGGCTAGCTGAGTGAGATCGGGGCCGCTGGGCGATGATGAACGGCCCGATTTTATCAGTTTGCATGTCAGGTACCACTGTGGCCGTATGTTACTGTGCTAACTGATGACTGTTAGCGACATCACCATCGCCGATAACGCCTATCAGGCACGGATGGCTTATGCGTATTCAAGTTCGTCGGCTTAGTGTCGCTGTCATCACTTGAAACATTCTCGCTTGGAACGCTGATCAGCGGCGTGGCTTCGATAACCTTTCGACTACGTTCGATAGCTCGGTCAAGTTGGGCAGCTAAATCGCCAGCATGAACCGTCGCCATAACGGCAAGCTTTGGGTGCTCGTGCGGCAAGGCAGCGGTAGCAGCTCGTAGCCTAGTCAGCAGGGGCAATGATGGGCTGCGATAAAACAGTGTTAGTGAGGTTGCGTTGGGCTCAAGCTCGAAGCGCTCATCCTCCTCCTTCTTATGTTGCACCGATTGAAGATCGATGAGTTCTTCCATCCCTGCAAAACAATCGGCACGTTCTGAAAATGCAAAGGCCGGCTCCCCGGCCGGCCCTTGCGCCCCTTCCCGCCCCCGCGGGTTTATTTCGCGATGATCGGTGCCGGCTCAGGCGCACCCCAGCGATAAACCATTGCCAGAGAAAAAACGTCAGCATGCGCGTTGACGTTGCCAATGTAATTAATGCCGTCAAAGAACGGATTGCCGGACACTGCCGTAATGTTGATGGATGGACCCTGTACCCAGACGTGCGAATAGGCGAGATCGAACGAGAACCCTCTGAACACTTGCCAGCTGGCGCCGATGGAGGCCCAGACCCGGTTGTTGTCGGGTATGAGCGGTGTGCGCACCCGGTCATCGATCGGGGAAATCTCGTAAGCTGCACCAGCACGAACTGTCAGCCGGTCGCTCCACTGATACTCGCCCCCCAGGGCGAAGAACCAGCCGTCCTTATATTGAAACGGTATCGTGACCGGCGTGGCGCCAACGATAGCGGGCGCCCCTGAAGCCGTCAGGACATTGGAGGTCCCGATCCGGCTCCAATTTGTCCATTCGGCCGTGCCAAGCAGAGTCAGCTGCGGCGTTACACGTTGTCGGATACCAAGAGACACCGTGTCGGGCAGATCGACGGTGGTGTGAATCGAACCATTACTAAAAGCTGCGACGGGGCCTGTCAGAAGCAGGGACCCGTCGATCTTCTGATTGAGAGCTGACCGGTAGCCAACGCCGATTGTCGTCGTGGGAGTCGGCGTGAGAGTTACGCCGGCCGTCAGGCCGTAAGCCCATCCGTCGCCGTGCAATGTACTGTCCGCAAAGATTGGCGAGGGAGGAACCCCGGGAGCAACCGCACCCGGGGGAATTGTAACACCCGTGTTGAGCGTCGCCGTGGCGCGTTGGATCTGCGCGCCGATACCGACACTGATCCAGTCGTTGAACCGATAAGCCAGACTTGGCGCCGCATTGTAGGTCACCAGCTTGCTGCTGTTTGCCGCGTAGTCGCGCCCCGCCCAAAGGTCCGGAAAGGCCTGCGAAAGACCGAAGGGTGAGTTCAGCGACATGCCGAGCCAAAGGTTTGGGCTGAACTGGTAGGTAAAATACCCGTTGGCCAACAGGGCGTCGTTTCCGACGTTAAAAGTGCCGCCACCAACAGCCGGCAGGCCGAAGAGGGAGCTGCCCGGCAAAGGCGTGTTCGAGGCAAACGGGAAAAGCCCCGAGGCACCGACTTCAAGGCCCTTCCCGGCAAATTGAGTCATCGTTGCCGGATTCCAGTACATCGATGACAACGCGCCGCCCGCCGCGATGCCGGCGAAAGAGGTTCCTTGTCCGTAGACGCTCTGTTCGTGAACCGCGAAGCCGCCGGCATTGGCCTGCGCGGATGCGATGGCCAGAAGCCCGAGCGCACTCGTCGCACGTAAGACGCTTCCCCAACCCTGAAGTGACATTGTCTCCCCCAAAACAATTCACGGTCTTAAGCTTTCCGGTATCGTGACCGCAGGTTGAAGAGTCGACAATGTGAAAATTGCTGAAGCAGCGGGGGCTTACGCGAAAATAGCGAGCGTGTTGCGTCGATGACACACTCAGTGCACTGCACCAAAGTGAATTCTTTTATCAATCAATGCGTTGAGCATTGCCGCGATCGGGCATCGCGCAAGGTATTTTATCAATCAATGCGTTGAGCATTGCCGCGATCGGGCATCGCGCAAGGTATAAGTGTGCCGTCGCCGGGCGGCTTGAACGCTACCTTCCAGCCCCAAGTGAAGGCACGCAAGCCCACCAATCAGTCGTGCCCGGCGACCAACGCCATGCTCCTCCGGCCAGGCAACAGGTTGATGTCCTGCGGCTTTTGACTCGCATGGCGCATGTGCCCCTCATGCAAAGGAGGGTTGCCCCCTGCCCCCGGCCATGCATGATGGCGCCCACCTGTCTGCCATTTTTCAAAAACAGAACCGTTCGAGGGAGTGACCCGACTATGAAACTCGTCCGCTATGGCGCGCCCGGCCGCGAGAAACCAGGCATCATCGGTGACGACAGAAAGATCCGCGATCTGTCGCGCATCGTGAAGGATATCGACGGCGCGATGCTGGCCTCAGGCGGCATCGCCAAAATAAAAAAAGCGAACCTCAAGCGGATGAAACCCGTCTCCGGCAAGCCGCGGCTCGGTCCCTGCATCGGCAACGTGCGCAACTTCATTGCCATCGGACTTAATTATTCAGACCACGCAGCGGAAGCCGGCATGGCCATTCCGAAGGAGCCGATCATTTTCAACAAAGCGCCGACCTGCATCTGCGGGCCGAACGATGACACGATCATCCCGCGCGAGTCGGGCAAGCTCGACTGGGAGGTCGAACTCGGCATTGTTATCGGCAAGCGCGCACGTTATCTCGCACGCGACAAGGCGAGGGACGCCATTGCCGGCTATTTCCTTGGCAACGATGTGTCCGAGCGCGTCTTCCAGATCGAACGCAGCGGCGGCCAGTGGAACAAGGGCAAGAGCTGCGAGACCTTCGGACCGATCGGCCCGTGGTTCGTCACCAAGGACGAAGTCAAGGATCCGCAGAACCTCAATATGTGGCTTGACGTCAACGGTGAGAAGCGCCAGCGCGGCAATACAAAGACGATGATCTTCGATTGCGAACATCTCGTCTGGTATTGCTCGCAGTTCTTCGTGATGGAACCGGGCGACATCATCATCACCGGCACGCCACCGGGTGTCGGTCTCGGAATGAAACCTTCTCCGGTATTTCTCAAGGCCGGAGACATCGTGACTCTTGGCATCGACCAGCTCGGCGAGCAACGGCAAAAAGTCGTCGCCGCTAAATAAGACGACGATTTCGCAGAATTGGTCGGTAGGACTCGGGAGACCGGCCCTGCCGAAAAATTTTGCGACTCAGCGCACGATTTTAACGACCATTTAATCGCCGCAAATCGTATGCGTGCGATACCTCTGGCAGATGCGGGACAAAAAAACCTATAATCTCGCATCTGCAACGAGGCACGCACACACCTCACTACCATTGTGGCAGTGGGTACTTGCCGAATTTGCAACGTATTGCAGCCCCAATCGCAGTCTCCAATCCGCGCCACCAATTAGTTTCTGATCGCGTGCTTGATGCAACGTCGAGGAGGGCAGGCATGCCAGAATACAAATCGACTTCGGTTTTGACCTTTGTAACGTTTGTTTTGCTTACGGGCGTGTTCGCGCAATCGACACAGGGGGTACGCGCAGAGGAGTGTCTTAGCAAGCCAGGTTCGTCGGCTTCACCGGGACAGCATTGGTACTATCGAGTTGATCACGCCAGTGGTCGTCAATGCTGGCGTCTAGGCCCTACAGGTCTTCGCGTGCAAAAGAGCGCGCCGGCATCGCAGAAACATACGGCATCTGCGACGGCAAAGCAGTCAAAGGATCCCGCGCAAGCGCAACGCCCTGTGACTACGGGAACCGGAAGCGTGCCTACCGAGGTTGCTTCGGAGGCCAATGTAACGTCGGCGTCACCCGCCTACTGGCTCGACGCTTACAGGTTGATGAATCAATCCTCCTCCGTTCCGCCCACAGCGGAGCCGGCCTCTTCGATCGAGCGGTCAACCGCTTCACCTGATTCGCCCTCGTCCGGCGCAGATGACTCGGCGACCCCGCCACGCAGTGTGGTAGCGAGCGCGGGCGATGCTCTGCCGCAAGCCGCCGCGCGCTCCGAAGAACCGCAACGTACTGTGCCTGCTCCGCGACCAGCTGCGAAACCCTCGATCGTCGACGACGATCATACTTTTGCGCTGCTGCTGCTCATGTTCGTGACGCTCGCTATTGCCGGGCCAGTGCTTCACTTCACGGAATGGCGACGGCGGCGCGAGGCAAGGCGTGCTCAAACGTCGAGATGGGATTCAGCGATGATCTTGAACGAGCCCGATGTCGACGCTCAGATGCCACTTGCACCGCATGCAGGAGTGGGTGACGGCCCCATCCCCTCGAACGTGTCCGTGCACACCGAACGGCTGGAACAAGCCCTGCACCAGCTTCTCGACCGATTGCAGAAGGACAACTTGACCGGTCAAAACGCAGCGCACTCGGCGAAACCGGTGGAAGTCGAATTGAAGAAGAGCGCCTGAGCGATTGACGCGATTAGGCTTTGCGCTTTTCCCGGCGCTCGGCTTCCTGCGCGCGCTTTTCCCACGCGGATGCAATCTCAAGCAGGGCCTGCTTGTCCGCGGCAGCCATCGTTTGTGCAAGCCGAGTACAATCTGCCGCGTACTGTCGATATTTCTGGGATTCCAGCAACGCCACCTCCTCGGTCCACCTGAGGCAGCAACGTCCTGAGCTGGAACTTCGTTCTTCAACAACTTTGTGAGAAAAATTTGTATGGGAACCAAATATCGAGACGCTGATTTACCGCTGCGTCCGGGGAGAAGTTTGTGCCACCATTTTCTGCCGTCGATTACCGTCGATATGCCGTGGAATTCGTCAGACTTGCCCAGGCGACCTCGGATCCCGTCGACAAAGCCCGCCTTCGCGATATGGCTGAGACGTTTTCGGGGTTGGCCGGCAAAAGCGCGCCAAGGGATCGCGGTAATCCGGGAAGCTGACCATTTAATCCCCTGGTGTGGGTTGCCTTTTTTTCGCCGCGTCGACCATCGACTATTTTCATGGTTTTCGAAGGACGGATTTTACAACATTGGGTTTACCGGCGGCTTGGCCGCGCAGCACACGATGTCTCCATCGATCATTCCAGAGAGCCGAAGATGTCGCACCAGGGCTCGAGAGTGCCGGACGATGGCCGAACGTTTGCGCGTTCAAACTGCCCGCGATCAGATGCTCAAGGCCGCTTCCGATTTTGAGCGCATGGCGCAGGATGCCGAACAGCGCGAAATTGCACAGGGTCTGACCCAGTTAAAGGCAATTGCAACTCCCCGATATCCTCGCTCGGCCGGACGCACTCAGGGTAAAAGGCCCCTCGCCTGAAGTTCGAATGTGTGCGCGAAACAGCACACCGGTCGCCTCTCAGCCGAAATTTTCCTCGGATCGCGGTGACAGGCCCGCCTTGCGAGCGCAACCGTAATCCTCGCACAGGTAGGAAAGGTCGCCCTCGCAGAGAAAGCCTGTAATTGGACAATTGGCGGGTGGATCGCCGCTCTGCTTGGGCGCGGCAAAGAACCAAGGATTTTCCCAAAGCGATTCTTTCAACGCTGCCTCCAACCGAACGCCCTCAATACGCGGTCATTGGGCTGATCACAATCGGCACCTCGGTGACTTTCGTCACCGGAAATCCACCCAGCTTGGCGTGCTCGAATACGAGTGCCTCGCTTTCAGCAAGGTAGATGCAGAACGTCCTGTCGGCGGCCACATACGATTCAAGCCACTGTATATTCGGAGCGAGCTTGGCGATCACGCTGTTGGACTTCGCGGCAACGCCCTTGAGTTGTTCGGTACTCAGATTGCCAATGCCCGAAATATCACGCTCGATCAGATAGCGTTTCATTGTTTCCGTCCTTCGCTTGCAGCCCCGTCATCCCTTAAGTTGTCCGGTGCCATTAGGTGGCTGTGCCTTTCAATCACGCGACGGGCTTCCTGAAGCCGCGACTCCTTCAGTCCGTTTATGAATCGGCCAAAGAGCCACGTACGTGATTTCACTCGCTTGATTTCGACAATGGCAGTGTCGGGAGTGACACCCCCGAAAGTAGCGACATGCATCAGGTTTTTTCCTTCTTGAAAGCTCCGAAATACAACTTGCACAGGTCTCAGCCTGCGGCGGGGAACCTCACCGTTTTACTATGACGATCTCGAGATACTCACTCGGCACGACCATTGTTTTATCGTCGGCCGTGTTCATGTGACCGATGAGATCGTACAGATCCTTCTCCAGCCGAATCTGCTGAGGCACATCCAGCGCGGAGAATGCCTTGAGCGTCGGGCCGTAGTAGGTCCTGAACACGTCGACGAAGTGTTCTGCAGAGCGATAGCGAAATTTGAATTCACGCGGCTCGGTCTTGATCCAGGTTGCACCGGATCCAAACAGTTCGGTGAGACGCGCGCGCGTGCCCCAAAGCAGGGGGGATTTCGCGGTCGGTGGCGGCGGCAGGTATTTGCCGAGTGTCTTAAAGAGCTGTCCAATGAAGCCGTCGGGGGTCCAGTTCGTGAGTCCGATCTGGCCGCCTGATTTGCAGACGCGCAACAGCTCGGCTGCGGCCTGTTCCTGGTTGGGCGTGAACATTACGCCGAACGTCGAAACGACCGTATCAAACGACCCGTCTGCAAACGGCAAGGCTTCGGCATCGGCCACTTTGAATTCGATCGGCAGGCCTTCCGCCATAGCGCGGGCGCGGCCGCGCTCGAGCAGGCTACCCACATAGTCGGTCGAGGTGACCTCGCACCAGCGCCGCGCGGCGGCGAGGCTGACCATCCCGTTGCCGGCGGCTACGTCGAGAACTTTTTTGCCAGCCCGGAGATCGAGAGCCTCGCAAAGTTCCTCGCCGACAATCTGCAGAGTCGTGCCGACCACAGCATAGTCGCCCGAGGACCAGGCGGCCTGTTGGCGGGCCTTTATGGCTACAAGTTCGGGGGATACGGTTTGCGCGGCCTGTTTGGCCGGCTTTTCAGCAGTCAGGGCTGCAGGCATTGATTGCTCCTGTCCAATTTCAACACGATTGGGTTGTGAGTACGCCCCTCTCGCGCGAAAGACTTTGTCCAGAGCTTGATTTGTCCTTTAGACCACCTTGATTATTTCCTGAGGCCGAGGTTGCTATCGCGGGGGGGGTAGCGACATGCAATTTCTCTTTGGCGACCATACGCTTGACGAAGACAGGCGCGAATTGCGCTGTGGCGCGGGTCCTGTTGCTGTGGAGCCGCAAGTATTCGACCTACTCATTTACCTGGTGCAAAATCGCGACCGCGTCGTCTCCAAGAACGACCTCATCGACGCGGTCTGGGGCGGCAGAGTCGTCTCTGATTCGACCCTCACCAGCCGTATTAATGCCGCCCGGCGAGCGATCGGCGACAGCGGTCAACAGCAAAAACTGATCCGGACGATCGCGCGCAAGGGCCTTCGCTTCGTCGGTGACGTGCGATTGCAACCCTCAGGCGCTGAACCGCCGTCGGCGTTGCCACAAGGCGAGATTGGCGATTCCTTGCGCACCGCGCTTCCGTTGCCCGACCGGCCGGCCATTGCGGTGCTGCCTTTCGTCAACATGAGCGGCGAGCCGGAACAGGAATATTTCTCCGACGGCATCAGCGAAGACATCATAACCGCGCTATCGAAACTACGCTGGTTCTTCGTGATCGCACGCAACTCGTCCTTCACTTACAAGGGCAAGGCCGTCCATTTGAACCAGATCGGCGAAGAACTCGGGGTCGGCTATGTCGTCGAGGGCAGCGTACGAAAGGAAGGGGAGCGCGTGCGCATCACTGCTCAGCTCATCGATGTCGCGACCGGCAGCCATATCTGGGCAGAACGCTATGACCGCAACATTGCCGATGTATTCGCGGTTCAGGACGAGATTACGGAGGCTATCGTCGGCGCCATTGAACCGCAGCTTTACGCTGCAGAAAATTTCCGCGCCCAGCGCAAGGCTCCTGACAGCATGGACGCCTGGGATCTCGTCATGCGCGGACTGTCGCACTATTGGCGTTTGACACGACAGGACAACATGGTCGCGCAGGCCCTGCTCGAGAAAGCAACCGCGATCGATCCAAACTATGGCCAGGCACTCGGCGTGCTGGCCGCCAGCCACACATTCGGTGCTCACATGGGTTGGGCCGACATGGCTGCCTCGGTACTCCTCGCCGAGCGCGCTGCCGTGGCTGCGATCAGGGCCGACAGCGAGGACCCCTGGGCACACCACGCGCTGGGTAATGTTCATTTGTTCACGCGCCGATTCGATGATTCACTCGCTGAGTTCGAACTGGCTCTGCAGCTCAATCCCAACTTCTCGCTGGCGCAGGCCTACTATGGATTAACGCTGTCATATTGCGGGCGCTGGCAGGACGCCGACCTCGCTGCGCGACGCGCGCTGCGGCTCAGTCCACGCGACCCGTTTTCCGCACTCTATTATGGCATCGCCGCCTATTCACAGTTCAACGGGCGCAATTATGAGGACGCCATGCGGCTTGCGCGAGAATCGATACGCCAGCGGGGCGATTTCGTCGGCGGCCACAGGGTGCTCACCGCAGCCGCCGGAATGGCAGGACAGGCCGACGCGGCGGCGGCCGCCCTACAGGAGCTTCGCCGCGTTCAGCCAAACATCTCGATGGCCTGGCTCGCACACCAAATGCCATTCCAGCACGACGCCGATCGGAAGCACTATCTGGAAGGCTTCCGTCGCGCCGGCCTCAACTGATCCGCCATTACGGCGGCTAGTTCTTCAGTCCTGCGTTCAGCAGCCCCTGCAGAAATCGCGCGCGATCGTTCGAATTGACGAAGACTGTATCGTTGGTCACATGTGCACTCGAAAGATCCGGCTGAAGGGCGAGCGTGCGTGCCAGCGCCTCCCTCGCCTCGTCAATCTTTCCGAGTAGTCCGAGCGAGACGGTCATCAACCGCCAGGCGCCGGCATGGTGAGGATAAAGCGCCGTGAGAGAACGGCATACTGCGACCGTGTCCTCGTACTGTCCGAGAGCGAAAAAAGCCATGTACCTGACGATCGGAGCATAGATCGCGAGAAACGGGTCGCAAGGGCTCAGTCGCTGCGCTTCCTCCAGTGATTGCAATCCACGTTCGGGCTGTTCGCCGCATGCATGAGCATAGCCGAGACCGGCGTGGCCCAGCGCGAAATTGGGATTCAGTTCGACGGATTTGGAGAGATGCATCACCGCTGGTTCGGGACGTCGCCTGCGTGAGTGGGCAAGACCGAGCACGAAATGCCCCCAATGGTCCTGGTCATCAAGCGCAACGGCGCGCTCGCCAGCCTGGAGCGCCTTGTCGGTGAATTCCCCAATGGGCATCCGCGCGTCGAGATTGAACATGCACAGATAGGTCCATCCGAGCAACGCATGTGCATGCGCGTAGTCCGGATCGAGAGCGATCGCCTGCCGCAGACAGTCTTGGGCCAGACGTTGCTCCTCAACGCTCATACGCCACATGTGGGGCAAGCCCTGCATCACCCAGTCCCAAGCCTCGATGTTCTGCGGAGGCTTACGCTGAACGCGCGCGGCTTCGGCAACGATGATCTGCGAACCAACCAAGTCAATGACCCGATTAGTGATCTCGTCTTGCAGTTCGAAGATATTTGAGAGGTCGCGGTCGTAACGATCGGCCCAGAGGTTGACGCCCTTGCTGGCATCGATCAATTGCGCAGTCACGCGCACCTGGCTGGACGCCTTGCGCACGCTGCCCTCAAGCACATAGCGCACGCCAAGCTCGCCAGCGACTTTGCGCACATCGACAACTTCATCCTTGAAGGCAAAACTTGAATTTCGAGCAATGACGAAGAACCATCGCTGGCGCGAAAGACCGGTGATGATGTCTTCGGTCAGACCGTCGGCAAAGTATTCCTGAATGGAATCTCCGCTCCTGTTCTGAAACGGCAGAACCGCGATAGACGGCTTGTCGGGCAAAGCCAACGCGGGCTTGGCCGCGTTGTTGTGCGCCCAACCCTCCCGACCGTTTGCTGCAATCGGTCGTCGATCCGCCGCTACCATCTCATAGGGTGGGGAATCCTCGACCTGGCCGACGAAGCGAAAACCCCGCTTGTGGTGCGTACGAACGAATAACTGATCATCGCCATTGTCACCAATGGCACGGCGCACAGCGCTGACGCGCGAACTGAGGGTCGCTTCGGAGATGACTCTCCCCTTCCATACCGCGTCGATCAGTTCTTCCCTGCTGACAATTCGGTTGCGGTTGCGAATCAAATGAACGAGCAGATCGAAGACCTGCGGCTCGATCGGAATGATCTTGCCACCACAACGCAGTTCGTGACGCGCGACATCGATTTCAAAGTTGGCGAACCGGAATGCCGCGCTATTCGCCTGCGAGGCGGCTTCATCCGATTCCAGTACTCCAAAGTATCGCATTGGCTCGCCCCCTGACGTACCGATGTGACGCACTCAACTTCTTCAGAAAGTCTTCATGACCTCTTCTAGCGCGAAAGAAATGCCCTTGACTGTGAGGGCCCTCACAGAACGGAAAGCTCCAATTTTTCAGGAATAAATTTTTGGACGAATCGAGACAGACTTATCCAGCAATTCCGAATTGCCCCCGCGCGGGATCGGCTAGCTCTCCATCTTAAAATTTCGCCGGAATGAGGTGTCGCGACCTTCGCGGGCACCCCGCTTTCGAGGCGATGCTATGCCCCTAATTTACGCCGCTGTCACGATGTCACGATCGCCTATCACGAAAACGTCATGGAACAGCGGCGTAATGAATTACCACACATTCGATAGGGGCAATTCTTGGAGAAATGCTTGAGACCAAGGCCAATTGAGTTGGGCTCCATACTATCTCCACGAAAATTCAAGCTCAGCGAAAGTACTTCTTCAAGCAACACATACCGATCGCTCGTAGTTCTCGTGCACCGCAGACATTCCATCTGCTCCAGACGAGGTGCCCAATTGTGACATGGCGAAAATTGAAATTTATATCGGTAGTCGCGACCGCGTTGGCCTTGATTGCAACGCTCGCCGTCGCGCGCGCTGTGCGTTCCTCGGCTGGCTTTGAAACGAATCGGGCTCAGGCCGCGCCCCTGCACTTGCAGAACAACTTCGCCTGTCCCCCACTCATTTCCTCCTGGGATTGCGAGATTGTCGTAAATACCTTTCCCATGAGCACAGGCGACCGCCGGGTGCCCCCAATGCGGATGACAATCTAGCTTTTCCGTTCGCAAAAGCGTTGAGGCAGCAATCAATCTGATAGCGCACCAAGGCCATATACGACCCTCAGGATTGGACCCAGCGACAGCCCAACCCGGTCGAACCACGCCTTGAACACCGTCACGACCCGGCCATCCCGGTAGATCTGGGCCAGGCCGGTATTGACCGCGAGACGAAATGCCCAATCACCACGCGGCAGAACGATGGCGTAAGGCTCGACCGACAAATCATCCGGCAACATCATCAGATCTTGTGGATTCTTTATGTGAGCACCGACCAGCAGGAGTTTGTCGCTCGCGAAACCATCGGCTTTACCACTTTCCAGAAGTGCGACGGCTTCGCTTCCGTCTTTCACGGAAATCACCGTCGCTTCGATCTTTTGCTGTTTGAGCTGGTTGATGATGGCCTGCTCATTTGTCGTGCCGGATGCAACTGCGATTTTCTTTCCGGCCATGTCCGCAAATGTGCGGATGTTGGATGTTTTGGCGACGATAATGCCGGTGGTTTCGACAAACACGAAGTTTGAAAAATCGACGTCCTTCATTCGTCCCAGCGTTACGGTGCTTGAGCCGCACTCCATATCGGCCTTGCCGCTGGCAACGGTTGTAAATCGCGTTTGAAGAGTCGTCGGCACCCAATCGATCTTGAGATCACCCAGGCCGAATTGCTGTCCGATTGAATTCGCCACCAATCTGCAGAGATCAATCGTGAAGCCTACCGGCTCATTTTTGTCATTCACGAAAGAGAACGGTCGGGCGTCTGCCCGGTACGCTATCTTGATCGTCTTGGTGCTCGTGATGGCCTTCAGGCGGCTATCTGGCGGAAATTGAATTTGTGCGAAAGCCGCTGTCGCGAACAAAAAAGCCAAGCATACCGAAACCAACCGAAACATGATTTTCCCCCGTTTACGAAGTCCTGACGTCTGCAATTCCGCCGACAGCCCTTTCAGTATCGCTAATCAGGCCAGATGAATTGATTGAGATCAACGTCCTTCTTCGCACATCAGGTCATCGTGGGAAGAGCAAGGTCAACCCCTATGCCGTGCCTTGAACTGAGCAGACCTTCGGCTACCTGCTTGAACAGTCGGTATTGCGGTAAACCACAAACAACGAATTCTCTGACCAGTGCATGCGAGTGCGTCGCAGGGCAGTGCGCGCAAGAGGCCGGCCGCGACTGAAATGAAAACCAGCATCAGCAGCAAAGAGCCGGACCGAGCACCTTATCGAACGCCAGGAATTCCGAAAATCGAGTGAGCCACCTTCCGGCAAACCGCGTGGCATGGCTGAGGCGAACACGACCGGGATCAAAAGGCGGAAAAACCCGCCTCGCATCGACACAACGAAGCGACCGAACTACGCGAACGACGTTTGGCTGTGATAGCGTTCGACGGGCATGAATATTCTTCGTCTCTATTGCCGCGTTCTCGCTCTGCTCGGCCCCGAGGCTCCATTGGCCTGGGGATTGGCGATCGCCAACGTAGCCCTTGCAACCGCGCAGTTTGCCGAACCGGTATTGCTGGGTCGCATCATCGATGCACTGACGGGAGCCCAGACGCGAGGCGAAGTTCCGCAGTGGCCGCACCTGGCAACACTGCTTGCTGCCTGGGCGGGCTTCGGTCTTTTCACCATTGCCTGCGGAACGCTGATTGCACTCTATTCCGATCGCCTCGCCCATCGGCGCCGTCACGTCGTTCTGACGGGCTACTTCGAACACGTGCTGCAGCTGCCCCTCTCCTATCACGGCAACACCCACTCCGGCCGATTGATGAAGATGATGTTGCAGGGCACGGAGGCGCTGTGGGGATTGTGGGTTGGATTCTTCCGCGACAACCTCTCTTCGCTCATTTCGTTGCTCGTGCTGCTGCCAATTTCCCTTTTTATAAACTGGCGGCTCGCGTTGCTGCTGATCGTCCTCTGCATCGTTTTTGCTTTGCTGACGACGGTGATTGTTCGCAAGACCGAAAGATTGCAGAGCTCCGTCGAGCGTCATTATTCCGACTTGGCCGAACGCGCTTCGGACACGCTCGGTAACATTGCCCTCGTGCAGAGTTTCGCGCGCCTGGAAGCCGAGGTTGCCGAACTGCGTCTCGTCGTTGAGCGCTTGCTGTCAGCTCAAATGCCCGTGCTGTCCTGGTGGGCTCTCGCCAATGTGCTGACGCGGACCGCAACCACCCTGACTGTGCTTGCGATCATCATCGTGGGCACGCTGCTGACCATCAAAGGTCAGGCGACCGTCGGCGAGATGGTCACTTTCATGAATTTTGCGGGACTGATTATTGCGCGGCTCGAGCGAAGTGTAAGTTTCGCCAACTCGGTGGTTTCGGAAGCGCCACGTCTGCGCGAATTTTTCCAGGTCTGGGACACGGTTCCGTCCATCCGGGACCGGCGCGGAGCAGTCGACCCCGGAAGATTGCAAGGACGTGTCGAGTTCAAGCACGTTTCTTTTTCTTACGACGGGAAACGCACGGCCGTCGATGATCTCAACTTTGCGGCCATGCCGGGCGAAACGATCGCACTTGTTGGCGCAACAGGCGCCGGAAAGACGACCGCAATTGCGCTCCTTCATCGCGCGTTTGATCCACAATCGGGTCAAATCGAGATTGACGGCACCGACATCCGCAAATTCAAGCTTGCCGCGCTGCGGCGAAATATCGGCGTGGTTTTCCAGGAAGCGTTGCTGTTTAACCGTTCGATCTCTGAAAATCTGAAGGTCGGGAAGGCTGACGCGACGGAAGCCGAAATGCGTGACGCCGTCCAGCGTGCGCAGGCTCTCGACTTCATCGAACGCAAGTTCGAGGGCTTCGCGGACAATGTCGGCGAGCGCGGCCGCTCGCTCTCGGGGGGTGAACGTCAGCGCTTGTCGATCGCCCGCGCGCTTATCAAAGATCCGCCGATTCTCATTCTCGATGAAGCCACGAGCGCACTCGATGCCGATACCGAAGCGAAAGTCATGCGCGCGCTCGACGAGGTCATGAAAGGTCGGACCACGTTCGTCATCGCGCATCGGCTCTCAACGGTGCGAAAGGCATCCCGTATTCTCGTTTTCGATATGGGCAAAATCGTCGAACAAGGTACGTTCGACGAACTGGTCAACGCCGGCGGCCGCTTTGCCCGTCTCGCCGAGCAACAATTCATTTCGGCCGCCCCGATCCCTTTTCCGGTCAAGGTCGACTGACTTCTCGCTTATCGCCGCGCCCGACGCTTCGTTTTTCGCCGGGAGGCCGTTTTCTTCCTGGCCACTTTCCTCTTCGCGACCTTTTTCCTGCGCCGCGGTCCCAGACCGATCGCCCGCTTCATCGCCGGTGTGACCTGCTTGACCTTCGTCCGTCCGGCGTCCAGAGCGTTGCTAGTCGATTCAAGAACCACGTCCGCTGCGGATTTCGCGGCCGCACCGGCGTCAATGGCGACGGATCGGACGTTCTCGACGCCACGTTGCGCCACGTCCGTGATCGCGTTTTTCGCTTTGGTGGTTACGCTTCTGACCATTCGATGCCTCTCG
>Ga0306925_10001669_pt1 | contig 18498 bp, 20 predicted proteins | sample flu12Cox44000176_FD_203755 | JGI IMG/M metagenome (GOLD analysis project Ga0306925, IMG submission 203755) | Lab enrichment of tropical soil microbial communities from Luquillo Experimental Forest, Puerto Rico - flux8day.12C.oxic.44.000.176 (v2)... | ecosystem: Environmental > Terrestrial >... | reverse complement strand
CGGACCCATATTCGAGCAAAAGGGATGGCTGGAAGGATGGCTGGTTAGTTGCGCGCGCAATGGCGCAACTAACCACCACTCGCTTGGCGATTGCTTCGCCGGTATTCGCGGCTCTTTCAGGCGGCAGCCTTTATCTCGACCTTTTTCTCCGGCTTCTGCGCCGTCTTCGGCAGCGTCACAGTGAGCACCCCGTTCTTGAACGTCGCTTCGATCTTGTCTGCCTCGACTTCTTCAGGGATGGGCATGCGGCGCTGGAATGATCCGTAACGTCGCTCGGAGAGATAGTAATCCTTCTTCTTCTCTTCCTTTTCTTCCTTCTTCTCGCCCTTGATCGTGAGCATGCCGTTCGCGGCTACCACCTCGACATCGCTTTCGCTCATGCCCGGCAGTTCCGCGGTAATCTCGTAGGCTTTGTCCGTCTCGGCGACATCCATCGCCGGGCTCGTTTCCCAGGTCAGTTCACGCCGCCACAACGGCTCCAGCTCGGATGCGGAGCGACCAAACGGAAAGCGCCAAAATCCTCCGTCGAAGTTATCGAACAGGCGGTCGATTTCGCGGTGCAGGGCCTCGAAGGGTCGCCATTCGCTCAACGCGGGCATCCGCTTGCCCCCGGTCTTTACGGTCAGTTTGGCCATGGCCAAATCCTCCTTTTTAGGTTGCAGCTGAACCGCCTAAGCCGGTCCGACGTGCCCGATGTTGACATACGTCAAATTGCGAGAACGGCGCCTGTGCTGGTTGTTCCTCAGCTTGGCCGCTTCCCACATGGCGATCGTGAACCGCTGGAGGATGTATGTCTTACACATCCCTTATGGTGTACATCGAGGCTGACGCGACGCCGGAGCAACGTGTACGTCTCGCCGCAAGCCTTGCCGATCAATTCAATGCATTTCTGATCGGACTGTCGGCTGTCGCCATTCCGCCGCCGATGACGACCGATGGCGTGATCATGGACATGATGCGGACGAAGCTTGCCCAGCAGGGCGACTGGTTTCGCGGCGTCGCGGGCGCCAATCAGCGAAAGATCGACTGGCGTTCGATGCTGGACTTTCCGGCCACGGCACTCCCGTGCGAGACGCGCAGGGCCGATCTTGTGATCGTCGGACAGGTGAAAGCGCCGGCAAATGCCTACCGAGCACTCGATCCGGGGCTAGCGATTCTGAAAATGGGACGTCCGACGCTGGTTGTGCCCGAGGGAGTGAGCGCCCTGCGAGGAGAGCATATCGTGATTGGATGGAAGGATACTCGCGAAGCGCGCCGCGCCGTGGGCGATGCGCTTCCATTTCTGCAACGGGCGACGCGGGTCACCATTGTTGAAGCGTGTGGTCCGGGCGAAGAGAAGGCAGCGGTAGGGGGGCTCGACGATGTGGCCCGTTACCTGGCGCGCCACGGCGTGGAGGGTGGGCCCAAGATCATGCTCGAGCAAAAAGGATCCGGTGCGGAGCAGTTGATCCAGAACGTCCAGGAAGAACACGCTGACCTGCTAGTCACGGGTGCCTACGGACATAGCCGCCTCGGCGAGTGGATCTTCGGCGGCATGACGCGGGAGCTGCTAGAAACAAGTCCCGTCTGCTGCCTCATGTCGCACTGATTTTTTGGGAGAACTCCTTGGAGGACGATGACCATGCAAACACCGGTTCAAATCGATTTCCAAGGTATGCACGGCAGACCGGAAGTCCGCACTTCGATCGAGAAGCATGTGGCCCAGCTGGAGCAGCGCTATGGCCGCGTAACGGCTTGCCGGGTCGTACTGAAAGCGCCTGGCGGACATCACCAAACCGGCGGTCTCTATGAGGTCAACATTCATCTCGCGCTCCCCAACGGCCGCGAAGTCAATGTCGGGCGTACGCCGCCAGTGGATGAACGCCACGCCGATATTTGGTTTGCCATCAATGATGCCTTCAAGCACGCGCGCCGACGCCTGCAGGATCATGTTCGCCGGCTGCAGGGACAGGTGAAACAACACGAAAGTCAACCAGTTGCGATGGTGAAAGCAATCGACCCGTCCGGCGAGTTCGGATTCCTTGAGGCCGCCGACGGTCACGAGGTCTATTTTCATCGAAACAGTGTCCTCGACGGCGCATTCAGCCGTCTTGCCGTGGGCACGCACGTCATGTTCGCCGAAGAGATGGGCGAGAAAGGACCCCAGGCGACCACGGTCAAGCTGCTCGGAAAACACAGATTAAGGCTATGACCCGCTGTGCTGCGTCGTTCGAGAGCAAAACTGGATGGAAACATTTGCCGCACGATGCCGACGTCGGCGTGCAGGGATGGGGCACGACGGTGGCGCAGGCGTTTGAACAGGCGGCCCACGCGCTAACGGCGGTCGTCACCCATGCGAAGGTCAAGGCGCAGCTCTCGGTCCAGGTGCGCTGTGAGGCGCCTGACCTGGAGCTGCTGTTCGTCGAGTGGCTCAATGCCGTTATCTATGAAATGGCGGTGCGAAAAATGCTGTTCGGGCGCTTTGCAGTGCGGATCGATGATGGATGGCTCGAAGGGACGCTGTGGGGTGAGCCGGTCGATGTCGCGCGCTATGCTCCGGCCTGCGAACCGAAAGGAGCAACCTATACGGCTCTGAGGGTGGCCAAGAGTCCCGATGGCATTTGGTCTGCCGCCTGCATCGTCGATGTGTAACGGAGGCGGCCATGGATCTCGCTCGTTTCACTGAGGTCGACCCCACGACGTGGCGGATCGAGCCGCGCGAGGCCATGCGGGTGCCAGCGATTATCTACGCCGATGAGAACCTCATCCGTGACATGGATGACAAGGTCTTCGAGCAGGCCGCGAACGTCGCGACACTTCCTGGAATTGTGCAGGCCTCATACGCCATGCCGGACGCCCACTGGGGTTACGGGTTTCCGATCGGAGGTGTTGCCGCGTTCGATCCTGATCATGGCGGCATCGTATCGGCCGGCGGCGTCGGATTCGACATTTCGTGCGGGGTGCGCACGATGCTCACCGGCCTCAAGGTTGCTGACATCATCCCGGTGCAGAAATCGCTGGCAGACTCGCTATTTCGCCAGATCCCGGCCGGTGTCGGCAGCAAGGGGACAATTACGCTCGATACTATCGACATGGACGCGATGCTGTCCGGCGGAGCGCGTTGGGCGGTCGAGCGTGGCTGGGGCGACAGGCGCGACCTCGAACGGATCGAAGAGGAAGGCACGATGGTGGGCGCTAAGCCCGACCATGTCTCCGAGCGCGCCAAGGAACGCCAGCGCCGGGAGATGGGCACGCTCGGCTCCGGCAACCATTACCTCGAGGTCCAGGCCGTTGCGGAAATCTTCGACGCGGCGGTCGCTCGGGCGTTCGGGCTCGCACTGGACGATGTCGTGGTCACGGGGTCGCGCGGCCTCGGTCACCAGATCGGGACCGAATTCCTCAAGGAAATGGTCGTGATAGCGCAAGCTTCCGGCATCGAGCTCCCTGACCGCGAGCTCGCCTGCGCACCGATCAACTCGGAGGTCGGCCAACGATATCTCGGCGCGATGCGCGCTGCGATTAACTGCGCCCTCGCCAATCGCGAGATTTTGGGCCAGTACGCGCGACGCGTTTTCGCGCACTTCTTTCCGAATTGCGATCTGCGTCTGCTGTTCGACGTATCGCACAATACCTGCAAGGTCGAACCACACGCGGTCGATGGCAAACGGCGAAGACTGTTCGTGCATCGGAAGGGCGCAACTCGGGCGTTCGGGCCCGGTCACGAAAGCCTACCTGCCGCACTGCGTTCAGTCGGTCAGCCCGTGCTGATCGGCGGCAGCATGGGGACGGGCTCGTACATCCTAGTGGGAGAGACGAGCAGCGAACGGAAAGCATTCTCGTCAGCATGTCATGGTGCCGGCCGCGCGCTATCCCGCCATGCTGCGCTCAAGCAGTGGAGCGGCCGCAAGGTGATTGACGACCTCGCGGCGCAAGGAATCCTGATCCGCAGCCCGTCGACGCGCGGCGTCGCCGAGGAGGCTCCCGGCGCCTATAAGGACGTTGCTGCGGTTGTGGCTGCCGCCGAGCGGGCCGGTCTGGCCCGCAGCGTCGCACGGCTAAGGCCGCTGATCTGTATCAAAGGATAACTCGGGTGTCATACGGCACTCGAGCATCTGCGGCCCTACCTTAGTATCTTAGCGATCTCTCGCCGACACACCGCTTGTCCTCCACCCTGGAGACTCCTCTGGGGCGCTCGGAATGACGGCTGCGGGTCCTTCCGCCATGACTCATCGGCAGATTGTTCATCGCATAGGCCAGATAAGCACCTCGCGATACTTCACTACCGTACTTCACCAATCTTGCCTCCGCACGACGGTGCTGCATCAAACCACATGAGGTGATGGCGTATTTTGATCTCGATCAATAAACGCCGGCCGAATATCGACTGGCATGTAAAGTAAACGGTGGAGCGAGCCATGAAAAAATTGCTGCTGATTGCTGCGGTCGCTGCCGCAATTCCATATCCCGCAAATGCCGATATGCCTGCAAAGGAATTGAAGGATTTCTGCCAGGACTACCCCCAAAAGGGCGAAGCGACCACTATGTGCATCGGATACATCTGGGGAAGCTTCGATGCCGCGCGCGCCCTGAAGGCGGCTTGCGAGCCAGCAGGCATCTCAAGCAGGCGACTTATCAATCTAGCCATCAAACGTCTCAAGGCGCAGCCGGAGCAGTTGAAACTTTCCGCGACCTCGGTGATCCTCGATGCATACAAGAGTGAATTCCCCTGCCCGCAAGAGCCAGCGCGATGACCTATCAAAAACTTGGCGGCCCAAGCGTCCAATCAGTGGAGTTAGGATTGAGGAGCAGCGCCCGCAGCAAGAGACACACCACAAGCCGAGGGGATGCACATGCAAACAGCATCGAGCCGGACTGAAATGCCATCAGGTGAGGATATGGCACCGCTAACGATCTCACCTGAGAAAGTTTGCTTCATCATCGTCAAGGCCCGGGAATTCGACGCCAAGGATGAGGTTACCGAGCCGGATCCAGCATCGAATCCCTCCGATGACCGGGACGCTGCGGTGCTTGAGGATCATAGCGACGATCCAGTCGTCGAAGAGCTCACATCCCTCATCAATTCCTTGTCGGAAGATGAGCAGATCGATCTCGTGGCGCTGACCTGGCTGGGCCGTGATGACTATACCGCCACTGACTGGCCGGAAGTGCGCGCGGAGGCAGCCCGTGCTCACAACAAACGCACAGCCGAGTATCTTCTCGGCACGCCGCTGCTGGGAGACTTTCTCGAGGAGGGCCTTTCACTCCTCGGCCGCTCCTGTGAAGAGTTCGAAATCGATCGCCTGTGAACTGCGAGCAACAGCCTTGGCGACCTATCCGCAGGCTCTCCTAACCATCGAACTTTGATGGCTCGTATCGCGGGGCTTTGGATCAAACGCAAAGGACATGAGATATGGCACGCATCGCAAAATCAAGATCACCAAAGCGCAGCACCCGCGATAAAGAGACTCGACGCCAACGCCTGGAAAGGCAGCTGGACGAAGGATTGCAGGAAACGTTCCCAGCGTCTGATGCATTGGCGGTGACAGAGCCGGCACCGACCCCGCCTGGTAATGGCGTCGTCAGCCGTTCCAATTCGCCGCATAAAGGTCCGCCCTATGGCTGAGTGGTGGTTCTATCTTTCGCAATTCTTTTCAGCCCACTCCCGTAGTGGACCGCCTACCGGTGATGTGCGCTACATCCCCATCTCAGCTTCTAATGCGGCTTCCTTCTTCGGCTGCTCCGGTATCTCAGTCATAGTGGCTTCGGTCAGCAGCAGAACGCTGGCAACCGATACCGCGTTTTCAAGGGCTATCCTTATGACCTTCGTCGGATCGATGATGCCCGCCTCCACCAGATCGACATATTCCTTGCGACTCGCATCGAAACCATAGTTGCCTTCTCCAGCGAGCATCCGCGCCACGACCACGCCGCCGTCCACGGCGGAATTTTCGGCGATCTGACGCGTCGGGATCTCGAGGGCGCGCTTGAGGATCTGCACGCCGGTCCGTTCATCGCCGCTGCAGTTCGCTTCCTCCTGCTCCACCCGCCCAATGCAGCGCAGCAGGGCCAATCCGCCGCCTGACACGATTCCCTCGGCGACCGCTGCCTTGGTCGCGCTGATGGCATCGTCGAGTGCCTCCTTGCGCGATTTCATTTCGGCCTCGGAAGGGGCCCCCACGCGGATTACCGCCACGCCGCCAGATAGCTTGGCCAGCCGCTCTTGCAGCTTCTCGCGATCATAGTCACTGGTGGTCTTTTCGATTTCGCGCCGGATCTGTTCGATGCGTCCGTCGATTCGCTTGCGATCACCGCCACCACCAATAATCGTCGTGTTGTCCTTATCCACGACCACGCGCTTGGCGTGCCCGAGCTGCTCGATCGTGACATGTTCAAGAGAGAGGCCCAACTCCTCAGAGACGAGCTGTGCACCGGTCAGCTCGGACATGTCCTGTAGCATGGCCTTCCGGCGATCACCGAAGCCCGGTGCCTTGACCGCACAGCTCTTCAGCGCGCCGCGAATCTGGTTGACGATCAGGGTGGCAAGTGCTTCGCCCTCGACATCCTCGGCGACGACCAGCAGCGGCCGGCTCGTTTTTGCGATCTGCTCAAGCAAGGGGATCAGGTCCTTGAGGGCCGCGATCTTGCGATCGCAGAGCAGCACCAGCGGATCATCCAGGACGGCCTCCACCTTCTCCGGATTTGTGATGAAATAGGGCGACAAGAAGCCGCGATCGAATTGCATGCCTTCGACCACCTCGAGTGCGGTCTCGGTGGTCTTTGATTCCTCGACCGTGATCACGCCTTCACCGCCGACCTTCTCCATCGCATCGGCAACCAGCTCGCCAATGGCCGGATCGTTGTGAGCGGAAATCGTGGCGACCTGCGCCTTCTCCTTGCGTGTGGCCACGGGCCGCGACATCTTGCGCAGCGCTTCGATGGCGACCTTGGCGCCGCGATCCAAGCCGCGCTTGAGGTCGATCGCGCTAGCACCGGCGACGACGTTGCGCACTCCGTCGGCGAACATGGCATGGGCCAGCACGGTCGCCGTGCTCGTTCCGTCGCCGACGAGGTCGCCGGTCTTCTCGGCCGCCTGCCGCAACATTCGCGCACCGAGATTCTCGTCCGCATCCTTGAGGTCGAACTCCTTGGCAATGGTAACCCCATCGTTGCAGACGATCGGGGCGCCCCATTTCTTCTCGATCAGGACCGACTTCGATCGCGGCCCCAGCGTCACCCGCACGGCATCGGTGAGTTGGGTTGCTCCGCGCAGGATTTTCTCGCGCGCAGCAGAACGGAACAGGACATGCTTATGTGTCATCGCTGCTCTCGGATCGTTCGATTTTATGCTTCGGCGAGGTGTCGCCGGTACACTACGAGATGGTCGTTGACGGCGTGCACTCCTGCCATGCTTTCGGCTGCGACGCGGACTGCTTTTCTCTCGGTTTCGGAAGGCACCATTCCCCAGAGATCCACCACTCCACCGCTGACGGTGACGTTCAATAACGCGGTGTGAGCCCACGGCTGCGCATTCAGATGAGCCAGCAGCTTGTCGCGAATTGCCGCATCGACGCCCTCAACCTCGAGTCCGATGCGCTTCGATGCGACCGCCTGAATCAGATTGGCGCGAGTGACAATTCCGACCAGCTGTCCATCGCGCACGATCGGTACCCGCTTGATCGAATTCTTCTCCATCAGGGTAGCGATCTCATCAAGGGGAGTATCGGGCCCGGCAGTGACGACCTCGCGCACCATCAGGTCCCCGACTTTGTGGGCATGCGCCTTGATGTATTCGGCGGCGAGTGTCTGTCCCCCGCTCAGCAGCAAGCGATACCACGGGCGTTGATGTTCGGTGCCCGCCTCCGATCGCCGCAGCAGGTCGCCTTCGCTTACGATTCCGATCAGCTTCTCTTGATCGTCGACGACGGGGACTGCGCTGATATGGTGCTTGAGCAGGGTTTGAGCGAGCTCTCTCACCGAGGAGTAAGGCTTGACGGTAATCACGGGGGAAACCATTACGTCGCGGGCTTTCATCGTTCGACTCCAAGGGCCAACGCAACAACGCATGCTGGCAAAGCAGGCCTAATCTCTCAGGGAATCGGCAGCGCTCTTTGACGCAGATCAAGTTCCGATACCGCCGACAAATCGAGGCTGCCGGTCTTCGACCGCCATCGCCGGGTTCGCTACTTTGATGTTTGATCCCGTTCGATGGGGAATTGATCAGGCCGAGACGATCCTGAGGCGCCTCGGAACGACGATAGTCCATGATGAAACGGTGGTCGGTTGAATCGTAAGACCGAAGCCTGGGTCGATGTTCCGTCTCCGATATCCCAGGAGCCGGTGCTTGCACTGCTTGCCGATCCGGCCACTCATGGCAGGGCGCCGGTCAAACGGATCGATACCCACGCAGCTTCGGTGTTTCTTGCCGGCGACCGCGCCTTCAAAATCAAGCGCGCGGTGCGGTTTCCGTTCCTGGACTATTCGACGCTCGACCTCCGCAAGCAAGCCTGCGAGGCGGAGCTGGCGATCAACCGGCCGCTCGCGCCGCAGATTTACCGACGCGTGGTGCCGATCACGCGCGAGCCGGACGGGGGTCTCAAGGTTGGCGGCGCCGGCGAGCCGGTGGAATGGGCGGTCGAGATGGCGCGGTTCGACGAGAGCGCAACGCTCGATCACGTGGCGGATGCGGGCAAGATCGACGCGGCGCTGGCCGATGCGCTGGGTCGCGCGGTGGCGCAGGCGCATGCGCATGCGCAATCCGCCGAGCCGGAACCTTGGATCAAGGCGCTCGCCGACTATATCGAGGAGCACGTCGAGGCGTTCGGCGCGCGGCCGGATCTGTTTCCCGCCGCCGAGGTCGCCGCGCTGGCGCAAGCAAGCCGCGCCGCTTACCGGCGCATCCATCCGCTTCTGCTCGAACGCGGCAGCCGCGGTCTCATCCGCCGCATTCACGGCGATCTCCATCTCGGCAATATCGTGCTGCTCGAGGGCCGTCCTGTCCTGTTCGACGCGATCGAATTCAGCCCGCTAATCGCCTCTGGCGACGTGCTGTACGATCTCGCCTTCCTGCTCATGGATCTCGCGGAGCGCGGGCTCAATACTGCCGCCAACATCGTGCTCAATCGGTATCTTGTCGAGACACGACGCGGCGCGGACCTCGATGCGCTCGCGGCACTTCCATTCTTTCTTTCCATGCGCGCCGCAATCCGCGCCAAGGTGGCGGCGGCGCGCCTCGAACGCGCCGGCGCTGAGACGCCGGGTGCCGAGCGCAGCGCACGCAACTATTTCGCATTCGCGCGCGGTTGCCTCGATCCGCCTCCGCCCATGCTGATCGCGGTCGGTGGCCTTTCCGGCACCGGCAAGTCGCTGCTGGCACGCGCGCTCGCGCCGGATATTGGGGCGCTGCCCGGCGCCGTCGTGCTGCGCTCCGATGTCGAGCGCAAACGCTTGCTCGGCCGAGATGAGCACGACAAGCTGCCGCAGGACGCCTACGCGCCAGAAATCACCGCACGCATCTACGCCACGCTTGCCGACCAGGCGCGCCGCGCGGTTGCCGCCGGCCATTGCGCCATCGTCGATGCGGTGTTTGCGAAACTGTATGAGCGCGAGGTGATGGTGCAGTCCGCGGCAATCCTCGGCGTGCCGTTCCGTGGGCTCTTCCTGGAGGCCGACCTATGACGCGGGTGAGCATGCGCGGTCCCGATGCTTCCGATGCGGATACAAGCGTGGCCCGCGTTCAAGAGAGCTATGGGCTCGGCGCCATCGACTGGACGCGTGTCGATGCCTCAGGCACGCCGCAGGCGACGCTTAGTCGCGCGCGCAACGCAATCAATGTATGACTGTGCGGTCCCGTCGAGCGATTTGGCTCAAAAACAGTCTCATCGAAACAACGGCCAGTTCGCAAATCGACCTATCTCAACTTCCTCAAGATGTTGGCGGCCAACCGGATCGATCATCGGAATTTGATCTCCATCAATTTCCTGCCCCGTATCTCAACTCATCTTTCGGGTAATCGAGAGAAGGAGAATGCTCATGAGTTCTGTCGGCCTGGAAGGCCTCGAACACACCGTCCAACTCACCCACATCTGGATCAACGAGCTAGATGACCGGCTCGGCTGGAACAACAAGGCGCGATCCTATCGACTGCTCAAGTCGGTGCTGCACGCCTTACGAGACCGGTTACAGCCAGCCGAAACCGCCGATCTCGCCGCGCAGCTGCCGACCTTGCTGCGGGGCGCGTATTACGAGCAATGGCGACCCGGTGCACCGCGCGCCAAGCATCGCAGCAAGGCCGATTTTTTGGCGCAGGTCGAGGACGCCTTCAAGGCGGACCCGCTTCCCCAACCCTCGCGCGCGGTCATGGCGGTATTCGAATTGCTCTCGTCGAAGATTACTGCTGGCGAGATCGACGATGTACGCCATGCGCTGCCCGAAGAGATTAGAAATTTGTGGCCAGAGCGCTACGTGCGCGCGTGAACGTGGCCGTCGCTTGTCCGTGATGTCGGAGAGGCGAAGGACGAAGCTGCCGCAAACATGCGTTGTTATTCGTGTGGCGCTGACCTCGGGGGTTTGATCAGCTCGCCGAGATCCGGTTCACCACAGCTAGCCAAGATGATACTACGCGCGGCATCGCGAAGTCCTACCATGGAGGCCAGATCCGTTCCCGTGGGCTCGATGAACTGCTCGACGACCACGCTGATCGGGCTCCATCTTGGGAACCACTGCTCGCCGCGCAGCATCGAGCGCGTTCCGCGCAGGATAATGGGAATAATGGGAAGCTTCGCCTTAGCCGCGACCTGAAACGCGCCGAGATAAAAACCGGAAAGCCCGGTCCTGCGCGTGAATGTGCCCTCGGGAAAGAAAACGAGCAGGCGCTGCCGCTCTGCCGCGGCGGTTACGCTTTCCAGATCAGCAAGGCTGTCGCCAAGCTCGTAGCGGTCGAGAAACAGAACACCAAGCCGCCGCAAAAATCGCCCGGCGAAAACCTGGCTAGCGAGTTCCTTCTTGGCGACATAGCTCGGCTCGCCGGGAAGAAGCGCCGCTGTGACGATCACGTCCATGTAGCTTGCATGATTGAGCACCACAACGCCGCCGCCATGCGGAAGCCGCTCGATGCCGCTCACCGAGAGCGGCACTCCAAGCGCTGAGAGCGCGGCGCGGGCCAACCCGCGGATTGCACCCCAACGCCATCGAAGCGTCGGTACGATCATTGTGGCGAGCCAAGCCAGCAGGAAACCTCCGGCGATCACCACCCACCACCAACCGGCATAGAGGAGCGCGCCGGTTGATCGACGAAAATGCGCGATGCGCGGTCCAATGCCCGCCAGCGATAACCGCGCGAGCTGCCACCAGATCGCGCGCGGCGGCGCCCGATCCTTTCCCAAATACCAGTCCCTGGCGGCCGCCCGCCGAATCTTGCCACTCGCGGTCTTCGGTACCGTTCCCGGTTGCACCAGGACAACTTCGTCTGGCGGCCCGCCGACGATGCGGGCTGCGGCCTGCTGGGCACACGCTTTCAAAGCTTCCCGGGCGGAGGGGCTGCTCTCATCGGTCTCGGCCAGAACAACAACGCGTTCCGTTCCCGACCTTGGGTCACTGACCCCAAAGGCCGCGACGCCGTTCTTGCGCACGCCTGCAATGGTGCTGACTGCTTGCTCAATTTCATGGGGGTGGATGTGCTGGCCGGCGCGGATGATGATGTCCTTCACCCGGCCGGTGACGTAGAGATCGCCCCCCGCCATATAGGCGCGATCGCCGGTATCGAGCCAGCCATTGTGGAACAGCTCGCGCGTCTTCACCGCATTCTGGAAATAACCGGACGTGGCCGATGGGCCGCGAAATTCGAGCCGCCCCTCCTGCCGCTCGCCCAGCTCGCGTCCGAGGTCATCGACGATGCGCACCTCATGGTCGGGAATCGGCTGTCCACAGGCAACGATGTCGACGACGTTGGCCTCTTGTGCGCCCGCGGGCTCGGCGATTCCGCGCGTGCTCAGAGCAGAACGCTTGACGCGATCGACGACCGGAACGCGTCCCGGCGGCGGCAAGGTGACCGCGACCGCATTTTCCGCCAGGCCGTAGACCGGGGCCATCGCGCCCGCGCGAAATCCATAGCGCGCGAAGCGCTCGGTGAAGCGACGCAAGGTCTCGACGCTCACCGGCTCAGCCCCGTTTGCCAGCAAGCGCAGCGAGCTCAGATCCAGTCCGTTCAAATCAGCGTCGTGGATTTTATTGAGACACAGCTCGAACGCGAAATTGGGCCCAGCAGAGATGGTGCCGCGAAAGCGATGGATCGCCCACAGCCAGCTTTGCGGGCGTGCCAGAAAGGCGAGCGGCGACGTGACGTAGAGCGGCGCGCCGTAATAGAGGCAGCCCAACCAGGCGCCAATCAGCCCCATGTCGTGATAGAGCGGCAACCAACTTACGAATACATCGGCGGAGCTGGCGCCGACTGCGCGACCGATGGCGCGGATGTTGGCGAGCAGATTAGCATGGCTGAGAACGACGCCCTTGGGATCGCCCGTGCTTCCGGACGTGTACTGAATAAGTGCGGTGGCGGAGGCGTTCCGCGCGTTCGGCAATGGAATGCCTGTAGCATCGATCGAAAGGCTCGCAATGCTCTCGATCGAGGAAACGGAGGGGGCCAGCCCGTGCATGAGCGAGCCTAATTTGAATCCCTCGGGTACCGTGATCAGCATCCCGGCACCGGCATTGCGAAGGATCCCGGCTTGGCGGCGGACGTAATCCTCGATTTGCGAGCGTTGCATCGGCGGATAGATCGGCACCGGCACCGCACCCGCGTAAAGAACACCGAAAAAGGCAGCGAAAAAATCGGAGCTGGTCGGCAGCATGAGGGCCACCCGATCTCCTGGCATGACATCCCGTTTGATCAATCCTGTGGCGACCGCGTGCGCCGCCTTGGCGAGTTCGCCATAGCTCAGCGTGGCGAGGATGCTGATATCATCCTCGATCACGGTGACATGCGGACGATCTGGATGTTGAGCAACGTGCCATTCCAGAACGTCGACCAACGTGCTTGCCTCGCTTGCGGCTGCGACGAGGCTCAAGGCCGGTGTAATCGGTGCAGCGGCAATCGTCGCGCCCGGTTGCCCGGCCTGCTGCAAAGCGCGAAAGAGATCGCCGACTGTGTTCGCCTCGCCGACCTGCCTGATCGGCAGACGAACGCCGAACGCACGTTCGAGGCGAAGAACGAGTTCGGTCCTGCCGAGACTATCGATGCCAAGGTCGCGCTCGAGCCGGCTTGACAACGAAGTATCGCCGCGCCGGACATGCCGCGGATGCAGCTCGCGCGCCAATTCGTCCACCAGGCTGGTTAGTTTATGCTCTGCGCGGTCGATAAAAGATGTTGTTGCGCGATCGATAAAGGCCTCCATGTGCAGTAGTCGAGAGTCCAATCATGCTGTAGGCGAACATTCGTTCAGACGAATCCGCTTACGGCTTCAAGCCATCACCAAGCGATCTTCCACCGACTTGACGCCCGGGGCAGACCACGCGGCGGTTTCAATTGCGTAGCGCTCGTCCCAATTGTGGACTTTGCCTTCGAGGATGATCTTGTTCCCGCCTCGCACCGTTACCTGAATTGCCTCGGCTTCGATCTGGGCGTTGCGCTTGAGAGCATCCTCGATCTTCCGCTTCACGTCCTCTCCGCGTACGCGCGGGACGATGGCGATATTGTTGGTCACGCCGCGCACTCCGGAAAGCTTGCGCACGTCGTCTTCCGCTGCGATCTTTTGAAAATACCAATCGACATTGCCCGCCAGCGTTACCCAGCCATCGTGGACAGTGATCTGTATCGACCCTTTCGGCACGAGCGCGTCCCACTCCAGAATATCTGCCGTGCGCTTCGCGATCTCGTCGTCGGCCGTTTTTTTGCCATTGGGGAAGCGGACCTCGATCTCTTCTGCGATCGCTCGCACACCCTTGACGCGACGTGCCGCCTTAACTGCTGCAAGCTTTTCGGTATAGCTGGACACGTGACCGGTCAGAGTTACAACGCCACGATCGACGGCCACGCCGATGTGTGCCGCGTTCACGCTCGGCTCGAATTCAAGCTCGTCGAGGATGTGCTGACGCAATTGAAGTTCGCCCATAATCGTTCCGCTCGATTGCTAATCCTGCGCAAAGAATGAAACGCGGGTGCCGGCGTTCTTTGATAAAAATCAAATTCTGGTGTACTGCCCGATCGTAAATGAATGAAGAGGCGCATCTTGATCTGCGTCATGATGCGACGCGCATTTTGCGTTGCGTGTTTTCCATTGAGAGGCCGAGACAACAATGGAATATGCGGCGTTGATGGTGCATTTTGATGCAACGCCGAAGGCGGCGAGTCGTCTTCGCCTCGCCGCCGACCTGGCGGATCGGTTTCAGGCGGCACTGATCGGCGTTGCCGGACGCTCGTATCTGCCAAGTTTTCTTGCCGACGGTGATATCGCCGCCGATGAGAGAAACGAGGCCGAGCGGCACGAGATGATGAATCTGCTTGCCGAGATGGAGAAAAAGTTCCGCACGGCGGTCAGGCATATCAATCACGTGGAATGGCGCGGCAAGCTCGATTATGCGAACGACCTGGTGCCCCGCGACGCCCGTGCTGCCGATTTGATCGTAATTGGCCGCAAGCGAGATCCGGATGACCTCTATTACACACTCGATCCAGGATTAACGATCCTGCGCGCTGGCCGCCCGGTCCTGGTTGTGCCCAATGGCATCGATGCGCTTGCCGCGCGACGCGTGGTGGTGGCCTGGAAGGACACGCGCGAGGCGCGTCGCGCGGTTCGTGACGCCCTGCCATTTTTACGCGAAGCCGAGGAGGTGACCATCGCCGAGGTCTGCGAATTCGGAACCGAGACGCAGAGCCAAAGCCGCATCACGGATGTCACCGACTATCTGCTACGCCACAAAGTCATCGTGGCGGCCAAATCGACTCTCCACACCAACCAGTCGATCGCGAACGAGCTGCTTCGTCTTGCAAAAGACGAAAGAGCAGACCTCATCGTCGCGGGCGGCTACGGACATAGTCGATTGGGTGAATGGATTTTCGGCGGAGTGACACGCGATCTGCTCGCGTCGAGTGCAATATGCTGCCTGTTCTCACATTGAGTACAATGGCGAGGGTCGAAGCGAGCACGTCTGATGGGGGTTACGAAATGAAGTGGAACATGTGAGGGCGGGGGAGGCGATGTATCGATTTATCGAATGCACGGCCGGCCAATATATGACCAGCACCGTGAAGACTGTAACTCGCGAAGTCACCTTACGAGAATTGGAAACATTGTTCGAGCAGTATGATTTCAATTCCTTTCCGGTGGTCGAGGAAGGGAGAATGCTGGGGATCGTCAGCAAATTCGACTTTCTAAAAGCTTTCGCCTTCACGCCTGCTCAAATGATTCCATCCTATGATGCGTTAATGAAATGGCAGGTAGCAGAAATCATGACCGAAGCCGTTTGGCAGATCGATCCGTCCGCGCCGTTAACTCGCGTTCTCGAGCAGATGGTGAGCCTCAAGACGCGCAGCTTTCCCGTCGTTGGCAACGAAGGCCAGTTGCTGGGCATCATCTCCCGTGAAGACGTGATGTGTGCACTGAAAGTGGCGACACAGGAAGATTGATGCAGCAGCATGCCGCCTCTGCGAGAAGAGCCGACGGCCCCCTTTTGAGAGCTCAACTATTCGCGCCGCCAGCTTTCGGCCAATGCCGCTCTCGCCTCCTCACGTGTCGCCGCATAGCCCTCAGTTGGCGATCGGTCTTCACACTGATCGTACATCAGCATCCAAAACCAGGGCGAGCCCTTCGGTCCCCCGTGCTCCATCTTAATCCGGCCGACCACGGTCCCGTCGGCGAGCATGACGTAATCATCCTCGCTCCATTGAGGGCTCCTTGGAGCGCGCTCGAAGATGAGCTTCGTGTCGCGACAAACCCTCTGCGGGCGCTCATCACATTTCATCGCAGCACGCTCCTCGCGCAAAAACCGGCTTGGCTCGTACCGCACCGATGCCGCATTAACCTTCTCGCATCACCGATCCCTTTTCATGATCTAGGTCAAATTGAACAGACAGAGTGCATGGCTCGCCTTCTCGTGTGACGGCGATAAATGCGATGTTGAACCGGGGATGGGTAGGAGTTCTTGAAATTGTTCTCGGCAAGCGTCCGCGTCCCTAGCACTGCTACGAGTTGGCCACGTGACGCCGAGAGAGCACGGTGACCATGACGAACAGTTGAGCTGAACGGCGTGAGTACGCGCGTGCCCCACTCGAGTGACGAATGTGATCGGACCGCGAGCGAGGCGGGACCACTACCGAAACACCTCTCGCTCGCTCATGCCGCGCTCGGCGCTGGGTTTGGCAGCCGCAGTAGCCGGCGTTCGCATGGGACGTCGTCGCAGCCTTTCTATTCCGGGCTAGCCCGGAGGGATTTTACCGGAGTTTTCACTCGTGCGCGGGGTCGGTACCAATGGCTCCTCTAGGGGAGTCTTGAGCCATGCTGACGCAAACCGGGCCCCGCATCATTTCCCTCAGGCAGTCGGCAAGCCAGCCGAGCCATGCGCCGCTCGCGGGCGGCGGCCGCGCCGATACGATCGAACTCCTGGGCGCGTGCATGTCGTTTCCCCGCAATGCCGAGATTTACGGCGAGAACGAGCCGGCCGACTACCTCTACAAGATCGTGAGCGGAACGGTGCGCACCTACAAAGTGCTGGTGGATGGCCGGCGTCAGATCGGCGCCTTCTATTTGCCCGGCGATATGTTCGGAATCGAGACCAGCAGCGAGCACGCGTTTTCCGCCGAGGCGATCACTGATTGCAAGATCATCGTGATCAAGCGCAGCGCTGTGCTCGCACTCGCGGCGAGGGACAACGAGATCGCCCGGCAGATGTGGGATCTGACTGCGCGCGAGTTGCATCGGTTGCAGGAGCACTCCCTTGTGCTGATCAAGAGCGCCGAGGAGCGGGTCGCGGGTTTCCTCCTGGAAATGGCCGAGCGCGGCGCCGGCGGCCGTGCGGTCGAGCTTCCTATGTCGCGCCAGGATATTGCCGACTATCTGGGGCTCACGATCGAGACCATTTCGCGCACGCTCAAGCATTTGGAAGACGCAGCGGCGATCGAAGTTGCGATGCGGCGTCGCATCCTGCTGCGCAACCGTTCCGCGCTGCGGCAGCTCAACGCATAAGCGGTGAAGGGAATTAACTTGGCTCGGAAAGACTTTTCGTGAGGAGAATAGCAATGCGTGCCGGCGATGTGATGACGGAAAGAGTGATTTCGGTTGGGCTGGATGCCACCGTAGCGCACGCCGTTGACCTGATGCTGAAGTACAGGGTCAGCGGACTGCCGGTCGTAGATTCGAGCGCAAGAGTCGTCGGTGTGGCGCCCGCGTCGGTCGCCTAACGCCCGCACGATCGAAACGCTCCCGCTAGGCAGATTTGCCACTGGGAAAACATCATCCCGCGAGACGTGCCTCGATCTCGTGTATGGGATGCTTGGTAAGATCCTTGTCGATCTCGGCAATAATCCGCCTCTTCACGTCGGCGTGGAACGCTTTCCGCAAGTCTGCGAGCGTGCGCGGTGGGGCAACAACGATAAGCGCCTTCGCGTTGCGCTCACGCACCAGATGCTCCATCGCCGTAGCGACCCGCTGAGCGAAGCGGTGCTCCTCGAGATCGTGCCAGTCGGTGATTTCAACGCCGCTACGGAGATTCGTGCCGGCGCGCTTGAAGGCGCGACCCGGGCGGTCCGTGCCCTGTTCGTGCGTCGGCGGGTTATCATCGACGAGGACGCGCTCGGTCTTGAGATTAGGAAACCTCTCGTCGCCGGCGTTGCGCAGGAACAGCGCCTTACGGCCATCGCCGACGAACACGAAGGCGTCTTGGGGGATGTGGAGTTTGTTCATGTGGGTCTCCGTTGACACTCGAAGCCTCATCGGAGAAAACGACAGAAATGCTCGATCAAATCGGGGGCACGACCTGATCGACAAGTCGAGTAACTGGTGGCGGCGTTCAGGCCGAAAGCCGATGGTCACGGATCTCCGTTCTCGCTGCCTTCTCAATCGCCCTGGGATGTTTGCGCGCCGGTAACTGCAGAATGGTCGCGCGCTGGCCTTCGCACAAGCGCGTCAGTAGCACGACCCGCCCGTCCGGGAATTCCAGAGCGTCGTGGTGAGCCGCGGGATTATCAGTATTAATTTGTCGGAAGCGCGCAAGCCGCTGTGCGATCTTCTTGGCCGGCAGAATGCCAAGGTCGAATGCCCGCTCACATCGGACATTGTCATCGAATATAATCTCCGTACCGCGCAGCAGGCAGACGGCGACATGCGGCTCCCCGACCACGGTGAAGCCACGAGTGAAGGAATTGGCGAACTTGGTCGTCACCAGCTTGTCCTCGATCCTGGCAGGCCGGCTCGCGACGTGGTGCAGACTATAGTCACACATCGACTGAACTCCTCTTCCTGTGAAAGCCCGGCATCACCCTCGCCGGACGTGTCCCCTCTTGGGATTCTAGAATGGCTCCCGAAAGGGCTG